>Ga0193752_1001169_pt1 | contig 22450 bp, 18 predicted proteins | sample H1c1metaG_FD_144924 | JGI IMG/M metagenome (GOLD analysis project Ga0193752, IMG submission 144924) | Soil microbial communities from a riparian zone of the East river system, Colorado, United States - H1c1 | ecosystem: Environmental > Terrestrial > Soil > Riparian zone | place: USA: East River...
ATATATTTCATCCTGAAGAAAGCGACTGGTATCCGAATTCAGAAAAACCCGCCATTGCCCTCTGCATTTTCAAAGAGTACCGCCCTGACCTGCAGATAAGCTTTGCCAGCGACCTCCAACGAGCCCTCAAACTGGAAGGCCGTGACCTCACCGACGACGAGGCTTACAGACGCCTGATCGAAAAATATGAGCTTCCGGTTGAAGCATTTTATGAAAAGCTGAAAGAAGAAGAATACAGGCAAAAAGCGCTTTATGAATTCGCGCAGGTGAAACAATTACAGGTCAATGGATTTCCTACCGTGCTGGTCCAGGCAGATGAGACCAGGTTTTATCTCGCTTCGAGGGGGTATACAGACTATGAATCCGTCAGCGTTATACTTGAAAGGATACTTCACTCCATCGCCATGGCGTCTTCCTGATCATAAACCAGCACCGACATCTTCCATTCTGTAACCAGGAATTCCAGTGTGATTTCTACCTTCAGTTTTCTCGTACTTCCCGTGGCGGGCAGTAAAAACAGTTCACTTGAGACAAATCTTTTTCGTTCCGTGGGCTCCTGGAAGGTTCCATTCAGAATATAAGGTTTGTCTCCTCCAATCTTGATAATGCTGTTGCGTACCTGGTTGTAGACCTCCTTATATCGCCTGGCTGCCGTTTCAAAATCTTCCGACTGGGTCAGCAGACACTTCCAGCTGTAGATCTCTTTATCCGGGCTTGAACTGTACCGTGTAACTACGGCGCTGATCGACCCGGGGATCTGCACAGTAGAGGTATAGTTTGTACTCTGGGGTTCCTGGTTTAGCAGATTTCCCCTGATATTTTTGAAATTGTTGGCGTAGTCGCCAATTACCGTTTGGAGGGTGGTGTTCGCGTTGTTGGTGAAGACACCTTGTGCTGAAGTCAGCACAGGTGCAGACAGGATCAGGGCAAGGATCAGGTTCTTCATTCAGGGGATTTGCCCCAAAATAGAAATTCGATTTTAACAATACAATAGAAGAAATACTTAGTACTTATACACAACAAATCCACAAAATTTGTCGTTATTGCAATAACCCCATTTTATAATCTGTCCAAAACTGAATAGAAATGCTGAAGAAATCAATGTATTATGATGTGCAGTACACCCGCATCAACAAGGCGCACTATAAACCCACTATCGGGGTCGTTTCCCTGTTCAAAAGTGTCTGCTCTGTAATTATGAGTGGTGTGTCTCCCTTTATGCACTCCGCAACAAAGAGAAGGATTCACTAGGCAAACCCGCTTTCTAACTGAAAAGGTATTCCACGTCCGCCCGGGACAGGCTCTTCACAAAGCCTTCATCGTCCGTGATCAGGTCCTTGGCCAGATTCCTCTTTTTCTCCTGTAATTGCAGAATTTTATCCTCGATGGTGTCCTTGCAGATCATGCGGTAGGCCATGATATTCTTGGTTTGGCCGATACGGTGCGTTCTATCGATCGCCTGCTGCTCCACAGCCGGATTCCACCAGGGATCCACGATGTAAACGTAGTCAGCCGCGGTCAGGTTCAGCCCCACACCCCCGGCCTTTAGTGAGATCAGGAATACCCGGCAGTTTTCATCGTTCTGAAAGCGCTGAATTGCCTTCTCACGGTCAATGGCCGAAGTGCTGCCATCAAAGTATTCGTGATCCACCCCAAGTTCGACCAGTTTCTCCCTGATCAATGCCAGCATACCCAGGAACTGCGAGAATACCAATGCCTTGTGGTTACTGATGTTTTCAGTGATCTCTCTGCCCAGCTCCTCCAGTTTGATACTGTGGTTGGGGAACCTGTCGGTTTCATTGAGTATGGCCGGAGAGTCACAGATCTGCCTGAGCTTCATCAGCCCCTGCAGGATAGTGAGCTGCGACCTGTTGATGCCCTGTTGTTCGATAGTGCCGAGGATCTTGTCGCGGAAGTCGTTCCGGTAGGCCTCATAAATATTCCTTTGCTCGTCGTCCATCTCGCAATAGAGTATGGTCTCGATCTTTTCGGGAAGGTCCTTGGCCACCTGCTCCTTGGTCCTGCGAAGAATGAATGGGAAGAGGATCTTCCGTAAATGGTCTTTCAGCATTCCCGGATTCAGGAAGTTCATCTGGGCGAAGATGTCAAAAGTATTGTTTTGCAAAGGCGTACCGCTCATGCAAAGCCTGTTTTTTGCTTTCAGCAGGCTGGCGGCTTTTGTAACCTTGCTCGAAGGATTCTTTATCGCCTGGGATTCATCGAGGATCACATAGTCCAGTGGCAGTTCAACCAGCATCTTGATGTCGCTGCGAAGTGTGCCATAGGTAGTGATGACAATATCGCGCTCAATGAATATGTCGCGGTTCTTGGTACGGTCGGCGCCATGATGAATATGATACGTCAGAGCGGGTGTGAACTTTTTGATCTCATTTTCCCAGTTGAACATCAGCGTGGTTGGACAGACCACCAGCGCAGTCAGCCTGCCATAATGATGCCGGTAGTAATGGAGGTAAGATAAGGCCTGTACCGTTTTACCCAGACCCATGTCGTCGGCCAGTATCCCTCCCCAGCCGATTTCCTGTAAATAATTTATCCAATGAAAACCGTGTTCCTGGTAGGGCCGTAAAATCGCTGCCAAATGCTCAGGTACCGGTATTTCTTTTATCTTATTGAAGTTTCTCAGCTGGTCGTATTTTTCTTCCAGCTTTACTACCAGCTCTTCTTCATTGCGTTCATCATAGAGTTCGTCGATTACGCTCATGTGATATTTCGACAACCGCAACTGATCCTGTTTTCCTTCACCGACTCTGAACAACAGCGAATATTTTTTAATCCATTCTTCGGGAAGAATTCCGAGTGTGCCATCGCTCAGGGGAACAAACTGCTGACGGTTAGCCAACGCTTTCTTAACGTCCGCGATGGTCACTTTCTGGTCGCCGAATACAATGTCCACCCGGGCGTCGAACCAGTCTGTATTACTGCTGATGTGGATCTTGGTCTGTGGCTTGGCGGTATTGAACCGGAAATTCTTTAGTGCCTCATAGCCAAATACAGGCACCTTCATCTCCTTCATCGCGTCGACAAAAAGGAAGAACCAGTTGTTCTTGAGCACATCGTTGCCCTTGAGGGCCAGCTGCTGTCCTCCTTCAGGTCGGATGAAATTGGAATGGAGCATTTCGAGCTGCCGGGTAAAGGAATTTTCTTTTTCCCTGTCTCTTTTTACGATCATCACCTTGTCTCCTGCTGGCACAACTAGGTCATCCTTTCCACCAGGCTTGGTCTCAAAACCTTTGTAGGAAAACAGAGGTTGAAAAACCAGGTAATCGCCCTTTTCCTGCAACACCACTCTCTTTTCAGGCTCACCATCCTTTACCTGGGTGACCAGCGTAGGATCGAAGTCGACATGATAATCCTTGGTAAGTGGAAGTATGAATTTGCGCAGTTCTTCGGGCCAGTCGTCCTGATTGAATACGAGTTTTCCCTTTGACATGAAACGATCGACAAGGTTCACATCTTCGGGTTTATGCCAGAGATAAAGATTATGGTTCTGGACAAAGATCAGGCTGGACTCCACCTCGTTGGCCGTTACGGGAACCGGTTGGCCACTGAGTCTGACCCAGCATTCCATTACGTATTCGTCACCAACCTTGTTTACCCGAAAATAGGGATCGATGTGGTGGGTGACGATGCCGACCGATTCGAGGTTGTCTGTTTTGAATGGCTTTTTCGCGGGCAGGATAAAAACAAAAGGATTCTCAGACAACTCACCCAGTAATTTCTTCAGCTTCGGATGTATGTACTCTACGATCAATGATTTTGTTTCTTCGGGCAGGTCATCATCTTCGTGGTGAATAATGTTCTCCCAGATACCACTGAAAGGAGAATTCCTGTTGAGGTATTTGCCGATCTCGCCTTCCTGCAATTTTCGGATTGAAGGCAGCAGTTGACGGTCTGATTCAGGGAACAGGTCTCCGTTGATGTATTTGGCGAGATCAAGTTTGACTACTTTGCTTACATAAGCATCCTGCTCATCGGATGGCTCACCCGAAACCGATTCGACCAGGAAATTCGGGTAGGCATTACTGTTAAAATTAAAAACAATTCCCAATCGTTGGGCTGACGCTTCCAGTTTATCGGGTACGATTTCGTTGATGTCTGTCAGCTGTGGTTCTGATACCGGCACGGGCGTTCTTGTCCTCGACAACTCCTGAGGCGTAACTCGTTTGATCGTTGGATCGAGTAATCTTAAGAAGGGCTTGCCGTCCTTATAGGTAAATTCAAATTTGCCTTTGAGGTCATCCGTGATGGAATAACCATACAGTTCAAGGAGCTTGTTTTTTTCCTTGTCCCAGTTCCTGATCGTATCAAAATAATAAGGACCACCGGTATTGAGGAGTTGCAGGAATAGGATCACCTTGGGCAGACATAAGGGATATTTGGTGTCTTCGTAATCACAACTGGTGTCGAAATTCCTTTCTTCATTTTTGCGGATGACCACTTTGTATTCACCCTCTTCCAATTTCACGGTTGCCTTGACCATTTCATCTTTAGCGGTGATGATCTCGGCTTTATTGTTGCGCACATAATTGTCGGCCGCCGCATAGGTTTCCGGAGAGCAAAGTAATCTCAGGGTTTTCAGATCGATGAATTTCATTTTTACGACCGTGTGTTGCTGGTCGTAATCAATTTTGTCTGCCTTCAAAATGTTCTTATCCAGCATTTCCTGGAGCTGAATCAAAGAAGCTGCTTCGTGGCGGCAGATATCACCCAGATTATATGGGCAGGTGCAACGCACCGAGAGGGTCTTGGGGTCTTTGAATTTTTGAATGTTAACCCTGTAATAAGTGCTGTAACTGTCGTCTTTTACCCTGAAGGATACAGCATCCAGAAGTTCATCAAAATCAACGAGTTCCACATAGCCGATGGCGTGTATCTTCTTTCCCCTTCTTATAACTTCGTCAGTGCCATTGGTGTAGACATATTTGATTAAATGTGGTAACGCCATAATGTGATTTGGACAATCTGCAAAAGTAAAGAAAAAATCATCAGCTTCCGAAAGGATTGTTAGATATGAGGCTTTCTAAAATGTATTAACAAGGATTGGTATGGGCTTTGACATGCATACCTTTGACTCCTTCTATCGGGATCCTCCAAAGCGTAATAACGACATATGAATTCTCTGTTCATTGCCCTATCACTTATCCTTGCCTTACCCACAATTTCCTCTGGCCAGCAATTGAAAAGATCCGACCGCCGCATGGTGGCTGCACTGGAACGTCATATCGGGCAACTTTCTCAACCCAGTAGGGCTGCTGATTCCGCCCATTCCAGGGCTTCAGAATACACCAGGAACCAGTTTGAGAAATTTGGCTTAAAGGCCAGGGGTGACAAAGGCTCCTGGTATCAGCATTTCAGCATCAATAATGGCCGCGACATCATGACCGGCACCAGATTCTCGGTAAATGGAAAAGCACTGAGTTTGAACGATGATTTTTTTCCGTTTTCATTCAGCCCGAACAAACAGGTCAGCGCTTCGGTGGTGATGGCCCTGGCAGAGAAAGGTGTGCCCTGGTTCGCTGACCTCAAAGACATTCTTAACTCGAGCCCGGGAAGCGCAGGCAGGGACACGCTGATCTGTATCCTGAAGAAGGCCGAGCGGTCGGCCGCCAAGGGAGCATCCGCGCTAATTATTTACAATAAGTCCATGGCACCAGATATGGTATTCCATCCCCTGATGCAGGAGCAGCTCTCTGCCATACCCGTGCTCTTCATTTCAAAAAATGCATTCGGTAAATACTTTTTTGATGACTCGGAGCCACTCGACATCGCGATGCATACCAGCCTGAAATTCAGTTCCACCAAGGGTTACAACCTCGTAGGATTCATCGACAATGGGGCCGACAGCACCAGCGTTGCGGGTGCACTGATGACAAATCCGAGCGACCTTGCGGTGTTGATCGAGATGGCTTCGCTTGCGGGCAAGACCAAACGTGCGCCGTACAACTATCTTTTTGTTGCGCTGGGTTCTGAAAAAGCCAGGCAACGGCTCACAGCAGACAACCTCAAGTTGGATAAAATAAAGCAAATAATCAGTGTGGATGCCCTTCTACCAGGAACTGCGCAGGATGGTGACCGGAGGACCTTGTTGAATAAAGTCAAGGCCGGTTTGCGACTGATGAATGGTGAGCCACCTGAGAACACCGTCAAATCTGTAAATTGAGAACAGAACTATTTTGGCCATGAAACTCAAACTCGACGTTGATGAACTTGCGGAAGAATTCTTCCGTGATACGCGTCTGGTGGGCATTGTAGCGCCTGTCAAGGATTACCAGCTCTGCTGGCAACTGAACCAGTTGCTGAGCATAGACCTGAGAAATAATAATGACATCGAAATCCAACTGAAGCGCAAAAACCGGGATTATTACTTTGCGGTATTTCAGTATTGTGAAGAAAGCAATGCGCTCGTACACTATCTCTACAACAACCAGTTCGATGGAGAATATCTTTTACCCGAATACCGGCACCTCGATTTTCTTTACCTGCTCAAGGGCGACATGGTTCATGATGATTACTTACATACGTTGATGGATACAATTAAAACTATCAATGGTGTCCAGCTGACCATGGAGATTATGTGTGATAAGATCAGGAATAAGGGGCATATGATCTTTTAAAAGTTGAGTTCACGCGGAGACCATTAGATCACAAGGTTTCACGCGGAGGCGCAAAGGAAGACGCGGAGTCGCAAAGCAGCCTGCCGGCTGCGAAGCCCTTTAGATTGATTTTATGGCGACTTTGCGTCTGCCGAAGGCAGATTTGCGTCTTTGCGTGGAATCCTTTCCGTGGAATTGGTTTTCATTTAAGTTCCGATAACGGTGCGAACTATTGGTAAAAGGTACCCAACATACAACCATAGATCAAATGAGCGAATAAGGTTACCATCGGCGTCCCCTTGCCATAATTGAGTGCAAAGAATCCTGGAGGTTGCAATTGCTTTGTTGAAGTAGGGCCCTGGTGAGGTTGGGCCATCCTTGGGTGAAATGCACTCAACGTCTGCAATCCTGCTGTTAAAACGAAGGCTCCATGAACAAAACCGATTAACAGTCCAAACCACCAGGTCGTTATTCCAGATGTTTCAAAGGCCGCCGCGTAGATAAAGGCAAAGAGCCATCCAATAATTATATGTGATACAAGGCCAATGAATGGCGCTTTATTTCGATTTGGAGTAAACATGGTTCCAAGTAAAAAGGGTATGTCCATCCTTGACAATCCTAATGGCTTTGATACCCCCATAATAATTGTAAGAACAACTGTCGAAGCAAATCCCCATAAGATAATACTCAAAATATTCATTACGCATATTCCTTTAACTGTTCGCTGGCTTCATCAATTGCAAGAGCTGCATTAATTAATCCGATGTGGGAGAATCCTTGTGGATAATTGCCCAGAAGCTCACCTGTATCCGGGTCTATTTCTTCGGATAATAAGCCGCCTGGACTTGCTTGTCGAACGGTTTTGTCAAAAAGTTCAATTGCTTCATTAAGCAACCCTGACTTAACAAGATTTTCGACAAGCCAAAAGTTACACACAATAAAAGCCCCTTCTTTACCAGGCAAACCATCATTTATGTTTAGATGACGGTAAATAAAAGATTGCTTTGATAACACATATTGAATACTTTTCCTGGTTGATTCCATTCTTGCAGACGATGCTTCGCAATACTCAACCAGCGGAAGAACAAGCAAGGAAGCATCCAGATCACTGCCATTAAATTGCATTGTATAATGATTAAGTAATGTATTGAAGCCTTGCAGCTCTATTTGCTGTTCAATCAGCTTCAACACCTTTTCAAACTTGACGACCGGGGCATCGCTCCAGTTGTATTTATGGGATAACCTGATTAATCTATCCAGTCCCACCCAGGCCAATACTTTTGAATGAGTATGATAAACAGATGGCGAACGTATTTCCCAAATTCCCGCGTCTGGTTTATCCCACAGTTTGCAGATTACATCACCCAAGCCAATTATGAATTTCCTGATGTCATTGTCAAATTCCTTTATCAGTTGAGAGTATGTATACACCGCATCCAGCACTTCGTCATAAACGTCAAGTTGAAACTGGCCATGAGCGCCATTACCAATACGGACAGGCCTTGAATTATTATAGCCGTTCAGCCAGTCGCAGTTCATTTCTTTGATTCTCGTCTCCCCGAAAACTGAATAAACAACCTGCAGCTTTGGCCTTGTTAACTGTGTAGCGTGCAGTATCCAATTCATATACATTTTGGCTTCATCATGATAACCCAATTTAATTAGTGCTCTTATCGTAAACGAGGCATCTCTCAACCAACAATAACGATAATCCCAATTACGAACTCCCCCTATCTCTTCCGGCAGGGAAGTTGTTGGCGCCGCGATTATTGCTCCGGAAGGCGCATGCGTTAAAAGTTTTAATGTTAGTGCACTTCTTAAGACAAGATCTTTTGAAAATCCGTTGTATTTACATTTACCTGTCCAGTTTCTCCAATATTCAATACTCTTCTGCATCCTTTCGTACCCGGTTAATTTGATCTCAGGAATTATCGCAGGACTCTGAGTTGAAAAGGATAAAGAGAAAATAACTTTATCGCCTTCATTAATGATAAACTTAGCGGTAGCCTTTTCAATGTTTTTATCTAATTGCAACCGCTCTATATTGCTTTGTAGCACATAGGTACCTTCCTTGTAAAAAAAATGGATGCCCATCTTGTTAAAGTTCTGAAGCCTGGGGGAGAACTTTCCATAATTTATCCTTGGGAAAAATTCCATAGATCCTGAAATCCCTTCAAGGACTCTTAGTATTTCATGATCAGGAAAAAGGGATGTTGCTTTATCCTCTTCTTCCAAAGCAACATAAGCATCGAGTAATCGAACCTTGCCTTGATCATTTTCAAAGGTGGTTTCGACAATATTTGTGTAGGGAAGATACTGTTGAATTGATGTGAATCCATGAAAAGGATGAACTGCAAAAAAGCCTCCCTTTTTATTGTCTAAGAGGGCCGCGAATATACTCGATGAATGAAATTCAGGAATACAACACCAATCAATGGAACCTTTCTTTGAAACCAATGCCGCCGACCTGCAATTTCCTATTAACGAATAATCTGAAAGGCTAACATTCATACAGCACACTTTAGCAACTCGCCTTACCTTTCTGTTCGGTCGCTTACTAAAGTAAATAAACTGAAGGCCCCCATTGCCATTACGATATCGCGCACAGCAACATCAAAATATTTTCCCGTAAGCAACAGATTAATGGCAATACCCAACAACCATATGCAAACGATAAGGCTGCCGATCTTCGGCTTCACTAAAACAATAACTCCGGCTATTATTTCAATCACACCCACTATAAGCATAAAGGTGTGTGCGGAGAAAGGAATCATATTTGCAATTACTGGTGCTAAATATTGATCCCAATTCACTAATAAGTGCATGAATTTATCTGCTCCTGCGACAATAGGCACTAAACCAAAAGTAATTTTCAAAAGCGATACCACTCTCTCTGAAGAAGATCTTTTAGCCGTCATGACATTAGTATGCTCGGTGTAATCAGATGCAACCGTACTCATAACTAGTTATATTTAATTTTTTTAAATCAGATGGTTAAAAGTTTAGCCCACGCAATTCCATATTAGAGCTATCCAAATGGTAAAGGTTACAAAAAACGAGAATTTGGCACCGATCGCCTTTCAAGGCGATTTACTAAATGTTAATGAAGATTGTAGAATTATTTGATTCTGCGACGATTGCATAAGTCAGAGTGGAGTACGAAGAGCGCATCGCCCGCCGTAGCTGCGTCAGCAGCGAAGGAGGGAAGAGCGGAGGAACTAAAAAGTAACACTCAGGCTCAATATTGCGATACTGGAATCCCTCTCCAACTTTTTTGATTGACCTTTTCGCGCCTCAATGATGTGGCTTAGACCCCGTAACGGAATCCGGAAGATCATTTCCGTTATTCGCCGAGTCACGGATATTAGAAGAATCCTTCACGGCGTCTTTGGCCCTGTCAGCCTCCGTTTCGGTGCCGCTATTTTGCACAGGCTGTTCCTGGATCTGGTCGTCACCGCTGTTCTTTGATGGTTCCTCTTCGCCGCAGGAGCTGGCAAGCAATGCAATGGCAAAAAAGGAGGTGAATATGCCGGCAGACTTTTTCATGTGAGTTTTACTAATCAATTTAAAAAAATCATGCCCAATAGGCAGGACGGGAAAGTAAAATGCCGCCTCCTGGGAGACGGCATTGATAATATTTAGAGGAAACTGTCTTATCCGTTCATGCTGGCCAGGAACTCCTGGTTGTCCTTGGTGCCACGCATTCTTTTCAGCAGTTCATGCATAGATTCTTCCGTGTTCATATCGCTGAGGAAAACCCGAAGCAGGTTGATTCTCTGCAATACATCCTTTTCCAGCAAGAGGTCGTCGCGGCGGGTAGAGGATGCCGTAAGATCGATGGCGGGGAAGATTCGTTTGTTGGCGAGTCTCCTATCGAGCACCAGCTCCATGTTACCCGTACCCTTGAATTCTTCAAAGATCACTTCATCCATTTTGGAACCGGTTTCAATCAGCGCGGTAGCCAGGATGGTGAGTGAACCACCATTCTCTATCTTTCTCGCTGCGCCAAAGAACTGCTTGGGTTTTTGCATCGCGTTTGCTTCAACACCACCCGACAACACCTTGCCCGAGGCCGGCGCAACAGTGTTGTGAGCCCTGGCCAGACGAGTGATTGAATCAAGCAGAATCACCACGTCGTGACCACATTCTACAAGTCTTTTAGCTTTCTGAAGAGCGATAGCGGAAACCTTTACATGTTTTTCCGCAGGCTCATCAAAGGTTGACGCGATCACTTCGCCGCGGATACTTCTTTCCATGTCGGTGACCTCTTCCGGACGTTCGTCAATGAGCACGACCATCAGGTACACTTCGGGATGATTGGCCGCGATGGCATTGGCCACTTCTTTCAGGAGCACCGTTTTACCAACCTTGGGCTGGGCCACTATCAATCCGCGCTGGCCTTTGCCAATTGGAGTGAAGAGGTCCATCATCCTTGTACTATAACCATTCGGAGCTGTAAATAAATTCAGTTTTTCGAATGGGAACAAAGGAGTGAGGTAATCAAAGGGAACCCTGTCCCTCACGTCTTCCGGACTTTTGCTGTTGATGTGTTCCACCTTAAGCAGGGCGAAATATTTTTCGCCTTCTTTCGGTGGCCGCACTGCACCGTAAACGGTGTCGCCTGTTTTTAGTCCGAATAATTTTATCTGTGATGGTGAGACATATACGTCATCGGGAGAACTGAGGTAGTTGTAATCACTGCTGCGAAGAAATCCATATCCGTCAGGCATCATTTCAAGCACGCCTTCGCCCAGGATCACACCATCGAATTCAATATTAAAAACCGGTTCACGGCGGTGCGGGTAATTTCTTTGCTGGGCATCGGTGCCATTAACCCCGCCATTGCCATTCTGTAGCTGCTGCAGATTTTCAACCTGATTGTCGTCTTTCGACACAACCGGCTCCTGGTTTGATTGCGAGTCGTCCTGTTCTTCCGTTTGCGGCTGACGGTCGCGCGATGACTGACGCTCTTCTCTTGCTATATAGGCAGGTTGCTCCTGCTCGTCATCTTCCTGTTTCTTTCTTCCTTTTTTTACCGGGATGATCGCTTTTTCAACCGTTTTTTCAGGCGCTTTTTTCCGAATCGGTTCACGTTTTATTTCTTTTGGCTCATCACCGCTTTCCACTACAGCTTCTTCGGTAGAGTTTGCCGTTGTTGTTTTAATAATTCTTTTTCTTTTTCCCTTTTCATCCGCTGAAGGTTTTACATCACTCGCACTCACAGCTTGTTTGTCAAGCACTTTATAAATGAGGTCTTGTTTGTTGAGCTTCTTTGCATTGGGTATTTTTAACTGCTCGGCTATATCAAGCAGCTCAGGAACGAGCATGTCGTTCAATTGCAGAATGTCGTACATAAAAAAACTTGAGAGTTTACCACTTGATCAATGAAACCTACTTGGTCTGTTGAAAATGTCTTTTGAAATGTGATATATATTGACTGGAATGCTACAAACTGACGAGTTAAGGGAGTGCCAGGGCGACCAATCAGTCCAATTCCTTCACAATAATACACCAAAATTAGGAAAAGCAAAAATTTTAGCCCCCCGAATGCGTCACTAAGCGTTCATTTTCATAGAATGGGAGCACGTTTGCGACATCGGGTTGCAGGCAATATCTCAGGTCTTTTTCAAGCCCAAATCCGGCTAACCTGCGATAGTGAGATGCATTCTGCTCCTTTAAAAATCCATAGAGATCACCTTTCGCCGTTTGATAGAGCGTTTCTGCGATCTGCGATGAATCGCAGTGTATCGAGAAATGCTCCCTGATTCTGCTGATCACCGCTCCCGCAAAAAGCATGTCTTCAATATTCACCCGGTTTTTCCAGGCCGCACATCCCAGGATCACCGGTTTTTTCTTCGCGACCAGATAGTCGCAAACCACGGAAATATTCGGAAATGATCCGGTTATTATATGGCTTGCGCCCTTTACCAATGCCATATGCAGCAGTCGCGTGCCATTCGTGGTAGTTAAAACCAATATCTTTCCCTCGATAAATTCCCGGGGATATTCGAATGGTGAATTGCCGTATTGCAGGCCCTCCGCTATTCTGCCATCCCTTTCCCCCGCTGTAATACCACCCAGATCCTTGCTTATTGAAATGCAGGTATTTATTTCCAGCACCGGAACCACGGCCTTTGCGCCATTGAATAGGGCCGTGGCGATGGTTGATGTCGCCCGCAACACATCGATCACCACCACTATGGCATCCTCCACATCATAAAGCTCCAGGAGGGAAGGGGAGAAAACGGTATGTAATGAAGGTTTGGAATTTTCCATTGATCAGATCGCCGGCTCAGGAAAGCACCGCACGCCATTTTTCTGTTTCCGCATAACTTCGAATCACTTCATTACGCTTCAGCACCAGCTGTTCAAGATATTTTTTCAGATACACTTTGCCGAGCAATTTACCGATCAGGTCACGGGGTCTTCCAAAATCTAATATGTCGATAATTATCGTGCCATTTTCAATCTGGCGGAAATGATGTTCGTGTTTGAAGTTTTCCAGATCTCCCTTTACCTGCTCTTCTGTAAAGGCCAGTGGCTTCATGAATTCTGTAATCTTTAGCAAAGATACCCGGGTTTTTCCTGCGTGTTTTACGTTGATAGACATCGTCTCGTTCTTAGCAATAAGGTTGGAACCCGTAGCAGCACTGAATTTCTCGTTCCTGTTCTGAAATAGAAATTTATACAGGGCCAGGTGCCTCGAGAGGTCGAATACCCTTTCGACAGGAGCCGCGATAAACGTTGTAATATGAATTTTCGACATGCCCTTTTATTATTGGAAAGGGATTTTAACCACCTTGGCTTTTAATGATTTGTCCCTAACCTTAACAAATAATTCTGTATCAAGCGCAGAATATGCGGTATCAATATACCCCATTCCAATGGCTTTTGACAAAGAAGGTGATTGCGTTCCCGATGTTATTTTGCCGATGGTCTTCCCCGTGATATCCGTCACCGGGTAATCATGACGCGGAATTCCTTTTTCGATCATCTCAATACCCGACAACTTTCTCTTTACTCCTTCTTTTTTCTGCTGTTCAAATACATTTGAAGAAGGATAAGATTTGTTAAATTTTGTTATCCATCCTAATCCTGCTTCAATTGGCGAAGTACTGTCGTCGATGTCATTTCCATACAAACAATATCCCATTTCCAGCCGTAACGTGTCCCGGGCGCCGAGACCGATGGGTTTGAGACCCTGTGGCCCGCCGGCTGTAAATATGGTGTCCCAAATTTTTTCGGCATCGTCATTTTTGTTTTCAAAATAGATTTCCACCCCGCCGGCCCCCGTATAACCCGTTGCGCTGATCAGCACGTTGTCCACGCCCGCAAACCGGCCCTTCTCAAAGGTGTAGTATTTCAGGTTGAGTATATCCGTGCCGGTGAGTGGCTGAAGTATTTTTGTTGCCTGGGGTCCCTGGATTGCCAGCAGACAGGTCTTGTCGGAAATGTTGTGCATTTCCACATTCGAATTGTTAAGGCTGCTGATCCAGTTCCAGTCTTTTTCGATGTTCGAAGCATTGACAACGAGCATGTAGGCCTTATTCTCTTCCAGGCAATACACGAGCAGGTCATCCACGATGCCCCCATCATTGTTTGGAAGGCAACTGTATTGTGCTTTGCCGGCCGTCAGTTTCGAGGCGTCATTTGTGGTCACCCTCTGGATGAGGTTGAGTGCGCCAGGACCCTTGAGTATGAATTCACCCATATGACTGACATCAAAAATGCCGGCCCCATTACGCACGGTATGGTGTTCATCATTGATGCCCGAATAAGAAATGGGCATATTGTACCCGGCGAATTCGGCCATTTTCGCCCCGAGGGCAAGGTGTTTGTCGAGAAAGGCAGTGGATTTCATCCTGAAGTAAGCGTGTTGAATGTGCAGCAAAAATAAAGGTTGCCCATAAGGCAACCAATTCATTTACTGATATCCGGCAATCAGTCAGTCATTCACTCTTTCCGGACGGCCGTCTTCCTTCATCAAATAAGTCCTGCCAGGGATCGGTCGATAGAGGCTGCTGGTTTCCCGCTCGTCATTAAATTCATCGTTGTGATAATAATCATCATCATCGTCGAAATTATCGATATTAAACCTGTGCCGGTCGTAGTTGACGGTAATCCAGTTGTATCCTGAAATGTTTTTGCTGAAGCTGATCTTCTTGCCTACCGGGATTTCCATAACCATCCATACCCTCTGATTCCTGAACTTAGATTTTTTCGTGATGAAGAATCCCTTTGGCAGGAAGATGGTGCTGTCGTTCTGTGTGACATCAAAATTTATTGTTGAGGCGGTGTTGGTTGCCTCTTGCATATTCCTTCCCCGGCTCGAGCGTACCCGGTAAACATGATAGTCGCTGTCGTTGCTTTTCACCATGCTGATCCTTACAGTACTGAGCATGATGGAGTCCTGGTTGATGCTATCAAAACCCCAGTCCCAGTCATCGTCGTCTCCGAAACCCATCCACCTGAGGCGGTCATATTTCTTCCAGTCTGGACTTGAAGTGGTGACGTTCAGGATGCTGTCTGGCTGGGTGATGGAAATCGGCTCTTCATCCAGGCTGGCGACACGGCGGTAATTACCGGCCACCTTGTAAAAAAGCATGCTGGCGCAGATGAGCCCCGCTAACCACAAGGCCACGAACGCGAAACCAAGGAAATGTCTCTTCGAACGGACACCCATGATCCTTCTGACGCCCCAGGTGATCAGCGCTATGAGGGGTGTGCCGAAAAACAGGAAAAGTGTGAGCCAAACGAGTGAGTTCTGGAAGGAACCCTCCAGCACAAAGTCTTTGAGCGGGGCCAGCGCAATCCCGCCGAACAGAAGTCCGATGAGGACCCCGAAGAGGGTAATGGCCACAATGGCAAAAATGAAAATCAGGAAGGCTTTGATGATCACGCCGATGGCATGACCGAGGCCGTTGGAACTTCTCCTTACAGCCGGGCCGGCCTGAGCTGTGAACACTTTCGCCTGCTCTGATGCCCTTTGCCCAAGATTTTCAGCTGTTTCCTTTAATTCAGTACCCCATTTTTCCGTCCTGGCCTTTACATTTTGAAGGTCTTTGTTTATTGCCTGGCGGATGGAATCGAGGTCTACTTTCTGACCGCGCATTTCCAGCTTTTCGGCTGCGGTATTAGCCACCGGAACCGCAATCCAGAGTACGATATAGATCATAAACATGCTTCCCCCAAATGAACCGGAGACGATATTTGGTACGAAACCGAAGTCCCAGTCCCAGAACGGGCTGAACCCGCTGGAAATAATGGCAAAGAGAAAGGGAAGCGCGAAAATCAGTCTTGGTATCCAGACCTCCATATTAAAATAGGCGGCCAGACCCCCGCAGACTCCGCCAAGAACCTTCTGGTCGGGATTGCGGTACAGCCTCTTAGTAATGCTGGAACTGACTGATTTTGAAGGTACAATTATCCAAAGGAGGATGTAAACCCAGAAAAGGACACCAAAAAATACGACGAAGAGTATCCGCATGATCACCGGATCGATCCTGAGATAGTTGGCCAGTCCGCTACAAACGCCGCCGACAATCTTGTCGTCTGCATTGCGGTAGAGGCTGCCCCTGCCCGGCACGTTACCGGTGGTCCAGCTGGTAGAGGTGGTGTGGGCCCCTGTATCGCGGGCTCCCGCCGTGGCTGCTTCCGGCTCTTGTGGATCAAAATCTTCCGGTCGGCCCATGCCGGCGATGACGGCATTGACGTCTGCGTCGGTAATGCAGTTCGCGCCGTTCTTCAGTCTTTCTGAGAAGAGTTCTGCGATACGACCTTCGATGTCGTTGATGATCTCATCGCGACCTTCTTCGAATGCGAAGTACTTTCGGAGGCTTTCGATGTATTGCTTCAGCAATTCATAAGCGGTTTCCTCAATTGGAACGACCCTCCCCTGAAAGTTTATATTAATGACCTTTTTCATTTTCTGTTCGGTTTGTCTTTTATTTTAATTGTTTACCGGTGGTTCGCTGGATTCATCCTGCTGAAAATTGGATTCTTCCTGATTTATAGTGGTTGAAAAAACTTCTTTTTTGCTGGTTAATGCGTTGACGGCATTGGCCAATTCGAACCAGGTGGCCTCGAGTTCCTTATAGAATCCCTCGCCGGTAGGGGTGAGTGAAAAGTATTTTCTCGGAGGCCCGGAACTGCTTTCTACCCATCTGTAGGTAAGCATAGTTGCATTTTTAAGCCTGGTCAGGAGGGGGTAAAGGGTGCCTTCAAAGATTTGAAGGTTGGCCGCTTTCATTTCCTCTACGATGTCCGAGGGGTAGGCTTCACCTCTGCGGATGATGGAGAGTATGCAGAATTCCAGTATGCCTTTTCGCATCTGGCTCTGCGTGTTGTCAATATTCATTGTCTGCTGTTTTGTGCATTTTGAAAACGTTGATTGCACAAATCTAGGTAATTAATAAGTACTATGCAAAACAAAGTAGTAATTATTTTTTAGTAACTGCCTTAGGCGGGTTCTATCAGGAGCAAATTCAGTATGTTAAAGGGCACAGGTTGGGCCGCCGGGCTTGATTCGCCGGTAAATTGCGATTGAATCTTAAAATTGAACTTTGGGTCTAATTCCTGTCCAGAATTCTTATGGAGCTTAAAACTCTGCGTTCTTTGGTGTCCTTGGGAAAGCGATCACATCGCGGATATTGGTCATGCCAGTAACGAAAAGCACCAGTCTTTCAAATCCGAGTCCAAAGCCCGCATGAGGTACGGTCCCAAACCGGCGGGTGTCGAGATACCACCACAACTCTTCGGCGGGAACCTGCATTTCTTCCATCCGGGCCAGGAGCTTGTCCATTCTTTCCTCCCTTTGCGACCCACCAACGATCTCGCCGATGCCGGGTGCGAGGATGTCCATGGCCGCGACGGTCTTGCCATCATCGTTCTGACGCATGTAAAAGGCCTTGATCTCTTTTGGATACCCGGTGACGATCACTGGCTTTTTGAAATGTTTTTCCACCAGGTAGCGCTCATGCTCACTCTGCATGTCGATGCCCCACTTGACCTCGTATTGGAATTTTTTCTTCTTGAAAGCGGGACTGTCAAGCAGAATCTCGATCGCCTCGGTGTAGCTGATCCTTTCGAACTGGTTGTTGACCACCATTTCCAGTTTTTCAATCAGATCAATCCCCGACCGTTGTTGCTGTGGGAGTTTGTTCTCTTCCTTCTCGAGGCGCTGGGCCAGGAAGTCAAGGTCTTCCCTGTTGTGTTCAAGGGCATACCCGATAATGTATTTGATGAACTCCTCTGCGAGGTTCATGTTGTCCTCGATGTCATAAAATGCCATTTCGGGCTCGATCATCCAGAATTCAGCGAGATGTCGGGTAGTATTGGAGTTTTCGGCCCGGAATGTCGGTCCGAAGGTGTAGATCTCACTAAAAGCCATCGCCGCCAGTTCTCCCTCAAGTTGTCCGGAAACAGTGAGGTTGGTGGCCTTTCCGAAGAAATCTTCAGAGAAATCCACCTCGCCTGATTCAGTCCGGGGCGTGTTATTGAAAGGCAGGGTGGTTACTTTGAACATCTCCCCGGCGCCTTCAGCATCGCTGGCGGTAATCACGGGCGTGTGCATGTACACAAAACCCTTTCTGTGGTAAAATTCGTGAACGGCAAATGCAAGAGCGTGACGAACGCGGAAAATTGCTCCGAAAGTGTTGGTCCGGAAACGCAGATGTGCCTTTTCCCTCAGGAATTCGAGGCTGTGTTCCTTTGGCTGAAGCGGGTATTTTTCGGGGTCGGAATCGCCCAGTACCTCGATGGCGCCGGCTTTTACCTCCAGCTTCTGACCCTTGCCAAGGGAGGGAACGACCAGTCCTTTGACTTTCAGCGAAGCCCCTGTGGTGATCCTTTTCAGCTGGCTTTCGTCGAGAAGACCAAGTTCGGCAACCACCTGCAGGTTGGTATTGGTAGAGCCATCGTTGAGTGCTATAAACTGATTGTTTCTGAATGTGCGCACCCATCCCATGACAATCACCTCCCGGCCATCCGGCTCCGTTGCAAGTAAATCCTTGATCTTGATCCTGTTGTTAAACATCTGCTGTTTTTTGGAAACTGGGCCCAAAGATAGTCAGTAAGCGAAATAAGTTTTACCCAAATCGTAACATGACGGTCGGCATTAAGGGGTAATTTTGACCCTCGTGTCAGGTCGAAGTATCAATATAGCTTTAGTAGGCAACCCAAATAGTGGCAAAAGTTCTCTCTTCAACACCTTAACCGGTCTCAACCAGAAAGTTGGCAATTTCCCGGGGGTGACCGTTGATAAAAAAGCCGGCCATTGCAGGATCAGCGATGAGCTTAATGCCTTGATCATCGACCTGCCAGGTTCCTATAGCCTATACCCCAGGCGCGAAGATGAATGGGTGGCCTACCGGGTACTTATGCACCAGGATCCCCGGGTGAACCCCGAGCTGCTGGTGCTGGTGGCTGATGCGAGCAACCTCAAACGGAACCTGCTCTTTGTGTCGCAGGTCATAGATCTGAAGACTCCCGTGGTGATCGCGCTTACCATGCTCGACATAGCCAGGCAAAAAGACATTGACATCAACATCGATGAATTGGAAAGGGAACTGGGTGTGCCCGTGATACCCGTGAATCCCAGGAAGAATAAAGGAATCAGCCAGTTAAAGAAAGTCATCGAACAGGCCGTCAACCAGGCTGGGAGGTCGCCGGTCAGGGACTTCATCAACAATGAGTCGCTTGCCAAAGGAGCGATCCAAAATGTTCGCACGCTGATGCCGCAGATCAGTAATTACCGGGCAATACATTACCTGATCAATCATGAGTCTTTCACAATGAATGATGGTTTTCAGGACAGGATCGAAACCATCGAGCAGGACCATCAGTTCAACCATACAAAAGTTCAGGCCGAAGAGATTATGCAGCGATATCAGCGTATCTCTCACGTGCTAAAACAATCCGTTTCGGAACCAAGCGCCATCAGCAAGAAGTTGTTCACCGACAAGGTCGACGATATCCTGCTGCACCGCGTCTGGGGCTACCTGATCCTGTTTGTAGTGTTGTTCCTTCTCTTCCAGAGCATATTCTGGCTGGCCGAATACCCGATGAACTTCATCGAATGGTCTTTTGCCCGGCTGGGATCCTGGTTCACTGATGTGCTGCCTGTGGCCTGGTGGTCTGACCTTTTCGTTAACGGGTTGCTCGCGGGTTTGAGCGGCATACTTGTATTCATCCCGCAGATTATGATACTCTTCGGGCTGATCAACATACTGGAAGACACCGGGTACATGGCGCGGATCAGCTTCCTTACGGACAAGCTCATGCGAAAAGTGGGTCTTAATGGAAAAAGTGTGATGCCCATGATCAGTGGCTTTGCCTGTGCCGTTCCTGCCATCATGAGCGCACGGAATATTGAAAATAAAAAAGAAAGACTGCTGACGATACTCGTTACACCGCTGATCAGTTGCAGCGCAAGGCTTCCGGTTTACACCATCCTGATCAGCCTGGTGATACCCAAGACCATGCTTTTCGGATTTCTCGGTCTGCAGGGCCTGGTAATGATGGGTCTTTACCTGCTCGGGGTAGTTATGGCGCTGGCCGTTTCCTATGTGGCCCGTTGGTTTATCCGGACAACTGAGAAAAGCTTCTTCATCCTTGAGTTGCCGGTCTATCGCTCTCCCAGGTGGAAGAACATCCTCGTGACCATGATCGAGAAGGCCAGGATCTTTGTGTTTGAAGCCGGAAAGGTGATCATTGTCATCAGCCTGATCCTCTGGGCACTGAGCACCTATGGGCCTCCTGAAAAAATGAATGCCGTTCACCAGCAATACGCCCTGCTCGAAAAAACCAACCCCGGGTCGAATCAGGTGCTTGAAAAACAAAAGGGCACGGCCCTGCTGGAACAATCCTTTGCCGGCATCATGGGGCGGGCCATCGAGCCAGTGATAGAACCGCTGGGCTTCGACTGGAAGATCGGCATCGCGCTGATCACCTCCTTTGCGGCGCGCGAAGTGTTTGTTGGCACCATGGCCACGCTTTATAGTGTGGAGGACGATGGTGAAGAGAGTTTGTTGCTGCGCGAAAAAATGCAGCAGGCAAAAAACTCCCGTGGCGAATCGGTGTACACGCTGGCGAGTGGTGTTTCGCTGATGATCTTTTATGTGTTCGCTATGCAGTGCATGAGTACGCTGGCGATCGTTAAACGTGAAACCCGTTCATGGAAATGGCCGGTGATACAGCTGATCTATATGACCGCGCTGGCTTATCTGATGAGTTTGCTGACCTATCAGGTATTAAGTTAAACGAGAAACTGGAGCTTAAAACCGTTATTGACTTTCTCTATAGCACTCCAAGTGCTTTCAACTCTTCTTCCAGCGCTTCCGGAGATGTAAAATGAATCGTGTGTATCCCCATTTCCTTTGGCACTGTAAGATTGCGTGCATTGTCATCGATATAGATCGCCGTGTCGGGATTGATATTGAATTTTTTTATGATCGTTTCATAGATCGGCCTGAAAGGCTTGCGCATCTTTTCTTCGCCGGACACCAGTCTGCCGTCAAACCAATGCAGGAAGTCGAAACGGTTCAGGGCAACGGGGAAGGTCTCCGCACTCCAGTTGGTGAGGGCATACAGTTTCAGATCTCCCTTCTCTTTTAGTTTTCTGAATACTTCCACCGTTCCATCAACAGGACCCTTCAGCATGTCTTCCCAGCGATCATAATACAGTCTGATGTTTTCTTCCTCATGAGGAAATCTCGCAACGAGTTCTTCGGTAGCCTCCTTTAGTGTTCGGCCTTCGTCTTGTTGTTCATTCCAGTCCGGTGTGCATATGCGGGCATAGAAATCGTTCATTCGCTCATCGTCGTTGAAGATGGGCTTGTAGAGATAATCGGGGTTCCAGTCGACGAGTACTCCACCCAGGTCGAATATTACGGTCTCGAATTTTGACATGTTATAAAATTAAAAATCAAAAAGTTTCTGAATCACATTTCATGCAAAGGCGCTGCAATATTTTGTTTCACGCGAAGGCGCAAGGGAAGCGCAAAGTCGCAATAAATCCTGATCTCTTTGCGTCTCCGCGTCGCAACGCGCTTTGCGGCCTGCCTACGGCAGACAGGCTTTGAGTGAAATGGGCGTTGTGCTTCCGCGTGAAATTCCTGAATCATCTCACACCTTCATCAATCTCTCCACCGCTTTCTCCAGCGTGCTCTCTTTCTTCCCAAAACAAAATCTCACCACCTTGTTGTCCTTGCCAGACTGGTAAAATGCCGACACAGGAATCAGCGTAACCCCTGCTTCCCTGGTAAGCCGTATCGCAAACTCCCGATCCGGTTCGTCACTGACCCTTTCGTAAGACCCACAAATAAAATAGGTGCCGGCTGAGTTCAACATGCTGAACCTTGTCTCCTTCATCAGACCGATAAAATAATCGCGCTTTTTTTGAAAGAAGGAAGATAGCCCGAGGTAGGTTTCCTTTTTGGATACAAAGGATGCAAGCCCAACCTGGCCGGGTGTGTTCACACTGAAGGCGTCGAACTGGTGGACCTTTCTGAATTCGGCAGTGAGTTTTGCGGGCGCCACGCAGTAACCAATCTTCCAACCCGTGCAATGATATAATTTGCCAAACGAAAAACAAACAAAGCTCCTCTCCAGCAGATCAGGATAACGGAGCATGCTGAGGTGCGGCATGTCGTCATAGATCAGGTGCTCGTACACTTCATCGGCAACGATAAAAATATTTGTCCCGGCGGTCAGTCTTCTCAACGATTCGATGTCGGATGCGGACAACACACTGCCGGCCGGATTATTTGGCGAGTTGATAATGATCGCCCTGGTTCGGCTGGTTATGGCGGTTTCAACCGCGTCCCAGTCGATGCTGT
>Ga0193752_1001170_pt1 | contig 22445 bp, 18 predicted proteins | sample H1c1metaG_FD_144924 | JGI IMG/M metagenome (GOLD analysis project Ga0193752, IMG submission 144924) | Soil microbial communities from a riparian zone of the East river system, Colorado, United States - H1c1 | ecosystem: Environmental > Terrestrial > Soil > Riparian zone | place: USA: East River...
AAATGATAAACCAGGAAGTATTCTCAGCGCTCCCGGTGGTATGGAAACGGCCATTGAACTAAACTCACTGAGCAAATCCCAGAATATGGCCGGATGGCGCGTAGGCATGCTCGTTGGTGCTGCGGAAAGGATCAATGAAGTGATGCGTTTTAAGAGTAATATGGATAGTGGAATGTTTTTACCGGTTCAGCTGGCAGCGGCAAAAGCATTGAGCCTGGGAAAAGACTGGTACAGTGATCTAAATAACATTTACCGCCGCCGGCGTGAAAAAGTATTTCAATTGCTGACATTGCTGAATTGTTCTTATGATACCGGGCAGGCAGGTATGTTTGTATGGGCGAAGATTCCTTCAAATCAGCAATCGGGATATACGTTGAGCGACAAAGTTTTGTATGAAGCGAAAGTTTTCATTACACCCGGTGGCATTTTTGGCAACGCGGGAGAAAACTATGTAAGAGTAAGCTTATGTTGTAAGGAAGAAAATATAGATGCGGCTATGGAACGAATAAAAAATTCTTTATAAGATGCAGGTTACCATTATCGGAATCGGATTAATAGGCGGATCGCTTGCTATGGCATTGAAAGAAAAGTCAATTGCAACACATGTAATAGGCGTCGATGCCAATCCGGCCCATGCTCAAAAAGCACTTGATCTTGGACTTGTGGATGAGATACTCGATCTTCCGGCGGCCATTGCAAAATCATCACTGATCATTATCTCTATTCCTGTCGACGCGGCGGAAAAAATCATTACCGGTATTCTGGATCAGGTAGATAAGCAGGTTGTAATGGACACAGGTTCAACCAAAGAAAGGCTGATCAATATTGTCAGGGGTCATAACAAAAGAAGCCGTGTTGTAACGACCCACCCAATGTGGGGAACCGAATACAGTGGTCCTGAAGCGGCAATTCATGGTGCATTCCAGGACAAGGCAACCGTGATCTGTAATAAAAGTGAAAGTGATAGTGATGCGGTTGAACTGGTTGAAAATATTTACAGAGCTTTAGGAATGCATATACTTTACATGGATGGGGCGGCGCATGATCTTCATGCCGCATATGTAAGTCATATCTCACACATCACCTCATTTGCGCTTGCGAATACGGTTTTGGAAAAGGAACGGGAAGAGGATGCCATTTTCGAGCTTGCGAGTGGCGGTTTTGAAAGTACCGTAAGATTGGCAAAAAGTAATCCTGACATGTGGGTACCAATCCTGATGCAGAACCGGGAAAACATTCTTGATGTGCTGAGCGAACATATTACACAATTAAGAAAATTTAAAAGTTGCCTGGAAAAGGAAAACTACGGTTACCTGCAGGAGTTAATTGAGAATGCGAATAAGATCAAAAGGATTTTGAAGTGATCGGAACCTAATTCGCTAATCTGCAAAGATTTGAAGTAAAAATGAATGATGAACTGGAGTTTTGATACGATATTTTTTCTCGGATTTGCCTGTCTGGCTCTTTATCTTGGTTTCAGCGGCTCGCGCTGGTTGTTCTGGGGATCAACCAGCCATTCCAGGCTTGAAAAGAAACTAGGCGGGGGATACCGGAAAATTGTGAATGTTTCGTGCGGGTTGGTAAGCCTGTTGATCGGCTTGTATTTTTTATTAAGGCATGCTTAACTGGTTGACGGTTAAGGTAAAGCCAAAATGAGGGTTAAAACTAAAATCGGCTTAAAAGACGCGATAATCGTACCTTTGCGCCAAATTTTTTAAAATTATGATGACATTCGAAGGGTTGGGTTTAAGTGCTGCATTGGTTCAGGCAACCGATGCTTTAGGCTTTACAAACCCAACACCCATTCAGGAACAGGCGATTCCTGTATTATTAAGTGGCACAAAGGATCTGGTGGGTCTGGCTCAGACCGGAACAGGTAAGACTGCCGCATTTGGACTCCCATTGCTTCAATTGATAGATGCTGCTCAAAAGCATCCGCAGGCTCTGGTGATTTGTCCGACAAGAGAGTTATGTATTCAGATCGTTAGTGAAGTGGAATTGTTCAAGAAGTTTATGCCGGCTGTACATGTAGTCGCTGTTTATGGCGGAACATCCATCGGTTTACAGATCAGGGACCTGAAAAGAGGCGTACAGATTGTGGTGGCTACACCCGGTCGTCTGATCGATCTGATTGAACGCAAGGCTATCAACCTGGAACAGATCAGCTATGTTGTGCTGGATGAAGCAGATGAGATGCTGAACATGGGTTTCCAGGAAGATATTGAGTTTATACTGAATAACACGCCAAAACGTGAAGCAACCTGGTTGTTCAGTGCTACCATGCCTCCCGAGATCAAACGGGTGAGCAAGAAATACATGAAAACCCCGGTCGAAATCACCGTTGGTACAAAGAACACTGCCAATAAAAATGTTGATCACCAGTTTTATGTGTCTTCAGCGCACCATCGCTATGAGACGTTAAAACGTATCATCGACTTCATACCGGGTATTTATGGTATCATTTTTACCCGTACCAAGATAGATGCACAGTCAATAGCGGAGAAACTAACCCGCGAAGGTTACAATATCGATGCCTTGCATGGTGATCTTACACAGCAACAACGTGATAAGGTAATGGGCGAGTTTCGCGAGAAGACCCTGCAGTTGCTTATTGCAACTGATGTAGCAGCAAGAGGTATAGATGTAAAGGATGTATCTCATGTAATCAACTACGAACTTCCCGATGATATCGAGGTATATACGCACCGAAGTGGTCGTACAGGAAGGGCCGGAAATACCGGCATCTGTATGTCGATTGTGCATAGCCGTGAGGTTGGCAAATTGCGCCAGATAGAAAGAATGGTTCAGGTACCATTTCATAAACTCGAAATACCAACAGGTAAAGATGTTTGTCGCAAACAGTTTTTCCATTTTATGGAGAAACTATTAAATGCGGATATCAGCCATGGTGATTACGAGACTTATGTTCCCATGCTACAGGAAAAATTTGCAGATGTCAGCAAGGAAGATGTACTGAAAAGAGTTGCTGCAATGGAATTCGACAGGTTCCTTAAGTATTATGAAAATGCAGAAGATCTGAATGTACGTGAAAGAGTACGTGAATACCGCGAACCTTCCGGGGTGGGCAGTGATCGTCGCGAATTCGGTCGGGGCAGGGAAAGCAGGGAGCCACGTGTGGTAGACAGACCAAGACGCGACTTTAATTCCGGCGGCGGTGGTGATTTTGCAAAGTTGTTTGTAAACCTTGGTACCAAAGACGGATTTTACAAAGCAAGTTTTTTACAATTCATTCTTGATATGAGTGAACTTAGCAAGGATGTGCTGGGCAGGATTGACATGAAAGAAATGAATAGCTGGATCGAGATCGACCGCAAGGTAGCTCCACAGATGATCCGCGCTATTGATGGTAAAAATTATAAGGGCCGTCGCATTCGTATGAATGATGCGAACAGCCGGTAGAGAATATCAATACTATAAATCGGTAGAGAATATCAATACTATAAATAAAGTCAACGATTAAATAAAGGAAAATAAATTCTTGAACCATGAGTACAGTGGCAACTAAAAACGTACAGGAAATTTTGCAGCAGAAATGGAGCAAACGACCGCTTATCATTTCTGGTCCCTGTAGTGCAGAAACCGAGGAACAGGTAATCGAAACCGCTACACGTTTGGCGAATACCGGTAAAGTAGATATGCTTCGCGCAGGTATATGGAAACCAAGAACGCGCCCGGGTAGTTTTGAAGGTATAGGCACGAAGGGATTACCCTGGCTGCAACAGGCCCGAAAGATCACAGGGCTTCCAACCGCGATCGAAGTTGCCACTGGCAAACAGGTTGAAGATGCTCTGCATTTTGATGTAGATGTTTTATGGATCGGTGCACGTACCACCGTGAATCCGTTCAGTGTTCAGGAAGTGGCCGATGCATTACGCGGTGCCAAAGTTCCGGTATTGATAAAAAACCCGATCAATCCCGATCTCGAGCTATGGATCGGTGCTGTTGAACGTGTTGCCAAAGCGGGCATTTCGCAGATCGGACTTATCCATCGTGGATTCAGTTCTTACGGTAATACCGAATATCGGAATGCTCCTATGTGGCATCTGGCAATCGAAATGAAACGCCGCAATCCGGATATGATGCTTATCAATGACCCTTCTCATATTTGTGGTCGCCGTGACATCCTGCTTGATGTTGCACAGAAAGCCATTGATCTGGATTACGACGGACTGATGATTGAAAGTCATATCGATCCGGATAACGCCTGGAGTGATGCGAAGCAGCAGATCACTCCCGAAAAACTAGCTGAAATGCTGGGTGAGATCATCTGGAGAAAAGAAGATATCAATTCAGAAGAATATCATGCGGCGCTTGAAAAATTGCGTCAGCAGATCAATCATCTTGATGACGAACTGATGCAGATCTTAAGTCAGCGTATGAAGACTGCTGAAAAAATTGGCCAGTATAAAAAAGAAAATAACATCACCATTCTTCAGACCAACCGTTGGAACGAAATCCTCGAAAGAGCTTCTGCCAAAGGCGAAAAACTTGGCCTGTCGCGTGATTTTATTTCTAAATATTTCGACGCTGTTCACATGGAGTCCATCAGCCACCAGAACAGGATTATGAATAGTTAAAAATCCCCTCCTGCGAAGGAGGGGAAACGCCAAAGGCGTGGGGTGGTTGTTCTTTGGTCTTGCCTGCTAATGCATCTCAGAATAACACCACCCTCCATTCTTAACCATGTTTGTATGCCATGACCGACACTCATCCCCGAACCTTCATTTTTATTCATGTAATCTGGACAACACTCGAAAGATTACCTGCTTTGAAGAAACCCGTGCGTACGGTGTTATTCGCATTTCTGCAAAAAACCAGTGAAGAAAAAGGAACCAGGATCATCGCACTTAATGGAGTGGAAGATCACATACATGTTTTATTACAGTTACAACCCGTACAGAATCTTGCGCAGATAGTACGTAGCCTGAAACATGATGCATCAGCCTGGCTCAAAGAAACAAATCTGCTTGAATCAGCGTTTGAATGGCAAGCTGAATATGCTGCCTACACCGTAAGCCCGAGCGGGATTAAACAAGTGATCGAATTTATCAACAACCAGGAAACTTATCATAAAACGAAAACACTGGAATCAGAACTGGCTGTCTTTGACAAAAATTATTTTGAATGAAGAAAGTTTCCTATACTTTTTCTACACAAACCACCGATTATTATTTCGATGGTGCATTTGCTAACCTCGGAGAACTCGTTGATAAAACACATACTGTACTTATAACCGACGAAAATATATTCGCGGCTCACAAGAGAAAATTTGAAGGCTGGGACTGTATTGTTTTAAAACCGGGCGAAGAATTCAAGGTCCAGGCAACGGTAAACAGCATAATAGAACAACTGATTGCCTTTAAGGCAGATCGTAAGACTTATGTTGTTGGGATCGGTGGCGGAGTTATCACTGACCTCACTGGCTTTGTTGCCTCTACTTATATGCGGGGTCTGCGTTTTGGATTTGTACCCACAACTATCCTTGCCATGGTTGACGCTTCAATAGGCGGTAAAAATGGTATTGATGTTGGGTTGTACAAAAACCTGGTGGGCATTATTCGTCAGCCATCGTTTTTATTATACGATGTTTCATTATTAAAATCATTGCCCAATACTGAATGGATCAATGGGTTTGCTGAAATCATCAAACACAGCTGCATCAAAGATCTCAGGCTCTTCAAAGAACTGGAGCAACATAAATTGACTCATTATAAGAAGGACCCCGCTGCATTGAAAAAACTGATTCGCCGGAATGCTGTGATCAAATCGGATGTGGTTAAACACGATGAATTTGAAACAGGCGAAAGAAAACTTTTGAACTTCGGCCATACATTGGGTCATGCCATTGAGAACATGTATGAATTATCACATGGACAGGCAATTTCAATCGGTATGACTGTGGCATGTGGTCTTTCATCAGTATTAACCGGTTTTACAGAAACAGCACGTGTCGTCAAAGTGCTTAGACAATATGGATTACCGACTTATGCCGAGTATGATAAAAAGAAGGCGTTTCAAATCCTGCAGATGGATAAAAAAAAGGATATTGATAACATGAATTTTGTGCTGTTGAAAAAGATCGGAAAGGCGGTAGTTCATCCAATACCACTGGCAGAATTGGAAAAAGTATTCAGCTGATGGCAGACATCATAGTCAATTCACGCTTATACTGTTTAAAATTACTGTTTCAAAAAAAACAGATTATATAAAAATAACTATTCAATTTTATCTGCTGTTGTTGAATAGTGCACTATAGATATATAACATGATTGCAACTGTAAAACCATCTTTTTTAACTGGTCCTGTCCAGGCTCCAACATCGAAGAGTTCTATGCAACGCGGTTGTGCCGCGGCTTTGCTTGCGAAAGGGACCACTATTATCAAAAATCCGGGCCAAAGTAATGATGACCGTGCTGCCATAGAGGTGATCCGTGCACTTGGTGCCAAACCAGAATGGGTCGCCGGGCAGTTGCATGTAGTGAGCACCGGGATAAACCCTGTTTCATCAACCATTGATTGCGGAGAAAGCGGTCTTGGTATAAGAATGTTTACACCAATTGCTGCACTCAGTTCAAAACCCATAACTATAACCGGTAGTGGCAGTCTGGTAACAAGGCCAATGGACTTTTTTGACGAGATATTTCCTTCGCTTGCAATAGGCATTCAGTCAAACAATGGGAAATTGCCGTTGCAGATCAAAGGCCCATTGAAGCCGGCAAACATAGAAGTTGATGGGTCGTTGAGTTCGCAGTTTCTTACGGGTTTGCTGATGGCTTATGCAGCAGCGGGGGCTAGTGATGTTTTCATCAAAGTAAATAAGCTCACGAGTAAACCATACATCGATCTTACACTTGCGGTGATGCACCATTTCGGTGTGGAAGTTGAGAACCGGGGTTATGAATCTTTTTATTTTCCATTCAAAAAAGACACTTCAGGTTACCGGCCTCAGACATATACTGTTGAAGGTGATTGGAGCGGTGCGGCATTCCTTCTGGTAGCAGGGGCAATAGCCGGAAACATCATTGTTAAAGGACTGGATGTTCATTCAACCCAGGCAGATAAAGCCGTGTTACAGGCATTGGCAGCTGCAGGTGCTGTTATGTCGATCGAAACAGGACAGCTCCATATTGCTTCGACTTCACTCAAAGCCTTTCAGTTCAACGCCATGGAATGTCCTGATCTTTTTCCGCCGCTTGTAGCTCTTGCTGCCTGCTGTGAAGGGAAATCAGTAATAGAAGGAGTTTCCAGGCTGGCTCATAAAGAAAGTGATCGTGGGCTGACCCTGCAACAGGAATTTGGAAAGATGGGAATTCATATCGAATTGCAGGATAATTTGATGATCATTGAAGGTGGAACGGGTTTGAAGGGTGCTACAGTTCATTCCCGTCACGATCATCGCATAGCTATGGCTTGTGCCGTGGCAGCATTAAAAGCCGAAAAAGCGGTTACAATCGAACATGCAGATGCGATCAACAAATCATATCCCGATTTTTTTGATCAGATCAAAAAACTGGGAGCAATTGTGGAATATTTGTAGCGCGGACGTCCTCGTCCGCCCGTCGAAATGTAGCGCAGACCTCCTGGTCCGCTCTCCAAAGTAAACATCTCTATATTCACAGGGAACAAAGCAACGTATTTCATAGTGCCAAGACACTAAACTTTTAATATCATGAATGCATTCGGAAGACTTTTCAGAATAACCATTTTTGGCGAATCACATGGTGAAAGCGTGGGCCTGAATATCGATGGATGTCCTGCAGGGCTGCCTTTGGCAGTGGAAGATTTTCTGGAAGACATTGAAAGAAGAAAAGGTGGCAATCAAAAAGGCACAACGCCTCGTAAAGAAGACGATCTTCCAATTTTCAAAAGTGGCATTTTTAATAACAAAACCACGGGTGCCCCGATCACCATTCTGTTTGAAAATAACAATACACGCTCCGGTGATTATGAAAAACAACGAGCAGTGCCACGTCCTGGCCATGCCGATTTTGTTGCGCATCAGAAGTATGGTGGCAATGAAGATTTCCGGGGTGGGGGGCATTTCAGCGGACGATTAACCGTTGCCCTGGTTGCCGCAGGTGTGATTGCAAAAAAATTATTGAATGGCGCAAAAGTAACTGCCACTATTACCGAGATAGGCGGCATTGCAGATCCGGAACAGGGGTTGCAACGTGCAATTGAAGCGAAAGATTCTGTTGGCGGTATTGTTGAGTGCCGTGTCAACGGATTGCCTGCAAGTTTAGGTGAGCCGTTTTTTGATTCCGTTGAATCTGTTTTGGCACATGCTGTGTTTGCTATACCTGCTGTACGTGGTGTTGAATTTGGTACCGGCTTTGCAGCTGCGAAAATGTTTGGCAGCGAGCACAATGATGCCATTGAAGACAGTACGGGTAAAACCCGAACCAATCATGCGGGCGGTGTTGTTGGTGGTATCACTAATGGTAATGAACTCGTTTTTAGAATCGCTATCAAACCAACGTCATCAACACCGAAATTGCAACAAACATTAAATTGGGAAACCAACCAGGTTGAATCATTTTCGGTAAAAGGTCGCCATGATCTTTGTATCGCATTGCGTGTACCTGTGGTTCTCGAAGCTGTTACAGCCATGGTACTTGCAGATCTGATGATGATTGAACAAAAAGTGCCAGGGATATACAATTGATATTTATAATGCCCTCCTGCGAAGGAGGGCGGCGAGCGTAGCGAGCGGGTGGTTGTTCTTTGGTATCCGATCCTGTTTTAGATTCGAACACCAATAAACAACCACCCCTGTCGTCTTCGACGCCTTCCCCTCCTTCGCAGGAGGGAGTACTTAAACTTACGTTATGGCCATTATTTTTCATATCACTACATCAGCTGCCTGGCAGGAAGCGCTTGAAAAAGGTTTTTACGAATCCGATTCCTTATCAGCAGAAGGATTTATTCATTGTTCGCATGCCGAACAGGTAGATGGTGTGCTATTGAGATATTATGCAGGGAAAAAGGATTTAATAAAACTTCATGTCGATACCGACAAACTTACCAGCCAGCTTATTTATGAATGGTCCCCTTCAATAGCAGATACGTTTCCCCATGTGTATGGTCCAATCAACATTAATGCTGTAATAAAAAGCGAAGTAATTTAGAGCACGCTTATTTTGTTAGCAGGATGTTTGCACCGAGTTGCTCATTGAATTTCCTCTCCAAACGCTTGTCATGGACAGTAATCATAACTTCAAGGGAGCCCTTGCCGACTATTCCGGATAAAACATGACCGCCATAAGCCTGAAAGTCTTTGCCACCTACTACTCCATGCGCGTGTATAGAAGGTTTTCCTTTTTGCCATGCCAGGGATCCCTGCATGCTGGCAAGTTCCACGTTCTTAAATTCACGGGGCTCGTATTCTTTTGTGGAAGAATTGAAAAATCCGAAGGTTATATCTACAAAGCCCATTGCGGTAAAATTTGCGGACGGTATTTTTTCCTGTATTGCAAATTCTTCCAAATGGCTAAATATACTATCCGCCTCGGTTAGCACCATCAGATAACCTGACGGTACTTTCACATATTTTTTATGTTTGGCGGTTTGAGCCTGTAATGAATAGTTTATTCCAATCAAAATCGGCACACTGACAATCAATAGTGTTGTTATCTTCTTCATGGCTTTTCTGTTTTTTAATCTATCCGGTTGACAGCATAGTCATTTATTTTTCAATCAAACTTTGCACCAGCTGATTAACATGCTGCCATAAAAATTTTCTTGCGGCAGGAATATTCAAAGTATAACACAATCGTGAGCTCCCGAAAAAATATACTTTATTATTCCTTCATCACGGGCAACTCAATATAACTTGAATGACTGGTGTTACAATAAATGGTATGGGTAGCCTTTATGTAATCTGTTTCTTTTGCTTCAAAAATATTGGGTACATATTTCTGCGGATTTCTGTCAATAATCGGAAACCACGTGCTTTGAATCTGTACCATAAGCCGATGGCCTTTTAGAAATGTATGATTTATATCATGCAGATCAATAACAAATTCTTCCGGTTTATTGGGCGTTAGTGGAGATGGTTTTGTGAAGCTTTGTCTAAATCTTCCCCGAAACACTTCCATAGCAACCGGTAATTGATATCCGCTCATAGCTAATTGGCGGGTGTCAATATCCGGGTATACATCAATCAACTTGACGATAATATCAGCATCACCAGCGGTGGTACTTGCAAAAATATGTGCTGTGATTTTTCCAGTAATTGTTAGCGCTTCCTTTAGACTGTCTGCGATAAAACTAATAACATCTGGCCTTGAACTGACGAAACGTTGATCTTCGACATGCCAGGAGCTCCAACGACTTCCTTCCCCATACGTTGCTTCAATTGGCAGAGACCGATATGGAACCGGCCTGGAAGGATCACTAACATAACTAACAGCGCCTTTGCTATTTGTTGGTTTATCGAATCCTGCTGAGTTATCTGCCTTAATATAAAATTTTTTTAGTATTGCGTTTTTAGGTGGCCAGCTTGTATAAGATTTCCATACATTAGTGCCAGTCTGAAAACAGTTTGCTTCTGCGAGTTTTTCATCTTTGATATCCTTCAGCCAATAATCAAACCATTTTTTCTGTAGTGCATGAAACCAGGGTGCAGTTTGGTTTTCAAAACTTATTTTTCCCAGGCTGTCGCCTTTTGCATCCGCCCACTGCCCATGATTCCACGGTCCCAACACAATATAATTACGATCCGAGCTGTCTTTTTTCTCAAGCTGATGATACATTATTTGCGGACCATTCTGATCTTCCTGGTCATAGTAACCCCCAACATGTAATATTGGTATCTGTGGAACGTGGATACTGGTTAAGCCTGACTGCCTTTTCCAAAAACTGTCATAGTTGGGATGCCTTACAAAGTCATTCCAGGTTGGAATCTTTTCTTTGTAATATTTTTCATTTACATTCTTCAACGGGCCGAGATTTAAATACCAGTCGTACAGGTCAAACTTCGGAAACTGAAAATTGCTGTTAGCTGCTTTTGCGTTTTCTACCATGTAACTGTATTCAAATCCATAACTTAACCGAAAGGCACCGTTATGATGAAAATCATCTCCGAGGAACAAATCAGCAGGAGAGGCCTGGGGAGAGCTCGCTTTCAATGCCGGATGAGGATCAACGCTGGCTTGTTGCGCAAGAAAACCGTCATAGGAAATTCCGAAAATCCCTGCTTTATTATTATTGTATTTAATGTTTTTTATCAGCCAGTCAACGGTATCCCAGGCATCAGTGCTTTCATCTGTTTTTGTTTTGTCCGTCAAATGATAAAGAGGCCGGAACATTTCGAAGTTTCCCTCACTTTGAAACTTCCCGCGTATATCCTGGAATGCCAAAATATATCCTTCCTTTACAAGGTTTTTATAATAGGAGCCAAATGGATCTATGGACATTGATGAATCTTCAGGAAATGAGGAGTCCACTCCATATGGAGTCCGGCCAATCAATATCGGCACCGGCTTAGTATTGTCTGTCGGGGTAAGTACAAGCGTAAACAATTTGACGCCGTCTCGCATAGGGATCATGTAAGACTTTTTGGTCAGCCGTTTAATACTATCTGTTTGGGCATACAGAACACTAACCAGGCATTCAACAAGAAAGATGCATGTTATAAGTTTTTTCATTAGATCGGTTTAAGGTTAAACATTTAATGCTACCCAGGTTGCGGCAGTGATTGTTCCGGAAAACGACCTGAAGTTATAAGGCGTTTTTCAATAGTTGTTTCAGTGGGTTGGCGGGGCTAGTGTGATTTACATCACTAATTAAATATATGTAATATATTAGCCATTAAAAAACTGATTTAGACTGGTATAATTATTATAGTTAAATTAAATAAACAAGTTTATGCACGAATTCACGATCAATGCATCCCTGCAGATAGTTCCAATTGTAGAAGATCGTCACCCTTATGAATGGGTAGATGAAGCTATCACTATCATCCAGGAATCGGGCATCGTATATGATGTGGGACCCTTTGCTACTGTTCTTGAAGGCACTTATGAACAGGTGATGAAAGTGATAAACGATGTGAATGAATACCTGCTGCAGAAAGGCTGTGCTGAATGGATCAGCAATATTCAGTTACAGATTAAGGGAGATGGAGATATTACAGGTGATTCTAAGACAGGTAAATATAAATCCGGGTTTTAGAGTTTCTCCCTGATTTGTTTCAACATTGCTTTGGACATAGTTAATAACAAAGTTGCACGTTCTTCCGATTTATCTGATTCAAGCGTATAGTACAATGGCTTATCATCTGCATAGTACCAGTCGGCATGCATCTCTTTCCCATTTTTTATCATAAATTCTTCCACTTTGATCAACTGGCTTTTGTCAAAATAAAATGTATTCGAACTAAGTGATTGGACCGATGCTCCATTTTCCTGCATGGTTATATGCACCTTGTTGACAAACTTTTTCAATTCATTACCGGCCAAAATCGTCGTGAGATAGGTCTTCATATCCATTCCAAGCTCCGGATAATTTTTAAAGATCGAATCATTCTGGCTTCTGAGATCGGATTTGTTAATAGCTATAACCATCGAATCTATTTGTATGAGCTTTTGTTTGTCCTGTGAGAACGACTTCCTGGCGCAACATAACAAAGCATAGAATATGATTCTCTTCATAATTTGAAATTGAATTTCCTCAAGATAATCACCGGCAATCATTCCTGCAATGAAAGAGATAGTTATTTGTTGTGCTTAAAGTTTTTCATTCGCTTTAAGGACCCTTAAAAAATTTCCTCCAAGTATTTTAATTACCTCTTTTTTGCTATACCCTTTTTCAAGCAAAGCCCTGGTGATGAGAGGATAGGTTGTGACATCATCCAGTTGTTTGGGAGGAGCTTCAATACCATCAAAATCAGATCCCAGACCGATATAGTCTATTCCGACTAACTTTATAATGTATTCTATATGTTGAATCACAAGATCAAATGGTGCCCGTATATCCTGCACCTCGGCCGGGTATTTATCCGCCAGATATCCCTCTGCACGAAATTCTGCTTTTGTACTTGCAATAACCGAATCCCACTCTGCCTTGTGCCTGTTTATAAACGCCTCCCTGTTCTTCATAAAATTGCTGTCCAGGAAACCGGAATAAAAATTAACCTGGATTACCCCGCCATTTTTTGCAATCGCCACAATTTGGGAATCTTTTAAATTTCGTTGATGAGGACAAAGAGAATATACTGAACTGTGCGATGCCATAATTGGTTTGGAAGTCGTTTGTATCACATCCCAAAAGGTTTGTTCGCCTACATGGCTTATGTCTACGATCATGCCCAGTTGATTCATCCGTTGAATAACCTTTTTGCCGAAATCAGTCAGGCCCTTATGTGGCAGATCTTTTTTAAAGGTTTCATCAAAAGCACTTGTTGCCCAAACGTTCGAATTATTCCAGGTTAACGTCATATACCTTACGCCGCGTTTGTAAAATACATCAAGCTTATTCAAATCATCTTCAATCATGTGACCTCCCTCAACACCGAACATGGCGGCAATCTTATGTTGTTTAACGACTTTGAGTAGTTGCTTACTATTCGCAACATTTACAATTTTATCCGGGTTACGGCTTACTACTGCATCCAGAGTATCCATCTGTCTGTTTGCATACGCAAAAGGTTCTTTTTTATCTCCATCGCACCAGACTGAGAATAACTGCGCATCCAGACCGCCCTGTTTCCATCTCGTCAGATCGCTGTGAGATTTGCCTTTGAGATCTGTATCGAACACAATACCTTTTTCAACTGATTGTGTGAGAATGTCATTGTGGCTATCAACTACAATTGCCTTTTTATGAATTCTTTGAAAGGGCTGAGAAAAGATATGTTGCGAAATCAAAATACTGATAAGCAGGAAGTGGTTTTTCATTATGATTGTTATGATTATTAATAGTTAAATATCAGGCAGATAGTGAACAACTTCCCCGATATTAAAAAGCCGTTAAAGCTCCATATCATTTTGTAATTAACGAGAAATAATTTTAGCAACAATAATTTTATCTACTTTTATTCTACAATTGCCATTGACTTGAACATTTTCAACGAATCAGAGCTTGTCAGGCGTCTGCAAAAAGACGACGTCGATGCTTTTGATAGCCTGTATCACAGGTATCAGAAAGCATTATACTTCAATATTTTAAAGATTACTCGCAATAACGAAGTCACTTCAGATATACTACAGGAAGTTTTTATGGCATTGTGGGAAAAGAGATTAAGCCTTGATATAAATCATTCTGTTGCAGGATGGTTGTTTGTTGTGAGTTACAATAAATCTATTACATATCTTCAAAAGGAACTGAAACTTTCAATGTCATGCCTCGATACAGACATTGAAAAAAGCTATGTTAGCCGGGAAGAAATAGATCTCAGTGAAATACGCTCAAAACTGTTGTATGAAGCCATGGAGCATCTTTCTCCCCAAAAAAGAAAAGTATTTGAGCTCTGCAAGATTCAGGGGAAAAGTTATGAAGAAACAGCCAGGGAACTTAGAATTTCCAAGCATACCGTAAAGGAATACCTGGTAATGTCACTCAAATACGTAAAAGAGTACGTGAAACAACATCCCGAATACCAGTCGGTGTATTTAAATGCGGCTATTTTTGCGATACTTGCCAGCAGATAGAGGTTTTACCCAGAGCTAACAGAACTCATCCATACAGAAACAGGCCGGGCTCGCCGTCCTAAAAAAAAGTAATCTTTTTACCCCCCCCATTTAATGATTACCCTGTATTTACTATAAAGATCACTGCCTCTGTCAATATCTGTCCAACAGCAGGCAATCAGAATCAGGCAGCAAATTATCACCGGCTAAAAAAGCTAAATGGAAGATTTGAGTAAAAAACTGGAGAGATTGCTTGAGGCTGACGTATGGACTGAAGAAGAGAAGCAATGGTTGTTGAATTATCTTGAAGTAACGGAAACTCCGGAGCTGAAGCAAATCATGATGCAGAAGTTCCAGGAACAACTGTTGAGCACACAGGATAATAGTTCAGTTTTTTCTAATGAGCTACTGCAGAATATACATGAGAAACTAAAACTGGAGGATCGCAAAACGCCTGTGATCAGGCTCTGGACCAGGAGAATCGCAGCGGCATGTGTTGCCGGAATACTGATAACCGGCACATATTTATGGTTCGACCGGAAAGACAATCAAAGCAATGTTGCCGGAGTTGGCGGGCAACAAAAGAGTTCATTAAAAAACGATGTCTACCCCGGAACGAATAAGGCAATTCTAACACTGGCCGATGGGTCAACCATCTCCCTTAATGATGCGGGCAATGGCGCGCTTGCCGAACAGGGTAATACCAAAGTGCTGAAATTTGATGGGAAACTTACTTACAAACCGCAGGAGAATCAATCACAAAAAATTCTGTTTAACACAATCACAACTCCACGTGGAGGCCAATATCAGGTTGCCTTGCCCGACGGCACCCAGGTTTGGCTCAATGCAACTTCCTCCATTCGATTCCCGACCTTTTTTTCGGGCAACGAAAGAAAAGTGGAGCTTACCGGTGAAGCATATTTTGAAGTAGCCAAAAATGCAGATATGCCTTTCCGGGTAAAAGTCAGAAATGCAGAAGTAATGGTGTTGGGAACGCATTTCAATATCATGGCTTATGATGAGGAAGAAGTGCTCAAAACAACGCTTCTGGAGGGATCTGTTCAGTTTATCAGCAGTGGTAGCAACACTGTTTTGAAACCAGGTCAGCAGTCGCAGCTTAAACCAGACGGTAATGTTGGTGTCACAGGCAATGTTAATCTTGACGAAGTGATTGCCTGGAAAAATGGAATGTTCAACTTTGCCGGTGCTGACATCAGGACCGTAATGCGCCAACTCTCGCGCTGGTATGATGTAGAGATTATTTATGAAGAAAAGTTATTAGCTGAATTATTTCATGCCGATATACCCAGAAATACAAACCTTTCAGAAACATTAAAAGCCTTGGAACTTACCGGGAAAGTCCATTTCCGGATAGAGGATAAAAAAATCATTGTTATGCCATAAGAATTTCTGTCATTCCCATACTTATCCGCTCCATCCTGGAGTCAAAGAAAAATTAAAATAGAACTGATTATCACTGCTGCCCGCCTGAAAGCAGATAGTACCGCTATTTCAAAAAGCTGGTAGCATGCCTTTTATTGTTTAACAATTAAAACGAAAACGATGCCATCCATTGTTTGCCGAACCCCCTTATTGTGCCGTAACCTGTGCACCAGATTATTCCTGATTTCAAAGTTAACGGCGCTCATGATCTTTACATTTTCGTCGACAGCTAACGCAAATGTATATGCGCAAAATCTGTCTCTGTCAGGAAAAAACCTGCCTCTCGAGACGATATTTAAAGAAGTAAAAAAGCAAACAGGTTATACTTTTATTTATACCGAAGATATGTTACGCAAATCAAAACCCGTAACAATCGATATATCAAATGCTTCTCTTCAACAGGCGCTTGATATATGTTTCAAAGATCAGCCACTCGAGTATAATATACTCAACAAGATGGTGATCGTAAAGGAAAAGATAAAGGTTGCACAACTTGTTGCCATGTCTTCTTCGCCACCGGTCAACATTACAGGAAAGATTACTAATCAGAATGGTGAGCCACTGAGTGGAGCGAGCATCTCTGAAAAAGGTACAAAAAATGCAGTCGTCACAAAGGACGACGGAACTTTTGAAATGCATGTATCAAAAGAAAATGCAACACTGGTAATTACTTATGTGGGATATGTTTCCAAGGAAGTAAATGTTTCAGGTGAGACCAGTTTAAATATCTCCTTGCTACAGGGCAGTAACAATATGGGTGATGTGGTCGTTGTCGGGTATGGTACTGCGAAAAGAAAAGACCTTACCGGCTCAGTTGCATCTGTAAACTCAGCAAAAATAAAAGATCTTGCAGTGACCCGGCTCGACCAGGCACTCATAGGAAAGATCGCAGGCGTCCAGGTAAAACCTGTTTCCGGAGAGCCTGGTTCACCCCCGCAGGTGAGGATAAGAGGTGTGGGTAGTATCTCTGCAGGAAGCACACCGCTTTATGTTGTGGACGGTTTTCCCATGACAAGCATCGAGACCATTAATCCCAATGACATTGAAAGCATTGATGTGTTAAAGGATGCATCGGCAACAGCTATCTATGGTTCGCGTGGATCCAATGGTGTGATCATAGTCAATACCAAAAGAGGAAAATCCGGTAAAGCTGTTGTTACGTTCGATAGTTATTATGGTGTTCAGAAAGTATCAAAGCGTCCTGAATTCCTTAATGCTCAGCAACAAGCCCAGTATTTTTATGATGGCGTGAAAAACAGAAATATCGACGCCGGGTTTCCTGTTTCCGGGGCTCCCAATACCTGGAACTTTGTTGTTCCGCCAATTATTCTTGATGCATTGAGTGGAAAAAATACAACTGATGTAGACAAAGTAAAAGAAGTTCTGCAAAACGCACCCATTCAGCAATACCAGCTAGGTGTATCAGGCGGAACTGAAAATATAAAATATGCCATTAGTGGTGAATATCTTGACCAGGATGGAATTATGATAAACAGTAATTTCAAAAGATATTCCATCAGGGCCAATGTAGATGCTAAGGTTTCCAAAAGACTTACCCTTAAATTTAACCTGAATCAATCACTCATCAACAGACGGATCGTAAATGCCACCGGCGTATCAACAGGTGGTAACAATGAAAGCGTACTCGGAAATGCCATGTCGCTTACACAGTTTTATCCGCTATATAATCCAGACGGAAGCTATTTTATCTATTCAGGGCTTGATGCAGCGGGAAATTATCTTAACCCGGCAGCACTGGCCAACGAGATCCAAAACAAACAGCAATCATCGTTTTTCATGGGTAATGTGAATGCGGAATATGCCATTACCAGCGATCTGAAATTTAATGTGTTGATCGGCGGGAGTATTGGAAGTATGAAAGGAAATAAATTTTCACCACAACTTCCTGTTTTCTTTAACAATCCTGCTTATGGTATCGACACTGCGTCACAGGTTGTTAACTGGCTTTCGGAATACACCTTGAATTATAATAAAACTTTCGGAAAACATAATCTGACAGCATTGGGCGGATTTACCTCACAAAAGGAAACATACTCTGCCAATTATATCATGAGTAATAAATATCCGAATAATCTTGTACAGTCATTGAGTGCTGTCAGTGGAATTATTACGGATGGTTCTTCTTCAACTGGTGCGTGGTCACTTTTATCTTATCTCGCCAGGGTTAATTATAATTTTGACAGTAAGTACTACATCACGGCATCAATCCGTACAGACGGTTCATCACGTTTTGGTTCCGATAAAAAATATGGTCTATTCCCATCGGCAGCGGCAGCGTGGCGTATTTCAGACGAGAATTTCATGAAGAGCCTGGACTTCCTAGACGAGTTGAAGGTAAGGGCAAGTTATGGTGAAACAGGAAATAATAATATCGGCGACTATGAGCAATACGCAACGATCAATTATGAAAAATATCCGCTTAATGGTACTCCGGTTTCGGGTTATGCACCCCGTTCATTACCAAACCCTGGTCTGACCTGGGAAAAACAGCAATCGATAAACTTCGGCATCGATGCCAGCATTTTAAACAGGAGAGTCAATTTTACAATAGATCGTTTTCGATCTACCAACACCAATCTCCTGCTAAGAGTTAATATACCAGATATCACTGGTTTCAGTAATTCGCTTCAGAATATTGGACAGGTGCGTAATTCAGGATGGGAGTTTGGAGTGAGTACCGTGAACCTGGAGGGTGCATTTCAATGGACAACCGATTTCAATCTGACGACTTCAAAAAATAAAGTATTACGACTCGGACCAGAAGGAGATCCTATTATTAACGGAGGTAATATCACCCAGGTAGGACAGCCGATCGGAATGTTCTATGGATGGCTGACTAACGGTATTTTCCGGAACCAGGCAGAAGTTGATGCTGGCCCTGTTTTCGGACCTGGCACTACAACAAGTTCGCATCCCGGTGACACACGATTTGTAGATGTCAGCGGGCCAGACGGCAAGCCAGATGGAATAATAAATAGTTTCGATAAAACAATCATGGGATCACCTTATCCTGATCTTTTTTACGGAATGAACAACCGGTTTGTATATAAAAACTTCAGCCTGGCGGTTAGCCTGCAGGGTGTTCATGGAAATCAGATTTTAAGTGTTTCCAGAAGAGGAACTTTTTCCACCCGAGGACGTTTTGCTATCTCATCGCTCATCGGAGAAAATTACTGGAAGTCTGAAGATGACCCCGGTGATGGTTCCAGTCCCAGGCCAAACGATGCACCCACGGGGAATATACGAGGAGAGTTCAGTCAGCGCTGGCTCGATCACGGCTCTTACATGCGTGTTAATAATATCACCCTTGGATATGCGATACCGGACCGCCTGTTACAAAAGTTAAATGTCAGATCACTCAGGTTTTATGTAACAGCTAATAATCCTTTCATCGTAACAAAAAATGGTGGGTTCAATCCTGATGTAAGCAATGGCGATAATGCACTCACACCTGGCAATGACCTCAATGATTATCCATTGCCAAAAAGCCTGCTAATCGGGTTCAATCTCTCATTTTAAGAAAAGACTTATTAAAACTTAAGGTATGAAAAGGAAACTCATAATAATATTTACCTGCATTGCGTTTGGCGCAATATCATGTAAAAAAGAATTTATAGAACTTAATCCTGAATCTACAGTCAGCGTGGATATTCTTTATAAGACTGATAAAGATTTTCAGGACGCCGTTATCGGAATCTACAGCAACTTCAGACCTCAGTATCTCAACTTCTGGCGGTTTGGTGATCTGAGGGCTGATGACACAAAATTTGGCCTGGTATCACAATTGGAAGATATTCGTAATGACAATTTCACTTCAGATAACAGCGATCCGGTGCTTGCCAGTTCCTGGAAAAATTACTATAGTATTATCAGCAGGGCCAACCAGGTTCTTAATAAACTAACAGAAGCAGATCCGGCAGTTGTAACAAACCTGGACAGGCATAAAGCCGAAACGGAGTTTCTGAGAGCGCTTGCATATTTTGACCTGGTAAGAATTTTCGGAGATGTTCCACTGATCACTGCAGACATCACCATACCCGAAGCATATAAGACAACACGTGAGAAAGTCAGTGTTATATATGATCTCATTATTAAAGATCTCCAGGATGCGGAAACAAAGTTACCATTGAAGTATACGGGTAGTGATATAGGCAGGGCTACCAGAGGCGCTGCAAAATCCTTACTGGGAAAAGTATATTTAACACTAAAAGATTTTCCAAAAGCCGAAGCCAAGTTGCAGGAAGTAACAACGCTGGGATACGCACTGCTGAATAACTTTAACGATCTATGGGATTATTCAAAAGATGAACATCATAGTGAATATATTTTCGATATAGAATATGAAGAAGGTCAGGGTGCACTTGGAAGCAATTTTACAGGACAGTTCGCATTGGATTTCCAGGCAGGCGGCGGTCCTCTTGTTGCAGAACTTGCCAGGCGGTATAATATTCCTTCTGGAACAGGTGGTGATGCCGGTATTCCTAACCAGTCGATCTTTGACGCTTTTGCTATCAGTAGTGGCGATAAAAGATTAGATACAACCGCAGCAAAAGGATTGAAAGGTCCCAACGGCGTTTTTATTCCAATAGCCGCAACGGGTGTTTCAGCACTCAGCCTTAAATATATGGCCAGGCTTGTGGGCAGTGCGAGTGACAGTAAAGCTAACTGGAAAGTGATTCGCTATGCTGATGTGCTATTGATGTACGCGGAGGTATTAAATGAAAACGGCAAGACCGGTCAGGCAATCGGTTACCTTAATATGATACGGAAACGCGCAGGCGTACCAGAATATTCAGGCTTGAGCCAGGCAGATACCCGCGAGAAAATTTATCTCGAAAGAAGACTGGAATTATATCTTGAGGGACAGCGCTGGTTCGACCTCGTTAGAACCGGCAGGGCACTGACCGTTATGGCTCCTTATGGAATGAAGAACTACATGACCATATTCCCGATACCACAGACACAGATTGAAATAGTGAATGATGCCTCGGTATTTCCGCAGAACCCGGGTTATAATTAAACAAATTTGATCACGGTATTTCAGTGCGGAAAAAAATGCAGTATGATGAAGCAACTAATTATTGGCATAGTGTTACAGGCGGGCATTTCGTTTTGCACGGACGGATGCCTTGCACAACAGACAGTTTCCGAAGTGTCGGTGATTACTGATGCTTCACCGGAAAAGCCTGCGATGCACGGGTTGAGTAAACTGGAAAGGGCATTGACAGATAAAAATCTCAGCTTCGAAAAAGTGTCTTCCATAAAAGATGCACATGGAAAAATAATATTAGTAGCAGGGCTATCAAATGGCGCGGGCGCAGCTGCGGCCATGCTGAAATCGGGTAACTATAAGTTGCCCGATTCAGCGGAAGCCCTTACTATTCATAAATTAAAAGATGGCAGCAAAAACATTTGGTTAATTGCAGGTCATGACGATCGTGGCCTTATGTATGGATTGCTTGATGTGGCTGAACGTATTGGCTGGGCAACTGGAAAAGCCGAAGCGTTTAGCCGGGTAAAAGAGATTACCGAATCGGCAGATGTTAAAGAAAGGGCCATTGTCATATACACAATGAACCGGGCTTATTGGGAAAGCAGATTTTATGACGAGGCGTATTGGGAACGTTATCTTGATATGATGGCAGCAGACAGGCTGAACATGCTTGAAGTAGGATTTGGATTTGAGAACGGCGGCTTTCTTTCGCCTGCCTATCCTTACTTCTTCAATGTTGAATCTTATCCGGATGTACGGATGGGAGATATAACTGCAGCACAACAAAAAAAGAACCTCGATGCTTTTAATCATCTGATACAAATGTGTCATGACAGAGGTATTGGCTTCAGGGTAGGATTCTGGGATCATATATATCGCGGAGGATATCAGAGTAATAAAGACATGCCTGACCAGGTTAACAGCCAGGTACAAGGTGTAACTCCTGAAAATATGATTGCCTATACTCAGGTAGCCCTGGCAAAGTTTATAGACCTGGTACCACATCTCGATGGTATTTTATTCCGGGCGCATGATGAATCAGGATTGAAAAAAGGCGAACAAATGAATTTCTGGAAAGGGGTTTTTGATATGCTTAAAGAGAAGGCCCCGGAGCTGACCGTAGATCTGCATGCAAAGGAGGTTTCTGATACAATCGTTCATGAAGGTCAGAGCCGTGGACTCACTATAAGGATGAGTACAAAATACTGGATGGAGCAAATGGGATTACCATTTCATCCAACGCATACCAACCGGATCACCGACAATAATTATCGTCGTCATAGTTATGGTGATATGTTGAATTATGAGGAACACTATAAAGTATTTTATCGTGTATG
>Ga0193752_1001171_pt1 | contig 22437 bp, 19 predicted proteins | sample H1c1metaG_FD_144924 | JGI IMG/M metagenome (GOLD analysis project Ga0193752, IMG submission 144924) | Soil microbial communities from a riparian zone of the East river system, Colorado, United States - H1c1 | ecosystem: Environmental > Terrestrial > Soil > Riparian zone | place: USA: East River...
AGTATAATTTCGAGTGAAGGCTGAAGATATAACTGCGTGTTGACGGCCATGGGTTTATTTCATATTTACGTTCTGAATTCGGGATAGTCTGCTTCGAGTTCAGAAAGCCGTGATGGGTTAAGTCTGTTGACGATCAGGTATTGGCACACGTAACAAAACGGACCGTTGAATGCTTCGCTTCGCATTCTGCACATTCCGGTTGGACGATACGCCCGACAGGTTGCATGATCGGCACCTTCGTACGCACCAACCACACGAAATGAATGAAGAGGAAGTCGTCTGCCCGATGTGGCTGTGAGATTTGCCGGTGGATTTTCCGAATCACTATTACTGATGCCTACCGAAGCAGGACCGCAGCCCCTTGCCGACGAAGCGTCGTAGTTTGAAGTGAGCGGGGCATGCGTGTTGATCATGAATTGCATCACTTCGTCGTCAATCAGTTTCAGTATGGAACCATCTGTTTTTCTTTTGGGAATAAACAGCACTCCTCCGACAAGACTGATCGCATCCATGTTGGTGCGGAACGCTGCATCAGCGAGCGCCTGCCAGGCTGCGGGAAATTTTATTTTGGGCACACGCATCGTTATGGTTTTAACTCCTGCCGCTGTGGCTACGGTTGCAATGGGCAGGTCTTCAATCAATACGCGCGCATCTTCAGTGGGGAATGGAATAAAGCCATTGAATGGTAAATCAATTCTAACACCTCCATACTTAGTATAGGCATCAGTCCAGTGCGTTACTTTGAATTCACGCAGGTATACGTGATCGCCCACTGCCCAGGTCACATGACTCATTACTTTTACCTGTATACTCAGGCTGATGTTATTCAGGTCTGCGTGTGTCCACGTTGCTGAATTAATCCGCGCAGAGCGCCTGATGCGATGTAAGTCCGCCCATTTCAATTTGGTTGGATCGATTTGCGGCGGTGCAACTGATGTTCCGTTCTTGATATTTTCGTAATAGGAAATATTGTCTACGCGATAATCACTGGCAGTTGAAAGGAATGATGTGAGCCGTTCATATTCATATTCATCCCCTAGCACCAACGAGTGGCCAAGCTCATGTGTTGTTACATCTGCCATATCGTCAATTATATGAGGTATGAGATTATCGGTGATACTGGCTGCGGTGCTGTAAACAGTTGGCTCCAGTATTACCCGCCAGGTATGTCTTTCCGGATCTGCAGCTGTTAACGGGCGTCCCGGGGACAGAACCCTGTGGTATCCCCAGAGCCCAAGGTAAAATCCGATCGGGCAGAAATAACCATAGTTCGCTTCCTGGCTAGCCTGTTTCTCATTACACAAAATAACCACCAGCCCGACGTCTTTTCCGCGCTGACTTCCCCGTCCATACCAATGTCGGCCAATACGGTTTGCGGGATTTCCTTGTTCGGCCAGCGTCGCAAGGAACTGGGCAAGTGCGTTGACCCAATTCAACTGAAGCGGATAACGCCGCACATCGCCTACCACATATTCGTCATCCGAATACATGTTATCTGACACACGTGCGGGAGTCATGAAGGCATAGAAGGTATCTAACTGTTGTACGAGTGCATTGCGCGGCTCCCCGCTTCCAACGGTAAAGGTTGTGGTGTTAACACGCACTCTTGTATCAATCGCTTGATTCATCGATTTATCGGAAGACGGAATAAAGGCCTTCCACACATTGATATCTTCCCGCAGGTAATGAAACGGTTTGAAGCGCGGTGCAGAAAAAATCCTGTTTTTGATTTCGAGAACAGCACGATCGAAAAGTGGTTCTTCGCTGGCGAGAAAGCCTTCGGAAAGAAACACCATGTTAGGAACGAGGTCCGGATCTCCGCGACGCGGTCCAACCAGGTGCAGCAGCGCATTTGTTTGTGTGATCGTGTCAAAATTTCCCAGCGAAGAAGGAGCCCCAAACCAATTGACCACTTTTACCGGAATGTTGCGCACAGTTCCCCCTGAAAAAATTCCGCTGATCGTCGTATCGCCAAGTGTGACACCACGAAGCCAGCCTTCATAACGGGAGTCAACTTCTGCAATAGAAGTGTTGGCTGAAGAAAGATCAATGTAATCGTGTCCCGTGATATCCGCAATTACACCGATGCTGTTGGGGTTCGCAGGATCAGCATCAAAATGTCCGTATACTGTTACTTGCGCTGTGCTCACTCTTAAAGCAGGGGACAATGCAGAGTCATTGATATCCGATCGCGGAACAGTCATGCTGTCGATACCAAACCACCAGTCGTTGAAAACATCATGCACGTGTACATTGGCGCTGATCACGCCTGCAACCGGGTGCGTAATTGTAATCACGTTCACTCCTCTTCCCGTGGACCCGGGGCGAATGCGCACACCGGGAAGAACGGATAAATTGGTGGTAGTGGAACCTGGGGTAATGTGCAAACCGGGAAGAAAAGGCAAGTCGGGAATCTCGCGTAAACCTGTCATGTAATCTACTTCAATGAGCACGGGGTCTCCGGAAAGACTGGAAATGACAACATCCCGAGGTGCTAAAAGAACAGGGTCAAGATCAAAATCCCAACCGCGTGCCAGTGCAGCTGCCGACGCATTTCTGTGTGTGAGAAACAGAAGCTGCGAACTCGTTTCACTGTGGCTACGCGCCAAATGAATGTCGAGTGAAGGCTGAAGATATAACTGCGTGTTGACGGCCATTAGGGTGTAGGTGGTGTTGGTGGCGTTGGTGGCGTAACAGGAGTGAACTCCGGATAATTTGCTTCGAGCAGTACGAGTTTCGCAGGATTAATCCGGTTGATGATAAGATATTGGCACACGTAACAGAATTCGGAAACAAAAGCAGGATCCACGATTGCGCTGCCGTCGGGCATTCCACTGGAATTCCGCATACGGCAAAAACCAGTCGGCCGGTATACCGTGCACGTATTGTGATCGCCACCTTCATACGCGCCAATGATCCGGAATGTGTGCGTGGGAAGATTGCGAAGCGTAGTATTGATCACAGTGCCCGGCGGATTATCTGCCGTTGCTGAAGCCGTGCCGCAAACCCCGGCGCCACTTCTGTTGTTGGTGAGTGGCATGTGGTTGGTGGTCATAAACTGCATGACTTCACTATCCGCAAGTTTTAGTGTTACACCATCTCTTACCAACGGAAGAAAAAGAAGCGCACCTGACCAGTTAAGGCCATTGACGCGTGTCCTGAAATCGGGATCGGGAAGCGCCTGCCAGGCTGCCGGGAATTTTGCTTTAGGAACACTGATCGTAAGAACACCGGTAGTTGCATCTGCGGCCGAGATCGAAATGGTTTCAAGCACTACCAGCGGATCTTCACCCGCGCGTGGCATTGTGCTGATCATTGTATTCCGGATATGTATTCCGCCATAATCGACAGTCACAAACCAATCGTTCCTGCGAAACTCGCGGATAAAAACAGGAGTTGTCGTTGGCCATTGACTTACGCTGGCCGGTGCAATCCTCAGCTCCGCTGTTATTGCATTGACATTGGTAAGATTCCAGGTCGCTGAAATAATCCGATCCGAACGGGAAACGCGATGCAAGGATGCCCAAACCAATCTCGATGGATCAATCTCGTTGGGCGTTCCCGTGGTATGATGAATGAGATCGAGAAAAGTAAGATTATCCATGCGATGGGCTGAAACCCCGGCAGCAGCGCCGCTTATTTCTTCATACTCATCGCCCAACACCAACGAATGTCCGAGTTCATGCGTGAGTGTATCGCACATGCTGTCAACCTTATCAGCCGTTACAGCAGTTGCATCAAAAGGCCAGATGTCCCTGCTAACCCGCCAACGTAAAGGATTCGTAACCGCACCACTCACTGGCCTGGGCGGATCAAACAAATAATAGCCCGAATCAGATATCCTCGGCGGAGGATCCATGAACGAGGTCGGTACAAGTGTAAAGAAGAGATAATTGGCTTCTCTTCCTCCTGTGCGGTCGTTGTAAATAATACAAACAAGTCCTTCATCCTTCGCGCGTGTCGATCCGTTGGGAGACCAATGTCTGCCGATACGCGACGCCGGTGTCGAACGCAATGCCAGCGTTCCAATAAAACGCATAACCGATTCGTGCCAGTCGAGATGCAGACCATACCGCCTGATATCACCTACGAGGTGCGAAGAATCCGAATAAATATTGTCGCAAGGCCGTCGCGGATTGATGAATCCGTAGAACGAATCAATGCCCTGCGTAATCGTATTCTTCGGATTGCTGAAAATCGATGTAAACACTGGTGGACCCATGCTCACGTGCAAATCCCTGTATGAAGTATTTGTAAAACCCCGTTGTGCAGAGGGAGTGAATGCCTTCCACGTGTTCACGTCCCCCCTCAGGTAACAAAAGGGACGGTAACGCGGGCCTGTAAACATGCGGTTCGTAATTTCCGTCACCAGCTGATCGAACAAGGGTTGCTGCGCCTGCGTAAATCCTTCTGCGAGAAAAAGAATGTTCGGAAAATTATCCGGATCACCTGCGCTGGTTCCAACCGGATCGACAATCGCATTAAGTTCAGTTGCCGTTCCGGGGATGAGAAGATTAGAGGGCGCTCCGTACCAGTTGATCACGCTCACTGGCAGAGATTGTGTAGCGGCTATCCCTGTAACCTGCGCAGTAATCGTTGAAGCGCCGGAGGTAATTCCCCTGACAAATCCCACCAGTCGCGTATTGTCGATTTCGATATTCGCATTCCCGGCTGCGAGTGCAACGTAGGAATGGCCGGTGATATCCGCAATTGATCCGATCACATTCGGTGTGGCTGGTGTTGCATCGAAGTGTGCATATACCGCGGCCTGCGCGTGAAAAACTTTGTCGAGGTCATTCGCAACACCTGCACTGAAATCATCACGCGGTACAGTAAGACTATCAATGCCAAACCACCATTCATTCAACCGGTCGTGAACGGTGACTTCCGCAATCAAAGTAAGTGTCTGCGTACCGACAGTATGGGTGATCGTGATCTGATCACTGCCCCGACCAGTCGCGGCCGATATGGAAAGAGTTGAAGTAGTTGCATCAAACGCGGTCATCACGGCTCCCGCACCCACGCGGGCAATCGAAACCATTGTAGCAGTGAGTGGAACTTCGGTAAGCGTGTAGTTGAGACTTCGGGCAGATGTAAACCCGCGGAGAAATAATTTAAGCGGAACCGCGTTGAGACCACCCGGGTTTCTCGCCAGGTGAATCTGGAGAGAAGGAGATAAATAAAGGCGCGCATGCGGGCTTGTTGGCATGGTGTGGTACTCGATTAATGATTCGATCCAGCTTCAGCACAAAACAAAAAAACAAAGGGCCCCTATTCACTTTTTATATATGCAATTATATAACATTTCTTACTATTTCAAAATTCTCTTGGCATGATGCTCAGGCCATGCATTCCTTTTACACCTAACTACTTCACACTTAGGGGATATATAAATTTCCGCGCCGCGGGGATTCTGGGCATAACGGTTCGAGAATAATAAACCATCTGCACGCCGCTGTTTCCAGAAAAAATCTCACTGTGATCGTGATCCGTCAGAGTGTCGTTGCGAATTGACTGGAGGAGAAACAGACTCCACTTGGGCAAGTGCCGCCAATGGTTGGTAGTGTATCAGTTTGAAGTGCCAGTTAATATTTGTGGAATGGAAACGGTTAAAACCGTTGAACTAGATTGCTGATTCCATTGCCGGGGGCTTAAGCCCCCCGGCAATGGATAGCCCATATACGTTTAACCGCTTAAGCGGTTTTCATAAACCCTTAATATCCAAAACTGAGACACTACCCAATGGTTCTGTACAAGGTGGATTTCAACGATTCTCAATGCCGTCAAGAGCGAAATTCATTTGTAACTTTACATAGTCCAATGGCAAAAAAATCGTATATTGAAATAGAGATTGATAGGCTGACGAATTCAATCGAGAATTCCGTTAGTGGGGACAAATTCGACACTGAGATCATTAGACTATCAAAAGAGGACTTGAAAAAATTAAAGAAGAAAGATTGGCTCTTTGACTGGAATAGTGAATCAAAACAGAAGGAGAGGCTTGTTTTTAAGCTTGTAATACAGGGAAATCAGGACGTGATACAGGGTCTTGTTTCCCTAAGTGTTGAGCGAGACCACGTTTACATGCACCTGATTGAAAGTGCGAAATTCAACAAAGGGAAGGAAAAAATATATGTGGGCGCACCTGGAAATTTGGTTGCTTTTGCCTGTAATTATTCTTTGGAAAAAGGACATGAAGGATTCGTTGCTTTTGATGCAAAAACAACCCTGATAAAGCACTATGAAGAAACTCTTTTTGCAACCCACTTTAAGGGAAGCAGGATGTATATAGACAATATCGCGGCGCAAAAATTGATTGATCATTACTTTAAAAAATAGCAAGATGGGACTCATTAAAGAACCAAAAAACGTTGATTTCTACGTTATAGATAAACCCTGGACGCCGAAAGAAAAAAATGAGTTCAGTGAACTGATTAAGAAATTGAAATCACGCTCAAAAGTTAAACGTAGTACCAGGAAGGTAAAGATTAGAAGGAAAGCTGCTTAGAAACACGTTTGAAGTGGTCAAAATATAAAGCCCTGAAGATCGAAATCTCTCAGGGCTTTTCTATTTTCAATCAGCGGAACAAATCGCGCTGTTTTATCCGATCAAACTGACGTACTACCGAAGACTCACTCCAGCGTCACCCGGAACACATGCTTCGCATCTCCCCGCACCAGTTCATTGTGCTCCTGCCATTTCGATTTTATCCGCCGGCTGTTTTCTTCCACGTGTGCACTGAGCAATTTATTTTTCAATCGCTCCGTTGCGGCTTTCTTGTTCATCATCTGCGAACGTTCATCGGAAGCAGTTACGCTGATACCAGTGGGAACATGCGTTGCACGAACAGCCGATTCGGTTTTGTTCACGTGTTGTCCGCCCGGACCTGAAGCGCGCATGGTTTGATATGAAACCTCTTTTTCATTCCATTGCGGGAAAGCAGCTACATCGTACACGGTAATTCCGGCAAACCAGTTTTTGCGTTTGTGATTTTTCCGGAATGGACTTTGTGCAATCCACTGCACGGTTCCCTCCCAGGATGCGCAGAATGATGCTGCATGTTCTCCTTTGATCCGGACAAGCGCAGACAACAACGTATCGTCCGGCTTCCCGGGAACAAGTTCAATTGCTTCTGCACTGAGCCGTTCCCGTTCTGCCGCTTTCACGATTTTTTCCAATAGCCGCGCTACTACTCTTTCGCATTCCGCCGGACCTTTGCCGGAAGTGATCTGCATGATTTTTTCTTCCATGATCTTATTCTTTATTCATGCGTACAATTTTCGGCGTGAATTTTCCGTGCACGTCCACGAGTTCCTGCTGCGCCTGCATCACATCGTCGATGTCTTTATACGCCAGCGGAGATTCTTCCGAACTTCCACCGATCAGCGTAACGTCTGCGGCGTTCAGCATTTGTCGCAGACCGGAATTCGTAATCGACTCTTTCGCTTTCTTGCGCGACATTTTTCGTCCCGCACCGTGCGAAGCGGAGTTCAGTGATTCCGGAATTCCTTTCCCACAAACCAGGTAGCCACCGTGGATCATGTTTCCGGGAATAATTCCCAACTCACCTTTGTGCGCCGGTGTTGCGCCTTTGCGGTGAACGATCATCTCTGCGCCGTGCGGCATGTTTTCCTTCCAGGCAAAGTTGTGATGATTCTCCACTTTGGCGACAGCTTTTATTCCGAGCGCGCGCGAAAGGTTGATGTGAATCCGGTCGTGACATGCCTTCGCATAATCGCCGGCGAGATTCATGCTCAGCCAGTATTCCTGTCCTTCTTCGGTATCGAGATCGAGCCAGGCCATGTGCTGCGCGTTGCGCGGAAGCTTGCAAACATCCATCGCTACATCCGTGTAATGCCTGGCAATGGTTGCGCCTAATCCGCGTGAACCGGAATGCGACAAGAGCGCTACGTAGTTTCCGGCCGGCATGCCCAGCGTGTTCGCTTCGTTGAGTTCAATCACTCCGAACTCTACAAAGTGATTGCCTCCACCCGATGAGCCCAATTGCCGGACTGCTTTTCCGTGCAGTTTTTTCAGCAGCTGGGTTTCGTTGAACGCCGGATTGTCGAGCACATCGTGATCCTGTTTGAATTCGAGACAGCCTTCCATTCCGAAGTGCGTATTCTCACGCAGCGCCATTTTCATTTCGTGCCGGTTGTGTTCAATGTATTTTTCCGGCAGATCAAAAATGGAAAGCGCCATGCGGCAACCGATGTCTACTCCCACACCAAACGGAATCACTGCGTTTTCTACAGCGAGTACGCCGCCAATCGGCAATCCGAATCCGCTGTGTGCATCGGGCATCAAAGCACCCTGTCGGCTCACCGGAAGACGAAGCGCCATTTCCATTTGCAGCATGGCTTCATACTCGATGTGTTGTCGTCCGTAAACTTTCAGCTCTGCTGTTGCATCCTGCAGATCAAACACGCGGAATTTTTTCTCCGGAATTTTATCCACGAATGTTACAGCAAGTTTACCCAGCACTTCATGCGACACATAGTCCGCAGGATTTTCCATCACCTGCACGAAAATCGCAAGTAATTCTTCCGGCGGTGTATGCTTATAATGCTGCGACGCGAGAATGATCGCCACGCTCTTCGATGTATTGCGGTGAAAACCGATACGGTCGAGGTCTTTGCTTTTTATTTTGTTCTTACTCATGTTGTTTAGTCGTTAATAGATTTAAGTTCGTTGTTGAGTTCACGTTTCAGTGCACTCCTGTTTTTTTGTGGGTGAGACTTTGCCCATCCGTCTTTGTATGATCCGGTCATTTGCCGGAACAATCGCGGATACAGGCCATTTCGATCGAGATACATATCAATTTCATCCTGGCGGCTTTTCAATACAGGGTCAATGATCTTCACTTTCGTGATCATGTTGGGTTCTGTCTTCAGCACAAAACGCCACGCTTCTGTGAACACGTATTTGTAAAGGATCCGCGTGCTGTGCCCGATGAATTCCCACTCCTGTTTAAAAAAACCTTTTTCCTTTTCTGTCATTTTTTGCAATTCGAAATCATAAATTGTTCTCAGCAGCTGGATCCTGTCGACCTGAACTTTCTTTCCTTTTCTCCGGCGCTTTACTTTAAAATCTTTGCGGTGACTGTACCTCACAGTGTTTATCTTTTCGAGAATCCCGAGAAAGAATTCACTCTCTTTGCTTTTCATCACGTCAGGTCTTAAAACAAAAAAGCGTTTCCATCCCCTCTGCACAGGCGGAACCAGTTCGGCATAGCCGAGATTGCGCTGCTGTTCAGAGATGTCTTCAAGTTCACGGTATAATTGAACCAGCTGTTTATCGCGTCCTTCTTTTTGAAGTCGTTTTTTTCTTCGTGCTGTTTTGAAACGACCCAAAAGGACATAGGTTTCCCCCGTCCGACCGGGCGATCCGGGCGGGCATTCGGCTGTGGCCATTGTTTTACATTTTTCAGATTTGTAAAATGTGAATTGAATTCCTGTCCCGACTGTGAACGCCGGGACGGAAAGCCTGCAAAGCATGACGTATGGCCGTAGAAAAATCTACAGGTCAGTCGCGCGGACTATGGATTTAAACGGTAAAGTTTGGGTAATAGAATCCAATGCCGCGCGTTACGCGGAGAAGTGCAGGGGTGATATGTTCGTTTGCTCTTTCATTGGTGCTCCTCCTTATTATTTAGAAGAGTTAGATTCGGCGCAAATGTAAATGAATATTTATGACAACTCCAAAAAACATTGGAAAGATTTTTCGGTGATGAATTAAGTAAGGTCCGCCGCAGATTGCGCGAATGCATAATTGGTGCAATTCGCTGGTAGTGTCTCAGTTTAGGCATTTAATATTTGACACGGCGACACGGCGCTAAAAGAAGCACAAAACCCGTTCTAAGCCCGGGCGCTCACGGCGGGATAACGGTAACTCAATCGCTAAAGCGATTGAGTACTGTGTTTCGATCAGCGATGAGATTTCCGCTTAGCGGAAATTTCATTTCGTCTCGCCGTGAGCGCCCGGGCTTAGAATAAGAAATACCGTAATAATGCGCCGTGTCGCCGTGTAAAAAAGCAAAGTGAGACATTACCAATTCGCGGTGTAATTTTGATTGTATTTCAACTCCGCTTGTCCGATCTTTATCTTATGTCACGCTTCCGGTTTCTTTTCCTGGTTCTCCCCTTGTTCATGATGTGCTCCGGCGACACCGAAGTGACAACCGCAAAAAATATTTTGTCGTTTGATTCGTTGTTCGAAGCGCGGCAGGGAGATAAATGGGGTTGGATCGACAAGCGTGGCAGCGTGGCCATTCCGTTTGTCTTCGACAGCATTTGCACGTTCGGCGGTCCGCGACAATTGCGGTATGTAACCGTGAATGGAAAAATGGGCGTGATCGATTCCTCCGGAAATTTTATTCTGCCTCCTACGTATCAGGTGATTCATTCCGCGTCAGGTGATTCCGTTTTCAACGTAGAGAGTAATTTCAAACACGGCCTTATTTCACGGAGTGGTTCCGTTCTTGTTCCGGTGCAGTATGAATTCTTATACAACGCCAGGGCAGCGGGCGACAGCATTTATGTGGCAGGTACCCGCGAAAAACACGGATTGATCACACAACACGGAAAGCAACTTACGCCCATGAAATTCGACTGCGTCGGCAGTCATTGGGTATGCGGAACAACTGTGTACTCGATTGGTTTGATGTGGGGACATGTTACCACCAGCGGAAAAATGAGTCTGCCGGTGTACCGCACAGAAGTCCTTGCAGAGGCTGCATTGACACCGTGTCCCGATGATACGGTATTCTATGATCTGCATGAAGGCCTTGCTCTCGTTGCCATCACCAAAACCGGGAAATGGGGTTACATGCGCGCTGATCGCAGCTGGGCGATTGAGCCGGTGTATGATGAGGCCAATCATTTTTCCGAAAACTGCGCAGTGGTGATGAAAGACGGAGTGTGGTTTTACATTGACACAAGCGGCCAAAAACTTTTCGGAAACTATGCCGATGCATCTCCATTTCATGACGGAGTTGCCTTTGTAAATTCGAAAATCCTGATCGATAAAACAGGAAAGGAAATTGCGCGAAGCAGGACTCCAATTTTCTCCTATGAACAACACTCCCATTTTTTTCGCGTGGATGCGCGTAGCGATGATTTCGCAGATGGCGAATGGGGCCTGATGAATCTCCGTGGAGTGCTCATTGTTGATCCGCATCTCTATCACGACTACGGAACGCCTTCTGACGGAATGATTGCCGTTTGCAAAAAGGTCGACGATGACGAAGAAATCAACAGCTCACACGATCACATCTGGGGATTTGTAGACACCACCGGACGCGAGATGATTCCGTGCAAGTATTCCGATCTTTTTTTCATGTCACATTTTTCTTCCGGTCTTGCACCGGTTTCTGAAAACGGGAAGTATGGTTACATCGGAAAAAACGGGAATACAGTTATTCCGTTTATGTATGAATCCGCCGGGAATTTCCATAACGGGCTTGCGCGTGTGTGGATGAATGACAAGATGAAATATATTGATCCGCAGGGGCGCGTAGTTTGGGAGGAGAAGTGATCATTTTGCGGATGTGCTTCCTGGTATGCGCGTATCAGAAATAAACCACATAGTCACATAGTAAACATAGGTACCAGAAAAAGGATAGCGCACATTAGTGGTCAGATTCGCCATGGCGAATCATGCAAGTAACGCAATCGCGCAGCGATCTTATGGTGTACTATGCAATCTCAATGGCTATGTTTTCTATGTAACTCATGTGGTCTATTTTCTGTGTTAAGCTCCATGCGCAACAATCAAAAAGTCCCACCAGCTTTCGCCGGCGGGACTTTTCATTTATACACTTCACTGTGGTTTGCCTCTTTTATTCGATGTCCTCTTCTACTGCATCACTGATCCATTCCATGTACTCCACAGCAACTTCCTGATCTTCGGACAGCCATTGTCCGTAAACACGCACACGCGTTCCTTCACCCATTTTCTTCCCGCTCTTGTCGCGGAATACAACATCTTCTTCTTCGTCGGCCTGGTTATTCAACGGGCCGTATTTGATTTTGCACAATACATAATCAGAAAGCGTTGTATCGTCGCAATACATGTCCATACGGGTTGTGCCGTTTTGCTCATCGGCCAGGTACATTTCACCTTCCAGGTAAACCAGTTTGAGATCGAGCGCTTCTGTATCGGAAGAATCCGTTAACCGCACTGATGAGGCCTTGAAATCAAATGTCTCATCAACCTTTTCAATAAACTCCACGGTAGTGTAGAATTTACCGATGGTGCCTGTAATCCGCATCTTGTCGCCATACTTGATCTTTTGACCTTTGCTATCCGTAATAGCTATATCGGTTTGTGCGTAATCGTCAGGGATTGCGTTAATCGTATTTTCGTCGTCCTTGCCGTTCTTAACCGAAAGCAAGAGTAGATTGCCGTTATATTGGTTCAGGCGCTCAAGCAATCTTACGGTTGTTTTCTCTGCATCGTCCATCATCACCATCGGCAGTTCCGCGTATCCTTCAATGGTGATGGTCTTACCAACCATTGTCGAATCGTCAGCCTTTGACCAGTCCATTTTTTCGCCGTGCACAACTTCTGCACTTCCTCCGCAACCGTATACCAGGGCTGACCCTGCAAGTATTGCTGCGAATAAATAAATTCCTGTTTTGTGTTTCATGATTGTTTGTGAATTTCTGTTTGTTGTATTGTGTTTGCCATAGCGGCCATTGCGCCGGATATTCTGCAGAAGTAAAAATAATTTCGCTGGCAAACAAGCATTTGCCGGCTCCGTAATTCACTAATTCCCGGTTTCATTTGTAATCTGCCAAAAAACGCAGAGACGGGCTGTTTTTTTAATCGTGCCGATGTGGTTGAATCACCCGGAACGGCTTCAATCTTCTCTATACGCTTGACGCGAACCTGGTACAGGGACCCATCATCGTGCACCTTTCCGGTCACACGTGCTTTCTCCCCGCTCACAATTTCTTCACCCGCATTGTCGTAAATGAAGAGATCTTCTTCCTCGTAATTCGAGGGTAAAGGAATCATCGTGTTTTCACAATCCCCTTCCAGGACCAGGATCGTAATGTGCGTTCCGCTGTCGTGGGTAGGGTATTGGCGCAAGCTGACCATATACGTGCCCCCATTCAGAAACGTCATGTTGGGTAATTCAACGTACCCTTCGAAAGTGACCATTTCCCCTTTCTTCGGATACTTCGCCTTGCTCCACTGAACCGCTATGCCGTCATCGACAGTGACCGGTCCTCCACGACATTCCTCTTTCTCCACGACCACTGAATCTTTTTTTTCGGGACCAATTTTTCCTGTCACCAAATCCCAACCCACCGGAATGACGACAAAAATAAAAACCAGTCCGAGTATGACGAGAATGGCTCCTTTGGGATTTTTCATGTTTCAACTGTTTGAGGCAGCACGTTTATTCCGGTAGCGGTGTGATGCACGTGTACCCGTGGCAAAAATAATTTGACCCGTCCAGTGGTTCACGTTGCGTAACCAATGAAGGTGAAGACGTAACAACCGGCACGGTCTCTGTAACAAGAGGTAAGATTGTTATTTATGCAGCCAGTACCTCGATTCGGGTTTAGACCCGTGTGTACTGATCTTCCGGTCAATCTCTTCATCAAAAAAGTAATAGATCCTGTTTCCCGGGAGCGAAAAACTTCGGCAGGACCACGGATCGATCTCCACGATTGTACCGTCACCGGAATTCCCTCCGAGCGCATAAATGATTTCCTCCAGCAAAAGATCGTGAGACGAATTGTTGATGATCATCACCGAATCAGGATCGTATGTTCGTGTAATTTTATTTCCGTCGGCCAGCTCGTATTGAAACGTACCGAACACGCGGTAGGTCTGCACTTCCATCTGCTCATCCACGATATACAGTCTCCCGATCCCGAACATCAATCCCACAAACAACAGACCCGACAAAAAGAATGCAACCACAAAGCTCTGGCTGTTCTTCATTTTTGTACGAATGAAACGGGATATTCCCCACAACGCTGCAATCGTGAGCAGCGAAACAAGTATCGTATACAGTATATTGTTGATCAGCATGTGTTGTTATTCGTGGAGCCAGTATTTTGATTTGCGTCCTGATCCGTATTCTTCAATTTCCTCCGGAATATCTTCGTCAAAAAAATAATCAATCTTGTTCTGCGGCAATGAAATCGACTCGCTGGAAAAAGGTTTAATATAGAGCACGTCGCCTTCGGGATCCGGTAACTTAAAATTCCCCTTGGGGCGCGAACCGGACGGGGAATAGATAATTTCTTCCAGCGCAAGTTCGCGACTTGAATTGTTGATGATCACGACCTTCACGATCTCCTGGAACTCCGCAGTTATTTTTCTTCCGTTTTCAAGTTCCCAGGTATGAGAACCCAGCATCCGGAATGCCTGCACACCTTCCTGTTTCGAAAATATGTATACCTGCACAGCACAAACCTGGAGGAACCCAAAAATCAATGCCGAAGAAAGTATTCCCGCCATCATTATCCAGCGTTTCGATCTTTTATAGCCGATCCAGCAGAGACCCAGCAGCAGACAGGCCGGCACCGCAATCGAAAAAACCATATAAAAAGTACTGTCTACGAGCATCCGGATCGTGTCAAAAAGTTTTTCAATTCGTAAAATGCAGCACCAGGAACAGGATGCCCAGGCCGAGGAAAATAAAATGCCACCACTTGATGGGAATAAAGAAAAAGCTGGAATTGTTCATGTCCATGTGCGCTTTCATTTTGACCATGGCTTCGGCACGCTTTCTTGTTTTTTCGTCAAGCAATTCGGGGCGTTCCAGCTGACGTTCCATTTCTTCTGTACGTGCTGTGTTTTTTTCAAACAGCTTGAGCATACCGAACCAGGCTACGGCCGAAAAGAAAGAGGTTGATGACATACGCAACAGGTCGTTCTTCGTGTTTTCTTCAAACATGAAGCCGGTTAAAAAAATCATTGCGCCGAAAACCAGTAAAACCATCAGGCCCATGGGGCCGCGCCAGATAATCATATGAATGAAATTTTAGTGTGTTAGTATGTATTAAAATGGTAAACGTCTGCCGAAGACACTGATCGAAGCATCGTTGACATGTGTGAGAATATTATCCTCCATGTCATCCAGCAGTATGCTATTTTGCTTCTGATCATCATACGGCCCTACTTTCACTTCATCGTGGTTACCGGTAACAAACTGGACGTAGGCCACATTCTGCAGGGTATGGATATCAAAAACAAGTATTCCTCCGTGATAAGACCCCTGGTAAAAATTGTCCGATCCATCCGCATATATTTCTGGTTTGGTCATTTCCATAGTGACCAGCACGCCAATGTATTTTTCTTTGAAAATGTAATTCACGTCAAATGCTAATCCGCCATTAAATCTCCTGGCCAGCATGTTGTATCTGAAATCTCCCGTTCCCATCGACCTTTGGATGCCATCCTCGAAGTCACTGAACCGGTTGCCGAATTTTGCATACACCGATCTTTCTTCCTCAGGCCGGGCGTGAGCCGCTGCACTGTCACAAAGAAATTCCAGTAGCTCGTAGGTCATTACTTTGGGTTGGAAATCCGCGGGTAGTGCTGCTTTATTCACCCGGTTAAATTCCAGCAGCGTGTCGAAATCGTACGTATTGATGATCGTGTATATGCGCCCCAGCTTTTCATACAGTGCATTAATCTGAAGTGAATCTGCCTGCGTGACCGGAAGGTCCTGACGCTCAAGATATGCTCTCTCCCGAACAGCTTGGTCGTCTGTCGAGAAATATTTTTGGTACATCTGCGCGCCCACCAGCAGCACAAGCATTACCAGCATAAACAGCAAAATCGTTTTGCGGGAGGGCTTTTTAATAACTGGTCCTTGTTCTTGTCCTGGCAGTTGCATCATGAAGTGTGGTCTCTTATTTTTCCGGAATATCAGGAAGACGATTAAGAATCCTTCCTTCAAGGTATTCGTCCGTCAGTTTCTCGCCCCGGTCTATCGAGAACAAAGCAAAAATACGTTCCTTTTTCCCGGCTTTGGTTGGAAAATCATCTCCCGTAGGCAGTACCGTATACGTTCCATTCCCCGGATCTTTTTCATACAACGGCTCAATGATATCGCGGCCATCGTACGTTTGTTCAATCTTCGTGGACCAGTCAATCTTTTCTACTTCAGATTTTGTAATCGTGCCCGAACAAACTGCGGTAATATCCACGAGGCCTTGATCGCGCGCACCACTCATGATCACCCAGATATCATCGCAGTCGGCTTCAGATTTTGTTCCTTCTCCAATGATGCGATGAAAAGCCATTTTGTCGTCGCGGTTCTTCGCCTTTACACATTTGCTTTTATCGGCTGTGACCTCGCTGGACGGGAACGAATAAATTTCCTCGCCGGCCGTATTCAAAGCCGTGATAATATATTTTCCCGGTTCACACGTCCGCGTGATGTATTCATAAGGCAATACTTTTGTTTTCTCGTACACTCCACCGGGGCTGGAAATCACATAATAGATTGTGTCTTCCGATGAATTAAGAAAGTTGATGCTCCGCTCCTGCACAACCGGTTTTTTCGGTGCGGTCACTACGGGCTGTGTTGTTTCATGATCACTTCCTCCGTCACTTCCGATTAAATTGTATGCCGAAAGACCTCCAAAAATCAGCGGCCAGATCACAACCGGAATAAAAAAGAGACTGTGGTGCCAGATCGGTGCAGGCGGCTCTGCATCCGGGTCGGGATCATTGGGGTTTGCGTCTGCATCAGGCGGAGCATTTCGGATGGCAACAAGCGCTAACGCGTGAAGTGCGGTTGCAATGGCCGCGTAAAAAAGCACCCAGCCGGTATAAGGAGCGTTGCCAACGCGGGTATCATCAAACCAGTAGCTGACAATCCACGCGCTTATTGCGAGGTAAATGAGAAGAGCGATTCCTGAACGGCGCCATACAATAACAAACATGCTGTTTCTGTTTTAAAAGAATACGTGATTATGGATTGGTAGGTGAACTTTTCCCTTGCTCGTAATATTTTTTCAGCTGCGAAACAAAAAACGATGCGTCCTCTCTGACATATTCGCCACTGATGATAATCGGTTTTTTCTTAGCGACATGTTCTCTTTTGAGAAAGGATTGAAACTTGGGGTCCTGCGCCGCAATGGTTTTGTGAATGGCCACCAACCGGATATTCGCGATGGGCCATTTCTTCCCGGTCACTTCTTCCACACCTGCAATTTCAGACCATGGAAAGAACACCTGGTTCCACCCGAGGTTGTTGATCAGCACTCCGTCCTTGTTCAGTTTGAACGAGGGATTTTTCCGGTCGCCGTAACGCATGGCTACGATGAACAAGACTACGCCGAAAACGGATATCCAGAAACCGATCAGGCGCACAGTGGTTGGCCATCCGTCTTCGCGTGACCCACCTCCCCAGGTTTGGTGGTAACCCACATAATCATCCCAGAAAATAGTTGCTACTGCAACCATGATGATTCCAATCGCCAACACCGTAATTGCATACAATCCGCTTTTCAACCGTCGCCGGTTGTTCGGCCATAATTCCTGTTCGTATTGCATTGACGTTTCGATAAAAAGTAAAAGCCCGGAAAATCGATTGTATGCAAAAATAACGCCGGTGGCAAATTGATCCGCAAACCGGAACCAGAGTACACAGAACCGTAACCAACGGTAGTGTTTTCGAAACCAACGGGCGGGTGGATTTCATTGGAAAATACCACTTCCCGGTAATGTCTCACTTTGCTTTTTTACACGGCGACACGGCGCTTTTTTACGGTATTTCTTATTCTAAGCCCGGGCGCTCACGGCGCGATAACTGTAACTCAATCGCTAAAGCGATTGAGTATTGTACTTCGATCAACCATAACCTCGTTATAGAATGAAAGATTTCCGCTACGCGGAAATCTCACTTAGTCGCGCCGTGAGCGCCCGGGCTTAGAACGGGTTTTGTGCATCTTTTAGCGCCGTGTCGCCGTGTCAAAATATCAAGTGCACAAACTGAGACACTACCCACTTTCTCATTCTTACAGGTGAACCTGTATATTTGAATGATCATGAAACGGGCGCACGCATTTTTTCTGTTTTTGTTTTTCGCACAAAATGGCTTTGCGCAGGAACCGTACTTCCGGCATTTTGGTGTGGAGCAGGGATTGCCCAGTTCAGAAGTGCACGACATTCTCCAGGACCGTAACGGATTTATCTGGTTTGGAACGGACCGCGGCGTAAGCAAATACGACAGTTACTGGTTCCGCAATTTTGGCCCTTCGGATGGCCTTACAGACAATACGGTATTTTCATTGGTCGAAGACGCCAGCGGAAAAATCTGGTGCCGGACGTTGAACAGTAAGCTGTGTTATTTTTCCGGCGACCGGGTTGTGTCTTATGATCACAATGAAGCATTGAAGCGTTACACCGAGGGACACTACATTCCGCAATCGCTGGACATTACCCCTTCGGGAGACGTAGTGTATGGATACCAACGACTGGGATGTCTCAGGATTGACTCTTCAGGAAAAAGTTCCCCGTTATACAAGCCCCGGAATTATCCGGGTGTTGTATACGAAGTCCATGTTTCTGATTCGTATTTTATTTTCGGGGCGATAGATAATAATACCGTGAGGCCGGCGAAACCCGCAAACCCGGTGTTGCATATTGACATGGGGGGCAGGATCACAATAATTCCGCTCCCCCCGATAACTTCTACCCATTACATCACAGCCGTAAAAAAGAAAAACGGTACCGTTCTCATTGGCGTAGGGCGCATCATTATTGAAGTTGCCCCGGATTGCTCTTACCGCATTCATGAATTCGAAGCGCGCGTTATTGCGGTGCGTGGAGACAACGCCGGAAATTCCTGGATTAGCCTGGAGCGGCATGGTATTCGTGAATATGTCAACGGAGCGGATCTTTCGGGAATGGGTTTTACAACTTTCCTCGCCGATGAAACGGTAACCGACCTGATGCAGGATGCTGAAGGTGGTTACTGGATGTCGACGCTGGGACATGGTGTGTTCTACATGGCTTCTTCACGCGTCCATTGTCTTCTATCGGCAGGTGTAACCGGCGGCGTTTCTGTAACAGCCATTGCCTCTGACATGACGGGGAAAATACTGTTGGGAACAGCCGGCGGATTTTTACACTTATGCAAGGCAGGCCGCATCGTATCCACAATCCATTGCAACCAGCTTCCCGGGCTTACCGATTTTGTACAGGACATCTATGTTTCGCCTGTCGGAAATATTGCGTGGATATGTACCAACAACTCGCTCATCTGTTTAAGCCCTGATGGCTCCATCGCGCGGGATCACGGCAATGGCTTTGGCAGAACTATATCCAGCGACAGCGCCGACGGTTGTTGGATCGCGGGAACAAACGTGATCGGACATTACAATTCAGGCCAGGTCAAACCGGAAAGAAGTTTTGTTCTCAAGGGTTGGATTGAAGAAACATTCTGGGACAGTGCAACGGGTAAATTACTTGTGGGAAGTACAGATGGCCTCGGGCAATTCGATGGGACTAAGATCGAACCCTTCCTTCTTGCCGGGGAACAGCTTACCACCCGGGTCAGCGCTATCCGGCGCACAGCGAATAACCTGTTCGTAGTGGGAACAATCGGTGCAGGTATTCATGTTGTAAAAAATAATCAACGTACCATAATCAACAATGAACAAGGACTTGCTTCTTCCATTGTCAATGACATTGCTGTTGACGATCACAACGATCTTTGGGTAGGCACGAACGCCGGTGTGTCGCAGATCCATTGGGAAGCCGATACCTTTTCCGTAAACAATTTTTCCATCTATCACGGATTGCCCACCAACGAGATCCGGAAAATACTCTGCCGGAAAGACACGGTGTGGATTGCAACTGCCAGTGGTGCGGCCTGGTTTATTCCGCGGGAAATTGAACACTCGTCTGTTACACCGCCCATTTACATCCAGGAAATACTGGTGAACGGAGAAAAAATAAATGCGGACAGCATTTCCAGTTTTTCCCATGACCGAAACCAGGTGCGTTTTTCTTTTCTCGGTATATCATACCGCAACGGTGGGAATACAACGTACCGTTACCGCCTGGCAGGACTTGAGCAAGCGTGGACATATACGGCAAACCGTTCCGTTGAATTCGCATCACTGGGCCCCGGACATTACCTGTTCGAAGTCATGGCACGCAATGGCGATGGAACATGGAGTTCAACCGCAGCCACATTCGGTTTCACAGTAAATCCACCGTACTGGTATACGTGGTGGTTCTGGGCGATACTTGCTGCGCTTGTTATAAGCATTTGCTGGTGGGCGGTCCGCACACGTCTGAAAAACATCCGCAAAGGAGCGTTGCAAAAAGGACTTCTTGCCGAATACCAGCACCAGGCATTGACCGCACAAATGAACCCGCATTTTATTTTCAATTCACTCAGCTCCATGCAGGCGTTTATTCTCAGTGATGAAAAAGAAAATGCATTGCGGTACATCGACCGTTTTTCTTTTCTCATGCGAAAGAGTTTAGAACATTCCATGCTGAAATTTGTTCCGCTTGAAAAAGAAATAGAATTGCTGCGCGCTTATCTCGATATCGAAGCCATGCGCTTTGGCGACAAGCTGGCTTACACGATTACCTGCGATCCACAACTTGATTCCATGAGCATTGAAGTTCCAACGATGGCGATCCAGCCATTTGCTGAAAATGCAATTCGCCATGGGTTGATGCATCGTGAAGAACCCGGCGGACAAATCGCGATCAGCTTTACGCTGAAAGAAAATACGATCTGGTGCCGCGTGGAAGACAACGGTGTGGGCAGGCAACGCTCAGCTGAAATCAACCGTACACGAAGAAAACACATTTCACTGGGCTCTTCCATTACCGAAGAACGGTTGCGGCTGCTTTGCGGAGTAACCAATCAAATTTATTCGATTACGTATACCGACAAGACCGGTGAACATAGCCGTTCTGCCGGAACCATCGTTTCTTTTCTTCTTCCTTCACGCAAACGCGAACAACATGTTGAGAGTCCTGCTCATTGATGATGAAAAAAATGCACTGACGGCGCTGCGCAAAATGCTGGAGCAGTTCTGTCCCGACGTTACCGTAATGGGCGAAGCGCAAACAGCGCTCGAAGGATTGCGGCTGATCCGCGAGTACGATCCCGACCTGGTTTTTCTCGACGTGGAAATGCCCGGCGGAACAGGGTTCGACCTGCTGGAAACACTCGATAAAAAAAAATTCGCCACCATTTTCACCACGGCACACGAGCAGTACACCATTCCCGCTTTACGCGCCGGCGCTGTTGATTATCTCCTGAAGCCTGTGAGCCTCGATGAATTAAGAGCCTCCATCAGGCGTGTTGTCAGCACGAATGAAAAACGCGGAATAATTCCGACCGAAAATTTACGCGTGAGCATTTCCAATTCTGAAGGGACCTGGTTTGTTGCCGCTACCGATATTATCTGCATCGAAGGCGATGGGCGGTATTCGCGTTTTTACCTGGTAGACGGGAAAGAACATCTTGTTTCGAGAAACCTGGGCGAGCTGGAAGAAGAACTGGGCCCCGCTAAATTTTTTCGCGCGCATAAATCGTGGCTGGTGAACTGCCAGCATGTGAAACAGATCTCCAGCGCTGATGGTGGATTCGCCGTGCTGAGCAATGGAAAAGAAATTGAAATCTCGAGAAGGAAGAAAGCGGAGTTTATGCGGATGATGGAGGTGTGATAACTTCTTGTAGTCAAATTCGAGAGCGGTTTACTGAACCACCAACCGTTCAGTTTCAACAGCCCCGCCAGCACTAATCACTACGAGGTATGTTCCGGCCGGCCATACCTGTACAGGAAGATATGTTGTTCGTGATTGTGTTACGGTAATGGTTGAAGTATAAACCATTTGCCCAAGAGTATTCGTAACAACAATTGAAACTGGCCCGTCAACACCTGAAATTTTTAATTGAGCAACATCTGCAGAAGGATTGGGTGAAATATTCACAACCATTTTCTGGTTTTCGTTTATTGCCGAAGCAAAACGGGCTCCGGAATTGATGGCCACAAATTCTATTGTTCCTCCATCGGAAGTGGTCAATGATTCCTCCGAGTAGCCCGTGGATTCTTCTGCGTCTTCAATCGTGACTAAAACAAATGCTCCCAAAGGAGTGACGAGGCTGTCGGTTATTTGCGCCTGTACTGTGCAGGTAACTCCCAGCAATACAAAGAAGATGAAGTTTCTCATTCTGAATGTTGGATGATTAGTTTGCTGATAAATCGTTGTCCTGTTTCGGTTGTTACTTCAATAAAGTAAATTCCCGGTGCGTATTGGCTTGTTTCGAAGACAGAAGAACTGCCAGAAAATACAGAAGAATGAATAACCTGTCCTGCGGAATTATAAATATTAACGGTGTTGTTCGGGCCTTCCGCATCATTCAATGTAATCGTTACTTGTTCCTGTGCCGGTGAAGGAAAAATTGAAATAATATTTTCGTT
>Ga0193752_1001172_pt1 | contig 22431 bp, 16 predicted proteins | sample H1c1metaG_FD_144924 | JGI IMG/M metagenome (GOLD analysis project Ga0193752, IMG submission 144924) | Soil microbial communities from a riparian zone of the East river system, Colorado, United States - H1c1 | ecosystem: Environmental > Terrestrial > Soil > Riparian zone | place: USA: East River...
ATGGGCAGCTACCGCTGCAGATGAAATGGATACACCGTTATACACATCCGGACTTAAGTTCACGGTTTTATTAGCGGGATTATAGTGGTCGCTGAGAAAACCCTGGGCTGAAATAACTTTTACATCGTATATTCCATTGTCTTTCAACATCTTCTCAGCAATTTCACGGCCGGTAAGGTTAGCCAAAAGCCGTATCCGCCCATAAGTATTAAACTTACTTTTCAGCACTCCGGAAACGAGCATACTAAGGCCGAGAAAAAGTAACGAAACTAATAACACTGAAGTAGGCATAATTAATAAATTTGATTTCTCCCCTCAATACATCAAACCAAAATCCAGTTTTTATTTCCTGCAATTTTGTACCGTATTGAGATTTTTTTTTACAGATTTTGTCACTCGATAAGTGGGTGAAAGCCAAGGGCTGACATTTTATCACAATAACTCATTTAACTGTTAAAATTTCTGTTAAATAATTGATAATCAAAACAATACAGTAAATAAAAATGAACTTTCCGAAATGTATTCATGTCACTAAAATTTATTCACACCATTAAAAAATAATTTTGTTATGTGGCACTAATTAGTAATTTAGTGCAAGAATTTAATGGGTTAGTAAGTAAGGGGTCAACAGCAATGTTGGCCTTTTTACTTTTAAGAATGTCCCGGTATCTCCTCCTGTTATTTGCAACAATTCTGAGAATTTTACCTGAATATTATTGTCATTAAACTACATTTCTGAATTTTTTCATCCTGATCTTGAGGTTTCGATCATGTACACCGTTTTTTCATTCATTTTTTTAGCACCGTTGAGTGCTTTTTAACCATATTAAAGTTTATTTCAAAATACATGAGCAAAGTAAAGACCGCATTTTTCTGTTCGAATTGTGGATATGAAAGCACTAAATGGGCAGGCAAATGTCCATCATGTGATAGCTGGAATACTTTTATCCAGGAAGTGATTCAAAAAGATTCAACTAAAACCGAAAGTTGGAAAGATTACCGGGAGGACAGTAAACCAAATAAAATTATTGCACTAAATGAAATCAGTAATGTTGCCGAAGAAAGAATCATTTCGCCCGATCCGGAACTTAATCGCGTACTTGGTGGTGGAATAGTAAAGGGAAGTATTGTGCTGGTAGCCGGCGAACCTGGTATTGGCAAATCAACTTTATTTCTTCAGAACGGGTTATTGCTGAAAGAGTATAAGATCTTATACATAAGTGGTGAGGAAAGCGAGCAGCAAATAAAAATGCGGGCAGACAGACTTGCAATTCAGAACGATTCATTTTACCTGCTCACCGAAACTTCAACGCAGATCATCTTCCAGGAAATAAAAAAATTAAGGCCAGATATTATTATAGTTGACTCAATTCAAACGATTCATTCTTCCAATATAGATTCGTCACCGGGAAGCATTTCACAGATAAGGGAATCGGCTTCGGAGTTTCAACGGTTCGCAAAAGAAACCAATACACCCGTGTTTCTTATCGGACATATAACCAAAGAAGGAAGCATTGCAGGTCCAAAAATTCTGGAGCATATGGTTGATACTGTTTTACAGTTCGAAGGCGACAGACATTATGCTTACAGAATATTAAGAACGCTTAAGAACCGCTTTGGTAGTACATCTGAGCTTGGTATCTATGAAATGACAGGGACGGGAATGCGGGGCGTAAGTAATCCGAGTGAAATTTTAATCACACAAAAAGATGATCATCTGAGTGGCATATCTATCGCTGCCAGTATTGAAGGTATTCGTCCTTTGCTGATTGAAGTTCAGGCACTCGTTACACAATCTGTCTATGGCAATCCACAAAGAACGGTTTCGGGATTTGATCTGCGGAGATTACAATTGTTACTGGCAGTACTTGAAAAAAGAGGAGGTTTTCACTTTGGCGTTAAAGATGTATTTCTGAATATCGCGGGTGGATTAAAGGTTGAGGATCCTTCAATAGACCTTGCAGTACTTTGTGCTTTGCTAAGTTCTTATGAAGATGTTCCGCTTCCCCAGCATACATGTTTTGCAGGTGAAGTTGGATTAAGCGGAGAAATTCGTGCCGTAAACCGGATAGAACAAAGAATTGCAGAAGCAGAAAAGCTGGGATTCCAAAAAATCATTGTTTCAAAATATAATCTCTCGTCCGGAAGAAAATTGGGTAAGGATATTTCCAAACAGTCCTTTAACATTGAAGTCATTACTATGGGACGAGTGGAAGAAGTGTATCAATACTTTTTTTGACCGCTTAATGATCATGGCAGATACAATGATCTATGATATGTTGTATTATATCTGTGATTCATGCTGCTTAAATATGCCCTTGATTCATTAACGCATCTTTTCTTTCCACACATTTGCGCAGGCTGCGGAAGTGATGTGATAAACCAGGATCAGTTACTATGCCTGGCATGTACTGAAAGATTACCATTAACAAACTATCATACATATTCGGATAATCCTGTTGAAAAGACTTTCTGGGGACGTATACCTGTCACCCATGCCACCAGTTATCTGTATTTCAGCAAGGACTCAATTGTTCAGCAACTCATGCACCAGTTCAAATACAGGGGTAATAAAGATATCGGCATGTACTTTGGAAAAAAAATGGGGTCCGTTCTGCTTCATGCCGACCGGCTGCAAAAGGCAGATTTCCTGGTTCCCCTGCCACTGCACGCTTCCCGCCAACGGAAAAGGGGGTTCAACCAGGCCGAGGTGTTATGCCATGGTATGGCGGAAACGCTTGGGATACCAGTACTGACGCAGGCGGTGACCCGGAATATTGAAACAATCACCCAAACCCATCAAAATAGAACAGCCAGGTGGCAGAACATGGAAGGCAAATTTTATATGCCCGATCCAGAAATGCTTCAAAACAAACATGTAATTCTTGTCGATGACGTTATAACAACAGGTGCTACGCTGGAGGCCTGTGGCCATGAACTGCTGAAAGCGCAAGGCCTGCTGCTAAGTATAGCGACGTTGGCTTACACTTCCGTGTGATCAGCCTGCACACCTTTATATATATACATCTATGTATACGTCTTAAATTACAGACACCCTCCTGATGCGTTTTATGTCCCATATTTGCAGCAATTAATGTTCAGCTTGTGCATTGGTACAATCCGGCAATAAAAATTCCAAAATAATTAGCCTGGGATGAATACAATAAAATTAAATCATTACTGTTGTGAGGAAATGAAGCCTGTAACCGGAGTTTTACTGTTGATCCTTTTTTTCATTAGCGGGTGTAAGAAAGAAAGCTTTATAACCAGCCCGGATGCACAAATGAGTTTTTCTGCCGATACTCTATTTTATGATACTGTATTTACCTCAGCAGGATCAATAACAAAATTTGTCCGTATATATAATAATAACGACCAGAAACTACGGCTATCATCAGTTGATCTTGGTGGTGGCCTGAATTCACAGTTTAAAATAAATGTGGATGGGCTACCCGGCCCTGCTTCCGATCTTGAAATTGCTGCAAACGATAGTATGTATGTTTTCATCACAGTGCAGGTAAATCCTGGTGCCGCAAATATTCCTTTTGTGATACAAGACAGCCTGAGGATCAGTTTTAATAACACTGAAAAATTTGTTCAATTACAAGCCTGGGGACAGAATGCTCATTTTATCAGAAATCATGTTGTAACCGGAAACGAGATCTGGACGAATGATAAACCGTATGTAATTCTGGATGGACTACTTGTTAATAAGAATGCAAGACTGACCATTGAAAAAGGCAGCAGGCTTTATTTTCATGCAGATGCTCCGTTACTTGTTGATGGCACGCTGGAAGTGAAAGGAGAAAAATACGACAGCCTGCGCGTGAGATTCAGGAGTGACAGGCTTGATGAACCTTATCGCTATTTTCCCGGCGGTTGGCCCGGAATTTATTTTCGTTCAGATAGTCATGATAATACAATGGAGTTTGCTGTGATCAGCAATGCATTCCAGGGAGTAGTGGTTGATCAACCCTCTGGAAATGCAAACCCGAAGCTTATCTTAAATGAATCCATAATTGAAAACTGTTTTGATGCTGGCCTGATTGCGATTCGTTCTGATATAAGTGCAAAGAATACACTCATTGCTAACTGCGGAAAAAATATGATCATCGCTTTTGGTGGCAGGTACGATTTCACCCATGTTACCAATGTTGCTTATTCAAATAGTTTTATAACACATAAAGATCCGGTGTTATCGATAACAAATGTTTTTGAAGATGGCAGCGCAGTGTTTACAGCTGATTGTTCAGCGAGTTTTAAAAATTGCATTTTTTGGGGTGATGATGGTTTAGTAAAGGAGGAGGTAATCATAAGAAAAGAAGGCACTGCCCCTTTCCTGGTAAATTTCACAAACTCGTTATGGAAAGTTTCCGGTGTGCCGGCGAACGTCACTGCAACTGCAATGATAAATAATATGGACCCACAATTCAATCTGATTGAAACGGATAAAAGGGAATACGATTTTCGGCTCAAACAGGGTTCTCCGGCAATCGGCAAGGGATTAGCTACCGGAACACTAATAGACCTTGATGGAAACCCGCGTAAACCACTATCTCCGGATGCCGGTGCGTTTGAAAAACAATAAACTTGTGTTAATTGTCTTTAACCAACCTGTTGAGCTTTTTTTAATAATTGATGTTTTGACCTTGTTTATTGTTTAATTTTAGAATTGAATAATTTCTTCAATTAAAACATTTTTTATGCTCCGGCTCGCAATCTTATCTATACTATTTTCAGTTACTGCCTCTATTTACGATTTTAAAGTTCCATCACTTGAAGGCGGTTCAATCGATTTTGCAAAATACAAAGGCAAAAAGGTACTCATTGTAAATACTGCCTCCAAATGCGGATTTACTCCTCAGTATAAAGAACTGCAGGAACTCTCTGAGAAATATAAGGACAAACTTGTTGTAATTGGTTTTCCTGCCAACAATTTCAACCAGGAGGCTGGCACCAATGCAGAAATTTCTGAGTTCTGTAAAAAGAACTATGGCGTTACTTTTCAGATGGCAGAAAAAGTATCTGTAAAAGGGGCAGACATACATCCTGTTTTTAAATATCTCACCGAAGAAGCGGCCAAGATAGGCATCGAAGATCCGGTTAAATGGAATTTTACAAAATTTCTCCTTGATGAAAAAGGCAAACTCGTTGCCGTGTTCCCCAGTAAGGTGAAACCAAGCGATGAGGCATTTACTAAGTTTTTGAATTAAAGTAATAGTTCCCCTCCTGCGAAGGAGGGGAACGAGCGTAGCGAGGGGGTGGTTGTTTTTTGGTATTCGATCATGTTTTAGATTCGAGCACCAAAGAACAACCACCCCGTCGTCTTCGACGCCTTCCCCTCCTTCGCAGGAGGGGAGCTTTTGTTTATCGCCAAAATCTGTCCATTCATCGAAACAATGTTTCCAATAATCGAAAAAATTATACATCATCCGATTGTTTTTTCATCTTTGTTTCATCATCCGATACCGATTAAAACCAACCACATCCAAACCTTAGAAAAACAATTAAACTAACCCTTAAAAATTTATCCAAACCATCCAATCCATTTAAAACCGTCCGTTGAAAGTTACTTAGTCAAATCTCTGAACCGCCCCATAACAGGGGCGGTTTTGTTTTTTGCCCCTTCCACATTCCTTATCTTCGCGGCCGATGTTATTCAAAGATGTTATAGGGCAACCGGAAGTAAAAATTCATCTGCGGGAGATGGTTCATCATAATCGTCTGAGCCATGCATTGTTGTTTCTCGGCAAGGAAGGTGCGGGCGCCCTGCCGTTGGCGGTTGCTTTCGCCAATTACATTTGTTTGTCCTCAGGAAGAAACGGCTTTCCGGAACTTACTGAAAATCACGATCAGACCCAGGATCCAGATTCGTTTATGGAAGCACATCCTTCCTATTCCAAAGTAAAAGGAATGGTGCATCCCGACATCCATTTTTCATACCCGGTTATTACCAAAAAACCGGGTCAATCTCCTATCAGTACCGATTATATCCAGGAATGGCGTGAATTTATTTCATTGTATCCTTATGGAAATGCATTTGACTGGCTCCAGTTTATTGGCGCCGAAAATAAACAAGGAAATATCACAGCACAGGAGTGCAATGACATTATCCGAAAACTGAACCTTAAAAGTTTCGAAAGTGAATATAAGATCCTGTTGCTGTGGATGCCGGAATATCTTGGTAATGAAGGCAATAAGCTGTTAAAGCTCATCGAAGAACCCCCGGCAAATACTTTATTTATCCTGGTGTCGGAAAATGAGTCGCTCATTCTCCAGACTATTCTTTCCAGAACCCAGTTGATAAAAGTGCCCGCTCTGGAAAACCATGAAATAACCCAGGCACTCATTTCCCGGGCAAAGGTCCCGGCCGATCAGGCTTCAAGGACGGGTTCCATTTCGGAAGGAAACTACCGTGAGGCGCTCCAGATCATTCAGCATGCTGAAGAAGACTGGCAATCATTGCTCAGAGAGTGGCTGAATGCAATTATGAAAAACGGACCGGTTGCCCAGGTGAAATGGGTAGAAGAAATCTCAAAACTGGGCCGGGAGCGGCAAAAGCAGTTTTTGAGATATTTTAATCATCTGCTGGAGCAATCAATCAGATTAAGAACGATGGGAAACCACTACAATTTACCTGGCAATGAGCACCTGATGCCGGAAAATGAGAAAGATTTTGCCGCTAAACTTAACAATCGTACCGGCATTGCTGAACAGAAAGCGATTATTGAGGAGCTGGATAAAGCGAGTTATTATATTGAAAGAAATGCTAATGCCAAAATGCTGTTCCTGGCCCTTACCATTAAACTGTACACATCATTGCAGATAAATCCTTAATTTTGGTAGCCTGAGATAAGAGAATGAATGATTTGTGGGTTTGAAGTATGATTTTCGAAGTATTCTGATTTAAGATTTATATATATATTTCGTGTTGTTTGCTAAGGGTGTTCCAACCTGGAACCCATACTTCCTGCCTGCCTTCTTTTTTTGTCTCCCCTAATTTTATTAATTCATTTAAACACTCTATAAACGATGGGATGTAGTTCATGCGGTACAACCAGCAGCGCAGGGGGCAAAGTGTCCGGCTGTCAAAGTAACGGAGGATGCAGCACTGGAAGCTGCAACAGAATGAATGCCTATGACTGGCTTGCGAATCTTCCGTTTAGTTCTGCTGATAGTGCTTGCCGGGTTGTCGAGATCAGTTTTAACAACGGCAGCCGGAAAGACTACTTCAGAAACAGCACTGTCCACGTTTATGATAAAGGCGATATTGTGACAGTGGAAGGAATTAGCGGCTTTGATGTTGGCGAAATTTCACTTACCGGTGAAGTTGTGAGAATACAGTTAAAAAAGAAAGGTATACAGGAACACGATGTGGAAATGAAGAAATTGCTTCGTCGCTCCACTGAAAAAGACCTGGAACTACTACAACAGAATAAATCGCGTGAGAAAGAAGCAATCATCCGTGCCCGGGCCATAGCAAGACAACTTAACCTCAACATGAAAGTGAGTGAAGTTGAAATTCAGGCGGATGGTAGAAAAGCAACGTTTTTCTATATTGCCGATGACCGTGTTGATTTCCGTGAATTGATAAAAATTTATGCTAAGGAATTTAAGGTCAAGGTTGAAATGCGTCAGATCGGGGCGCGGCAGGAAGCTGCGAAAGTCGGTGGAATCGGTAGTTGCGGCAGGGAACTATGCTGCAGTACCTGGCTTACAGACTTTAAATCGGTCAATACCACGGCAGCGAGATATCAAAACCTTTCCATCAATCAAAGCAAACTTAGTGGTCAGTGCGGCAGGTTAAAGTGTTGCCTTAATTACGAGCTTGATACTTACCTGGATGCATTGCAGGGTTTTCCTGATAATGCAGATACCGTACAGGTGGCAAAAGGAACGGCCATTTTAATAAAAAAAGACATTTTCAAAAATCTCATGTGGTATATTCTGCCGGACAGCAGTAAACAATACCCGTTATCTATTGAACGTGTAAAGAAGATAAAACAACTCAATCAGAAAGGTGAAATACCTGCGGAACTTGAGCCTGCTGATCTTACTCCGAAAGCGAGGGAAATCGAACCGGAATATGCTGATCTTGTTGGACAAATCAGTCTGAAAAGCCTGGAAAAAGCGGAAAAAAAGAAAAAATATTCCGGGACAGGCCCCCAGGGAAGATCTTCGCAGCAACAGCGACCACCACAACAGGAACAACAAAAGCCGGCACAACAATCCCAGCAACGTCCGCCACAACAACAGCGAACACCGCAGCAGGGTCAAAGACCTCCTCAGCAGCAGGGCCAACGGCCTCCAATTCAAAAAGGAAACCAATCAGGAACGCCTCCTCAGCAGAGGCCTTCATCGCAACTGAAGCCCGGTCAGCAAAATCAACCAAGACCTCCCCATCAAAAGCAGGGTCAGCAACCCCAAAAACCACCGCATTTGCAACAACGGCCAAATCCGCAAGCAAATCAACCGCCAAATCAGCCCGGTGACCGGTCGTCAAACACCCCGGACCAGCAGCCAGATCAATCGCCACAAAAGAATCAACAGACTGACGGCAATGATTTGCAGACGCCGAATCAATCATAAAAAGTTCTCATACTGGAAACCGTTCCGACTTTATTAAATCGGAACGGTTTCTTATTTTTATATACATGCGCCTCTTTTTTATGAGATCCCTAATTATTCTTTCCGTCATTTTGGTAATCTGGATCATATTTGCCCCGAGCTGTATGACCTTCCGAAAACCCGACAATGAAATGAAGGCTAAATTCCGCCAGGACGGGGTTGAACTGACAACAGCAACAAAAACCATAAAAAAACATCATATCCATTTTGCAAAAACGGGAAACGACAGCCTGCCAACCTTGTTATTTATACATGGAACACCAGGAAGCTGGGATGCTTTCGCCGGCTATATGCAAAACAAAGAACTGCTGAAGCGTTACCGTCTGATAGCTATTGATCGTCCGGGTTTCGGTTACAGTGATTTCGGAAAACCGCTGCATCTGACAGAACAATCAATACTGTTGAACGGTACAGTAAAAGAATTGCGGAATGGCAAACCCATTTACCTAGTGGGTCATTCGTTGGGTGGGCCGATGATTATTCTAATGGCGGCAGATAACCCGGAATATTATAATGGACTGGTATTAATTTCCGGATCAGTCGATGCTTTAGAGGAAAAGCCGGAAAAATGGCGGCCGATCCTTTTTAAAACTCCCCTCAACTATCTGGTACCTGGCGCTTTCCGTCCATCAAATGAAGAACTCTGGTACCTGAAAAAGGATCTGGTAGATTTAAAAGTACAGTTCACAAAAATAATATCACCGGTGTACTTTATTCATGGATCTAAAGACACCTGGGTTCCGCCGGGAAATGTTGAATACGCAAAAAAGCTTCTTGTAAATTCCCCCAAAGTGGATGAATTATTGTTTCCTGACGGCAATCACTTTATTCCCTGGACGAAATTCGGGCAAATTAAAGATGTGCTACTCGGATTAGACAGTTCGTACCAGGCCTTTCGGGATAAGCGTTAGTCGAGAACATGGGGAGAATGTTTGGAGAACGTTTTGTTAATCCGTAGCCCGCCTCATAATTATCCCTGCCTGTATTATAATTTTGTATCTTGTTTAATTAAATAACCTCTATATGGAACTGTTCAAATCCGGAAATCCGGTCTTAAGTGAAAAGAAGTTTGAAAAAACCGTAGATCGTTACGACACAAATGTAATGACTCAAAACGGTACGCTGAACAAATTTGGTTTGATGATGATCCTGGTTTTAGCAGCGGCCAGTTTTACCTGGAAAGCTGCCGAAGAAGGCAAGAACATTATGCCATGGATGATCGGAGGTGCTATTGGCGGTTTGGTGATAGCAATAGTCCTTGCTTTCAAACCTCAGTGGTCTCCAACCCTTGCACCGGTTTACGCGCTGCTTGAAGGTGCATTTGTTGGTGGTATTTCTGCCTATTACAATAATGCATTTAGTGCTTACGCCCCCAATATTGTAATGCAGGCTGTTGGACTGACTTTTGGTGTGGTCATCGCCATGTTCGTGTTATACCGGACCGGAGTTATCAAAGCAACACAGCGATTTAAATCGATCGTATTTGCAGCTACTGCCGGCATTGCGGTATTCTACCTGCTTGCGATGGGACTTCGAATGTTTGGAATTGAGATGCCGCTGATACACGAAAGCACAACTATGGGAATTATATTCTCACTGGTGATTGTCGCTATCGCAGCACTCAACCTCATCCTTGATTTTGATATGATTGAACAAGGATCTGCAATGGGAGCTCCGAAGTATATGGAATGGTATGGTGCATTCGGATTGCTTGTAACGATCGTTTGGTTATACATCGAAATTCTTCGTCTGCTTTCAAAATTTGCGAGAAGAGATTAATGCAGCGCGGACCTTCAGGTCCGCCTTTGTAAAAAAAAAGGTCAAAAACCGCTCAGCAGTTTTTGACCTTTTTTTGTTTAGCTTTTAAAATGATTTTTTTATTTCTATCTCAGATCTATCTTCCATCACCATCCAGTAAATTTCCTAAACCACCAAGTATACTACCTTCTTCCTTACGATTATAACTTCCATAAGCGATGATCCGGCTGGCCAGCCTGCTGATCGGCAGAGTTTGGATCCACACTTTACCCGGCCCCCGAAGTGTTGCAAAGAACAAACCTTCCCCACCAAATAAACTGTTTTTGATACCACCAATGAATTGAATGTTGTAGTCGATCGTTTTAGTATATGCAACAATACAACCAGTATCTACCCGAAGCATTTCTCCAGGTTGGATAGATCTTTCAAAAACGTGACCGCCCGCGTGAACGAAGGCCATACCATCACCTTCCAGTTTTTGCATAATAAACCCTTCACCACCAAAAAGTCCGGTTCCCAGCCTCCTTTGAAATTCTATGCCGACCGTTACACCTTTTGCAGCGCAAAGGAATGCATCCTTCTGAGCTACAATTTTGCCGCCATATTCATGCAGATCCAAAGCAATGATTTTTCCGGGATACGGTGATGCAAAACTCACGCGTTTTTTACCGGTTCCTGTATTCGTAAACGCAGTCATAAACAGACTTTCACCAGTGATCAGTCGTTTACCAGCAGACATGATCTTTCCTAAGAAACCTTTGTTTTGCTGCGAGCCATCGCCAAATATAGTTTGCATTTCCACGCCATCATCCATCATCATAAACGCACCGCTTTCCGCAACTGCCGTTTCGCTCGGATCCAGTTCCACCTCCACATATTGCATCTCTTCACCGTAAATCTTATAATCTATGTCATGATTTGTTCTCATATATTAAGTTTGAGCTAAGTTAGTAAAAACTCCCCTCCTGCGAAGGAGGGGAAATGCCGAAGGCATGGGGTGGTTGTTCTTTGGTAACCGCATTCTATAAACTGGTGTAAGACCAAAAAACAACCACCCTCCTCCGCTAAAGCTACGGAGGCCAAAGCCCGCTCGCTTCGCTCGCCGCCCTCCTTCGCAGGAGGGCAGCTACCTGCTCCCTAAAACCAACTGCCTATAAACGCTTCATTTACCTTGTCATTATTTTGCAATCTTCTTCTCCGCCGCCTCCTTTTGAAACCCTGAACAATCATAGCAATCAACATCAAAGGAATGAAAATAAAAGTTAATGGCGGGATACCTAACATACTGATCCATCTGCCACCAAACATGTTACGCATGGGCCTTTTCAACCGCTCAGCGATCAGGTACATAGCCGGCACAATGATCAGCGTCATAAAGAAAGCCAGGATCAAACCGAAAATAATGGTCCAGCTCAAAGGTTTCCAGAAAGCAGCATTGTCACCACCAAAGAATATATGGGGGTTTAGTTCAGAAAACATTCTGATAAAATCAATATTCAGACCCACAGCCAGTGGTATAAGACCAAGGATAGCGGCAATTGCTGTAAGCAATACCGGAATGATCCTCGTTTTACCAGCCTGGATAATGGCTTCCCGGGTTTTAAGACCACGGGCTCTTAGCTCTTCGGCGAATTCCAGTACCAGGATACCATTTTTTATTACGATACCTGCCAGACCTAGTATACCAACTCCTGTCATTACAACTGACACTTCCATTTTTGTAATTGCAAATCCAAGTAATACACCGATCACACTAAAGATGATCTCTGTGAGAATAATTACAGATTTACTGACCGAATTAAACTGTAATACAAGAATGAAAAGGATCAATACAAGTGCAATTACGAGGGCCTTTAATAAGAAAGCTCCTGTTTCAGCCTGCTGTTCTCCTTCACCGGTTTGTTTGATTGTTACATCGTCCGGACGTTGTTTAAAGTTATCGATGTGTTTCTTCAATTCAGCATTCACCGCAGTCGGTGTATACCCTTGCGTCAGCAAAACGTTTGAACGTATACTTATAACGCGCTTATAATCCTTTCTCTTCACACTTCCTAACGTACTCGTATAATCGACTTTTACCACTGAACTTATTGGTATTCGCTTAATACCACCCGTCATTTCACGGAATACGATATTCATGTTAAGCAGATCCCCCAGGCTTCTGCGTTGTAATTGTTCATTACGCAACTGTATCTTATATTCATCTTCACCATCTTTGATCTTCGATACTTCACGACCAAACAAAGCCGTTCTGATTTGCTGACCAACCTGGCCGGATGAAACGCCATTAATAAGAGCGCGTTCACGATCAACTGTTAATGTTATTTCAGGATTATTCAGATCAATATCCATCTTCAGTTCTTCCACACCGGCCACCTGGATACTGTCGAGATAATTTTTTAGATTAACCGCTGTTTTGATCAGCTGATCAAAATCTTCACTGGCTATTTCAATATTTACAGGCGGTTCAGTCGGAGGTCCGCTTGCTTCCTGGTCAACACTGATCTCTGCACCGGGAATTCCTTTGATCGCCTGCCTGATTGAATCCAGGTAAGGCCTCGTTGAAGTGCCATGCCTTTTTTCAAATTCAACAAAAGATACCTGCACCCTTCCAAGTTCGGTTCGGGTACTACGATCACCCGTTGTGGGATCACTTGCGCCTATACCTACGTTACTTATCACACTTTCTACCGCATGGTTCTTTTTACCAGGGGCAATTCCAAGAACCTGGTTAACTTTTGTTTCAAGAGTCCTGGTTATAGAATCTGTGTAATCAACCGATGTACCCACCGGCAATTTTAAGTAGACATATATTTGGTTTGGATCACTTCCCGGGAAAAATACTACCGGCACATTCCTGGCTCCAAACAGCACAAATGAAAAGATAAGCAGCCCGAATGTTCCGACCAGCAAATGAACAGGTCTCCATCCTTTGAGGCCCCATCTTAACAGTGATTCATAATGATTCATAATCCAGGGCAGTACGCGGTTCTGGAATGCATGTATAAGATCTTCAAAAATGAACCTGTTCAGCAGAATCAGGATCATAATAAACAACAGGAGGTTACCTGCAAAAGTAAGCCCGGCTAAATCGAGCAAAATTCCGAGACCAACTGCAACCCAAAAAATCGGTTTGCGGAAGATGGCTGATTTCGGAGCTTTTTTTCCGTGCTCATCGTGGTTCATAAAATCCACGGCAAAAATCGGGTTCATGATAAATGCCACAACCAGTGAGGCACTCAGGGTGAAGATCAGCATTGCCGGCAGGTAGATCATAAACTTACCAATAATTCCCGGCCAGAAAAGCAAAGGAACGAATGGAGCGAGTGTTGTAAGCGTACCTGCGAGAACCGGAACAAACACTTCACCGGCTGCCATGATTGCCGATTTCTCTGAAGTTATTTTTCCACTTCCCTCCACAAGAATACGGTGTGTATTTTCAATTACCACAATGGCATCATCTACTATTATCCCTAATCCGAACAGCAAGGCAAAAAGCACAATAAAGTTCAGCGTCACATGTCCTCCCACCACTATGTCTGCTGCGGGAAGACATACGAAGGCAACGAACATACTCAGTGGAACACTTAATGCAACGAAGAATGCATTTACCACTCCCATGAAAAACATCAGGATGATCAACACGAAAATAAAACCCAAAACAATAGTATTGATCAGGTCCGTGAATGATGTTCTGGCTGCTTTACTCTGATCACCTGTTATTACTACATCAACATTTCCTGGCAGGCTTGTCGCCTTCATCTCTTCAGTCAGTTTTTTGACATCATCAGAAGTCTCAATCAGATTTTCTCCCGCTCTCTTAACAATATTTAAAGTGATTACATTTTTGCCGTCAAGTCGTGCTGTACTTTCCCTGTCTTTCAGCGTGTCTTTTATTACAGCAATATCTTTCAGATATACCGGATCGCCTGAAGTATTACGCACTACTACCTTTTCAATATCATATGATGTTTTGAACTGGCCCTTCAATTGCAGATTCCGGCGCATGTTACCGACATCAAGAAGACCACCGCTCACATCCAGATTTTCTCGCGCTACAGCGTTGGCGATATCATCGAATGTAATATTGTTTGCCTGCATCCGGGAATTGTCAACGTTTATCTGAAACTCTCGTTCCGGTGCACCTACCAGATCAACACGATTGATTTGCGGTAACTCTTCCAGTTTGTCCTGCATATCATCTGCATATTCCTTCAGCCGCATCAGGTCGATATCTCCACTGAGGTTTACATACATAACAGGTTGTTCGCTAAAACTTACTTCCTGTGCTGTTGGTTCCTGGGTAAGATCCGTGGGAAGATCCTGTTTTGCTTTGTCGATCGCATCCTTCACTTTTTGCAAAGCAATATCAGGATCCACATCAGTATCGAACTCTACCTGAATCGCTGAATAATCCTGCTGTGAAGTACTTGTAGTTTTTTCGATTTTGGCGCCTGTGATACTTTTGATCTGTTTTTCGATCGGTTGTGTTACCAGGTTTTCCATATCCTTTGGTGAGTTACCAACGTAGATAGTTGAGACATAGATTGTCGGTATTACAAGATCGGGAAACTGCTCCTTCGGCAAAGTGACGAACTGGTATATACCTATCAGGCTCACAAACACCATGAGCAGGTAAATAGAAGTTTTATTTTTTATGCTCCACGTGGTCGGCTTAAATTCTTTGTGCGGGCCATTAGGATTTTCGAGTGCACTCATACAAATATTTTGTTTGCGTTATCGTCTGTTGTCTAAAATCTGATCTGATATTAAGTTGCAGAAGTTGTGATTAACTGACCATCATACAGACCCTGGAAACCATCGGTGATCAATACATCGCCCTTAGTCAGGCCTGATTTTATTTCGATTTTATCCTGATATAGTTCACCGATCTGAACTGCCTTCTTCCTGGCAAATAACTTGTCTCCTTCCTTCACTGCTACCAGTACAAACTTTCCTTTATCATCATTTTGAATCGTGTTCAACGGAACAGTCAATGTGCTTGGTGTTGCATAATCCTGAATCTGGACCAGGGCAATCTGATTAGCCCGTAGGTTCGAGTTAGCTGGTATTTTTGCTTCCACATAAAAGGAGCGACTGTTAGCATCAATGGTTTTGCCCTTCACCGTTACCTTTGCGTTAAGAGTCTTGTTTATATCAGGTATGGTTACCCGAATATTGGCGCCTTCCTTCACGCGGTCAAGATAATTCTCCGGAACATTCACTTTCACTTTCAGATTGCTGTTGTTCACGAGACGGATCCCAGATACCGTTGCTGACTGAGGGCTGAAAAATTCGCCCACTTTCAGGGTTACCCAGTCTGCAATGCCATTCATTTCAGCACGGACGTTCGAAAGATCAGCTTGCTCATTCAGCAGTGCCAGTTGCTTTTCCAGGTTTTCAACATTTGTCTTGGTCTGTAATAACTCAACTTCAGTACCTATGTTCTGATCCCATAAATTTTTCCTTCTGTTGTAAAGCGTTCGTGCCAGATTCAATTGCACATTAAGCTGTTCGGTTTGCTGCTGAATACCGATATTATCCAGTTTAACGAGCAGCTGACCTTTCTTAACCGCATCACCCTGCTTTACATAAATATTACGCACCTGACCACCCGCCCCACGCGGCGTAACATATCCCATGTTTTCGGCATCAATGGTACCCTGCAGATCGATGTAGTGCGTAAAAGCACCTGGTTCCATAACCGCGGTGGTAACCAGCTTGGTTCGCTGTGCTTTTACAGCACTTGTGTCTACCTTACTGATCTCTTCTTCAAGAGAAGTAATGGACTGATCAAGTTTCTTTTGTTCTTCCTTCATTTTAGCTAACTGAGCCTTTTTTTCTTCTATCGGACCTTTCTTTTCGGAAGCTCCACAAGCGATAAGCATAGACATGGTTACCGCGAAAACCACTATTTTATTGATCGTGTTCATAATTTATTTTTTATACTTAAACAGGATTTGGTTATTTATAATTTACCGGTTGCTTTGAGATAATCAATTTTAGCTATGATGGCATCATACAACGCTGCGAAATAATTATTCTGTGCAATCTTCATATCGCCTTCTGCTGTTGTTATCTCAGTATTTGAACCGAGCCCCTGCTCATATTTAAGCTTTGTTTGATTGTATACTTTTTCAGACAACTGCATATTGTTTTTCTGCTCATCCATGGTAACCACAGCACTGCGGATATTAATTTTTGCAGTTTCTATCTCGTTATTGATATTGTTTTTTGTATCCTCAATGGTGTTCTGGGTTTGCAGTAATTCATACCTTGACTTTTTTATACGTGAATCTTTGGCAAATCCGTCGAATATTGGAATATTAATGTTCACACCAATAAATGCTGTTGTAAACCAGGGATAATTATCACCAGATTTAAAATAATCAAATTTTGTACGGTATGCATTTCGGGTATAGTTTCCCGTAAGAGATACTACAGGAATATATGTATACTTATATCTCTTGATGTTATACTTATTAAGTTCTTCCTGGAGTTTTAAAAACTGGAATTCCTTACGGTCTTCAAATTTGAAACTTCCATCGTCCAGTACATTGCTTTTAATTTGTTCGTCTGTTAAAGAATCTGTTAATACCAGCTCGTTTCTAATCGGCATGCCCATCAGGTATTTCAACCCTACATATCCCGCCTCAAGCTGATTCTGGAGTTTTGTTTTTTCTGTGTTAAGGTTCGACACATTTACGTTCACCTTATCTACATCCAGCCTTTCAGCAAAGCCGTTCTTATATAATTCTTTTGTGTCGTTAAGCAATTTTTTCGCCCGGTCGATATTCACATCCACTACTTCCATTTGCTTTTTAGCGATCACTAACTGATAATAGATCTTATAAACGTTCGCTTTTATCTGCTCACTCGTAACTTCCACATTAACCCGGGCATAATCTATGGATGCCCTTCTTGCCTGCAGACCAACAAATACCTGTCCGTCAAACAGGATCTGCTTTGCATTCAATCCATAATTGCCGCTCCACTTGGTACCAAACTGAACAGGTATAAATGTTCCTTGTGGCTGGCCTGCAAGTTCTCCCGGTAACAGGTTTACAGGAATCTTGAGATAATCGGTTAATGCAACATCTCCATTTATCTGTGGATAGGCAGCGGCAGTGATCTCACGATTGGTTTGCTGCTGGATATTTATGCTTATCAAAGCGTTTTTTACCTGAACACTGTTCTTCAGCGCAAAGTCCACACTTTCCTTAACAGAAAATTCATACTTCTTTTTTTCCTGCGCGGTATTATTTTCCTGCGCGGAAACGGTATGCTGTAAAAGTCCTGTCAATAGCAGCACGGCTATCAACTTACTTATGTTTATTAGCGGGTAAGGCTTCATAATGGTTCTCTTTTTTATTTCGTTCTTCTTTGTATTTAGTAATCAGTTTATATCCTTTCATTGAGGCTGAAGCAAAAATGAATTGGTCAAGTACTTCCCGGTGAAGCTGAACCAGGCTGAAATTGGTATCGCGGAATGCCTCCTGGTTAAACACAATCATCATAGCTTCGAGCCTGAAACGTGCTACGATTTCAATATTGATCTCGGGACGATAATATCCCTCTGCCACACCCCGTTCCAGGTTTAGTTTGATTGTGTGGTAGAGAAATTTGTTCTTATGGTCAAGGAATCTCTTAAAGGTCCGGGGATGGTAGCGTTCGAGGTCAAACATAATGCCCGGATTCATGTTCTTGAAAATTTTACTAACCATATCCAGCGCAAGAAATACTTCAGCAATGGCATTTGGTGCCTCAAGGCGGTCTTTTTCACAACATTGTCTTGAAAATTCAATTACATTTTCAATCACAACGTCCACCAGTTCATCTTTATCGGAGAAGTACTGATAAATGGTTTTCTTCGACATACCAAGCTGAGTAGCAATCTCATCCATCGTCACTGAGCGGATCCCATATTTGTTAAAAAGCTCGTCTGCCTTCTTTAGAATTCTTTCTTTCATTGCGACCGCAAAACTATGGAAACTTTTTTCGTAACCAAAGTTTCCATCGATTTTTTTTGTCTGTCTACAGGTTTATTTAACGAGCGGTTGGAAAAAGGTATGAATGGTAGCGTAAAATTTGGGTGTTTAAACCTTAATATTTACCGTATAATACCTTGGACGCGAGCCTTAAGAGTGTAATTTTGATCAAACATCCTGAGATGAAGGCAAATTTAATATTGAAAAAGCTATTTCAATACTTTCTGCAGGGACTTATTATTCTGGCACCGATTGCAATAACCGTATGGAGTGTCACCGTTTTGTTCACATTTGTAGATAGCATATTGCCTGAACTCATTGAAAAATTATTTCCCGGTTTATTCAAAGAATCAAAACATAATCCGTTGCGCATTCCTGGTGTTGGGTTCATAGTTGTGCTTATAAGTGTAATTCTGGTTGGATATATCTCATCTTCTTTTATCATAAGCCGGATGGTAATGCTGTTTGATAAAGTACTCCAGGGAACACCCGGAATCAAAGTTATTTACAGTACTATAAAGAATTTTTTTGAAGCGTTTGCAGGGAACAAACGCAAGTTTACAATGTCCGTTCTGGTTAGTATCCAGGCAAATGATACCTGGCAGATCGGTTTTGTAACGCAGCAGGAAGTAGAACAATTTGGCCTGGTGGATTATATCGCCGTTTATGTGCCGAAATCCTACGCTTTTGCGGGCCAGCTTTATTTTGTAAAAAAAGAAAGTGTTCGCTTACTTAACGACGTTAGTTCCACCGAAGCTATGAAATTCGCTATCTCCGGTGGTGTTACCGATATTGAGGAAGATCATCTCCATCCGGAAAAAATACTATAAATAATGAAGAAGATGCTGTTGGGAACATGTATGATATTTATAAGTATCCATGCATGGTGCTGGGGATTTTTTGGACACAGGCACATTAATTACCATGCGGTTTTTTTATTACCGCCGGAAATGCTGATATTCTATAAGCAAAACATCAGTTTTATTACCGAACATGCTGTTGATCCTGATAAACGGCGGTATGCTGTAAATGCAGAAGGTCCAAGACACTATATTGACCTGGACCACTATGGCAAAGCTCCCTACGCAGATTTACCGCGCAAATGGAAAGATGCCGTTGACAGATTTTCGGAGGATAGTTTAAATCAGCATGGAATTGGGCCCTGGTGGGTCCAGGTTATGATGGCAAGACTTACAAATGCTTTCCGTGGACAGGAAACGTCGAAGATCCTCAGGTTATCAGCCGAGATTGGTCATTACCTGGCAGATCTGCATGTGCCTCTTCATGCCTGCAGTAATCATAATGGCCAGCACACCAATCAACAAGGCATACATGGTTTCTGGGAATCGAGGATTCCCGAACTAATGGCCGAAAAACAATGGGATTTCTTTATCGGTCATGCTGCTTATATAAATGATCCACTTAGTTATATCTGGGATCGTGTGGTTGAAAGTGGCGCAGCGGCTGATACCGTATTGCTGCTGGAAAGAGCTTTATCCAACCGGTTCCCGCCTGATCAGAAATATGCCTATGAAGAAAGAAACGGCGTTATTATCAGGCAGTATTCTTCCCGTTATTCGTTAGCCTACAACGACGCTTTAAATAATATGGTTGAAAGAAGAATGAAAATGGCCATCTATGCGGTTGCCTGTTTTTGGTACACCGCCTGGGCAAATGCCGGTCAGCCATCACTTAAAGCGCTGAGCGGTCCCGCACTTAACGAAGCAGATCAAAAAGAATTTGCTGAAATGAATCTGAGCTGGCAGAATGGTACAGCAAAAGGTAAAACCTGTGATTGAAGAAAATTCCAGGTTATTTAAAGGATTGTTAATGCCGGCCAGACAAATAAATTCAAACGGCTGGCCCTAAGAGAATGGAATTAAATACTTTTGCATTCTTTTAATAGCGAAAAACGATTATTCGTGAAATCTATGATGCATAATTTCAATGCCGGTCCAAGTGTATTGCCTGCCGTTGTTTTTGAAGAAGCCAGCAGGGCAATCTTAAATTTTAGTGAAAGTGGCCTTTCCATCCTGGAAATTGGACACCGGACCCCACTCTTTGAATCGGTAATGAATGAGGCACGAAGCCTTGTGAAAGAACTTATGCAACTGGACGCTGATCACGAAGTGTTGTTTCTTCATGGCGGAGCCTCTACTCAGTTTATGCAGGTTCCGGTTAACCTGCTTGATGAAAACGAGGTGGCAGCTTATACAGATACCGATATATGGGGCATAAAAGCTATCAAGGAGGCAAAACTGTATGGTCATGTGGAAGTCGTTTGCAGCAGTAAGGAAGCGAACTATACTTATCTTCCAAAACAGTACACTGTACCAAAGACTTCCAAGTATCTTCATATTACTACCAACAATACCATTTATGGTACTCAGTGGCAGGATCTTCAGCCTTTCTATGACAGTGATGTTCCGATTGTGGCCGATATGAGCAGCGATGTTTTCAGCCGGGTGGTGGACTTCAATAAGTTCGCTCTTATTTATGCAGGTGCACAAAAAAATATCGGAGCTGCCGGTGTCAACCTGGTGGTTGTAAATAAAAACATACTGGGTAAGGTCAATCGCAAAATTCCGACAATGATGGACTATCGCAATCACATTGATAACGGTTCCATGTTAAACACGCCGCCGGTTTTTGCCGTATATGTTTGTATGTTAACCCTCAGATGGTTAAAAAATAATGGTGGCGTTTCAGCAATGGAGCAGACTAATAATAAAAAAGCTGCAGTGTTATACGATACACTCGACAATAGTAATCTATTTAAAACAAGAGTAGCAAAAGAAGACAGAAGTAAAATGAATGTCTGTTTTGTGATTGAAGACAAAGAGATCGAAAAAAAATTCATGGATACCTGCAAGGAAAATAATTTTTACGGGGTCAAAGGTCACCGCACTACGGGAGGCTTCCGGGTTTCGCTTTACAACGCACTCAAATATGAAAGTGTGGTTGCATTGACGACTGTAATGAAAGAATTTGAACAAAGATTGGGATAAAAACAATAACGCTACAAAGGGTAAAATAAATGACAACAATAGCTCCATTCAAAGCACTTAGACCGAGGCCGGAACTGGCTAAACAGGTTGCTTCCAGGCCTTATGATGTGTTAAACAGTAAAGAGGCGAAAGAAGAAGCCGCGGGCAACTCAATTTCGTTTCTGCATATAACAAAATCAGAAATCGATTTGCCTGAATCGATTGACAGTCATAGTCAGGATGTTTACGACAAGGCAAAAGAAAATCTGGCTGCTTTTATGCAGCGTGATATATTATTCCGCGAAAATAAATCATGTTATTATATATATCAGCTGACGATGAATGGTAAAAGCCAGACCGGGCTGGTTTGCACAAGTTCTATTGATGATTATGAAAAACATATCATCAAAAAACATGAGTTCACCCGGCCGGAAAAGGAAAAGGATCGCATCAACCATATCAGGACTTCCGGAGCACAAACAGGTAATGTGTTCCTGGCTTACCGCAACCTCGATGAGCTGGATGCTATCATTGAAGGATGGAAATCTTCACATGACCCGGTATATAATTTTATTGCTGACGACAATATTACTCATACCATCTGGGTAATTAACGGTGATGAACGAATCGAAGAGATCACAGCGTTTTTTGCCAACAAAATACCCTGTACTTATATTGCCGATGGTCATCATCGTGCTGCTTCAGCGGCGAAGGTTCGCGAATTTAAGAAAAATCTTACCGGCTCAAATGGCAGGGAATCGAGCGAACCGGAATCGAATGCTGATTTCTTTTTAACCACACTTTTTCCTTCGAATCAATTATACATAATGGATTATAACCGTGTTGTAAAAGACCTGAATGGATTAACAAATGAAAAATTTCTGGAAAGGTTGAAAGACAAATTCGAAGTAACTAAAAAAGAAGCTGCAGTTGCTCCTGCCAGTTTACACGAGTTTGGAATGTACCTTGGCGGCACCTGGTATCAGCTCACAGCAAAGCCAGGGATCTACAAAAATGATCCTATCGGAATATTGGATGTGACCATTCTTTCTGAAAATATACTTGATCCG
>Ga0193752_1001173_pt1 | contig 22420 bp, 20 predicted proteins | sample H1c1metaG_FD_144924 | JGI IMG/M metagenome (GOLD analysis project Ga0193752, IMG submission 144924) | Soil microbial communities from a riparian zone of the East river system, Colorado, United States - H1c1 | ecosystem: Environmental > Terrestrial > Soil > Riparian zone | place: USA: East River...
GGGTTCCACGGCGGCAGGCTAGCGCTGGAAGACCCGGGTGCCCCGGCGCACCAGGCCCTTCACATTCTCCGGGGCCTGCCCCCACGCCCACACGGCGACGACGAGCGCGACGCCGCCGCGGACGGCCAGCCCCGGCGCCGTGGTCCCGGAGGTCAGCGTGACGCAGACGACGCCGGCCACGAGGGCGGCCAGGCCCCCGGCCATCACCCCCGTGTAGCGGATCCGGCTCGCCCCGAACAGGAGGAGCCCGTCGGCCCACACGCGGACGCTCCACGCCAGCGCGGCCCCGACCACGCCCCACCACTGCAGCCCGAACCACAGGAGCACCAGATAGGGCACCAACTCGACGAGGTGGAACTTGGCGACGAGGTCGGGCCGCCCCTGGGCCTGGAGCACCGTGTAGGGGGTGGTGGCGAGGCAGTTCGCCCACATCCCGACGGCCAGGATCTCCCCCACCGACGCGGCCTGGGCGGCGAACGCGGCGCCGACCCACACGTGCAGCACCGGCTCCATGATGAGCAGGCCGAGCACGATGAGCGGGGTGAGCACGACCACCAGCGTCCGGATCGCCTGCTCGGAGAGCGCGTCGGCCTCGGCGGGGCTCGCCGACGAGAACCGGGGGAACAGCGCGCTAGAGAGGCTCCCGGGCAGGATGGAGATGCGGGTGGTGAGGTTGAACGGGACGGTGTAGTAGGTGACGGCCCGCGCCCCGGAGACGGCCCCGATGATCACGCGGTCGAGCGTGGAGAGCAGCGGCCCGACGATGCCGGTGACGGCGACCCACCCGCCGAAGCTGAAGAGGGCGTGGGCGTGGCTCCGCGCGGGCCGCGGCCGGAAGCCGACGGGCAGCCGCCGCACGCACAGCGCGAAGAGCGCGCCCCCCCCCAGCACGCGGACCACGAGCACGGCGATGACGAGGGCCGGGAGCGACGGGCCCACCCCCCACGCGACGGCGAGCGGGGCGACCTGGATGAGCAGGCCCGTCACGACGCCGACGGCGTTCTGCGCGAGGAACTCCTCCCGCCCCATGAGCGCCCCCGTCATCACGCTGGTGGTGAGCAGCAGCGGGAAGGCGACGGCCATCCACGGCAGGGCGGTGTAGACCTCGGCGGCGAGGGGGCCCGGTACGTCGATCAGGCGCTGGAAAAGGACGGCGCCGACGCCCCAGAGCAGGAGTGCCGCCACACACCCGAGGGCGAGGTTGAGCACGAGCGCCGTCCAGAACACCTCCTCGCGCTCCGCCGCCGTGCGGTCCTTGAAGGCGGCGATCCGGTTCGTCACGGCCACGCCGAGCCCGAGGTCGAACAACCCGAAGTACCCCAGCACCGTCCACACGATCACCAGGATCCCGTAGCGCTCCTCCCCGATCAGCCGGAGGTAGAGCGGCAGCGTGACGAACGTGGCGAGGAGCGGCACGACCGCCCCGGCGACGTTGTAGGCGGTGTGTCGCTGGACGCTCATGCGGCGCCCGACACCCTGACGCCTGCGAGGACGCGGATGTCGCTCACCTCGCACACCTCAAGGTGGGGCTCGGCGAGACCGTAGTCCTCCACCCGGTAGCCCAGCCCCTCCAGGAGCGACCGGACGAGCGGGGTCGGGGCGTCGTAGACCCCGTGCGTCTCGACCAGCACCACGCGGGGCCGGATCGTCATGTTCTGGAGGATGTCCACCTCCGCCCCCTCGCAGTCCAGTTCGAGCACGTCGCAGTCGGGGAGCGCGGCCGGGGGGACGACGGGGGACGTGGCCGCCGTACCGTAGACGGCGATGGCGCGGGCGACGATCGCGTGGTGCACCGTCAGGCGATCGGCGACGCCGTTGCGCCGGGCCGTGATCGCGACCAGTCGGGCCCACTCGCGCCCGCCCTCGTAGCAGTCCACCCGTCCGGACGCCGTCACCAGTTGGGCCGCGACCGTGGCGGTCACGCCGATGCCGCCGCCCACGACGACGACCCGGTCCCCCGGCTTCACGTGCGCCCGGAGCCCGATCAGCAGGGCGGTCTCGTACTCGGCGATGTCCTCGGACGGGTCCCCGTGCCAGTGCGCGGGGACCACCCGGTCGCCCCACTTCCTGTCGTACGCCGTCGGGATGCCGGCGATGCGGACGGGCGCGCCCGACGGCAGCAGGGGCCGGACGCCCCGATAGAGGTGGAGCCCGACCCGGCTCACCAGCCCCCGTACCCCGGAGGCCCGGAGAATCCTGCGGACCCTCTGCATCGGGGTCGCAGCCGTTGGCGTTGCATCCATCGGTGTTTCAGCCATCGGGGTTGTTTCTGTGCGGGGCGGGCTCGGGGCGTCCAGCCTGGCGGGGTGGATGCTGCTCATACCGCCACCCCCGTGCCCAGCCGCGCCAGCGTCTCCGTCCCCTCGCGCACGCTCTCGCACCACGCGAGGTGGCCGAGGTACCACGCGACGGTCTTGCGGAGCCCGCTGGCGAAGGTCTCCTGCGGGCGCCACCCCAGCGCGCGCTCGATCTTCGAGGCGTCGATGGCGTAGCGGAAGTCGTGCCCCGGCCGGTCGGTGACGAACGTGATGAGCCGGTCGTGCGGGGCGCCCTCCGGGCGAAGCTCGTCCATCACGCCGCAGATGGCGCGGACGACCTCCAGGTTCGTCCGCTCCTCGTTCCCCCCGACGTTGTACGTCTCGCCGGGCGTCCCCCGCTCGAACGCCGCCGTGAGGGCGCGCACGTGGTCCTCGACGTAGAGCCAGTCGCGCACGTTGGCGCCCTGCCCGTAGACGGGGATGGGGCGGCCGTGGAGCGCGCTCAGGATCACCACGGGAATCAGCTTCTCGGGGTACTGGTAGGGCCCGTAGTTGTTGGAGCAGTTCGTCGTGACGACGGGGAGCCCGAACGTGTGGTGCCACGCCCGCGCGAGGTGGTCGCTCCCGGCCTTGCTCGCCGAGTAGGGCGAACTGGGGGCGTAGGGGGTCTCCTCGGTGAACAGGCCCGTCGCCCCGAGGGCGCCGTAGACCTCGTCGGTCGAGACGTGGAGGAACCGGAACCGCTCCTTCGCCTCGCCCTCCAACGCGTTCCGCCAGCCCCGCGCCGCCTCCAGCAGCGTGTACGTGCCCACGACGTTGGTCTGGATGAACTGCGCCGGGCCGTCGATGGAGCGGTCCACGTGGCTCTCGGCGGCGAGGTGGAGCACGCCCGCGGGTCGGTACTGGCTGAACAGCCGGGCGACCTCGGCGGCGTCGCAGATGTCCACCTGCTCGAACGTGTAGCGCTCGCTGTCGGCCACCTCCGCCACGGAGGAAAGATGGCCGGCGTACGTCAGCTTGTCCACGTTGACGACGTGGTACGCCGTCTCGCGGATGAGGTGGCGCACGAGGGCCGAGCCGATGAAGCCGGCGCCGCCGGTGACGAGGAGGGTGTCGGACATGCGGGCGGAGGGGGCCGCGGGAGGACGTGCAGGCAAGATCCCGCTCACGACCCCGCCGAATGGACCCCGGCGGCTACTTCGTGAAGAGTTCGGACCACCCGGAGGGCCGTCGCGTCGTCCGTCGCGGGCCAGAGCGGGAGGCTCAGCGCCTTCCCCGATTATCGGTGGGGCTTAGCGCTGAAACGTCACACTCAGGCGGCCCCGCTCGGGGTGCCGACGAGGACGCGGATGTCGTTCGCCTCGCAGAACGCCGCGAGCCGCGGCTCGGCGAGGCCGAGGTCCGTCACGGCGTAGCCCATCGCCTCGAGGAGCGACGCGACGAGCGCCGTCGGCGTGCCGAGGAAGCCGTGGGTCTCCACCAGCACGACGCGCGGCCGGATGGTCATCTCCCGGAGGAGTTCGACCTCCGCCCCATCGCAGTCGAGTTCCAGCACGTCGCACGCCGGAAGCGACGCAGGGGGGAGCACGCCGGACGCGGGCTCCGTGCCGACGACGAGGACGGATCGGGCCACGACGGCGTGGTGCACCGTCACCCGGTCCTCGACCCCGTTGCGCTGGGCCGTGAGCCGGATCTGGCGGAGTCGCTCCTGGCCCCCCTCATAGCAGTCCACCCGCCCCGACGCCGTCGCCCGCAGGGCCGCCGCCGCCGCCGTCACGCCCAGGCCGCCGCCCACGACGACCACGTGGTCCCCCGGCTCCACGTACGTCTGGAGCCCCTTGATCAGCGCCTCCTCGTAGCCGGGCAGGTCCTCGACGGTCACCCCGAGCCAGCGCGCGGGGACCACGCCGTCGCCCCACTTCCGGGTGTGGGCGATCGGAAGACCGGCGTAGTAGACCGGCCTCCGCGTGGGCATCAGGGGCCGAACGCCGCGCCGGTAGAGCAGGCCCGCGCCCCGGCTCGCCAGGGCCAACAGCCCGTCCGTGCGCACGATGTCAAGCGCCTTCGCGATCATCGGCCCGTCCGGCTCACCCCCCTGCGGGGGCGCATGGTACCGCACGCGTTGCTTCCCTGAAGGCGGCTCATGATGAAGCCGGCGCCGCCGATCGCGAGGAGGGTATCGGGCATGTGGGTGGAGGGGGCCGCGGGGGGACGGGCAGGCAAGATCCCGATTACGCCCCGCCGGAAGGAACCCCCGCGGCTACTTCGTGGAGCGTGCGGACCACCCGCTCGGCCGTCGCGTCGTCCATCGCGGGCCAGAGCGGGAGGCTCAGCACCTCCCCCGCGAGCCGCTCGGCGACGGGGCACGCGAAGCCCTCGCCCGCGTACGGGGGCAGGCGGTGGAGCGGGACGGGGTAGTAGACGGCCGTCGCCACCCCGCGCGCCAGCATCCCCTCGGCCACAGCGTCGCGCCGCCCGCCCCCTATGCGGACGGTGTACTGGTGGTAGACGTGGCCCGGCTGGTCGGCGGGGGGCACCACGCCCGGCACGCCCTCCAGCAGGCGCGTGTAGCGGGCGGCGGCGGCCTGCCGGGCCCTGTTGGCGGCGTCCACGTCGGGCAGCTTCACGCGGAGCAGGGCCGCCTGGAGCGCGTCGAGGCGCGAGTTGTAGCCCAACACCTCGTTGTGGTACTTCCGGTGTCCACCGTGCGCCCGCAGCCGCCGCGCCTCGTCGGCCAGCGCGTCGTCGTCGGTCGTGAGGAGCCCGGCGTCGCCGTAGGCCCCCAGTGTCTTGGACGGGAAGAACGAAAAAGCCCCCGCTCGGCCCACCGTGCCCGTCGTCCCGAGGGCGTGGCGGGCGCCGAAGGACTGGGCGCAGTCCTCGATGAGCGCGAGTCCGTGGCGGTCACAAAGGGCGCTGAGCGCGTCCAGGTCGGCGGGGGCGCCGTAGAGGTGGACGGGGAGGACCACCTTCGTCCGCGGGGTGACGGCGACGGCGGCGGCGGCGGGGTCGAGGTTGAACGTCGCCGGGTCCACGTCGGCAAAGACGGGGCGGGCGCCGAGGAGCGAGACGGCCTCCGCCGTGGCGAAGAACGAGAACGGCGTCGTGACGACCTCATCGCCGGGCCCGACGCCGAGCGCGCGGAGCGCGATGAGCAGCGCGTCGGTGCCGGAGTTGAGGCCGACGGCGTGGCGGGCGCCGAGGTAGGCGGCCGTCTCCCGCTCGAACGCCTCCACCTCGGGGCCGAGGATGAACCGCCCCGAGCGCATCACGCGCTGGAACGCTTCGTTCAACTCGTCCCAGTACCGCTCGGTATCGGGCGTGGGGTCGAGGACCGGGATGGGCGCCACGTCGGGGGGCGCGAGGGCGACGGACACGGGCTCAGGGGGCGACGGGGAGCGGGGCGTCTTCGTCGAGGTCGAGGCAGCGCACGGCTCCCTCTTCCAGTTGGTAGCGGAGGCCGGACCGGGGGCAGACCGCGGTGCCGTCAGCGCCGAACTGGAGGCGGAGGCCGTGGCGGCTCATCCACCCCATCCGGCGGGCCGGGTTGCCGACGACGAGGGCGTAGTCGGCCACGTCGCGCGTGACCACGCTGCCCGCGCCCACGAAGCAGTGGCGGCCCAGCGTGACCCCGCACACGATGGTGGCGTTGGCGCCCACGGTGGCACCGCGGCGAAAGCGCGTGGGGGTGTAGTCGCCGTAGCGGCTGACGGCCGCGCGGGGGTTGGGGACGTTCGTCGTGACGCAGCTCGGCCCCAGGAACACGTCGTCCTCCACCTCGCATCCCGCGTAGAGCGAGACGTTGTTCTGGATCCGCACGCGGTCGCCCACGACCACGCCGGGCCCCACGTTCACGTTCTGCCCCAGCACGCAGTCGCGCCCGATGCGGGCGCCGGGCTGGATGTGGCAGAAGTGCCACACCGCCGTGCCCGGCCCGATCTCGGCCGGGGCGTCCACATAGGCGCTCTCGTGGATCGTGACGCCGGGCAGTTCGGTGACGCGCCCGCTCATGCCTCGGGGAGGCGGCGGTCGCCGCGAACGAACGGGTGAACGCCGTCCACGGCGGCGACGGGGGCGGCGTTGCGGAGGGCGTGGACGAGTTCGATGGCGGGCCGCGCCGCCTCGATCCCGAAACCCCGCCCGGCCAGCGTCTCCTCGTAGACGCGGGTGTGGAGGTCGCGGAAGCCGTCCGAGAACTCCACCTCGCGGCCATCTACCAGAATGGAGCGGTAGGTGGGCCGCTTGCCGCGCACCTCGTCGGGGAGGTCCCGGGCATCAAGAGAAAGAAACCACTCCACGTCGGCGCCTTCGAGTTCCAGCCGCCCCCCCATCCGCTCCGGCTCCGCGAGATGAACCTGATGGCTCACGGGGGCTCCGAACAACCAGAGGAGCAAGTCAAAAAAATGGACGCCGATGTTCGTCGCGACGCCGCCCGAGCGCCGCTCGTCGCCCTTCCACGAGTACTGGTACCAGACGCCGCGCGTGGTCACGTTCGTGAGGCGCACGGTGGGCCGCCCGCCGCCCGCGGCGCGGGCCGCCGCCAGTTCGTCGCGGAGGGTCAGCAGCGCGGGGTGGACGCGGAGTTGGAGCACGGTCCAGACGCGCCGCCCGCTCTCCGCCTCCATCTCGGCGAGTGCGTCGAGGTTCCAGGGGTTCAGCACGAGCGGCTTCTCGCACAGCGCGTCGGCGCCGACGCGGAGGGCGAGGCGGACGTGGGCGTCGTGGAGGTGGTTCGGCGTGCACACGCTCACGACGTGGACGCGGCCCGCCTCCGGCCCCCGCCGGAGCAGTTCCAGGTGGCGGTCGAACCGCTCCACCTCGGTGAAGAACGCCGCCTCGGGGAAGTAGCTGTCCACCACGCCCACGGCGTCGTGGGGGTCCACGGCCGCGACGAGCCGGTTGCCGGTGTCGCGGATGGCCTGGAGGTGGCGCGGGGCGATGTAGCCCGCCAGCCCGGCGAGGGCGAAGTTCTTCATGGGCGACGCGCCCGGGGGCGCGTGGACCGCAGACCGCCGACGGCCGACCGCGGTTAATACAGTACAGGGCGGCTGTATTTCCGGCGCCCGAAGCCCGAAGACCCCCACCCTGCCTTTCGGCGGTCTGCGGTCGGCCGTCTGCGGTCGGCCGTCTGCGGTCCGCGCGGCCGGGCTCCGCCCGGCCGCGCGAGGGGCGCTACGCCTCCGTGCGGTCGGTCCGCCGCGTCTTCCGCTCCTTCTTCTTGGCCCACGGGAGCCGCTCGCGCCAGGTCTTCGCGCTCTCGGAGCCGGCGTGGCCGTAGGCGTAGTAGCGGTAGTCCTGGCCGTAGCGGTAGGCGTACTTGTACTTGTAGCCGTAGGCGAGGCCGAGGTCGAACCCGTTGAGCACCGTCCCGATCACCTTGGCGCCGACGCCGCGGAGCGCCTCCAGCGCGTTGTCGAGGTCGTAGTCCTTCGTCGAGCCCGAGCGCACCACCACGAGCGTGGCGTCGGCCTGCGTCGAGAGGAGCACGGCGTCGGTCGCGGCGAGCACCGGCGGCGCGTCGAGGATGACGATGTCGAACTGCTCGCGCATGTCGTCGAGCACCTCGCGCATGCGGCGCGAGGAGAGCAGCTCGGAGGGGTTGGCGATGAGCGTGCCCGCGGACATCACCCAGAGGTCGTCGGCGGGCTGGTGCAGCACGGCCGGGTCGATCTTGTTGCCGTCGAAGACGTGCTGGACGAGGCCCGGCTCGCGGGTGAACCCGAACTTCTTGTGGACCGTCGGGCGGCGGAGGTCGCAGTCGACGAGCAGCACGCGGCGGCCCGACTGCGCGAGCACGAGGGCGAGGTTCGCCGCCGTGACGGACTTGCCCTCGCCGGGGCTCGCGCTCGTGACGAGGATCGTCTCGACGACGGTGTCGGGCCGCGAGAACTGCACGCTCGTGCGGAGGGCGCGGTACGACTCGCTCGCCGTCGCCATCGGGCTCAAGAGCGAGATGAGCCGGGTGTCGACGCGGCGGCCGTCCACCTCGACGTAGTCGCCGCCCTTGAAGTCCTTGTCGATGAGGTCGGAGAAGTCCGGGATCGTGCCGAGGAGCGGGTAGCCCGCCTCGCGGAGGTCGTCGGGGCGGAAGAAGCGGTGGTCGAGCCGCACGCGCGCGATGGCGAGGGCGACGCCGGCGCCGAACCCGAACATGAGCGCCATCAGCACGCTCATCCCGCGGCGCGGGGCGAACGGCGCGACCGGCGTGAAGGCCGGGCGGATCACGCGGGCGTAGCCGAGTTCGCCCTCCTCGGCCACGCGGGCCTCCTGGAGCTTCTGGTCCAGCGACGCGTAGAGCCGCTCGGCCGCCGTGCGCTCGCGCTGGAGCTGGGCGAGGTCGATGTACTGGTCCGGGATCTGGCTCAGCTCGCCGTTGTACTCGCCCGCGCGGCGGGCAAGCTGGTCGCGCTGGGCGCGGAGGCCCGAGAGGTCCACCTGCGCGGCGACGAGCTGGCGGCGGAGTTCGTTCACGCGGACGAAGCCGGACTGGGTGTCGCCCAGCCCGCCGCCGCCGACGGAGGCGTCGCCGGCGAGCTGACGCGAGAGCACCTCGGTGCGGTCCTGGAGCCGGGCGATCTCGGTGCGGATGCTCACGATGCCCTCGGGCACCTCGGCGTCCGGCATGTTGCGGAACTCGGGGTTGCGCCGGTAATAGGGCTCCAGCTGCGTCTCCAGCTCGCTCATGCGCGCCTGGGCCTGCGTGATCTCGCGGTCGACGCCCGACGAGATGCGCGGGGCCAGCCGCGGCTCGATCCGCGCGATCTCGTCCTGCAACTCGCTGATGGTGGCCTGCCGCATCCGGACCTGAACGTCGGCGGCGTCGCGGTCGGCCTCGACCTGGGCGAGCTGGTTGACGAGCTGGGTCGTCTCCTCGTCGAGGGCGACGGCGTCCTCGCGCTGCATGAACGCCCGGACGGCCTCGTCGAGGCGCGCGAGGTCCTCCCCCTTCTGCGCCACCTGCTCCTCCAGGAACGTCCGCGAGGCGGAGATCCCCTCGCGGCTGGCGTCGCGCGAGAGCGTGACGTAGGCGTCGGCGTAGACGTTGGCGATGAGCGCAGCCTCGCCGGGCACCGTGCTCACGGCCGTGACCCACACGGCGTCGGCGTCGCGGTCCTGGAGCGCGGCGGAGATGTAGCCGCTCTGGATGCGGAGGGCCACGTCGCGCACCGACGGGGCGCGCCCGTCCAGGCCCGGCGCGAGCACGCTCGGGGCCTGCCCCGGGGTCGACTCCTGGAGCAGCCGCCGCCCGGCGAGTTCGCCGAGCGGGAGCGACTGCTGGAGCACGAGCAGTTCGTTGGAGAGGTTGCGGTCCTGCGGGAAGAAGAACCGCCCGGCGTCGCCCGGGAGCACGCTCGCGAGGTCGTCGTCCTTCTTGTCGATGAGGAGCAACGCGCTCGACTGGTAGAGCGAGGGCTTGGAGTAGGTCCAGATCGTCACCGGCACCACGCTCGCGAGCATGGCGGCGAGGATGAGCCACCGCCCGCGGAGGACGATGTCGACCATCTCGCGGATGTTCAGCCCCTCCTGATCCTCGCCACGGGCGAAGTAGGGCTCTTCCACGGGGAAGGGGGGCGTCGGGAGGCCCGGGGTCGTCCGAGAGCCGGGGGCACCGGCGGGGGTCGTCGGGGAAGCCAACGCGTTCGGGGGCTGGTGGCCGCACACAGGGGGCAGCCGGGTTCAGGCGGGAATATAGAGCGTTCCCCCACATGAACAGGCCCCCCGAATCCTCCCCCACCCCGCCGAAGGGCCCCAAAGAATGTGTCAAGCCGCCCGGAGGACCCCGCTTCAGGCACCGGACGCACCGTGGGCGGGCACTACCTTCGCCCGCTCTTCTCCCCCGCCCCATGCCTGTCGCCGTCCTCTCGGACATCCACGCCAACCTCGAAGCGCTGGAGGCCGTCCTCGCCGAGGCGGACCGCCGCGGGGCCACGGACGTGGTGTGCCTGGGCGACGTTGTGGGCTATGGGCCCGACCCGGAGGCCGTCACGGCGCTCGTCCGCGCGCGCTGCTCGGTCGTCGTGGCGGGGAACCACGACCGCGCCGTGGCGCCGGGCGAGAACGTGGAGTACCTCCCCCGCGACGGGCAGGAGGCCGCCCTCCTCCACCGGGAGCGGCTGTCGCTGGACGACCTCGCGTGGCTGGAGGCGCTCCCGCTGCGGGCCGAGGCCCACGGCGCCACGCTCGTCCACGCCGCCCCGGACGACCCGGCCGCGTGGACGCGCCTGGAGACGATGTCGGCCGTGCAGGCGCAGTTCGCTGCCTTCACCGCGCCGCTGTGCTTCGTCGGCCACTCCCACCGCCCGGCGGTCGCGTCCGACCGGATCGGGGTGACGCGCGTGCGGCCCGGCCACCGGTTCCTGGTGGACGTGGGGAGCGTGGGGCAGCCGCGCGACCACGATGCGCGGGCGTCGTTCGCGCTCTTCGACCCCGAGGCGTTCACCGTCGAGATCGTGCGCGTCCACTACGACGTGGAACGGACGGTCCTCAAGGTCCAGCACGCGGGCCTGCCGATGAACCTGGGCACGCGCCTGCGGCGGGGGGTTTAGAGTTAGGGGAGAGGAGGGAAAGGAGGGAAAGGAGAGAATGGAGGGAAAGAATGCGGGTGGGAGGATGGGAGGTTGGGGGGGGGGAGCGCCTCGCTAATCCAGCGCCCCCTGCTTCCCTCGCATCGGGCTATTGCACGGGGCGCTGGAATGGCAGCACCGCCCGATCCACTGTCTTTCGTCTTTCCTCTCTCCTCTCCCTCCACTCTCTCCTTTCCCTCCTTTCTCCTTTTATTCCCCTCTTCCTTTCCGTCGCACCCCGTGCCGCTCGACCAGCTCATCCCGGGCCTCATCGGCCTCGCCATCTTCGGCGGGGAGGCGGCGTACTTCGCGTGGCTGTGGGTGCTCGCGCGGCGGAGCCGCACCTGGCCGTCCACGAAGGGCACGATCACGCAGGCGGCCGTCCAGCAGACGCGCCCACAACGCCGCGGGCAGGCGCGCGCCACGGTGGCCTACCGCTACGCGGTGAACAGGGCGATCTACACGGGGCACCGCGTCCGCTTCGGCGGGGCGCTCAACCTCAACGCCGCCGACGCGCAATCGACCGTCGCCGGGCTGAAGACCGGGGCGACGGTGAAGGTCTACTTCGACCCCCGGCGCCCGGCGCGGAGCACGCTGGAACAGCGCGCCTCGGGGCTCGTGTTGGTCTGGATGGGGCTCGGCCTCGTCATCGCCCTCCTCATCCTGAGCAGCCTCCTCTCGGGTTCCTGATGCCGGCTCGCACGCAACCCCCCCATGTAGAAGCCCTCCGCGCCCGCCTCATCGCGGCGGCCGAGGATGCCTACGAGGACGCGGGCTTCGCCGGGCTCTGCGCCGAGGGCCGCTGGGAACTGGCCCTCGACGCGATGCGGGCGCTGGACCTGGAGAGGTTGGATCTGGACACGCCGGACGAGGCGCCGGGCGGATCCCCCGCGGGCACCGCCCCGTTCGACGGCGGGGAGCCCCCGCCGTCCGGCCCGTAGTCCGGGCCCCCGCCCGACTCATGCCCGACCGCTCCCCCCTCCGCGACCGGCTCGCCCGCGTCATCTTCGGGCACGACACCCGCGCCGGGCGCCTGTTCGACGGGGCACTCATCGCGGCGATCCTGCTCAGCGTCGCCGTCGTCATCCTCGACAGCGTCGCCTCGATCTCGACCCGCTACCGGGGCGCGCTGACGGTGGCGGAGTGGGCCTTCACGGTCCTGTTCACCGTCGAGTACATCCTCCGGCTCTGGACCGCGCAGGATGCCAACCGCTACATGCGGAGCTTCTACGGGTTGGTGGACCTGGTGGCCGTGCTCCCGGCCTACCTCAGCGTGCTCTTCCCGGCCGGGCGGTTCCTCCTCGCGATCCGCGTGCTCCGCGTCGTGCGCGTCTTCCGCGTGCTCAAGCTCTCGGAGTATGTCGGGCAGGCGGGCGTGCTGGGCGATGCGCTCCGCGCGGCCCGCTATAAAATCAGCGTGTTCCTCGTCGCCGTCACCACGGTGGTGGTGGTCGTCGGCTCGCTGATGTACCTCATTGAGGGGCCCGAGGCGGGGTTCACGAGCATCCCCGCGGGGATCTACTGGGCCGTCGTCACCATCACGACCGTCGGCTACGGCGACATCGCGCCGCAGACGCCGCTCGGGCAGGCGCTGGCCGTGGTGCTGATGATCACGGGCTACGCCATCATCGCCGTGCCGACGGGGATCGTGACCGTCGAACTCTCGCGCGCCGGACAGCCGGCGGCACCCCGCACCGCCCGCGTCTGCCCCGCGTGTACCCTCGTGGGGCACGACGCCGACGCCGCCTACTGCAAGCGCTGCGGGGCCGAACTCGCCCCGCCGGGGCAGACGCCGTAGGGGCGGCCTCCGGCGCCGCCCCACGGTTCATTCGTCCGTCGAGCCCGTCGTCAGGACGCCGCCGGGGCGACCGGCACCGGGACGACCGGCACGGGTGCGGTCGGGATCGACGCGCGGCTCACGCGGCGGCGGCGGAGCAGGGCCCGGAGCCCGAAGAACAGCGCGGCGGCGATGAGCCACAGCGGCCAGAGCGTGACGAGCCCCACCGCGAGCCCGGCCATGCCCTCCAGCCCGTCGCCGAAAGCGTCGCCGATGCGGCGGAGGAACGGGGGGCCGCTCGCGATGGCGCCCTGGTCGCCGTCCGAGACGGTCACGTTGATCGTGGCGAGCGAGACGCGGTCGCCGAGCCCGCGGAGCTGGCCCTCGGCGGCCTCGATGCTCTCCTGCGTCTCGGCCACCTTTGCCTCGACGGCGAGGATCTCGCCGACCTCGTCGGCGCGGGCGAGGAGTTGGAGGTAGCGGTCGAGCACGGCGCGGCGGGCGCGGAGGCGGGCCTCCAGGTCCACCATGACGTCGGTCACGTCCTCGACGCGGACGTTGCGGTAGGCGACGGCGTCGCCGTCGGCCGTGAGCGCGTCGAGCACCTCGTCGAAGCGGGCGGCCGGGACGCGGATCGTGAGTTGGACCTCCGTCCGCTCGCCGTAGCGGTTCTCCGTCTCGGCCCCGACGAACCCGCCCACGCGGCGGGTGATGGTGGCGACCTCGCGGCGCGACGCGGCCACGTCGTCCACGGTGAGCCCCACGTCGGCCGTGCGAAGGAGCCGGCGGCCGAGCGTGCTGTCGGGGAGGCGGACGACGGAGCCCGTCGGCGCGACCGGCGTCGTGGCCCCGCCGACGGCGCCGGTGTTGGCGCCGCCGCCCTGAGCGGCGCGGGCCTCATCGGCGGCCATCCCGGGTGCGGCGGGGGGCATGGGCGCGGGCGCCCCTTCGGTGGTGTAGGACGCTTCAGCGACGGCGTTGTCGTCGGCTGATTGGGCGCAGCCCGCGACGAGCGCGAGCGCGAGGAGCAGGGTGAGGGCGCGGGACATGGGGGTAGAGGTGGGTGAAGTCCTCACTTCAAGAAACGCCCCGGGGTTTGCATTCGCGTCTCACCTCCTGCACACACGTTTGCTGTACATGCTCTGGACGCCGCAGAAATAGTCCACCTCTCCTCACAACGGAGCGAAAGACCCCCCGCCTTCCTCCCATCGCTCGGCTGCGCCGTGCTCACGGTCGGAAGCCTGTCCCCCTTGAAGCGGGGACAATTTTGGTTAGAGCCACCCGATAGGGGAAGGGGTCGAGTGGGGCGGTGCCGGTAAACCAAAGGAACGCCCCTCCTCAGACGAGGAGGGGCAGGCCCGCGCCCGTGAGCGACACGCAGTGGCGCGATGTGCGCGGGGCGGGGTGGTGTGATCGGACGGGCACCGCCATACCGGTTCTACCACCCCCCCGCCCCTCCTGTCCAGGAGGGGGGCTTGAATACAGCCCCGACCCGTGCCTCAGTGGCGGCGCCCGCGGCGGGCGGTTTTGGCGCCGGCTTTCGCCCCGCCCTTCGGGTTGCCGCGGGCCCCCTTCGGGGCGCCCTTCCCTTCCCGGCGCCCGTCGCGCCCGCCGTACCCCCGCTCCGGGCGCTCCTTGCCGTCCCAGAACCGCAGGTCCACCCGCCGCAGCGACGTGCTCGCCGCGACGAGCTGCACGCGGACGGGGTCGCCCAGCTTGATCACGCGGCGCGAGTTGGCGCCGACGAGGACGTAGCGCTTCGGGTCGTACTGCCAGAAGTCGTCCTCCATCTCGCGCACGTGGACGAGCCCCTCGACCAGCAGCCGCGTCATCTGGACGAACACCCCGAACTTCGTCACGCCCACCACGACGCCGTCGAACACCTCGCCGAGGTGCTTCGCCGCGTACTCCACCAGCTTCAGCTTCACCGAGTCACGCTCGGCCTCGGCCGCCTCGCGCTCGCGGTCGGAGAGGTGCTTGCTCATGCGGCGGAGGTCCTCCACCGTGGGGCCCGCCTGCCCGGTGGCGTAGAGCCGCAGGAGCCGGTGCGCGATGAGGTCGGGGTAGCGACGGATGGGGCTCGTGAAGTGGCTGTACCACGAGAACCCCAGCCCGAAGTGCCCGATGTTGTCCGGGCTGTAGACCGCCTTCGCCATCGACTGGATGGCCGCCGTCTCCACCACGAGCGACTCGGGGTGGCCTTTGAAGTGCGTGAGCAGTTTGTTCAGCTCCGCGCGCGTCACGACGCCGCCCTCCGTCTGGAGGTAGTACCCGAACGCCTTGACGTACTCGGCGAGGTTGTTCATCCGCTCCACGTCCGGCGCGTCGTGGACGCGGTAGACCATCGGCCGCTTGAGCTTCTTGCCGACGTGCTCGGCCACGATCCTGTTGGCGAGGAGCATGTACTCCTCGATGAGCCGGTTCGACTCCTGCCGCTCCTTGCGGATCACCTCGACGGGCTCGCCGCGCTCGTCGAGGATGACCTTGACCTCGGGTACATCGAAATCGATGGAGCCCTCATTCATGCGCTTCTTCGTGAGCACGCGGGCGAGTTCGTTCGAGCGGCGCACGTCCTCGGCCATCGGGTGCTCGGCCCCGTCGATCACGCCCTGCGCCTCCTCGTACGTGAGGCGGGCGTGGGAGTGGATGACGCTGTCGCGGATCTCGTAGCCCTTCACGATGCCCCGCACGCTCACCTCCATGATGACGGAGAAGGCCAGCTTGTCCTCGTTCGGTCGGAGCGAGCAAACGCCGTTAGAGAGCTTCTCCGGCAGCATCGGGATCGTGCGGTCGACGAGGTAGACGCTCGTCCCGCGCAGGTATGCCTCGCCGTCCATCGGCTGCCCCTCGCGGACGTAGTGCGCCACGTCGGCGATGTGGACCCCCACCTCGAAGCTGCCCCCCGCCAGCGGCACGACGTGGATGGCGTCGTCGAAGTCCTTGGCGTCGAAGGGGTCGATGGTGAAGATGGGCTTCTCGCGCAGGTCGAGCCGTCGCGCAACCTCGTCTTGCGGGACCTCGACGGAGATCGCCTCGGCCTCCTGTTCGACCTGCTCGGGGAAGCGGGCGCGCACGCCGCGCGCCATCGCCAGCGCGAGCACGGCCACGTTGGGGTCGTCGGCCGAGCCGAGCACCTCCAGCACGCGGCCCTCGGGGGCGCCCTTCGGGTCGTCGAAGCGGTCGATGGAGACGACCACCTTGTCGTTCTCCTTCGCCCCGTTGAAGTCGGCGTCGGCCACGTACACGTCGCGCGGCAGGCGCGGGTCGTCGGGGCGGACGAAGGCGAAGTGCCCCATCTTCTCGAAGGTGCCGACGGTGCTCTTGCGCACGCGCTCCAGCACCTCCAACACCTCCGCCTCGCGGAGCCGCCCGCCCTCGACGGGCATGGCGCCCACGGCGACGCGCACCTTGTCGCCGTCGAGCGCGACGCCGAACCGGCCGGGCGGGACGAACAGGCTCCGCCCGTCCTCGGCCGTCACGTAGCCGTGGCCCTGCGCCGTCACCTGCAGCATCCCGGCGACCTGATTCGGCCGCTCCGGGGCGCGGTGCTTCAGCCGCCCTCCTTTTTCTCTGGTGACGCGGTCGGCGGCGACGAGCCCGTCGAGCACCTCCAGAAAGCGCTGGTAGGTGGCGTGGTCGGTGATGTTGAGCTTGCGGGAGATCTCCTTTGGCCGGAACGCGGTGGTCCCGTTGTTCCGGAGGAGGTCGAGCACCTGCTGTTCGAGGACAGGGACGGGGCGTTCGTCGGCCATGCGAGAGGGGCGGTAAGGACGGAGGGGCGCGCCTCTAACGCACGAGTCGCCGTGGGGTTGGCACACGTGAGATCCATTAGGGCCATTGCACTCCTGCGCATGTGTAACCGCGTGCCAACGCAGAGCGCGTCACTTGACGCGTCAGGATCACCAAGACTACGTTGGAACGGCCACCCTGCCTTCCCAGACCCGCTGCACGTGTTACACAGAACCAGAGACATATTAAACAAAACCTAGAACAAACAACACCCAAATCACCAAATTACATCCTAATGTTCTAATGGCCAAAATAAATCCATCAGTGAAACTAGGTCAGATCGGAGAACAGGAGGTGAGAACACGCCTAGAGAAAGCATTATACGGGGCAGGGTTTCAATTATCAGGCGCAGCAGATCATGGACTAGATCTTATAGTTCAATACCCTTCTCCAGCTCTAGGAAATCCTCCTCTACACTTTGGTGTTCAGGTCAAAACCGGAGACTCTTTTGCCAATGGGCTACGTCGTTACTGGAGGATTAAAGGGTTGGACTCAGGTCGATTCGACCAGTGGCGCCGATCCCGAATGCCTGTTCTCTTCGTATGGGTCAAACCCGGACCCCCCACTCAATGCTATTGGAAATTTATAAGATCAAATACAAGCAAATCACATCTTATAATATCAAAAAAAGCTATCATAACCCCCGCAATAACTTATGAGTTCTCACTCGAGTTCTTTAGCGACACAGGAGGTGCCTCTTTATGCGAGCAACGCGAACTCAGGCCTCCTCTATCCAAAGGAATCAGGCCCTATGCAAAGGATTATTACTTTGGGTCACTTGCAGGTCGGCCATCGCATCACCCCTTACTAGGGCAGGTATCTTTTACACGACACGGATGGAATCACATCACGAATCACTCTCGACCAATTCATTATATTCACAAATCACTTCAACTGCTCGGAGCAGCCAGGTGGGCCATTGATAATCCCTCAGAATTTCTTGGTATCAGACGCCTGAGAAACTATCAAAGAGGTAGTGTCTGTAGCGAGATCAGACTGATTGCCTTTAGATCAAATGGAGTGGCAATCTCTGGAAGAAATCACACAGACATTGTTACTGTTTTCAGGGAGGTTGTCAGATATCATAGTGATTGGCTTACGAACATAAGTCGAGATAATATTATAAGTAGAGAGCTTATATTCGAGAGTATTTATGAGAAACGCCAAATAAAGTGACGCCGCGTCCCCGGCAATGTCACTCCCGCACGTCGTGGGCTCAGGACGTGCATCGCGGGATTTTACCTCCCGCCGGAAAAATAGCCACAGGGACGCGGCGTCGCACCCAATATAAGATCGAGTTGGCGTCTCTAGAGTGGAGTCGGTGTCATGAACATGCACCTCATGCTCATGAGTGCGCGCCCCATAGGTCTATGAACGCCACCCGTCTCACTCGCCACGTCAACGCGCCCCGCTCGGCTGTCTACCGGGCGCTCCTCGACGCCCGCGCCGTCGCCGTGTGGCGGGTGCCGGAGGGGATGACGAGCCACGTACACCTGTTCGAGCCCCACGAGGGCGGGCGGTTTCGCGTCTCGCTCACCTACAACGCGCCGACAGGCACCGGGAAGACCGCCGCCCACACGGACACCTACCACGGCCACTTCGTCCGCCTCGTGCCTGACACGCAGGTAATCGAGACCATCGAGTTCGAGACGGACGACCCGGCGATGCAGGGCGAGATGACCGTCACGATCACGCTCGCCGACGCCCCGGGCGGCGGCACGGACGTGCAGTACGTCCACGAGGGCGTACCGACCGGGGTCTCGCCCGCCGACAACGAGGCGGGCTCGCGGATGGCGCTGGACAAGCTCGGGGCGCTCGTCGAGGGCGGGGGGCTGGACCTGTCGTAGGACTGGTCCTTTCAGCTGCTGTCCCGTTAAGCGTTGTCCTCCCCTACCCTGTCATCCTGAGCGTAGGCCCGCAGGGCCGCACTCGAAGGATCTCCGGCTTGCGATACGTCGGAAGCATCCTGAGATCCTTCGACACCGGTCGGCTTCGCCGCCCTCCGCTCAGGATGACAAGGGAAGGAGGGCGGCGCTGATCCCTACAGGTCTCACCGTACCGCGCTAGCGGATGAGCGTCACGCGGCGGACGGCCTGCTCGCCGCCGCCGGAGAGGCGGACGACGTAGACCCCGGCGGGCGAACCGTTGGGCTCCCAGCGGGCGCGGTGCGTACCGGCGGCAGCAGGGCCCTCGTGGAGGACGGCGACGCGGCGGCCGAGGAGGTCGAGGACTTCGAGCGTGACCGGGCCCGGCGCGTCGAGCGCATAACCAACAGAAACGCCGCCCGCTGACGGGTTGGGGGCGACCTCCTCCAGCCGGAGGCCCGCCGCCGTCGCGGCGGGCTCGGCGGCGACGACCGCCGGGAGGACCGTGACGTGGCGCGCCCCGAGCGGGCCCACCAGCGGGAAGCGCTCCGTGCGGCCCGAGCCGTCCGCCGCCGAGAAGTAGTACGTCAGTTCGGCGCCCGCCGCCGACACCGGCACCGACGCCGAGTAGGTGTCGCCGGTGACGTGGTGGAGCGCCAGCGTGTCGAACGGCGCCGTGTCGGTCCGGTAGATCAGATAGAGCTCGTCCGCGGTGAGGGGCTGGCCGCTGTACGCGATCACGTCCACGTCCAGCGCGAGTTCGGCCTGGTAGGGCACCTCCGGCGCGGGGGGGTCGTGGAGGAGCGAGAGCATCCCCCGGTCCGGCACCTCCTTCACGCGGCAGTGGAGGGCGTCGGTGGAGAGCCACGCGTTCGCGCCCGACGACGTGAACCCCTCGACGGTGTAGCCCGGCATCGCGTCGCGGTAGACCTGGAGCGCCACCGCGTCGCGTGCCGCCGACGCCCCACCCACGACGGGGACGAAAACGCGGTCGTTGATGATGAGGGAGTTCGTGTAGGGCTCGCCGTTCGGGGCGTAGGTGCGGAAGACCTGGTACGGCGTGCCGTAGGGGCTCAGCTGCGTTGCGAACCAGGCCGCCACCGCCTCGTGGTCGGCGTAGTGGGGGTCGGAGGGCGGCACCTCCGCGATCAGGATCTTGTCCACGTCGAGGAATTTGCCCCAGCAGTCGATGTGCTTGAGGTAGGAGTCCTGCGGGTCGATGGTGACGAGGTAGGGCTCCACGCCGAGGTAGTCGAGCATCCGCTGGCGGACCGTCGTCTGGTTCATCCCGTTCTCCTCCCAGATGAGGTCGCTCGACGCCGAGGCCCCCCGGCTGTTCGTCATGTAGTTGCCGCCGGTGTGGACGAGGTCCATGCTGTAGACCGGCATCCCGAGGTGCGCGCCGAGCGCGGCGGGGATGGCGTCGTCGCTGGGGCGCGGGCGGTTGTAGGTGAAGTCGACGATGCTGATCTGGCGGTTCCCGTCGGTGACGTAGAACGGGCCGTAGTCGCGCGTCCAGACGGATTCGGTGGGCGCCGTCATGAAGTCGACGTTCGTCATGTTCACCCCGGCGCCCTGGAAGGCGCTCGTCGCCTGGTTCCGCTGGGACGTGCCGGTCACGGTCACGATCACGCGGGTGTGCTGCGAGAGCGCGTTGACGAGCGTGAGCGGGATGCCGAGGGGGTAGCGGATCAGGACGGCCTCGCTCCGCTCGAACTCGGCGATGTTGCGGACGGGCCCCGGCGGCGGAGGCGTCCCCCGGAAGCCGACGCCGATCTCGTGTCGGCGGAGCATCTCCTCCGGGGTCATCTCCCGGGGGAGCGGGTTGTGGTCGTACCAGGGCTCGTCCTGCGCCCGCACGGCGGGGGCGGCCACGGCGGCGGCCAGCAGGAGGACGAAGGCGGGGAGGGCGTAGCGAGGGTTCATGGGCACAAAGGTACGGGGGCGCCGGGCCGACGTACAGGCCCCCGCATCCCGTTCAGACGCCGGTGTCTAGGTTGCCCGTCTCTCCCCCTGCGCCTCTCACCCCGCGCCCCATGAGCACCCGCACGAGCACCCTTACGAGCGTCCGCGCCGGCGGCTGGGCCCTCGTCCTCGGCGCCCTCGCCTTCATGGGCGTGTTCGCCTTCCTGGCCGCCCGGTTCGATTACCCCGCCATCCTCGACGGCCCGGCCGCCACCGTGCTCCCGCGCCTCCTCGCCACGGGCGCCGTGGGGCGGGCCGTGTGGGCGCTCTACGCCTTTTTGCCGCTCATCTGGCTCCCGGCGGGCGTCGGCGCCTACCACGCGCTGCGGCGGACGCACCCCGGCGCGATGCTGCTCGCCCTCCAGTTCGCCGTCGTGGCCGCCGTCGCCATGATGCTCGGCCTCATGCGGTGGCCGAGCATCCACTGGCGGCTCGCCGAGGCCTACGCGGTGGCAGGGCCGGACGAGCGCGCCGTGCTCGGCGCGGTGTTCGACGGGCTCAACGTCTACCTCGGGAACTACCTCGGGGAGTTCCTGGGCGAGCTGTCCTTCAACGCGTTCTTCCTCCTCTCCGGCTGGGCCCTCCTCCGCTCGGGCGCCGCGCCCCGGTGGCTTGCTTCCATTGGCCTCCTGACGGGCGTGGCCGGGATGGTGGGGCTGTTCCGCAACGTCACCCCCGCCGTCGCCCCCGTGGCGGCCGTCAATAATTACCTCCTCCCCCTCTGGATGATCGCCTTCGGCGTCGTGCTGCTGCGCCACCGCGAGCCCGCCGCGGACGCCGCCCTCCCCGTCTGACCCGCGCACGATGCCGTCCCCCGACGACACTCTTTCCAGTTCGGAGCAGGCCCAGCTCCGCTTTCTCACCGGCGTCTGCGGCACGCCCCCCCGGCTAGAACGGTTCGGCCCGGCCGACGACGGCGTGGCGGTCGCCACGTTCGAGGGCTACCCGAACACGGACGCACGGACGCACGTGACGGTGGGCCTCGCGCGCCACCCGTTCTCGCTCCACCGCCGCCGTCCCGTGGGCTACGAGCTGGCCGCGTCCGTCCCCGCCGACGCCCCCTCGTTCGCGCCGGTGCTCGCGGGCGCGGTGCTGGAGAACCTGCGTCTCGTCCGATCGCGTGAGCGCCGCCCGTTCATCGAGGCCAACGGCGTCTACGCGCCCGGCTACCCGCCCCACCTCCTCTTCACCACCGAGGTCACCGCCACGCCCGCGTTCGCCGGCCGACACCTCTTCAGCGATCGGTACGTCTACTTCCTCTCCACCGTGCCCCTCGACGACGCCGAACTCCGGCTCTACGACCGCGACGTGCGCGCCCTCCTCACGCAACTGAACGCGGGCGACCGGATCGCGGGCGTCTCCCGCGCCGACTGACGGCGCACCCGCCATGCCCATCGTGTGCCTCGAAGGCCCCAGCGCCGTCGGCAAGACGACGACGGCCGCCGCGCTGGCGGCGAGCGGCGACGTGTACGTGGTCGCGGAGACCAACGTGCTCTTTGCGCGCCCGGCCGAGGAGACGCCCACGTGGTACCTCGAACGGCAGGTGGAGCGGTGGACGATGGCGACGCTGGCGACCGATCACTTCCCCCTCGTCGTCCTCGACGGCGACCCCTTCCAGCCGCTCTGGTACAACGCGGCCTACGGCTACAGGGGCCTCCAGTCGCTCGACGTGCTGGAGGGGTTCTACCGCCGCCACGTCGCCCGGGGCACGCTTGGCTTCCCGGATCGCTACGTCCTGCTCGGCGCGAGCGAAAGCCAACTCCGGGCACAGAAGGCGGGCGACCGCACGCGCGGGCGCCGCCACTTCAAGCAGCATTTGGAGTTCATCGACCTCCAGCGGCGCTACTTCGAGCACATGGAGCGGCGCGCTCCCGGCCGCGTCCGGTTCGTGGAGGCGGCCAGGGTAGAAGCCCGCGCCGCCGCCGTGCGCGACGGGGTCCGCGCCGCGCCGACCGTCCCCACCCCACTCACCCTCTTCGACGCGCTCATCGCGTGGCTGCGGGCACACCCGTTGGGCTAGCTCCGCCCACCGGCGGGCGGGGCGCTTGCGCCGGGCCGCGCGCGGGACGTAGCTACGGGCCGTCCGGTCACTCCCACGTGCCCCCGCGTCATGAAGCCGTGCCCCTACTGCGCCGAGTCCATCCAGGACGACGCGGTGAAGTGCCGCTACTGCGGTGAGTTCCTCTACGGCACCCCCGCCCC
>Ga0193752_1001174_pt1 | contig 22408 bp, 18 predicted proteins | sample H1c1metaG_FD_144924 | JGI IMG/M metagenome (GOLD analysis project Ga0193752, IMG submission 144924) | Soil microbial communities from a riparian zone of the East river system, Colorado, United States - H1c1 | ecosystem: Environmental > Terrestrial > Soil > Riparian zone | place: USA: East River...
GCCGCGCAGATGCCGGCGGCGCCCGGCAACGAATTCGTCACCGCGGCCCTGAAGGCGTTCGGGGACAAGCTGGCGGCGCAGCCCGACGTGTACGGAAAAGTGGCGGTCACGTCGCTGGGAGCGGACGTCGATGCGATCGCTCCTCCCGGCAGCGCCGACATGGTCGTGACGTTTCGCAACGTTCACAACTGGATGAACCTGGGATTCGCACCCGCAGCGTTCGCGGCGATGTTCAAGGCGTTGAAGCCGGGCGGCATCCTCGGCGTGGTCGAGCACCGCGGCAACCCGGACAAGCCGCAGGATCCGCGTGCCGGCACCGGCTACGTCAACGAGGAGTACGCGATCGAGTTGATCAAGGCGGCCGGTTTCGACTTCGTGGCGCGCAGCGAGATCAACGCGAACCCGAAGGATACGAAGGACTACCAGCAGGGAGTGTGGACGCTGCCGCCTGACTACCGGCTGGGCAATCGTGACCGGGCGAAGTACGAGGCGATCGGGGAGAGTGATCGGTTTACGTTGAGATTTCGGAAACCGCGGTAAATTCCAGCGTCGGGTCGGAAGGTATCTACCACATTTGTTTCAGGCGGGAGGCCACGTCGATGGTGCCGGAATCCGCCGTGTCGCCTTCGATCTTCACTTCGACGTTCGTTCCCTGGAAGGACGACTCATCGAAACACTTGATCAGTTTTTCGGTGAGGAAGCGGCTGCGGCCGCCGTACACGTGGCCGTCGGAAGTCTTCGGCTGACTGGTGATCTGGAACCGCAGCGGCACGACGAACGTGAGTTCGTTACGCGCCCGCGTCATGGCGACGTACAACAGCCGACGCTCCTCTTCGATGAGCTCCGCCTTGTTCGCGAACTCGTTCGGGAAACTGCCGTCGACCACGTTGAGGATGTAGACGTTGTCCCACTCCATGCCCTTGGCCGAGTGCACGGTGGAGATCACCAGGTAGTCTTCGTCGTTCACGGCCTGGCCGGCCAGGTCGCTGGTCGCCTGCGGCGGATCGAGCGTGAGCTCGGTGATGAACCGTTCGCGGGTCGGATATTGCGTCGACAACAGCTCGAGCTGATCGAGATCGCCGATACGCATGTGCACGTGTTCGTAGAGCCGTTCCATCTGCGGCTTGTACCACTCGCGCGCCAGGTTGACCTGCCCGCGCCACTCGCGATTCGGCTCGGCGAGCTGCGTGAAGATCTCGTGGAATTTCTTCCATGCCATGCGCGCATCGAGCGGCGGTTCGAATTTCTCGAACGAATTCCACTCGTAATTGTTGGCGATGAAATAGTCGAGCGCCTTCTTCGCATTGGCCGGGCCCATGCCCGGCATGAGCTGCAGCACCCGGAACGCGGCCAGCTGGTTGCGCGGATTGTCGACCCAGCGCAATACCGCCAGCAGATCCTTGACGTGCGCCGCCTCGAGGAACTTGAGGCCGCCGTATTTCACGAACGGGATCTTGCGTTTGGTGAGCTCGACTTCGAGCGCATCGCTGTGCGAGCCGGTACGGAACAGCACCGCCTGCCGCTTGAGCGGAATGCCCGCCTCGCGCGAGGCCAACACCCGCGTGCAGATGAATTCGGCCTGCGTCGGCAGGTCGTCGACGGTGACCATTTTCGGACGCGGACCCTGCCCGCGCATCGACAACAGGTGTTTGCGGTACTGGCGCGGCGCGTCCGCCATCAGCGCGTTGGCGGCGTCGAGCACGCTCTGGCTCGAACGGAAGTTCTGCGCCAGCGTGACGACTTCGGCCTTGGGGCGGAAGCGGTCCGGGAATCCGAGAATGTTCTCGACCGCGGCGGCGCGGAACGAGTAGATAGCCTGGGCGTCGTCGCCGACCACGGTCACGCCCTGGCCGTCGGGTTTGAGCGCGGTGACGATGTCTCCCTGCAGCTTGTTCGTGTCCTGGTATTCGTCGACCAGCACGTGGTCGAAATGCGCCGCGACCGACTTCGCGATGCGGTCTTCGCTCATCATCGCGTGCCAGTACAGCAGCAGATCGTCGAAATCGAGCACGCGGTACTGCGACTTGCGCTCGACATAGCCGCGCAGCAGCTTGCCGATGTCCTCTTCCCAGTTCGCGCACCAGGGATGCTGGCTCTCGAGCGTCTCCTTGAGCGACTTCTGCGTGTTGACGCGGTACGAATAGATCGAGAGGCAGGTGTCCTTGCGCGGAAACCGCTGGCCCTTGCCCGAATAACCGAGTTCGGTCCGCACAGTGTCCACCAGATCCGCCGCGTCGCCGCGATCGAGCACGGTAAACGAAGGATCGAGGCCCACGTGTTTGGCGTAGTGCCGCAGCAGGCGATTGCCGATCGAGTGGAAGGTACCGGCCCAGGTCAGCCGCTGCGAAATCTGCGCCGCCTTGCCCCCGCCGAGTTTGTCGTCGAAAGCCTCGCGCATGATGTCGTTGGCGCGCCGCTTCATCTCGATGGCGGCGCGGCGCGTGAAGGTCAGCATGAGGATGCGCGCCGGATCGACGCCGCTCATCGCAAGGTGGGCAACCCGATGCGCCAGCGTGTTGGTCTTGCCCGTGCCCGCGCCGGCAACGATCAACAATGGACCCGCGCGGACGCCTTTCCCGCCGGGGAGCGCTTCACCGTACGTGACCGCCCGTCGTTGCGGAGCGTTCAAACTTGCAAGCTGTTCGGCCGTAGACATCGATACAACAATATACGAAAGGGCAACGCAGACAGGCTCAATCTCCCTGCGAGCCGTGACGGACTTCACGCCGGTTGTGGCCGGAATGTGACGCCTTTTTGATCCGCATTTTCGGCCGCCGGGACGGCGGGAGCAACGGCGGCGATTATGAGCACGCGCGCTGCGGCCATTCAAGCGGCGCCGCGCCTGTTGTAAGCGCGCATCGAGCGCGGCAAACAACTCCGTCGGTGTTCGTCTTACTACATCCAGGGAGGTGCGGACATGCGGTTACACTGCCGCGATGTCGTTCGAACGAAAGATGATCTACGAAGGGCGCGTCATCACGGTGAGCGTCGATACCGTCGACCTGCCCAACGGCATGCGTATTCCGCTCGAGATCGTGCGGCATCCCGGTGGCGCCGCCGTCGTGGCGCTGGATGCGCAGAAACGCATCTGCCTGTTGCGCCAGTACCGGCACGCGGCCGGCGGCTATATCTACGAACTGCCCGCCGGCAAACTCGAAGCCGGCGAACCGCCGGAAGCCACGATCAGGCGCGAGCTCGCCGAGGAAGCAGGCATGAACGCGGCGAACTGGCAGTCGCTCGGCGCCTATTTCAGCTCGCCCGGGGTGTTCACCGAGATAATCCACCTGTACCTGGCGACCGGCCTTGTGCCGGTCGAGGCCCGGCCCGAGGCGGATGAGGTTTTCGAAATCGAATGGTGGCCCCTCGACCAGGCCGTGGAGCGTGCGCGCAACGGGGAACTAGCCGACGCGAAGACGATCATCGGAATTTTGCGAGCCGGTTCTCGCTAAAAATTAGCGTGAAACGGCTCACAGGCCGCGCTTCGGAGACCCCGAAATGTTGGCTATGTCAAACAATGGATTCGCACGCTCGTTCATACTTCGAGCCGTGCCAGATAACAATTCAGACGACAAACCGCCGCAGGGCGCCAACCGGCGTCGCGTGTCTCAGATCGTGCACGACGATCGTGGTAACGCACGCGTGGAATGGATCGACGCCGGCTTTGCCGGGGCGCCCCTCGAGCGGGCGCCTCTGAGCGTCGAAAGCACTCCGGCCCGCGGGGAGAACGCCAAGCTGACAGTCGAGCGCACGCGCTCGAGCGGCTTCGACCCGTATGCGCGCGTCGGCGCGGCGCACCTCCCCGAACCGAAGAAACAGCAGGGCGGCAAACGCGACCTGCGCAAACTCGGCGAATGGATCAAGCTCAAGCGCGACCTCGAGACCCGCAAGCCCGAGGACGACGCCGAATAATTCCCGCGCAGCGCAGCGCGCTGCGCTGCGCAAGTCCGCTCAGGCAAAGCGCTCGATATGGGCCAGCTTGCGGGCATTCCCCCACCGATAGAACCGGCGCAGCTCCGCGAGCAGCTCGCGCGTCGCGCCGCGCCTGGAATGGCCCGTCGAGGCGGCCAGGCTCGCGGCCACGCGCCGGCAGAACCGCCCGGCATAGTTAGACGCCGTGCGGTAGAGATTGGCGCGGCCGGCCGCGGCCGCCGGATCCACGCGCGCCCGCTCGAACAACAGGCGGTGCAGCTCGCGCGGAAAACGGCCGGCGCCCTGCTCCCGCAGCAACCACGCGCCGAGCACGTATTTGTCGACCTCCGCCTGCAGCTCGAGCTCGAGCAGCGTCACCGGCTTGTCGTGCCCCGCATTCCACGCGACGTAGACGAAGTGGCTGACCCCTTCAGCCACCGTGAGGTAATCGGCGAGGTTCTCGTGATCGAGCGCGGCGAACGGGTCGCGCTGTGCGAGCCGCGCCAGCACCGCGCCATCGATGTACAGCGCCAGCGACACCGTGTCGCCTTCGACCCCCACGATCAATTGTTCGTCGCCGGCGCGCGCCTCGGAATAGCCTTGCAGATCCGAGCGGCTGGTCATGAGGAATTCGCCCACCGCCGGCATCGCGGGCAGATCGTAGATCTCGGCCAGTGCACTCTGCAGCGATGCGAGAGTGTCGGCGCTCATCTCAGTGCGCCAGCAGGCTGCGGGCGGCCGGTGCGGGTTCGAGGCCCAGCTTGCGCAACAACTGGCGCGAACGCTCGCTGCCGGTCTTGACCCACAACTCGTACAGCCGCAACCGGTCCTTGTCCGAATGTTGATAGGAGCTTTCGCTGATCTCGTTGAGCGCATCGACCATCGGCGTGAACTTCGTGGCCAGCTCGGCGAATACCTGGCGCAGCGTCCGCCCGCGCGCCGGCGGGCAGTTGTCCGCCAGCGTGCCATAGGCCCGGCCGCCCATCGCAATGTGATAGTCGACGTTCACCAGCTTGCGCGTGAAACCGGCGGAGAAAAATCCGGCGATGAACAACGAGACGTCGCCGAGGCGTTGCAGCCCGCGGAAGCGGGCTTCCTGCGTGGGCGCGTCGAGTGCTTCGCCCAACATCACCGCGAGGGGTTTGAGCCGGGTGCGCTGCACGGGTGCGTACGCGTCGCGCTCGTAAAGCGCGTCGGCATCGGAAAACAACGTGAGCAGGTTGACCACGTAGTGCTCGGTCTGGTCGTCGACCGCCACGTGTTGATGCGACAGCGCGTCGTGCAACGCATCGCGGAAAAACTCTTTCAGACTCGCAACCGGCTGGATGGACACAAACACCTCCGATCGTAATCAAGGTATCGGCTCCCGACGAACAGCAGTTGAGCGCGTCGCGGCGTGAGGTTCCGTGACGCAGGAACCACTTCTCGCTGCCACAGCCCCTGGCTGGCAGCCACCGGGGCACAGTGCTAACTACGCTCTCCATTCGTGAGCAACGTCACGAGTTCATCGAGACTGGAGATGTTCGCGTCCGCCGCGGCCAGCGCGTCGGGCCAAACAACCCCGGCCCTATTCACCCATACAGTTTGCATGCCAGCTGTCCGTGGACCAGCCACATCGGCATGCGGTTCATCGCCTACAAACAGTATTTCCGCGGGTTTGAGTGTCAGTGCGTCGGCGAGCGCGGCGTAAGCGCGCGCATCGGGCTTGGCGCATCCGAGGGCAGCGGCGTGCAGGACCACTTCAAAATGGTGCGCCATCCCGATCACCGCCAGGTCCGCATTGCCATTGCTGAGGGTCGCCAGCCGGTAATGCGGCTTGAGCCGCTCGAGTGCCGGCAGCACTTCTCCGAACGGCACGACTTCGTTGCGCGCGGCGTGCCACAACGCGAACGCCTCGTGCGCCATGGCACGGTCGTAACCGGTCGCATCGGCCATCCGCGCGATGGTCTCGCGTCGCAGGAACGTGAAATCATGGGCCTGGTGCGGTTGCTCGCGCAGCAGCGCCGCGCGCAGCTCGAACGTTCGCGCCGCCGAAAACGCCCGCGGAATCCTCGGGTACCGGCTCAGCAACCAATCGGCGAGAATGCGCTCCGCGCGCAACAGCACGGGCTCGACATCCCACAGGGTATTGTCGAGATCGAAACAGATCGCGCGGACCGGTTTGAGTTTCATCGCAGGCATGGTACCGGGGGAGATGAATGGGCGAATCGATGCTGACCACGGGCAACAGCGGGGCCAACGGCGCGCGCCATGGCGCGCCCGGTATGCGCCGAAATGCACGCCGGTTTCACCATCCGCCGTTCACAATGGGGCGTCGACAAGTATGGAGAGATTCATGAAGTCATGGTTGCTTGGCGCGTTGGCGCTGTCCTGTGTGATCGGCGCCCACGATGCGCGCGGCGTCGATGCGCCCGCCGGCGCGTTGACCGCGACGGACCTCAATCAGCTGGCGCGCATCAGCGACCCGCAGGTCTCGCCCAACGGAAAGTTCGTCGTGTACGTGCAGCGCGAGACCGATCTCGACGCGAATCGCGGCCGCAGCGACCTGTGGCTGGTCGATCTCACCGCCAGCGCGGCTCAGCCCCGCCGGCTGACGCAACACTCGGCCAACGACACCCACCCGCGCTGGTCGATGGACGGCACCAACATCTACTTCCTCTCGTCGCGCGCGGGTTCGGTGCAGATCTGGCGGCTGCCACTGTCGGGCGGCGAAGCGGTGCAGATCACCGACTATCCACTCGACGTCGGCAGCTTCAAGATGTCGTCGGGCGGCGGCCGCATCGCGCTCGGCATGGACGTGTTCCAGGACTGCGCCGACCTCAAGTGCACACGCGAGCGGCTCGACGCCAACGCAAAGAACAAATCTTCGGCGCGCGTCTACGACGAATTGCTGATGCGGCACTGGGACACGTGGCGTGACGGTACGCGCTCGAACCTGTTCGTCGCGCCGGTGAATGCCGACGGCCGCGCCGGCACGCCGGTCAATGTGAGCAAGGCGCTGAAAGCCGACGTGCCGTCCAAGCCCGACGGTGGCGACGAGGAATACACCTTCAGCCCCGACGGTGCGCAGGTCGTGTTCAGCGCGCGGGTCGCCGGCCGCGAAGAGGCCTGGTCGACGAACTTCGATCTCTACCAGGCACCGTCCGACGGCAGCGAGCCGCCGAAGAACCTGACCCCCGGCAATCCCGCCTGGGATACGCAGCCGGTGTTCCTCGGGAACGGCGATCTCGCCTGGCTCGCGATGAAGCGTCCGGGGTTCGAGGCCGATCGCTTCGCGATCATGATTTCCTCCCACGGGGGCGCCGCCCGGGAAGTGGCGCCCAAGTGGGACCGCTCGGTCGCGCATCTCGACGTCACGCGCGACGGCCGCGCCTTGCTGGCCAGCGCCAGCGACTCAGGCCAGAGCGTGCTGTTTTCGGTCGACGTCGCGAGCGGGCGCGTCACGCCGCTCTCGGGCGCAGGATCGGTGGGCGATTTCTCGGCTGCGCCCCGCGGCGCGGTCGCCGTCTGGCACGATCTCGCCACGCCGCCCGATCTCTATCTACTCGGCGGAAAGGGCGAGCCCCGCCGCCTGACCTCCGCCAATGCCGCGTTGCTCAAATCGCGCACGCTCGGCGCCTTCGAGCAATTCAGCTTCAAGGGCTGGAACGACGAGACCGTGTACGGCTATGTCGTCAAACCTTTCGGATTCGCGGTCGGCGGGAAATTCCCGATCGCCTTCATCATCCACGGCGGTCCGCAGTCGAGTTTCCAGAACCAGTGGAACTGGCGCTGGAATGCGCAGGCTTTCGCGGCGCGCGGCTATGGCACGGTGTTCATCGATTTCCATGGCTCGCCGGGTTATGGCCAGGCATTCACCGACTCGATCAGCCAGCACTGGGGCGACCGTCCCTTCGAGGACCTCAAGAAAGGTTATGCGGCGGCCCTGCAGAAATTCCCGTGGCTGGACGCCAAACGCGCCTGCTCGCTCGGCGCTTCGTACGGCGGCTACATGCAGAACTGGATCGCCGGCAACTGGCCCGATGCGTTCCGCTGCATCGTCAATCACGACGGCATCTTCGACACCCGCTCGATGTATTACTCGACCGAGGAGCTGTGGTTCGCGGAATGGGAGAACGGCGGGCCTTACTACCAGGCGCCCGAGATCCATGAGAAGTTCAACCCGGCCAATCACGTCAAGGAATGGCGCACGCCGATGCTGGTAATCCATGGCGAGCAGGATTTCCGCGTGCCGGACACGCAGGGCCTCGCCACCTTCACGGCGCTGCAGCGTCGCGGCATCGAAAGCAAACTACTGTATTTTCCCGACGAGAATCACTGGGTGCTCAAGCCGAACAACAGCATCAAGTGGTACGGCACGGTGCTCGACTGGCTGGACGCACACACGCAGCCGTAATATCGCCGCAACGGCTAGTTCGTAAACCCGTGCTGCGAGCGGGTGAAGGATTCCGGGACACTGCCGCCGCACGAGTAGGTGGCCGTATTCAGATCCTCGGAAAGCTTGATGTCGCACGTGCCCGCGGGCCGCACGTCCTTCGGCAGCAACGCCGAGAACAACTCGGGGTTTTCGCGCAGGTTGCGCCACTGCCCCTGCGTGGAGAACACGTAGGAGAGCTGCAGGATCTTCTTTCCATTGGGCGACAACTCGAGGGCCACGAGGCGTTCGGTGTTGGCGCCGCCACCGCTGGCGATGCGTTCCACGAACAGGGTGTCGAGCCCGATCATGCGCGCGTACACCGGCACCATCATCAGGGTGTTGCCGCTGGCGTTCACGAATTCGCCGGTGGCGGTCTGCAGAAAACGCTGGATCTCGCGCTTGTTCTTCTCGCGCGCGTTCACGCAGCCGGTCATGGCGGTGGCGGTCAGGGACGCGATCAGCAACATCGCAACGGGCTTCATCCAGCGATTCATGCGGCTCGACCTCGCTTCCGGCTCAACCGTAATAGGCGCGCCACTCTGCCTGATAACCCGCGCCGAGCGTGAGCAGTTTTTCCAGCAGCTCGGCATAACCGACCCCCGCGGCGAGCGCGGACTGCGCGAAATCTTCGTCGGCCGCCAGGTTGGGATTTGGGTTGGCCTCGATGACGTAGATCTGCCCGTCGGCATTCACGCGGTAGTCGATGCGCGCGCAGCCCGAGAGGCCCAGCGAGCGGTAGACGCGGCGCGATAGTTTGTCGAGACGCGCGAGCACGGCCGGCGGCAGATCCTTCGCCTCGTGTGTGTCGATGCCGTGTTTCTTCTGGTACTTCTTGTCCCACTTCACGCGGCGCGTGGCGATGCCCGCCGACGACTCGGACAACGAACCGAATTTCATTTCCCAGATGGGCAGGCGCGTCAGGCGATCGTTGCCCATCACGCCGATGTACAGCTCGCGCCCCTCGATGTACTCCTCGACCAGCGCGTCCGTCTGCACCTGGTCGTGAACGAACTCGATGCGCTCCTTGAGATGCGCCTTGTCGGTCACGATCGATGCCTGCGAAATGCCGAGCGAGGCGTCCTCGGTCGTCGACTTCACGAACAGCGGATACTTGATCTTGCGCGGCAGCCGCAACTTGAGGCCACGCCGAAAGACCGCGAATTGCGGTGAGGGAATGCGGTGGTACGACAGCAGCTGTTTGCACAGCGGCTTGTCGCGCGCGAGCAGCAGGCCGCGCGGATTGCAGCCGGTGTACGGCTGGCGCAGCAACTCGAGGAACGCGACCACGTGCTGGTCATAGGTGACGATGCCGTCGAACTCCTCGAGCAGGTTGAAGACGATCTCCGGCTTCCACTCGGTGATGACGCTGCGCAGTTCCTCGAGGCTGTCGGAGATGCCGAGGCAGCGCACTTCGTGGCCGGCCTTCTTGAGCGTCGAGACGACGTCGTACTCGGTACGCCATTCCTCGATTTCTTTTTCGCTGTGTCCCTCGAGACTGTCGGGTGGAACCAGCGTCGAATGCACGACAACCAGCGTGCGCAGTCTCTTCATAAGGAGAGACGCGGGCTCTCACCTTGCGCGTACAGGCGCGTGAGATGTACCAGCATCCAGCGCGCATGGCGCAGCGCGTCGCGGCGGCTGCCGCGCACCCAGAGGCCCAGTTTCTCCGCGCGCTCGACCGCGATGCGCAGGATCTGCTCGACGCTGTAGCGCTCGGCGTCGAGCTCGCGCAGCGTCGCGTTCACGAGGTGCAGGCTGTGCGCCCGCAGGAAGGTGCTGGCGCGACGCGCGCGCGCCTTCTTCTCGGCCGTGAACACGCGCTCGAGCAAATGATCGGTGACCGTGCGTCGATACAGGCTGAAGCGCTTGAGCTTCGCGCGGTAGTGATCGGCGAGCGTGCGCGTGTTCTCGCGCAGCGGCTCGACCACTTCGCGATTGCGCACCGGCGCGCGCGTGCCGCGGACTTCATCGAGCATCTCGTCGACGACTTCGAGCTTGTGGAAAGCGGGCCACTGCGCGTAGGTGCGCCGCCACGAGGAATTGGGCTTGAGCCACACCGCGAAGGTCTCGGCAAAATCCTCGCACGGATGCGCCTGCGCGTACCACTCGCCGAGGTGCTGCACGTAGCGGCGGCTGCCGGGACGCGCCCGGTAGGAATCGGGATACGGCAGCGACGCCGGACCGAACACTTCGCGCCAGCGCTTGCGCCGGCGCAGGCGGTACGCCGTGTCGATCGCGTGCCCGGCTTCGTGACGCAGGATGCGCATCGCGCTCTCCGCGCTGCCGCCTTCGACGTTGCGCATCATGCGGCGCTCCAGACGCTCGAGACGCGGATGCGCGAGATAGAAAGGGACGGCAATACCCGGAACGCCGTCGGGAGAAAACCATTCCTCCGACAACCACACGTGCGGGCGAAAACCGATCTCGCGTTTGTCCAGTTCGCGGTACAGACGTTTCACGCGTTTCGCCAGCGGCGAACGCTCGATCTTGAGTTTCAGGTCGCAGAAGCGCAGCCCGAGCAGTTGCTCGTCCGACATCCGCGTCCAGGAGCGCGTGGCTCTCCGGGCGTGGGCAGTGCGCGTGGTCGACATGGCAGGCAATGTAAACGAGTCGTTCGACATGCGAAATCAGCTTCCAAGGGTCACGAGTGCGTGAGTGAGAAGCCGGTCCGCGGTCTCGATGACCACTTCTTGCTTGATCAGGCTGTTACGCCAGATTCCGGGAATCGCACTTACACCGTGAAACGCCCCGGCGAGCTGACCGTAGGCCGCGCAGACCACATCCGAGTCGCGGCCGAGGTTGGCGGCCAGCAATGCGCCCTCGCGAAACGTCTCGCCGTGGTGAAAAGCCCAGAGCGCCGCCTCGAGCGCCTGCAGGATGTGACCGCCGCCGGTGATTTCCGGCGGCATTCGCCGTGAGTAACTCCCGTCGTACACCGCGAGGACTTCCGGCCGCGTCGTCACCGTCGCCCAGGAATCGCGCGGGGGACGCAGCACGGCCTGTTTGTCGCGTCCCGACAGCGCCTGGTGGAGCATCGCCGCCAGCAGCCGCACGCAATCGAGCACCAGCGGCGCCTGTGCGGTGATCCGGGCGGCTTCGGCCGCGCGCGCGACCGCAACCGCGGCATCGGCAAAGAAATACATGACCGGCGGCGCGACCCGCGACAGCGGGTCCTTGTCGAGTTGCTCGGGGTCGTGCGATCCCGCGAACGGCTGACGCTTGTATTGGGCGGTCGCCAGCGCACGCGCCACGTTCGCCGAAATGCCGAGGCATTGGCCGGTCGAGCTGCCATAACCCTCGCGCTGCCAGCGCGCAAAGCGCTGGACCTGGTCGTGGCCGTCGAACCCTTCGCGCGTGAGCAGGCTTTCGGCCAGCAGCAGCGCCATGGCGGTGTCATCGGTCCAGGCACCGCGGGGCATGTCGAAGGGGCCGCCGCCCAGCAGGTCCCCGACCGCGGCGAAGCTGCCGGGTTTGCGAAACTGGGTATGCGCCGCCAGTGCATCACTCACCGCCAGACCCGCCAGCGCCCCCTGGAATCTTTCGCGCAGGCTGCGGGCGGCGTCGAGCACATCCGGCGCGCTCATCGGGTCGGGCGGGCTCGCGAATTCGGCCGCCAGCGGAGCCGCGGGCTCGGGCGCCGGCCCGGCCGCGAACATCGGCGCGATCTGGAATGCCGGCGTGGTCGCAACCCGCGGAGTCCAGTTGCGGATGAAGTCGAACTGTTCGGGCGTTTCGGGCACGTCCGGCCACGTGTCGGACCGATCGCTGCCCTGCCACAACTCGTTGAGCCGCGAGAGCGCGTCCTCGCCGTTCAACCCGTTTTCGATGAGGTAGCAACCGACGACCGTACCCGTGCGTCCGATGCCGGCACGGCAATGCACGTAAACGCGCCGGCCCGCGGCGAGGAATCCGGCCAGCAGTCGCTGGATCTCGGCCATCTGCCCCGGATCGGCCGGTATGCCGTGATCGGGAATGGCCTCGCGCGCGTACGCGACGTTCGGCGGTAGATAGCTTTCGTAGTCCGGCAGCTCGCCGGGCTGTGTCAGGTCGATGAAGGCATCGAACTTCGCGTCGAGCAGCAAGCCCAGGCGGCGCTCGAGCTCGGGCAAGGTTTTTCCCCCCGGATATTTGCCGGCGAGCAGCCGATCCGGGAGGACCCAATACGACTCGGCGATCGGCTTAACTGTCGGTTGGCTGTCGTTGCTCATCGAGACTTGAGAAATCGAAACTCCGGGGGTCGGCGAGATGCGCGTTTTCCACGTTGCGCAGCGCCGTGAAGATCGACTCGGTGCGGCCGGGGAATTTCAGTTCCCAGTCGGCCAGCATGCGCTTCACTTCCTTGCGCTGGGCATTGTCCTGGGAGCCGCACAACTTGCAGGGAATGATCGGGAAATCGCGGGCCGTCGCGTAACGCGCGATCAGCGATTCGGCCACGTAGGCCAGCGGCCGGATCACGATGTGGCGGCCGTCCTCCGAGAGTAGTTTGGGCGCCATGGCCTTGAGCCGCCCGCCGAAGAACATGTTCAGGAACAGCGTCTCGACGATGTCGTCCCGATGGTGTCCGAGCGCGATCTTGGTGAAGCCGTTTTCCGACGCGTAGCGATACAAGGCGCCGCGCCGCAGTCGCGAGCACAACCCGCACATGGTCTTGCCTTCCGGGATCACGCGTTTGACCACGCTGTACGTGTCCTGCTCGACCACGTGGAACGGCACGTTCAAGGCCCGCAGGTAGTTGGGCAACACCTCGGCCGGAAAGTCCGGCTGCTTCTGGTCGAGGTTCACGGCCACTACTTCGAAGTCGACCGGCGCGGAACGCTTCAACGAGAGCAGCACATCGAGCAGGGTGTAGGAATCCTTGCCGCCCGACAGGCACACCATGACCCGATCGCCCGGGACGATCATGCGGTAGTCCTCGATGGCCTTGCCGACCAGGCCCCGCAGTTGCGCGCCGAGTTTCTTGGCGGTCTGCGAGGGCCATTCAGGGCCCGGTGTCGATGGCGGTTCGAGGACTGTTTCGGGTGAGGCGTTCATGGCGCGGGGGCGATAGTAACCGCCCCCACCGCACGGCGCCGCCGCAGCTGACGCACGACGGCAAACACCGCGCCCGCGGCCAGCACGTGTTTGATGGTATGCCCGCTCAAGGCGCCATTGAGGAGCCGGTACACCTGCAGATCGAAGGTCTCGAACAGCTTGGCCAACCCGTACCAGACTGCGGCCCAGGCCAGCAGGCCGCCATGGCTGTAGCGACGAGCCGGGAACGCCACGATCACCCATACGATCGCGAGGATCGACCAGGCCTGGTACGCCGCGTACGGAATGAGGTTGCCGCGCCCGGCGCGTTCGGTGGCGTACCAGTAGATGACGGTGATCACGCCCAGGAGCAGCAGCGGCCAAAGGGCGCGCAAGCCGAGTTTGAGGTCGACACGCTCGGCGATGGCCGCCGATACCAGCCCTGCGAAACCGAGCGTCATAGGCAGCCGGTCCCAGACCAGCCGCGGATTGTCGGGAGCCGCGTGGTAGTAAGCCGAGCCGAAGCAGGTCAGGAAGGCGCCGAGGAAAAACACCAGGTATGGCAACTGTTCGCGCTCGTCGAGAAAGCCGCCCCGGCCGTTCCAGATGATGAGCAGACCCAGCGCGCCGCCTACCAGGAAGGGCAGGTTCGATATCACGTTGAAGAAGTTAGGGATGGCCCAGAACGTGCGGCAATCGGCGAACGCGTGATAAGAAAGTGGCTGCGGCATGGCCGGCACCACCACCGCCGCGATCGCGAGTCCGAGGGTGAATACGCCGAGCAGCCAGCCGCGCCAGCCGGCGCCGCTCATGCCGCGGCGCTGCCGACTACCGACTGCTCGCCCAGGTACTTCGATTCGAGGTAACGCAACACGGGCGCGGCCGACAAAGGTTTGCCGGTTGAGAATTTGAACAGTTCCGGTGCGCTCACCCTGGCACCCTGCGAGTGGACGTTCTGACGCAGCCAGCCCATGAGCCCGCTGAAATTGCCGCGGGCGATTTCGGCGTCGACATCCGGCAGCGCGTCGTGCAGCGCCTCGAAGAACTGCGCCGCCATGACGGCGCCGAGCGCGTACGACGGGAAATAACCGAAGGATCCGACGGCCCAGTGCACGTCCTGCAGGACCCCTTCGAGATCGCTGGCCGGTTTGACGCCGAGCCGCTGTTCCATGCTCGAGTTCCACGCGTCGCGCAGGTTGCGCACCGCGAGCTCGCCGGACAGCAGCTGGTTTTCGAGCTCGTAACGCAGCTGGATGTGCAGCGTGTACGTGAGCTCATAGAGATTTTCCTCGGACCATTCGGGCCCGGACACGCCAAAGTGTTTCTCGAGCAGCGGCTTGAGATAGGTGACGAACGGCCGGCTGCGGCAGACGATCATTTCCATCAGCAGCGACTGGCTTTCCTCCAGCGCCATGCCGCGGTCGCGGCCCACGGGTTGATCCGCATAGTCCGCCGGCAGGCCCACGTCGTACATGGCGTGGCCGGTCTCGTGCAAGGCGCCGAGCAGGCCGGAGAACGGTTCCGCCGGATCGAACCGCGTGGTGACGCGCATGTCGCCGGGTACGCCTTCGGTGAAGGGATGTTCGCTTTCATCGAGCCGGCCGCGATCGAATGGAAAGCCGATGGCCTTCATGATCTCGACACACAGCGCGCGCTGCTTGCCGCCACTGAATTTCCCGATGATGGGCAGCGTCGGCTGCAACTCCTGGCGTGCCAGTACGTCGCGGATCAAGCCGGGCAGCCTGCGCGCCAGCGACTTGAACATGGCGTCGATCTCGGCCGACGTCACGCCGGGACTGAATTCATCCATCAGCGCGTCGTACGGCGCGAGGTTGCGCGCCTGGCCGAGGAGCTGGGCCTTGTCGCGCACCAGGTGCACGACCTCTTCGAGGTGCGGCGCGAAATCTTCGAACTTGCCGGTTTCGCGGGCGTAGAGCCACTTCGCCTCCGCCTTGGATGCGGCCTTGGCGAGCCGCGACACCAGCGCCACCGGCGTTGCGATGGCGAAGTCGCGCTGTCTGCGCATCTCGCGCATGTTGGCGATGTGCCAGTCCTCGAGGTTCGCGGTGTTGGCCTGCGCGCGATCGAGCAGCCGGGTAATGCGTGGCGAGGTGACGAGCGAGTGGTATTCCGTCTCGAGCGCCGCCAGCTGTTCGCCCCGGACGTCCGCGCTGCCTCGGGGCATCATCACCGCGGCATCCCAGCGGAGGACCGCCATGGCGCCACGAAAGGCGTGCAGGCGTTTCCATTCCTGCTCGAGCTGCTTGTACGGAGACTGGGCCATGGGAATCGCGGGGGGAGTACGAACGGCGCCCAGTCTACCAGCGGGCCCCTCCAGGGCCGGCTCCGGCCACCATAATCAATATAAAAATCAGCCAGTTAAACGCTCAGGTTGCGGTTGACAGCGCCCCCCGCGAAAAGCCGCCGAATTGGCGGTCAAATCAAAAGCGGTTGTCGCTTTTAAGCCCGCGTGACGACGCCATGGCAGCGCCGCCCGTGCTCATTGCGGTTCGTGCTGCTCGCGGCTCGCCGTTGTGGGCGCACCACGCGCGCCCGTCTTGCCCCGGAGTCCTTCGATGAGCCGCGTCATGTACTCCGGCGAGCGCGTATTGCGCGCGATCAGCAGGTACAGGGCGGGGACGACATACAGGGTGAGGCCCAGCGAAACGACGGTACCGAAGAACACGGTGGCGCCGATGGATTCGCGACTTTCCGCGCCGGCGCCGTGGGCCAGCATCAGCGGGACCGCGCCGAAGGCCGTGCACAGACTCGTCATGAGCACCGGGCGCAGGCGGGTGGCGGAGGACTGGACGATCGCGTCGACGAACTCGACGCCGCGGTCGCGCAGCTGGTTGGCGAACTCCACGATCAGGATGCCGTTCTTGCAGGCGATGCCGATCAGCATGATGCAGCCGATCTGGCTGAAGATGTTGATGGTGGAATTGAACAGCCACAGCCCGAGGATGGCGCCCGTGATCGCGAGCGGCACGGTCACGAGAATGACGACCGGGTGCACGAAGCTTTCGAACTGCGCCGCGAGCACCAGGTACACGATGAGCAGCGCGAAGGCGAACGTGACCCACAACGCGTCGCCGGACTTTTTGAACTGGTAGGTCTCGCCGTTGTAGATGATCTGTGCGTTCGGCGCCTCTTCGTGGATCACGCGCTCCATGTATTCCACCGCCTCGCCGAGCGTGTATCCCGGCGCCAGCGACCCGGCGAGCTCGATCGCGCGCATGCGATCCGTGCGCCGCAGCTCGGTGGGCCCTGCCCGCTCGTCGATCTTCACGAGGGCCGAGAGCGGCAGCAGGTCGCCGTTCTTGTCGGAGCGCACGTAGAGGTTGTCGAGGTCGCCGACGCTCGCGCGTTGTTCGTTGCGTGCCTGCAGCACGACGTCGTATTCCTCGCCGGCGCGCTCGAACGTCGTCACGATGCGCGAGCCCAGCATGGTTTCGAGGGTGCGGCCGACGGTCTGCAGCGAGATGCCGAGGTCCGCCGCCTTGTTGCGGTCGATCTGCACGATCACGCGTGGCTGGCGCTCGAGGTAGTCGGACTCGAGATTGAGGATGCGCGGATTTTCGGCGGCCACGCGCTGCATGACCTTGTCGCGCCACTGCACGATTTCTTCGTATTCGCCGCCGCCCATCGCGATGGCCAGCGGACGGGTGCTGTTGCGCGCGATGGGGCTGCCCGCGGGATTGACGTTGACGCGGGCGCCGGAGATACCTTGCGTGCGCTGCCGCACGCGATTGGCGATATCGCTGGCGCTGTCCTCGCGCTCGTTCCAGAGCGTGAGCGGCATCATCACGCGACCCAGGTTCACTTCCGCGCTGCGGCCGAAGCCGCCCGAACGCGTGAGCACGCGGCGCGCGTTGCCTTTTTCCACCTCGTCCATCGCGACCCGCTCGACCTCGCGCAACTGGCGTTCGAGGTAGGTGATGCTCGAGCCTTCCGGCGCCGTGATGAAGATCTGCACCATGCCGCGGTCTTCCTGCGGGGCGAGCTCGCTCGGCAGACGCAGTCCCTGGAACGGCACGCCGACGATGAACAGCATCACGAGGATGCCGAACAAGCCGAGCGCGGCGCCGACGATCCACAACGGCCGGCGGCTGTGCAACGCGCGCCGCAAACCGCCGGCATACCGCTCGTCGAGGTCGTGAAAGAAATGATCGATGCGGCCGGCCATGCCCGACTTCGGCATGCCGTTCGCGAACAGTCTCGACGCCATCATCGGCGTGAGGCTCAACGCGACGAACGCGGAGAAACCGACCGCGGCGGCCACCGTGACCCCGAATTCGCCGAACAGTCGCCCGGTGTCGCCGGTCATGAAAGACACGGGCACGAAGACGGCCATCAGCACGAGGGTGGTCGCGATGACGGCGAAGCCGATTTCGCGCGAGCCGTTGATCGAGGCGAGCACGGGAGGCTCGCCGCCCTCGATGCGCCGCACGATGTTCTCGAGCACGACGATGGCATCGTCCACCACGAGCCCGATCGCGAGCACGGCGCCCAGCAACGTGAGCGTATTGATCGAATAGTCGAGCACGGCCATCACGATGCCCGCGGCGATGATGGACACCGGGATCGTGACCGCGGGAATCAGCGTCGCGCGCAGCGTACCGAGGAACAGGAAAATGACGATGAGCACGAGAATGAGCGTCTCGGACAACGCGAACGCCACGTTCTTGAGCGATGCCGCGATGAACACGCCGTTGTCGATGTTGACCTCGACGTTCATGTCCTTCGGCAGCGTGGGCTGGATTTCGGCGAGCCGCTTCTTGACCGCACCGGAGGTGGCCAGCACGTTCGCCTTCGACTGCGGAATGATCGCCATCGAAAGCCCGACCGTGCCATTCGAGCGCGACAGGCTGCGGTCGTCGTCGGAAGCGAGGCGCACCTCGGCCACTTCTCCGAGACGCACGAGATAACCATCCACGCCGCGGCCGACGACGAGATTGCGGAAGTCGGTTTCGGTGCGCAGGTTGGTGTCGGTGCGCAGCGCGAATTCACGCTCGGTGGATTCGAGCCGGCCCGCGGGTAGCTCGACGTTCTCGCGCAACAGCGCATTTTCGACGTCCGCGACCGTGAGTTGGCGCGCCGCGAGATTCTCGCGCGACAGCCACACGCGCATCGCGTAGCGCCGCGCGCCGTTCATGCGCACCGAGGCCACGCCTTCGAGCGTCGCGAACTGATCGACCAGATACCGCTCCATGAAGTCGGTGATCTCGAGCATGTTCCGCTGCGTGCTCGCGACGTTCAGGAAAATGATCGGCTCTTCGCCGCTGTCCACCTTCGTGATCTGCGGCGGCTCGGCTTCGAGCGGCAGGCGCTGCGCCACGCGCGACAGGCGTTCGCGCACGTCGTTGGCGGCACTGTCGAGGTCGCGGTCGAGCGTGAACTCGACGTTGATCTGCGAGCGTTCGTCGCGGCTCGAGGAGTTGAGGCGCTCGACGCCCTCGATGCCCGAGATCTCGTTCTCCATGATCTGCGTGATGCGCGACTCGACCACGTCGGAGGACGCGCCGCGATAACGCGTCTCGATGCTGACCACCGGGCGGTCGACGTCGGGAAACTCACGCAGTGACAGGCGCGTGATCGCGCCGATGCCGAGGATCAACAGCAGCAGCGACATCACCGTCGCGAACACGGGACGGCGCACCGACAGATCCGAGATCATCATTGACGGATGCTCGCGGGCTTCGCGTTAGCCTCGTGCGCGCCGACCCCGGCCGGCGGCGGGATTTCCTCGGCCACGCGCGCGATGGCGCGCACCGCGGCGCCGTCGCGGATCTTCTGCGTGCCCTCGACCACGACCTGCTCGCCCGCGGTGACGCCGGAGAGCACCTCGACATTGCCCGGCGTGCGCCCGCCGATCCGGACCTCGCGCCGTTGCGCCCTGCCATCGGCGACGACGAAGACGTACTGGCGCTCGGCCTCGGGCGTCAGCGCTTCTTCAGGGATGACGAGCGCGGCGCGGTCGTCCTTGGCCAGCGACACGTTGAGGAACATGCCGGGCTTGAGCGCGCCGTCGTCGTTGGCCAGCAGCGCGCGCACCGTGACGGACCGGGTGTTCATGTCGACGCGCGAATCGATGCTCGCCACCTTGCCCACGAACGCGCGGCCGGGAAAGGCCGGAGCCGTGGCGCGCACGGACAAGCCTTCACGCATCGTCGCGAGCAGATTCTCCGGCACCGCGAAATCGAGCTTGATGATGCTGGTGTCGTCGAGCGTGGTGATGACGGCGCCCGGACTGATGAGCGTGCCCACGCTCACGCGGCGCAAGCCCACGCGGCCGGAGAACGGCGCGCGGATCACGGTGTCCTCGAGCCGCGCGTTCGCGGCGTTCAAGCGCGCGCGGTTCGCCTTCACCGTGCCTTCGAGCTGATCGAAGCTCGATTTCGACAGCGCCTGCGTGTTCATCAATTCGCGGCTGCGGTTGTACTGGCTTTCGCTTTCGGTGAGCACGGCTTGCGCGGTGGCGGCTTCCGCGCGGGTTTGCGCGTCGTCGAGCTGCACCAGGATCTGGCCGCGCCGGACACTCTCGCCGTCGCGGAAGCGCACGGCGGTGACGATATTGGACAGCTTGCTGCTGATGTCGACGGACTCGTTCGCGCGCGCGTTGCCGAGCGCTTCGATTTTCTGCGAGAGGCGCTCGCTGCGCACCGGCGCGAGCAACACGGTGGCCGGCTCGCTGTTGCGCCCGCCCGCGCCGGGGCCCGCGGCTGCACCGGAAGCCGGTTTGTGCTGGGTGGCGTAGATAGCCCACGCGGCGCAAACCACGGCCACGGCAATGCTGATCGGTGTTACGAGATTTCTCTGCTCGGACATCGTGTGTTGGATCGGAACGAACGTTGGCGGAGGGGCAGTATGGCACCGCTAACATTCGGGCACACGAGGGGACCCAAAATGTTATGGAGCCCCGGCCTGCCTTTCTTCCCAGCGGCGAATCATCTGTTTACGCGCGGCGCCCCAGCGATATCCGCCGAGCGCGCCGCCGGCTCGCAGCACGCGATGACATGGAATGACCCAGGCGATCGGATTGGCGCCGACCGCGTTGCCGACGGCGCGCGCGCCATGCGGGAGCCCCAGTTTCTGTGCCAGCGCGCTGTATGTGACCGTCGCGCCCGGCTCGAGTTCGAGCAGGGCCCGCCATACCTGCACCTGGAAATTCGTGCCGTAGACCGCCAGCGGCAAGGTTGCAGATTTGTTACCCCAGATGAGCTCCACCAATTCGGCCGCGCGCGCGTCGTCGCGCGCGTACGCCGCCCGCGGGAACGATTCGCGCAACGCCGTCAGCTCGGCCGCCAGGCCGCGGCCGTCGACGAAGGCGAGGCGACATAAACCGCGCGGAGTCTGCGCGACGAAGGCCGAACCGAAGGGTGTCGCCGCGACGCCGTAACGGATGGAGACGCCCTCACCCCGCGCGCGGAACTCGCCGGGCGTCATGGCGTCGAGCGTCACCGTCAGGTCATGCAGGCGCCCGCCGCCGGACAGTCCCACCGAGTGCGCGGCGTCGAGCACCGAGGGCTCCTCCTTCAGGGCGGTCTTCGCGGCGCGGCTGGTGACCTCGGCGAGGTATTGCTTGGGCGTGAGCCCGGTCCAGCGCCGGAACAGCCGGTTGAAATGAAATTCCGACAGACCGACGTGTCTGGCGATGTCCGCGAGCCGGGGTTGACGGTGGTACCCGCGCTCGATGAATTCGATCGCGCGCGTCATGCGGGCGAACTCCCGGCTATCGACGAAGCTGTCGGCGTACGAGGTGACTTTCATATCCATGATCCACAGTGTGCGGACCTTCCCGGCAGGGCGCGACCCGTTACTTGCGCAGCGCCGCGAGCAGCGGCTCGAGCAACGCGTCGCCCAGGAGCACGTCGCGATCCGCCAGGGCGACGACCGTGAGCCCCTCGGCAGGCACGATCCAGAGGGCACCGCCGCGTTCCTCGCCCAGATGCCAGATTTCGAGCTGCCCGCGTTTCAAGCGCTCGATCTGCAGGCCGAACTCGGGATTCGCGCGTGAGCCCTCGAGCATGTGCTGCACCCAGCCGGCGGGCAGCACGTGTTTGCGGTCCGCGGAGATTCCGTCGTTCCGCAACAGCTCGCCGAGCGCAAGGACGTTGCGCGACAGCGCCCGCAGACAACAATGCGCGGCGGGCATCCCGCTGCGCCGGTCCATCTGCAATTGCATGTGGAACATCCGCGCCGGCGCGAGCAGACGCTGTTCGAGAAACCGTTCGTAGGGCATTCCGCTGACGCGCTCGACGATGACGGCGGCCAGTTGCGAATTCACCGGCGAGACGTTGAAGAAGCCGCCGGGCTCGTGCTTCAACTCGAACCCGAGCGCGGTGCTCTCGAAATCGTTGCCTAACAACAATCGCACGCCGCGCGAAGTCGCGAAGTCCGGCAGGTGCGACCAGTCCGAGAATGGGTGCGACCCCAGCACCCTGGCCGCATCCACGCCTTCCGCGAGCCCGCTCGTTTCGCTCAGCAGCTGGCGCAGCGTGATGCGGCCACGCGGTTCGTCATCCCATTCGGGCAGATACTTCTCGACCCGGTCGTCGAGCGACTTGATGCGGCCGTCGGCGAGCGCGAGGCCCGCGGCGATCGAGGCCAGCGGCCGGGCGAGGAAATCGGCCGGCCGCAGGGCGCGCAGATCGTCGCCACCCTGAAAGTATTCCTCGCGCTGCAGGTCGCCGCGCCGCGCGACTAACAAGGCGGCGGCGCCCGCCGCGCGCGCGGCTTCGGCGGCGGCTGACAAGGCGGCCGGATCGATCGAGTTGCGCGCCGGATCCGCCGGCGCCGGCGCCTGCGCCCCGAACGGAGCGGGCCCGATCTCGAGCGTTGGCCGGTAGTTCTCGCTCGACGCCAGCGGCAGATCGAAGGCGCGCCGCCAGAACGGCAGGTCCGCCGTCAGGGTACCGACGGCCAGGGACGAGACCAGGAGCACGATCGACGTGAGGATTGTGAGTACGCGACGCATGGGAAGAGACTTGCCGCCATGCTACCAGCGGCCTCCCATGGCTAGAATGCCCGCCCGTGAAACTCTCGATCTGCGCCATAGGAGGCCGCTGGTAG
>Ga0193752_1001175_pt1 | contig 22403 bp, 21 predicted proteins | sample H1c1metaG_FD_144924 | JGI IMG/M metagenome (GOLD analysis project Ga0193752, IMG submission 144924) | Soil microbial communities from a riparian zone of the East river system, Colorado, United States - H1c1 | ecosystem: Environmental > Terrestrial > Soil > Riparian zone | place: USA: East River...
AGTGAGTCGAAACGATCCTGGATATTAAGATCCCTTCGATCTCCTCAGGGTGAACGGAGTGGTTTTGGATAAGTGACTGATCTTAAAGTGCCATTCGTGGGGAAACCTCAGGACCAGTACCCAAACCTCAGACTTGCGACGAGTCCTCTATTCCATAGACCTTTTCAAACTTTGCATGTTCCACGATCCCGTGGTCGCCCGGCGCGTATTGCATTAGCCAATCGCCCGCGTGGCCGTGCAGTAGATCGCCGCCCACGACGCGTTGGACGGAAAAATCTTGAGTCATCTGCTTCGCCCAGACTGGAATGCGAAGATTTCTATACTTTCCTGGTTCACCGTGAATGGTGGGAGGCATCGGCGAATATTTCAAATCGAAGCGACTACGCGCCACGCTCCACTGATCGCCAGTCGAACCGGTAATGAGCGCATCGTCGGCTGCGTAACGATTGGCGCCTTCGCGACTTGCGATCGATCCGGTTGCGGTCGCGAACTCGACAGTGACGGTTTCCGACTTTACGTATCGGCGTGCAGCGGAATCTCTTTCCAAATCGATTAGCTTGAGCATCAACATTCTGGACGTCTATTTGTGTAAGAAGTTTCGTAGTGCATCGTAAACCGCATCAGGCACTTCTTCCGGCATCCAGTGTCCGCAGGGCAATGCGTTGCCGCGCACGTCTGTTCCTCGTCCTTGCCACGTTTCGAGCACGTCGTACAGGCGATGCATCGCGCCTTTCTCGCCCCATAAGATCAGCATCGGGCACGACACCCTGCGCTCTATGTCCGCCTCATCGTGTTCAAGATCGATACCGGCTGCCGCACGATAGTCTTCGCACATCGCATGCAGCGTGGCTGGATCGTTGAAGCAGCGCACGTAGTCGGCAAATACCGGCGGTGGCATCGCGTCTTCACCGACGCCCCGGAACAGCGTGCGTAGTAAAAATTCGCCCTGGCCAGCAAGTAAAGTCTCCGGGACAGGATGCGGCTGAATGAGCAGAAACCAATGGAAGTACGCGGTAGCCAGTTGCTTGCTCACCGATCCGTACACCGTCCGTGTTGGCACGATATCGAGCACCGCGACGCGCTCAATGCGTTCGGCATGATCTAGCGCCATGCGATGAGCGACGCGACCCCCGCGATCATGGCCGACGACAGCGAAGCGTTTGAAACCCAATTGCTCCATCACTGCAATTTGGTCGGCAGCCATCGAGCGCTTCGAGTAACCGACAGAGCGCTCCCCGCTATCGGGCTTGCCGCTAGCACCGTACCCACGCAGGTCAGTGGCCACGACCGTGAATTCGCGCGCCAACTTGGGCGCTAGGCGATGCCACTCGAGCAGGTTCTGCGGCCAGCCGTGTAAGAGCAGAAGCGGCGGACCGCCGCCGCCGACGATGGTGTTGATCGTGGCCGCACCCGTATCGACTCTTTGTGAGCGAAAATCTGGAAAAAAGTCGGTGATCATGATGTTGGATGGGCGGAGTTGAGCTGGGCTTAAACTACTCTGAAACGGGGATGCGACGCCATCGGCGCCGCGCCAGCGCGCAGGCGAGCAGCAGTCCCGCGCACTCCACCCAGCCAAATGCGCCGCCACCGCCGCGCGGCTCCTGATTCCGATTGACCACGCGCACGTTGGCCTTGCCGGCTCGGACATCCGCTTCGAATCGTTGCAGCGCACCGTCGAAATTACGAATCATCTGGTCGGTTGCCGAGGCAAACGCATCCCCACTCGCATCCCGCGCCGCGCGCTGCTGTTCGATCAACGTTGTATTGCTATGTCGCGTATCGGTGCCGCCCGCTCGCAGCACGAGCGATCGTGTGGCCGGATCCACGACGGCAAGATCGACCAAGGTGGAAATGTCGTGGCGCGAGCCTTTCACGATGTAAGCGCCCACAATAGTCAGGTAGCTCAGCGACCAATCGTTGTCCTGCATGTAGGTGACTTGATCGTAAGAGACGAGCGCTAGGAGGTCGACGTTGTAAAGCCGTTGTACGCCTTCGAGCCCTTTGAATCCCGCGCTTTGCTCCAAGTAGTAATCGGGGATCAGAACGATTTCATGAACGAATCTCCTTTCGATGAATTGCTGACGAATTCGTGTCATCAGCTGATCGCGTCGCGCGGCGTCGAGGCCGGCGGCTGCAGCGGTTTGCGACGGCAGAAATGCAAGACCTATGCGTAACGGTACGCGCAACTCCGGCGTCGTATCCGCTTGCGGCGGGGCTTTGCCATCGGGATAGAGAAATCCGACCAAGCTCGACGTGTTGTGAGATTCGGCCACGCAATCCGGCGAGCAGAGAAACCGCCGAATCTCCACGCAGCCCGTCAGTGAAACCATGAGCATCAGCACTAATGTTGTTCGCATACATTCCTCCTAGTCGTCGCGGCGGAATGTCGAAGAGCCCGTGCGAGCGAGCAAGTTAGCAGGGTGTTGTAGCGCCGATTGCGGCGATCGGTATCGGAGTTCGATACGTGGCGGGTAACGAAAAAGTAATGTCCGACGTTACCGTTTGAGCAATCGCTTATCCATGCGACAGCGAGGATAAGCGTTCTGATTCAGCTAACTGTTTGCGAGATCTCGTTCTGCGGCTTCTAACTCGCTGCTGGCTTCTAGCCAAAGTGCTTCAACACGTTCGACATCGCGCCCCAACTTGCTTTCCTTTTCGGTCAGTTCCAATAGGCGCTTCTTCGCGCTCTCTTCGTAGATCGATGAATCGGCCAGCGTCTCGCGAATGGTCGCCTGCTCCTTGGATAACCGATCGATCTCCTTCTCCAGCTTCGCAATATTGGCGCGCATGGGCGCCAACCGATTGCGTCGTTCCGCTTCTTCGCGCTTGCGTTGCTTGCGCATCTCGGCGGACTCGACTTCTCGCGTCGAACGCTCCGATGTCTCTTGCGCAACCGGTTGTGCGGATGAGTTGGATTGAGCCAGCCAGCGAGCATAGTCTTCGAGGTCGCCGTCGAACGGGATCGCGCGGCCTCGGCCCTCGACCTTCGAGACGATGTAGAACTGATCGGCCACCGTGCGCAGCAAGTGGCGATCGTGCGAGACCAACACGACCGCGCCTGCATATTCCTGTAGCGCCACAGCGAGTGCCTGCCGCATCTCGAGGTCCAGATGGTTGGTTGGCTCATCGAGCAGCAACAGATTCGGACGCAGATAGGAAACTAGTGCTAAGACTAAACGCGCTTTTTCCCCGCCGGAGAAGGGGCCGACGGGCTCGAACACGCGGTCGCCACTGAACCCAAAAGTGCCGAGAAATCCGCGCAGGTCCTGTTCCTTGGCGCGCGCCGCTTCTGCGCCACCGAGTTTTTTAAGATGCGCCAGCGGCGATTCGGTTGGGAACAGTTGTTCCAGCTGATGCTGCGCGAAATAGCCGATTTTCAGATCGCGAGCCTCGATACGTTTACCTGACATGGCCTTCAGTTCGCCGGCCAGCAGCTTGGTCAACGTCGACTTGCCTGCGCCGTTGCGGCCCAATAGCGCGATGCGATCGCCGGGCGCGATCGTCAAGCTCAGCGACTCGATGATCTTGATATCGCCATAGCCGACCGTTTGATCGTCGATGGCCAAGAGCGGCTGCGGCAGTTTTTCCGGCTGCAGAAACGCGAATTCGAATTGCGTATCGACATGTGCGGGAGCGATTCGCTGCATGCGTTCAAGCGCTTTCAGGCGGCTCTGCGCTTGGCGAGCTTTCGAGGCGGCCGCGCGGAAACGATTGACGAACGACATCATGTGCGAGATTTCGCGTTGCTGCCGTTCGTAGAGAGACTGATGCTGGGCGAGTTGCATTGCGCGCTGTTCCTCGAACGCCGCGTAGTTACCGGAATAGGCCTTGCACTCTGCATTTTCGATGTTGACGACGCGCGTGATGATGCGATCGAGGAACTCGCGATCGTGCGAGATCATCAGCAGCGTGCCGCGATACTCATTGAGCCAACTCTCCAACCAAATCACGGCGTCCAAATCCAAGTGATTGGTAGGCTCATCGAGCAGCAGTAAGTCGGAGCGGCACATGAGCGCTTGAGCGACGTTGAGCCGCACGCGCCAACCACCGGAAAACGCGTTGACGCTGCGGGCCTCGTCGCTCACTTCGAAACCCAAGCCATGCAGTAACCGGCCGGCGCGACTGCGCGCATCGTAGCCACCCACTTCGGCAAAACGAGCGTGCAGCTCGGCGAGCTTGTTACCGTCGTGAGCGGCATCCGCCGCCGCAATACGGCGCTCCAAATCGCGCAACTCAGGGTCGCCGTCCATGACGAATTCGATTGCTGGCTGATCGCTGGCCGCTAATTCCTGCGCAACGTGCGCGATGGCGATGCGCGTGGGCCGCTCAAAACTGCCGATGTCGGGCTGCAAATCGCCGCGGACCAACGAGAGCAGACTCGACTTGCCGGCGCCGTTGGCGCCGGTAATGCCGATCTTCTCGCCGCGAAACAAGGTGAAGGTGGCTTTGTCGAACAGCACGCGGGTGCCGCGGCGGAGACAAACAGAAGAGAAGGAAAGCATGGGGAAAGGCTATGGGCTGTAGGCTGTGGGCTGTAGCCAGAAAAAGGATGGCATCTTACGCCACGCAGCAAATCGAGCAATTGCAATCAAGCGGCGAAGGTAGCGCGCAGCGGAGACTGACCTACAGCCTACAGCCTACAGCCTACAGCCTACAGCCTACAGCCTACAGCCTAGCGTAGCTGCCGCTACGCAAAGAGCCGACTCACTCCCGACGCGCCCATCTCCTGGCTGATGATGAGGTTCAGGAATTCGTCGGCGCTGATAGCGTCGCCGAACAGGCGGCCTTGTGCGTAGTGGCAGCCGTGCTTGCGTAGGAATACGAATTGATCGTGAGTCTCGACGCCTTCTGCCACGACTTCCATTTCCATGCTCTTGCCCATATCGACGATCGTGCGCACGATGGTGGCGTCGTCGCTGTCGACCGCGACGTCGCGGACAAAGGATTGGTCGATCTTCAGTGTGCTGATCGGGAACTGCTGCAGAGCGCTCAATGACGAATAGCCGGTGCCGAAGTCGTCGATCGAGAGATGCAAGCCCATGGCATAGAGTTCATCGAGCAATCGCAGCGTTCGCTTCGCATCGATCATCAAAGTCGTTTCGGTGATCTCGAGTTCGAAGCACGTGGGCGATACGTCGTGTCGCTTGAAGATCGACTTGCAACGCATGATGAAGCTCGACTGACGCAGTTGCTTAAGCGACAGGTTGATCGAGACGCGGCCCGGGTTCGATCAACGTTTGAGCCAGAGGCGGTAATCGGCGCACACACGGTTCATCACCCAGTCGCCGATCCCCAAAATCAAATTGGTTTCTTCGGCGAGCGGAATGAACTGACTCGGCGAGATGTCGCCATGGCCAGGCAAGCGCCAACGGCACAACGCTTCGCAACCGACCACGCGGCCGCTGCGGAGGTCGACCTTGGGTTGGTACAGCACGACCAGCTCGTCACGTTCCAAAGCGCGGCGCAACTTGCTCTTCAGCATCAAGCGTTCGACCGCGGCGGCGTTCATTTCCGGCGAATAGAACGCGAAGTTGTTGCCGCCATTTTGCTTCGAGTGATACATCGCGGCGTCGGCGTTGCGAATCAAATCGATCACGTTCTCCGCATCCTTTGGGCACATCGCGATGCCGATGCTGGCCGTCAAGAACACTTCGTGCTGCTGCACGTAGAACGCCTTGCCGATTTCCGCCAGCACCATGCGCGCGAGAATCGAGGCTTGCGCCTTGTCGTCGTCGGAGGCCGAGCCTTCGATGAAGAGTGCAAATTCGTCGCCGGCCAAACGACCCAGCACAGCTTCCTTCGGCAGCACGCGAGCCAATCGCTCGCTCAATGTTTCCAGTGTGCGGTCGCCCGCGGCGTGGCCAAACGTATCGTTGATTTCTTTGAAGCGATCCAAATCCAGGTACAACAGCACGACACTGCGATCCGAGCGTCGTGTGCGGGCAATGGTCTGTTGCAGCATGTGCTGGAACTGCATGCGATTCGGAATCTTGGTGAGCGCGTCGTAGCGGGCCAAATAGCGAATGCGGCGCTCGGCGCGCTTGCGTTCGGTGATGTCGCGGGCGACCAGAATCGCGCCGGCAAATGCACTGTCGGTCGAGCTCAGCGCCGAAATCGAGATCGACACCGGAATCGTTTGGCCGTCCGCGGTCTTCACGACAGTCTCGCGCGTCTCGCTGATCGCGGCTTGGATGGCAAAGGCGTCGCGCTCAGTCTCGCTGATCAGCGACGAGAATGGCTTGCCGACGAGGTCGCTCTCATTGCAACTGAACAGTTGCACGGCCGCTTGGTTGATCTTGCTGACCGAGCCATGGACGTCGGTCACCAATACGGCGTCCTTCATGCTGTTGAGGACGGTGTTCAAATACTCGGTGGTGATTGTGGTTTGCTGCAGCTTCTGGCGCATTTGCTCGAGCGCTTGCTGCAAGTCGGCGATTTCATCATCGTGCGACATCGGAGCTACAGGGTGGTGATACACGCCCTCGCCAATTTCTCGCGCTGCGGCGATGAGTGCGCCGATGGGGCGTAACAGTCGATGTGCAAACAACCATGCAACACCGATCACCAACGCCGCAATGAACGCGCACGCTACCGCCAGCGTCCAGAGCCAAGTAGAGAATTCGCTGCGTTCGGCGGCCGCTATTTGGTCGCGCAGATCCGGCAGCTGCCTTGCGAACATATCGAGCAACCTGAGATCGTTGCGATAGTCGAGCGTCAGGAGAGCAAACACCAATGCGACAGTGGCCACGCTCACTAGGATGGCGTAGCCGATAAAGCGCAATTTGATGCCGCGCGGTTTCACTGACTTAACCGATATGCCGATAACTTCAATATTCGAGTCGGAAGGGAGCCCACTGCTTGCTCGAGCGCACTCGAGCAACGAGACTTGTCAAAGAGGTCAACGTTGGCGCGAGAGAAAACCTTTGCGGACCTGTCCGGCGAATTCCACCGCGCAGCGCTTGTTTTTCCCATCGGCCAATTCTAGTCATCATACAGGGGTACCCGGGGGCCAAAGATACTGTCGGAATTCATGACAGTTTTGTAAATGGCGGTGGCGGGTTTTGGCTTTGGCCCTCACCGGCCACATAATAACGACGCGTCTAGTCGCTATGGACTCATAGTACGCATTCGGGGTAGACGGGGCTCCGGCGGCAGGGGATGTCTGACGTGGAAGAGGTCGATACTCAGATCCATGTCGAGACGCTGGTTCTCGGGTCGACGTGAGTGGTCGCGATCATCTGTGTCAAAGACGACCGGCTGATAGATGGGGGTTCTACTTCGAGTGCCCAACCCCGTGGGATCATGTGACTTGGGATGATCGGCTCGTGAGATTATTGTGGCATGAATGAACTAGAAATCACCGGTCGCTCGCGCACGCACGTTGTCGAACTCGACCAGAGCGGCTGCGCGCTGCACTACGAAGCCGTCGCTTCCTATCTCGCGATGAGCGATGCCGCGAAAGTCGCGGGGATAGAACTTTCGGCCCGCTCGGGCTTTCGCGATTTCGCGAAGCAGTTGGGTATCTGGAATCGCAAGTGGCGCGGGGAACTGACGCTCAACGACCGGCAGAGCCGGCCGCTGCAACGGTCGAACCTGACTGACGAAGCTATGATCGACGTCATTCTCGCGTGGTCGGCAGTACCGGGAGGCAGCCGCCATCACTGGGGTACCGACATCGATGTCATCGACTTGAACGCGGTTCCTCCCGATTACAAAGTGCAATTCGTGCAGTCCGAATATCAAAATGACGGGGTGTTCGCGCGTTTGTCGAAATGGCTCGACGAAAATCTATCCCGATTTGGTTTCTTTCGTCCGTATCGCACCGATCGGGGCGGGGTGTGTCCCGAACCCTGGCACATCAGCTACGCGCCGGTCTCGGCGCCCGCGCTCGAATCCTTGAGTTTGGCTGTCTTGCGTCGCACGCTGACCGAAAGCGAGATCGAAGGGAAGCAGTTCCTGTTGGACCGTCTGCCCGAGATCTACACACGCTACTTACTGAACGTCGACGGCGCGGCCGAAGGAAGCTGATTAGCTGCTTTTGTCGTCGTGACCGGCGGCTGTGGGCATGAAGCGCTGGCGCAGATGCGGAAAGCGGCGCGTGAACATCGTTGGCAACCAGCGCTTGAAGCGCCACACCGCGCGCATTGCTTTGGGCAACACGATATAGAGTTTGTCGTCGGCGACGCCCTCTAATAGGTCGCGCGCGCAGGCCTTCGTCGAATAGCGCGACGCCTGCATCAATTGCAGAGCGATCTGTTTTTCGCGTTCCGGACCGCGCGCAGTCGACAGTAATTGCGATTGCATGAACCCCGGCATCGCAACCGATACTTGCACGCCGGTGCCGGCCAGTTCGCCCGATAGCGATTCACTGATCGCGACCACCGCCGCTTTCGTTGCGTTGTACGGAGTCATCAGCGGCGCCGACACAAACGCGGCGGCGCTTGCGATATTGAGCAAGGCACTTTGTGGGCTGCGCTGTAGATGCGGGACGCCCGCACGGCAGCCGTGCACGACGCCGAGCACATTGATGTCGACGATCCAGCGCCAATCGTCCAGCGAAGTTTCCAGCAAGCTGCCGGCGCAGGCTACGCCCGCGTTATTCACCATCAGATCGAGTCCGCCGCAGATATCCGCAAAGGAATTGACGGCCACGACTAATTCCTCGAAGCGCGTGACATCGCCGGGAAATGCATGCACGCGGGCGCCGGCGTTCGTCAGTTCTTGTTCGGCGTTGACTAAGCTCGATGGATCGATATCGAAGAGGCCGATCGACCAACCTTCTTGCACAAGCAGGCGCGCTAATTCAAGGCCGAGGCCGCTGGCGCCGCCGGTGATGAATGCCCGTTTGCCGGGAAAACGTTGGTTGAGAGTGGTAAGCGGCAAAGTTCGACTTCACAGAGAGCGAGCCCAGGCTTTCGAGGACTTCGCGTCCGCGCCGGCGCCGGCCCTCATCGCTTGACCCAAACTTCCTTCAGGTGTCCGAGCACCAAGCTGCGGACGTTCTGGACCGGGTTTTTTTCCCAGGTAAAGCAAGGCGGATCGCGCCGGAGCATCGGCCAGCGGCCGGTGCCGAGAATTTCATGCAGATAACTCAAGCTGCGTTCGATCGCTTCGATGTAAGGATTGCGGCCATTGAACAGTGCTTCGAGACACTTATAGGCCGCTGCGAATTCACCGTTCAAACGCGAGCGAAACGTCTCGTCGAAGAATTCCGGCGTTTGACGCAACACATCGAGACCGGAGCTGTATTTCACTCGCGGTGTCCCTGTGGCGCTGTCGCGCGTAAGCGCAATGCCGCCCAGCACGAATTCGGGATACAAACGGTCGCGGCACTTTTCCAAGTAACAACGATCCGACATTTGCGCGATCAGATCGCCGGTGCCGACGATGTGGCCGACGCGGCGGTCGCGCATATCGTCCAGCTTGATTTGGTCGAATGTCACTTCATAGCCGGTGAAATGCACGATGCGCGTTGCAACGGACACCCATTCGGCCATGCCGATCGTGGGCAAATAGTTCGCCAGGAATGCGGCGCTGCGGCTCACATGATTCAACGTGAACTCGGCGCCGTTACGATGCACCGAATCGTCGACTTGCCGGATGTAGCCCGCGTCGTGAAACAACGCGACGACGATCCCGAGCGTCGCGCGTTCGGGTCCGAGCTTATCGTCGGCGGCTTGCGTCCGTTCGTGACCGGCGATGATGCGCGCCGTGGCCAACGTGCCGTCCAGCGAGTGCTGCATGTCGTGATAGACCGTGTCGCAACCCAGGTAGCCGGGATACTGACCGATGAAGAGGCGTTCGAAATCGCGGAACGCCGAGACCACTCGATCGAACGAACGATTCGGCCAAATCTGCATGAACAAATCGAGCACAGCACTTCGCACCGCGGTAGGTGAACTCACCTGCACCGTGTTAGTGACGTCGAAATCGCTGCGTCGGTACTGCATGGATGGTGGATGAAATGAGCCTTGAAGAAGCACGCGGCGGCCCTGCCAGATCGCATCGAAGTCTATCCTTCCGCAGTCAAAAGTCTACAGACCGGTGCACAGCGATCAGGGCTTCTGCACGATTGCCGCGCAGTATTTGATGTACGTCTCAGATTGTCGGCTCAATCGCCGACCAAAAAGCGATTTTGCAGGTGATGGAGACCTACAAGCTCGACGTGGATTTGACAGTACACCGTTGCCGATCAGTAGATTTTTACGCGGCCGTACTTGTGCCGAATGCGGCGCGCAAGCGTCTGGTAACCAATCAGAAATCCAAGTGCGCCCAGGGCGAGCGCGCCGCCGGCCCAAAGCATGTGTGCCCGTTGGTCCATTGCGACTGGTGTGGCAGAGGTCGATGCCGGCCCGGATCCATTTCCTGGTGCAGGTTCGTTGGCTGCCCGCTGCGCGACGACGGGTTGCACGGCGACGGGCGCCGGTTGCGCCGCGGCGGCTTGCTTCAGTTTCTCGACTTCTTTTTGCAGCGTTGCGTTGTGTTCTTTGAGCTGGGTGAGCTCTTGCGTGTTGGGCGGAGAAGGAGCCGTACCGCCGCCCGCGGCCTGCAGTTCCTTCAAGCGCACGATTGCCGGCGGCTGAGCACTCAGATAATTCGCCTTCACCCACCCTTCGCGACCATCGCTCATGCGAACTTTGATGGACTTGTCTTGACGCTCCAGCTCTTCAACGGCGTCGCCGGTTTCGAGATTTGCAAGCTTACCGTCTTCGCTTTCCATTTCCGGATAGACGCCGACGACCAGCTTATCGTTGACGTAGAGCGTTGCCGAGTGTGCGGTGGCGCAGGTCAACAGCAAGGCAAGGGGCAGGGCACTTCGAATTGCGACGCTCATGCGCGACTCCTTTACGCGGACCCTCAAGCGGCCAGCCCCATTTGTTTGAGCAGCGGCTCGATCTGCGGTTTGCGGCCGCGGAATTCGACGAACGCTTCCATCGCGTCGCGACTGCCGCCTTTCTCCAAGATAGCGGTTGCGAAACGACGGGCCGTCGTGTCGTTGAAGACGCCTTGTTCTTCGAATGCGCTGAAGGCATCGGCTGCCAGCACCTCGGCCCATTTGTAACTGTAATAGCCCGCCGCATAGCCGCCCGAAAAGATGTGCGAAAAGCTCTGCGGAAAGCGATTGAATTCAGGCGGCTTTACGACGGCGACTTGGTTGCGAACTTCCGCAAGGATGGCTGCAACGCGATTGACGCCGGGCGCAAACTCCGCATGAATGCGTAAATCGAACAATGCAAACTCCAGCTGCCGCACGGTTTGCATCCCCGCTTGGAAACTGCGCGAGCCCTGCAGCCGCTGAAGATCCGCGGCCGGTAGCGACGCGCCGGTGTCGATATGCCCTGAGATCAAAGGCAGTACTTCTTCACGCCATGCGAAGTTTTCCATGAATTGGCTGGGCAGCTCGACCGCGTCCCACGGCACGCCGTTGATTCCCGCGATGCTCGGGAAATCGATGCGCGTCAACATGTGGTGCAAGCCATGACCAAACTCATGGAATGTCGTGACGACTTCGGAGTGCGTCAGTAACGAGGGCCGATTGCCGGCGGCGGATTTCTGCGGCGGCATGAAGTTGCAGACCAGGTATGCAACGGGAAGATGACGCTGCTCACCCAGTTGCATACGGCCGACGCATTCGTCCATCCAGGCGCCGCCGCGCTTCTTCGGCCGGGCGTAAAGATCGACGAAAAAGCGGCCGCGCATTGAGCCATCCAGATTCAAGATGTCGAAGAACAGCACGTCCTCATGATAGAGCTCGACATCGCGGCGCTCCACGATGCGCACACCGTAAAGCTTTTCCGCGACCAAAAACATGCCTTGCAACACGCGTGGCGCGGGGAAGTAAGGGCGCAGCGCTTCTTCGGATAGATCGAAACGCTGTCGCTTGAGCCGCTCGGCGAAGAAGCCAACGTCCCAGGCGTTTAACGGACGGCCCGCCAGTTTCACGAGTTCGTCGAACTCCCGCTGCGCCGGTTGCTTCGCCACTGTGGCGAGTTGTTCCAGAAACGTAGTCACTTCGGCGACCGACTTCGCCATCTTGGTCGCGAGCGAGTACTCCGCGTAATTGTCGAAGCCGACCAAGTTTGCAAGTTCGTGGCGCAGCGACAGGATTTGAACCATCAATCCGCTGTTGTCCCATTGCCCGGCGGTTGGTCCTTGATCGGACGCACGCGTGGCCCAGGCTTCGTAGAATTCGCGACGTAGGCCGTCGTCTTCAGCGTGCATCAGCACAGCCTGATAGTTCGGCGCATCGAGACTAAACCACCAACCGGGCTGCTGCTTTTGTTCCGCGGCGGCGCGGGCTCGAGCAACGATCGACGACGGCAATCCAGCGAGTTCCGATTCTTGCGTGACCGGGCGGGACCAAGCATTCGTGGCGTCCAGTACGTTCTCGTCGAACTTGGCTTGCAAGGTAGCCAGTTGCTCCATGATGGCCTTGAAGCGAGCTTTCTGCTCCGCAGGCAATGCGACGCCGGCCAGTTTGAAGTCGCGTAATGCGTTTTCCAACAACTTGATCTGCGCCGCGGACAGCTTTGCGCGTTCCCGATCTAGCACGTGCTCGTAGGCCGCGTACAACTTTTGGTTCTGACCCAACTCGGTGTGCCAGGCGGTTAAAAGCGGCAGGCAGGCGTTATACGCGGCGCGCAGCTCGTCGTTGTTCATGACGCCATTCAAATGACCCACCGGCGACCAAGTGCGCGACAAGCGGTGTTGCATCTGTTCGAGCGGTTCGACCAGCGAGTCCCAGCTGGGCGCGTCATTCGCGAGCAGGCGGGTCAATTCGGCTCGGTTGCGGTCGAGCAAATCGCGAAGGGCGGGTTCGACGTGCTCGGGGCGAATGGAGCCGAAGGGCGGCAGCTTGTAGTCGGTCAGCAGCGGATTGTTCATAGCAGGATGCATAACGGACACATAACGAATACAGAGTTCTGAAGAGGTTCATTGTAGCGCGCCACCCCTGTTCGGCCGCATGCCCGTTACAATTCGGGCATGCAAAAGGCCGAACTTCAGCGGCACCCGGACACCCATTGCGACGCGGTGACGCGAATTCAAGTGGAAGTCTGGTCAGGCCAGGACCCCCATCATCAGTACCCAGGCGGTACCCTCAGGGCGCGGTTTGCGATTCAGGGCGACTTGAGTCGCTTGAGCTTGCCGCAGCAAGGCGTGTCTCAACGGGCCGATCGATTGTGGCAACACACGTGCTGCGAGCTGTTCGTGGGCGTTGCGGAATCCTCGGCCTACGTCGAGTTCAATTTCTCGCCGTCGCGCGCTTGGGCGGCCTATCGTTTTTCGGAGTATCGGGAAGGCATGGCCAATTTCGATATCGCGCCACCGCAGATCGATGTGACTATTGAGGATGAATATGTGATGCAGGTTGCCGCGATGCTGCCGAGAGATCACGTCTTCGATCGCTTGGCGGCGGCGTGTGTCGTCGAGCAACGCGACGGAGCCATCTCGTATTGGGCAGTGCGACATCCGCCAGGCAAGCCGGATTTTCATCACGCGGCGGGATTCGCGCTCCCGCTGTCGATCGGAGTGCGTTCATGAAATTTGGGATCGATCGATTGTTGCAGGATGCTGAGCTCCGTGCGCCGCTCAAAGGCAAGCGCATCTCGTTGCTCGCGCATCCCGCATCGACCACGCAAGCGCTCGTGCACTCCTCGGATGCTTTGGCGGCCAGCGGGGATCTCAAGCTGACCTCGGCTTTCGGTCCGCAGCACGGATTGCGCGGCGACAAACAAGACAACATGATCGAGTCGCAGGACTTCAACGATCCGGTGCTCGGTATTCCCGTGTTCAGTTTGTACGGTCAAGTCAGGCGTCCCACCGATGCAATGATGGAGACGTTCGATGTCCTCTTGGTTGATTTACAGGATGTCGGTTGTCGCATCTACACATTTATCACGACGCTGCGTTACGTCCTCGAAGCAGCCGCACGACATCGCAAGGCCGTATGGGTGCTCGATCGCCCAAATCCCATCGGCCGGCCCATCGAGGGATTGCGATTGCGAGCCGGCTGGGAAAGTTTCGTCGGCGCGGGTCCGTTGCCCATGCGTCATGGACTCACGCTCGGCGAACTTGGAGCGTGGTTCATCCAGCAACTGAAACTTGATGTCGACTATCGCGTCATCGAAATGGAAGGATGGGCACCGTCGAGTGCACCGGGTTTCGGCTGGCCGCTCGGCGAACGCACATGGATCAATCCGAGCCCCAATGCCCCGAATCTATGGATGGCGCGTTGTTACGCCGGCACCGTCATGCTCGAAGGCACAACGCTCTCCGAAGGGCGCGGTACCACGCGCCCGCTAGAGCTCTTCGGGGCGCCGGATATCGATGCGCGAGCGATCATCAAAGAGATGCATGCAGTGGCGCCGCAGTGGCTAAAGGGGTGTCAGTTACGTGATTGCTGGTTCGAACCGACCTTCCACAAACATGTGGGCAAGTTGTGCAGCGGCGTGCAAATCCACGTCGAAGACGGCCGCTACGATCATCAGGCGTTCAAACCTTGGCGCGTGCAGTCGCTCGCCTTCAAGGCAATTAGGCGTCTGTATCCCGACTATCCGTTGTGGCGCGATTTCCCCTACGAATACGAGCACGGTAAGCTGGCTATCGACGTCATCAACGGCAGTGAGCTCCTGAGGAAATGGGTGGAAGACGTTGGGGCCATGCCGGACGATCTCGATCAATTGACGACCCCGGACGAGCAAGCCTGGCATACGGAATGCCGTCCGTTTGAGCTCTATCGTTAAGCGTTCTTCTACATCCTTCGCGCCATCTTTCGCTTTGACAGCGCGACTCGTCAGACTTGAAGAGGTGAACAATGAGACTCGTTGCCGCTTGGCTCATGCTTTCTTCCGGTGCTCTGCACGCCGCCGACCTTAACCTTCAACAACAGCAAGCGGCAACGAGTCTCAAGCAGCTGGTTGAGATCAACACAACGCATTCTGTCGGCGATACCACGCTCGCTGCGCAAGCGATGGCTGATCGACTGATTGCGGCCGGATTGCCCAAAGCCGATGTGCAAGTGCTCACGCAGGCGCCGCGTAAGGGCAACTTGGTCGCAAGGTTCAGAGCCAAGACACCGAACGGTAAGAAACCCATCTTGCTGCTCGCGCACACGGATGTAGTCGAAGCGCTGCGCGAAGACTGGTCGATGGACCCGTTCAAGTTCATCGAGAAGGATGGTTACTACTACGCACGCGGCATCGTCGACGACAAAGCGATGGCGTCGATCTTCGTGGCCAACGTAATTCGCTATTTGAAAGAAGGGTATCAGCCGAATCGCGACATCATCATCGCGTTGACCACCGACGAGGAGCGTGGGCAAGTCGACACCAACGGTATGAACTGGCTGATGGACAAACATCGCGGACTAGTGGACGCGGCATTTGCGCTCAACGAAGGCGGCGGTGGCCAGATTCGCAACGGTAAGAAGTTATTGAATGGCGTGCAGGCTGCTGAAAAAGTATTTCAGAGCTTTACACTGACGGTGACGAATCGCGGCGGCCACAGCTCGCAGCCACGCAAAGACAACGCCATCTATGAACTGTCTCAGGGATTGATGCGCATCTCGCAATACGATTTTCCGGTGTCGCTGAATGAAGTGACGCGCAACTATTTCGGGAAAATGTCGCAGATCGAGAGCGGCCAGGCCGCTGCCGATTTCAAGGCGATCACGCAACAAATTCCATCTGCCGAAGCCGTTGCACGTCTCAGCAAAGTTGCCGTGTACAACAGCACGCTACGCACCACGTGCGTGGCGACGATGTTGGAAGGCGGGCATGCTGAAAATGCGCTGCCGCAAACCGCAAAGGCGACAGTGAACTGTCGCATATTGCCGGGCCATGATCCTAAGGATGTGTTGGCGACGCTCAAGCGTGTGGTCGCCGACGATCAAATAGCCATTGTGCCGGTGCTAGCCGCGCGTCCGAGTCCGCCATCGCCGCTGACACCCGAGGTGTTCGGCCCTATCGAGAAACTCACGCAGAAAATGTGGCCCGGCGTGCCGGTGGTGCCGTCGATGAGCACGGGTGCGACCGATGCGATCCCGCTGCGCTCCAACGGCATTCCGGTGTATGGCGTATCAGGATTGTTCGGTGACATCGACGATGTTCGCAGCCACGGCCGGGACGAACGGATTCTCGCGCAGTCGTACTACGACGGTCTCGAATTCTTGTACCAGCTTGTGAAGGAATTGACGCGCTGAGGAGTCTAGACAAAAATTCCGCGGCTACGCTTCCGGATCGCCGTGAATCACATGGAGTAAGTCGGTAATGACGCCGCGTAAGGCATCGCGGTCGCGCTCTACCATTTTGCGTAACACGTCGCCGATGATGGAATCGCCGAGGGCGGCGAGCGTCACCAGCATCAATGACGACGTCACGCGCTCATGCAATTTTTCGTCGCCGCCTTCTTTGGCCATTTCGTGCTCGACATAACTCACATACTCGCGCACGACTTGGCCCACTGGCGTTAAAAGACGAGCATTGCCGGACATCACGATCCAAGCGGCCAGTCGTCCCGCGCCGCCCTTGTCGAAAGCATCGAACACTAGATCCACAAAGAGCCGGCGATTGGCCGCACCCGCGCCCGATTCGGCGATCGCGGCTTCGATCGTGGCGGTGAGTTCGCGCACCATTTCTTTCATCAGCGCCGATTGCAGGTCGCCGGCGGAACCGAAATGGTGGATTAAATTTGTATGCGTCATGCCAAGTTCGGAGGCGACGGCTTTCAACGTAATCGCGGTGGGACCTTCAGTCGCCAACAACTTACGCGCCGCCTCGATCGCGGACGAACGGACTTCGTCCGGCTGGCGTCGCTGGCGGCGTACCGGAGAGTGAGTACTCGCTCGCGCTTTCGGTTTCTTTGCTATTGACATCGATCTCAATAATCTCTTAGATGGCACTCGGCTCCCTCGACGTCCGTCATGTCATTGCTAGCGCGGTGTCGCCAAGGACGCTCGAAGTTTCGCAAACCCTCGCGTTGCAACCTGTTCCATCCGACTGCACCTGGAGCCTGCGGGCTCAACCAACGCTTCACTGAGTGATTTATGGCCAAGGCCGCGACCCCTGCAGACCTCAGCATTACGCCACGCGATCTTAAGTTTAACCGTGTTGGCGAGCAAAGCGCGGCTCGTGTCGTCGAAAACGACGGCAAAGGAGTTGCGAGCGCTCGATGGTGGCACGGCGATGACCCCATCAAGACCGCCTTCTACAACGCACTTTCGATGACCTTCCCGCAGGGCGAGTCGCTCTTCATCGAGGCAGTGCGCCGCTATCGCGAACAGGCTGATCCGGTCCTGCAAACGCAGATTTCAGCCTTCATCAAGCAAGAGACCTTACACACGCGTGAACACGTCGTATTCAATCGCTTGGTGGAGCAAGGCGGCTACGATGTGAAAGCCATCAATGCGTACGTGGCGAATCGCATGCGCGTTGCGCGCGAGCGCTCGCCGCTGGCGCAATTGGCGGTGACCGTCGCACTTGAGCATTTCACTGCGATCTTGGCGCATGGGCTCCTGACCGACTCTAAGCACTTGGACGGGGCGCCGGCCGAAGTTCAAAAGCTCTGGCGGTGGCATGCGATCGAGGAGATCGAACACAAGAGCGTTGCGTTCGATACCTTTGTGGTCGCGACCAAAGATCGCTCGGCGTTCCGTCGCTGGTACATTCGCTGCAAAGCGATGGCCTTCATCAGTTACGTGTTTTGGCGTTCCAATGCGCGCCACATGGCTGACTTCTTTCAGCAAGATGGCATCAACACGCCGATGACATGGCTGAGAGTGCTGAAGTTCCACTTCATCGCGCCCGGCATCTTGAGCAAAGTGTTTCTGGAATATTGGAAATTCTATCTGCCGGGATTCCATCCCTGGCATACGGATGATCGTGCATTGATCGCGGACGCCGAGCGATCATTGGGCAGCACCGGCTAACATCCATCGCCGAGTGACAGGCCAGCCGGCTGGAACTTTGTTCCGGCTCCGCATTTCTTCTTTGCCGCTTCATCTTGCGTCGCGTAAGCTCCGCGATCTCTTCGCGCCGCGCAGTTACGATGTCCCAGAAAGCCCCCGTGCAGAAACTAAAGTTCGATTGTACGAAGTGCCCCGGCTACTGTTGCAGCCATGGTCGGGTTGCCGTGTCCGACTTCGATATCGAACGCTTGGCCAAACACTTCAAGATATCCGGTGCGCAGGCGCGCGAGCGATTCACGTATCCTTATAAAACGAAGGATGCGGATGAAACGATCCTGCGGCATCACAAGGACCACATCTACACGTCCATCTGTAAATTCTTCGACAGAGAAGAGCGTCGCTGCACCGTGTACGAAGCGCGGCCGAACGTTTGCCGCCGGTATCCCTACGGCAATCAATGCGGCTACTACGATTTCCTGAAGTTCGAGCGCGAACACCAAGACGATCCGGATTTTATTCCTTCGGCTTGAGTGTGGTTTGCTCGGCTTGCCGCTCTTTGCGAATCGTATAAACGACCGTACCCAACGCTGCGCCAATCAGCATTAGGAGCGCGAGCATTAAAAACAACAACCCGCCGCCGCCGAATCGGTAGGCCTCGAACAGACCACCCGCAACGCCGATGGGCGTCAAGATCAGCAGCATGGGTTTGGCGATGCGCATCTTTATTAGGGCTCCAACGAATAGGCGATGACGTAGCCGCTGCGGGCAGCGACTTTTTTGACATTTGCGCCTTCCGCCGGATACTCGATGTTAGTGCTTGCGCCGGGTACTGTGACGATCACGTATTGCCGTTTATCGTGTAGTCCGACGTAACTCATCGGTGTCGCTTGCCCTATGCGAGGCCGACGCAAATACTACGCCGACAAAGATGCGCGGCGCACGCGGAGGATTGTTCATCGCAAGACCCCTGCCTTATTCTTTATTTTCGCACTTGCAGTCTTGCAAAGCAGCTTCACGCGCAGTCACATAGGCTTTTGCTTGCTCGCCAACGAAGGCCACCAGATTCCCGATCGTGGTGTCGACATCGATTAAGTGCAGGCCCCAGTTTTTCTGCACGACGCCGTTAGTGAGCACGTCTCCGACCAGGGTATCGGTACGTGGATCTTTTGGATCCGCATTGACTTTGACCGATAGGTACGACCCGTTGTTGTCATCCACGCATTCAACACTTACAAGCCCCGGCACGCTGACGTACGGCGTCGTGATCGATGCGGCATTCGCGCCTGTGACCCACGGACCTGCATCGCCGCGAGTGGTCGCGTTGTAATAGGAATGGACTGTGCTGCGTCCGCCCGGCATCGCTGGGTTCACGCATAACGCGCGCATGTTGTCGCCGGAAACTTTGCCGAACAGCGAGTTGACGGGCGGTGGCGAATCGGAGCGAAACGAGACGTATGCCAAGACGCACTCGATTTGTGTGCTGGCGTGACAGGCGGGAATGTTCTTAAAGGAGCCGCCCATGTCTCGATCTCGAGGCACTGCGACGTTCCAGCCCAACAACAACGCGGATACCAACCGACCTTGCGCCTGCTTGCCGTCGATTTCTTCCGCGATCAACTGGGTCAGCATGGCGGATCCTTGCGAATGACCGATCAGCACGACGCCTCGCTTTTGATTGTCGTGCTGCAGATAGTAATTCCATGCGGCTAGCACATCGGCGTATCCCAATTGCATATCCGGCGTGCCGCCTTGACCGGCCATCACGGCACGCAGGCCGCTCAACGTGAGTTGACGATAGAGCGGTGCAAACACGCGGCATTGCGATGCAAAGCGCGCAAATTGTTGCCGCACGACACTGCGTTCTTCGGCGCCGGGCGTCATATCGCTGACGGTTGTCGGGTCGAGCGAGACAGTGGGGTAGACGTAGAAGCAATCGATCTGCGCGGCGGGATTCGCCTGGAAGCCCTCGACGGACGTCTTGCCATCGGCATCCACGATCGTCGTGGTCAGGTCCACATCGCAGGCATTCGGCTTGACGTCCGGTCGGCAGAGCCAATGCGCAGGCTTCGAGTAGTCGATGGCCACGGGTTTCGTTGGCTGTTGACCGAATGCGGCGCTGGCGAGCAGGAGTGCGGCGCCTGCCACTACGACTTTAATCTTTCTCATGCTGGCCTCGTCTGCGGAGCGGGTGCGCAGTCTACTCACTGATTCGACTACCGACTACCGACTACCGACGCCCGGCTACCGGCCACCGAATTCCGGGCTGAACAGTTTCGAGGCCATACCATCCTGCGATCTAACGAAAGCCTGAATGGTGAATATTCCAGATGCTCAGCGGCCAGTTTCCTTTCCGACCGGTAGTCGGTAGTCGGCAGTCGATTAGCGCGCGGTTTTACGAAAAACCATTAGATGTTGGATCGGCAGGGTACTGATCGTTTGTTCATGCTCGAGTCCGACAGCCGCCATTTCCTTGATGGCCTGTGCCTCGCTCATTTTGTGAACTTCCTTGATGCGCACGGCCGGATCTTCTTTGCGAAATTCGATCAATGCTACTCGGCCGCCCGGCTTCAGCGCGTCCCGTATCCGAGACATGACTTCGTATGGAAAGCTGAGTTCGTGATAAACGTCGACCATGATGAGCCAATCGACGCGATTCGACGGCAGTCTAGGGTCGGTCTCTGTGCTGCGTAGCAAGCCGACATTCGTGCGATTTTCGCGCGCGGCTCGCTGGCGAATGAAATCCAACATCTTCTGCTCGATGTCGACGGCGATGACAGTCCCTTTGGGTCCCACTGCTTCAGCGAGTCGAAACGTGTAGTAACCGGAGCCGGCACCGAAGTCGACGACGGTTTCGCCACCCTTGAGGTTCATCGCCTCGATGACGAGTGCGGGCTGTTCTTCGCTTTCCCGCTCGGGACGCTCGAGCCATAGCATGCCGCCCGGTCCCATTACGTGGGCGATCTCGCGCCCCATGTAGAACTTGCCGATCCCATCGGGATCGTGGTCGACTCGCGTTTCGTAGCGCGCCGCCGCGGGTTGCGCGGCCGCCTGCACGCCGGCGATCAGCAGCGAGAGTAAGGTCAGCGAGCGAAGCAGCGTGATGCGCATTGTTGGTTGCGACCTAAACGAGGGAGATCCGGCCGGTATCAAATCTTAAACCCCGAGATTACGGCATCGCGGTTCGTTATGCGATTGGGTACAGTGTTCGCGCTCGCATCGTTAAGAAAGCTAATCGCGCGGATGACGGATACCCAATGGAATCGCAGCACAAAGCAAAGGGTCATGAGCAGGGTAGTCAATGGAAGCTGCTGTCGGAGCGTCGCTTCGCGCCGTTCTTCGTCGCGCAAGCGCTAGCCGCGTTCAACGACAATCTATTCAAAAACGTCCTGGTGTTGCTGGCTACCTTCAGGACCAGCGACTACACGACACTCGCGCCGGAGTTGCTCTCCAATCTGGCGGCCGGCCTATTCATTCTGCCGTACGTTCTGTTTTCCGGCATCGCGGGCCAACTAGCCGATCGTTACGATCAAACTCAAGTCCTGAAGGTGGTGAAAGCCACAGAGATCGTCATCATGTGCGTGGCCGCGTTCGGCTTCTGGCGGCACGACATTGTCATTTTGTTGAGTGCGTTGTTTTTGATGGGCGTGCACTCGACTTTCTTTGCGCCTGCCAAGTACGGGTACTTGCCGCAAGTGCTGCGCAGTCATGAAATCGTTGGCGGGAATGGCATGGTCGAGATGGGCACCTTTCTCGCCATTCTGCTCGGCACGCTCGCGGCCGGTTTGCTCGGCGAACACGGCCATCTGGGATTGATCATCGGCGCAACCATCGGTATCGCAGTCATCGGCTTCCTTGCGAGCCTCGGCATCCCAAAACTCGCGCCCACCGATACCAGCGTCAAAGTCGATTGGAATCTGTGGACGTCGTCTTGGACCAACATCAAGGTGGCGCGCGAGTCACGCGTCGTATTCCTGTCGATTCTCGGTATCTCGTGGTTTTGGTTCTACGGCGCAATCTTGCTCGCGCAATTGCCGGCTTACACCACGAAGGTCATCAACGGCAGCGAAGACGTCGTCACGATGATGCTGGTGCTGTTCTCGGCAGGTGTCGGCCTGGGATCGTTGTTGTGCGAGCGCATGTCCGGTCACAAAGTCGAAATCGGTTTGGTGCCTTTTGGTTCCATAGGATTGACTGTCTTCGCGGCCGACTTATTTTTTGCGTCACCGCTTACCCCCGCGCTGCAGGCGTTGTCGCCCATGGAGTTTCTTGCTTTGCCGAACGGCTATCGCATGGCTGCGGATCTGGCGCTGATCGGTCTCTTCGGCGGCTTCTACATCGTTCCGTTGTACTCGCTCGTGCAGCAAACCGCGTCCAAACAGGTGATGTCGCGCGTCATCAGCACGAACAACATTCTCAACGCCGTGTTCATGGTGGTGGCTTCCGGTCTAGCGGCTGTGTGCTTGTCGAGGGGTCTCTCGATTCCGCAGTTGTTCCTGAT
>Ga0193752_1001176_pt1 | contig 22395 bp, 21 predicted proteins | sample H1c1metaG_FD_144924 | JGI IMG/M metagenome (GOLD analysis project Ga0193752, IMG submission 144924) | Soil microbial communities from a riparian zone of the East river system, Colorado, United States - H1c1 | ecosystem: Environmental > Terrestrial > Soil > Riparian zone | place: USA: East River...
GCTAAGTTCTCGCTACTACCCTGCCCTGTTCGCATGGCGATGGTCGCAAGACAACTTCAAACGAGCGAGGTGGTGGTGATGGGTGGAATCGAACCACCGACCCACGGAAGCGTTGCGCTCACGACTACCCATCCCTTGTCGAATGGCGATGATCGCGCCGTCAGTAGATCAACTTCGGCTTGTTAATACTTGAGTGTCCAATATGACGCCAATATGACGTCCTTTGAACGATCAGTACTTTGGCGGCAGATCCCTTCGGTTCCTTCTCACACAAAGTCGAGTTGAGAATCCCCGCCAGCGACACGATTGCTTTCACGTCCGGTGTCGAGCAAGAACCGGCGTCGAACGCCACACCGCCGCCTTGACTGAATCCCACGACAACGATGTCCTGCGGCTTCACCTTCAGACCTTTCTGCAGCGGTCTTCACAGTTTTCACTGCCAATTCCTTTGCAACAGCCTTTGTGTTGTTTGTATCTTCACCGCGCAATACATACCAAGACTTGCCTTGCCCGACATCCATCGGTCCATCGTTGAACACGAAAGCCGCATCGGGTAATCGCTTGGCAAGCGCTTCGGCCACCGGCTTCATCGCTTCGCCTTTTTGCGTGTAGCCGTGGAAAAAACTTACAAGCTGCTTCGGCGCCTTGCCGGAAGCCGGATCCAGTCCTTGATATCCGAGACCGGCAACAGTCGGCCCGGCGGCGTGAGCGGCGCTGCTACGGCCAATGTCAGCGCGAGTGCTAGACCGATCTGATGTTTCATGAAAGACCCTGTTTTGTTGCCAGCCCTTTGAGAACAGGCGTTCTAACGCAGACGGGGCGGAGGGCAAGTGAAGTATTGTGAGTCCGGCTAGCAGGCCAACCCGTCCGCCTGAAATTCTTGTTTAGAGGTCGGTTGGCCAAACTTGGTTGTCGGGCGTGCATCACGCGTTCGCGCCAAGACTATGGATTGACGGGACCCGTAGCGGTTGACGGTGCCTCTGATCGCTAACCACTACTTGAGCTCCGAGGCCACCGGCGGCCGCAGGTCCGGTTCGCCGCGGCTATCGCGATCGTTATCGCAGTTGTAACTCTCGACAAAGTCGGTGTCCGATTTTTGGTAGACGACGCTGTATCGCCAGGGTTTCGTAAGAGCGATGGGGTCGCCGATTTCTATCTCAACGCGAAGATGAGTGGCGTCTTGGAGCGTGATGCGCTCGATCACGTGTGTCTTGCCGCTGGTCTTTAGCCGGTTCGGGAATTCCGACTTTGGCGCGATCGCGGTGGTATCGATCACCAACGTCTGGCTCTCCCAGTGACCGATCGACTCGCCTGCATAGCTCGGCTCAGTATCTTCCGAATGTTTACGCCCATCGGTATAGACGCGTCGAATCATGGGACCTTCCTCGGTGAGAATGGTCACGCGTCCCGGCGTGAAGAGAAATTCGTATCCGAGCGGCAACGTCATGATCCCGGGCATTCCCGTCGGAAGGCACGAGGTGGAGTTGGATTTGGCGCGGGCACGAGCTGAATATTCCGGCCTGAATGGCGCGGCTGCGCCGATTCTCATGAGATCCAAGAAGGTCTTGTCCGGCATTGCCCAGGTACCCGACCAATCGGGCAATCGATCGAGCGAAGCGTACGAGGACTTGGAATCCGCTCCGCCCGCCACTGCCGAGATGAGCGCTAGGCTCAACCAGCAAATACTCTTCTGCATGGCGTTCACTTTTTCGCTGCTTCAGGCTGCGCTGCCGTTTCGCGAGGTGCTGTGAACCGAGTGCCGAGCGTGCGGCGGCTTGGAAGCGTTATGCGAATGAGAGCGCCGCCGGCGTTACCGCTTTTCAGCGGTGCGTAGTCGACACTCACCGTATCGCCGGGCTTCAGACTGCGCCGATCCCATCCATAGTCGCGCTGCAGCTGTCCCGGCGAAAGCGACTCGAATCCGTACGTCACAGTTGCCTTGGATTTCGGATCCTCTACATCGACCCACACCCAAACATGTGGGTTGGTCCATTCCAATACTTTCAACACGCCACCAACAGTATCGACTTTTCCCATTTCGAACATTGCGTATGAATGGTGGCCGAACGACATGTCCGCGGCCAACATTGCAGTGAGACCGATGACAGTTTCTATTTTTCGCATCGCTTCTCTCCAGCCAACTCATTTAGATTTCATGTTGTGCGTAAAGCGCCGCCACGATTACTTCAACTTCTCTTCGATCGCTTTCAATCCTACCTTCGCACACGCTTCGTCGTCACCGCCGCTATAGCCGATGGCGCCGATGACGACGCCTTTGGATACGATCGGGAATGCGCCCCACATCACGAACATGTTGGGCGTGATGCGCGCCGCCATCGCTTTATCCTTGCCTACCATCTCAAGTGCGGCGGCACTCGACATCTTGAACGTCGCGGCCGTGACGGCTTTTCGCTGCGCGACGAACACATGGCTGCCGTCTGCGCCGTCGGCGCTTAACATTGCGCGCGATTCGCCGGATGAGTCGACGACGGTCGCCGCACCTAAATAGCCTCTCGTCATGCAATCTTCGACTGCAGCGCGTGCGCCTGCAATCGCGACTGCCAACGTTGGACTTGGCACTTTGGATTCAGGTCCGGTGCTTGGACCTCGATGCCAACCGCCAGGCGGTGGTGACGGCATTGGTACAAGTTTTCCGCTTGTATCAAGCATTCCGAACGGCGGCAGGTTGTCGCCTGGAAGACTTTGCGGTCCTGCTCTCTTGTCCCTTGGATGCGCCTCGTCGGCCGGACCAGCCCAGGTAGATGAGATACCGATGAGCGCACACGCGCTGCCTAAGACAAATAATTTGGTTTTCATAATCCCTCTTTGCCCACTTGGCATTGCCCGATCAACTTGCCTGCTTACGCCCGCAAAGCGCTAACGCGGCCGCGCCACTGACCGCGACAAACGGAAGGATGCCAATGAGCACCGTTGCACTGCTGCCGCCACCGACCAGCAGCGCGCTGGCGAACAACGGCCCGACGATGGAGCCGACTCGGCCGACGGCGACCGAAGCACCGACGCCAGTGCCTCGAATGGAGTGTTCGTAATAGAGAGGGGCAAGCGCAAATAAAATCAGCTGCGCGCCAACGGTAAACACACCCGCCAAGCCGCAGGCAATCGCCGCAAGGAAGAATGTCTTGCCCACCGCAGGGATGAGCGCGAGCGCCAGCGCGATGCCGACATACGTCAGCACAACCCACATCCGCCGCTGTGCGCCGGCGTGCATACGGGCCAATAGGATGGCGCCGATGCTGCCGCTTAGATTGAAACACAGCGATGTCCAACTCGCCTGCGTCGTCGAGAAGCCGAGCCCAACTATCAAGCTCGGCAGCCAGTTGAGCATGAGTAACAGCACAAGTTGCGTGAAGAAGAACGCTGTCCAAAGCAGCAATGTGGTCGGACCTCGCCCATCGCCGAATAGCGATTTCCAGATGCTATCAACCAGCACGGCAGTTTCCGGCGATCCTTTCGCTTCGGTGTTGCCTCGTGACTCCGGCAACGCGCGGAGCATGATGAGCGATACGACTATCGGCCCAATGCCTCCCACGTAAAAGATGACACGCCAATCCCAGCCGAATCGCTCACCTAACGCGATGAGCGCGGCAATCGATCCACCGAAAGGCATTCCGGCCATGACTACCGTGACGGCGCTGATGCGCCGATCGGCGCGCACCGCCTCGGAAGCCAACGAAATAAAATTCGGCATGGCGCCGCCGAGCCCAAGGCCGGTCAGGAGTCTGGCAACGAAGAACGACATCGGGCCTGTCGCCGAGGCAGTCAGAATCGAGAACAAGCCGAACAAGAAGAGCGAGACGATGAGCGTACGCTTGCGTCCATAGAAGTCCGCAGCGCGTCCGCCAATGACTGCGCCGATCGCCAGTCCAATTGCTGCAGCACTGAAGATCCAACCTTTTTGCGCGGAGGTCAGTGCAAATTCCGCTGCCAGCCGCGGCGCCGCCACGCCCATCGATTGATTGTCGAAGCCTTCGAATATGGCAGCCGCCGCACAGAGCAGCAGCGTGGCGGTGGCAGCAGAATTCGTTGACGCGAATCGACTGGTCGCGGACGTCACGGGAAGTTCGCTGGCGCCCATTGACGCGAGCTCCGAGACCCAACGGTCGCCGAACGAATCACCTTGATACTAGGGCGCGGGAGCGGCAGCCGGTGTCGGCGCAGGCGGGGGACCACCGCTAGTGCCGATGCGCTTTCCGTCCTTATCGGCGCTGACCAATAACCCGGCTGGCGTGCCATCGCGCATCGGCCGAAACTTGACCTTCAATTTATCGCCGGGCTTCACCGTCGTTTTTTTCCAATTCCTGCGCAGCATTTCCCCGACGCTCTGCAATTCGAAACCGTAGGTGACCGTCTTGCCGTCTTTGGCGACATCGACGAACAACCAACAATGGGGATTAGACCATTCGAACTTGCTGACGACGCCTTCGATCTCGGTCGTCTCGCCCATCGAGTAATGTCCGAACGAGTGATGAGCCGAAGCTGGCGCAGCGACAACGGTGAGCGCGGCCGTCACCACTGCCAAGACGGCTAGACGCGCAGCCATCACGGAATACAATATTCTCACTTCTCATCTCCCGGCTTGGCTCTGTCTTTGTTGAAGTCGATGCCAATGAGTTTGTCTCCCACTTTTTGCGCGCGATCCGCAAGCGTGCAACTCTCATAGGGCACTGACTCGCGATCCTCGCGGCGGTAGTACCGTGTGTAGGCCCAAGGCTTGGTGAACAGCTCGTCGTCTTCGACTACGGTGTCGATGCGCAGCGTGTTCTTGTCGGCCAAACTGATGCGCTCCTTCACAACGGTTTGTTCGGTCACGGTCATCCCGAAAAAGAGTTCGGCCTCCGGATAAATCTGTTTGGTTTCCACAACCAGCGTGTCGCCTTCCCAATGACCGATGGAATGGCCTTGGAAGTCCGGGTTTGACTCGTCATCAGGCGGATGTCCGCGACCATCCGTCCAGATGCGTCGGATCTCCGAGTTCTCGAGGATCATCACCACGACGCCCGGCTTGAACATGTATTCATGCGAGACCAGCATCATGTTTCCGGGTACGCCGCTGGGAATGCAAAAGCCGCTGTTGCTGAGGGGAATGTCGGCCTCGCCGCCCGCACCTTGACCGCGAACTCTTTGCATGCGCTCGTCGCTCATGGCTTTGTACTTCGGCTTGAAAGGCATGTTGCTGCCGAAACCACCACCGCCTGGCGGCGGCGCTTGCGCCGCAGGTCGTCCCGACCCTGCTGCTGGCACTGCGCTTGCGGGCGGCCGACCGCCGGGCGTCCACATGCCACGGCCGATGTCGGGCATTTTGGAAATGGAATCCCACGTCGAGCCTCGCAAAGGAACCTTCGAAGGCTCCGCGCCGAGCGCGATCTGGCCGATCATTGGTAGCAGTCCACTTGCGATGAGGATCAGAGCGGCACGTCCGCCCGCAGTCCTAAATTTCAGGTGGCCATCGACGATAGGCGGCATACGGAGTTCTCGAATGATCGAGCGCGACTGATGTCGCGAGTTGTTGTGCACGATTCCCGCCGTCTAGGCGCGCGCCCAAAGCGAACGTCGATAGCGGTATCCAGAAGTTGGCAAGATTAAGCCGAGGCGCAAACATCGAGAATTCGTTTGTGCCGATGCGAGCCATCGGCCACACCGCATTGTCGGTAACAAAGGAGTGCGCCGCACAACGGTTGTGCCGTCATGGGGTCCAGCCGGTTGGGCTCTGATCCTTAATAGGCTTTGAAGGCGTCACCCATCCTTACGGTGTCGACGTTTACTGCCCCGTATCGATCCCGTTCGATCGCCGTCAGCGCGACGCCAGTTGCGGATACCAAAACGTGGTGTGGCAGGCCTCGCAGACTTCGTCCAGCGTTGTTCCAAGATTCAAGATCGCACTTGGATCTTTCGCATCGATGGCATTGAGCATTTCGTTCGCTCACATCATGAAGCGCGTGAGCTAATTGGACGAACGCAGGGCGTTGTGTATCGAGAAGTTGTTGCGCCTCCGCGGCATGTAACACCCCTTCCGATCCCTCGTCTGCCAACGTGCCGTTCATAGGGACGATGCGTCTCGGCTGGATCATCAACAGATTGGCGGACTCGACGAGCGTAATCGCGCTATCGCGAATCCTCGGCCAATCTTGGGTAGTGCGCGGTTCGCGATCTTCGGTGCCGTGCACGGTCATCGTGCTACCCAATGATTCCCAAAGCGTATCCGCCGCGGGATCGACAATCGACGCCATGATTTCTTAAATGCTGGCTGTGGGTTCAAATTGCAGTTTAGCTCTCGTTTCGAGTTGCGATGCAACCGGCGCGGCGCTTTGCCGTTAAAAGGGGCAGAGATACAGCATTAGTGCCAGCGGAAAATGTTGCAGCATTCGCATCAGGTACTCCCTTGCTTGATCACCATCGAGCGTCACCGGCGTTACGTCTCCAGAATGGTGAATGGAAGGGTGCTTCGACTTCGATCACTCATCCCGTTACTCAACCATCCAAGCACCGACGCCGAAGGATTAGTTCGGTGTGGGCAGGATTTTCTCAAGGTTAAGTTGCAGCGTCGGCAGAGAGAATCCCGTTTATCGGACGCGAACTATCGGCCGCACCGAGTCATACGCCGCCGTAGTTCGCGGTTCTCGAGGTGCTGCGGTCTCACGAGCGCGCGGGGCGGTGTTGGTCGACATGCCCCCTACTCGCTAACTTTCTATTAGTGCCCGAATCGCACGGGTAATGAAGTGACGCCGACGCGATGAAAGTGTGTGCGGCCCACCTGGCCGTCGACGCTGAAGGACCGGGTCTTCTTCAGGAGTTCCTCCAACGCGACTCTGATTTCCAAGCGTGCCATCGGCGCGCCTAAGCATAGATGAATGCCGTGACCGAAAGTCAGATGTCTGTTTGGTTGTCGATCCAGGATGCATGTATCCGGGTCGGTAAATACCGTCTCATCGCGGTTCGCGGCCGCCCAAAACATATCTATCTTCTCTCCCGGTTCAATCGTCCGACCGTGGAGCGTCAGCTCCTTGGCTGCACGCCTTGGCATGGCTTGGACAGGTGTGTCGTAACGGAGGATCTCTTCAATGGCCGTCGGAATGGCAGCGGGATTTGTGCGGAGTTGTTGCTGAGCATCGACGTCCCGTGCCAAATGTAAGAGCGCATTGCCAAGCCCGCTAGTCGTGGAATTGTGACCTGCGCTGATCAGCAGCCGCAACATGCCCGCCGCTGCGTCGTCGCCGATGGGTTTGTCTTCAATCTTTGCGGCCAGAATCGCGCTCGGCAGATCGGACTCGACATCGCGAGGATGCGCACGGCGATCGGCAACAAGTTCACGCGCTAAGACCAGTAACGCTTCATGCGAGACACGAGCACGCTCGCGCTCGGCGACATCTGCCGATTCCACCAGTAACGTGTCTTCGGATACCCGCTTGATTTCCTCCCATCGATCTACGCCGAATCCCAAGACAGTACATAAACTCAACACGGGTAACGGATAGGAAAATTCGCGAGCGAGATCGGCATGGCCGCGTGCAATGATCGGCGCCAATAGATCTTGAGCGAACTGCCGAATCTGCGGTTCGAGTTGCTGCATGCGTTTAGCGGTGAAGAACGGCGTCAATAGGCGCCGATAGTCACGGTGCACCGGCGGATCGACTTCCAACGGCGCCAGCGCCTGACCATGACGTGGCGCGCCGCCATTGCGGAAATTTTCCGGATCCAAGGTCGCAGCAACAATGTCTTGGTAGCGAAGCAATCCCCACCCACCGCCACCACGCTCCGTATAGGCAACCGGGCAATGTTCGCGCATCTGCTTCATATGCGCCATGCGATCATCGATCTCGACATGCTCGGCGGGATTCCAATCGGGTGTGCGGGTTTTTTCGTTCATCGTCATTGCCCATCTATTGAGTCGCGTAGCACAGCCCACGTAGGTCGAAAGTCCCCACTTACGACGCGGGACTCATTGCGGCTTTGGACGCCACGGAGTGAGGGCGCGATCGGATCAGCAGCAAAGACGTTCCGCCAATCAGCAGCACCGCCGCCATGGCGAATACCGGCAACGTAAAGCTCCCGGTGCGTTCGCGGATCCAGCCGATGTAGGCGGGTCCGACGAGACCCGCAACGTTGCCACACATGTTGATGACAGCAATTCCGGAGGCCGCGGTCGCCGCGCTGAGAAATGTCGGGGGCACCGTCCAAAATGTGCTGTGACCCCCACCCATGCAAAGTCCAGCCAGAATCAAGAACACCAGCGCCCAGGCGTTCGCGCCGGATAATGCCGCCAGCCCCAAACACACTCCCGTCGCCAGTGTCGCCAACGACACATGTAGACGGCGTTCTTTCGTGCGGTCCGAGTGACGCGAATTCACGACCATCCCCACGCCCACCGCAATCCACGGCAGTGCACTTAGCAGGATCACTTCCATGTTGGTACTGCTGGCCGACACTTGCTTGATTACCAACGGCAACCAGTAGATCACGCCATACGCGCCAGTCATCAATGCAAACCAACCCAACGCCGCCAACCATAGACGACCGACGCCAAGTAAGGCGCCGTTCGAGACGGACCGCGAATGCGTCGTTTGCTCATCGAGCAATTGCACTTTAAGCCACCGCCTTTCCGCGATCGTGAGCCAAGTTGCATCGCTTGGCGCATTGACAAATAGTTTGAGCGCGGCCGCCGCCAAGATAACAGTGGGCAGCCCTTCAACGAGAAACATCCAACGCCATCCCGGCCATCCGAGTGCATTCTCGCCACTCATGAGCCAGCCCGACAATGGCGCGCCTGCGATCACTGAAATCGGCACCGCGAGCATCACAATACCAATAGCGCTCGCTCGATAGCGCGCCGGCATCCAATGAGAGAGATACCACACCAACCCCGGTGCATAGCCGCCTTCCGCCACACCGATGATAATCCTGAGCAGATAGAGCTGCTCCTTCGATTGAACGAGCGCCATGGCCGTCGCCGCCACTCCCCACAGCATTGCAATGGCAAACACCCAACGACGCATGCCGATTCGTTGCAGTAGCCAGATGCTGGGCATTTGCAGGAGAATGTATCCGACAAAGAACAAACTCACGGCGAGGCCGTATGTTTTCGGTGTCAAGCCGAGATCGGCGTTCATCTGAAGCGCGGCGAAACTCATGTTGACGCGGTCAATCGAGTTCAACAACAGCAGTACTAGCAACGGCACGACGAGACGTAACGTAATCTTGCGCGCGACTCGGTCGCCGTCTACGGTCGATTCGTCGGTGCTCAAACGGCGAGTCTCCTAAAAAAGAAGCCCAAAAAAAGGCCCAGTAGCGAAAGCGCGGTCTAACGATGCTTGCAGCGCACAACGACATCCAACGCTGCGGCATCTCTTTCGCCGTATCGCAAGGCGCAATGACGCATACTATCGTTAACGCATGCTGGGTCTGTCCTGTGAACACAGGACAGGATTGATGTGACACCGCGATCGAGAGCCGCTATTCGGAAGGGCAAGCTCAAATGCAATGTTGGAACGCCACCACCGCAGTAAGATCGAAGCACGGCGCTTTTGAACCCCACGAGGCAATCAATTCGCTCGGCACACCGTCACTGCCGAAAACGCTGTTCAAGGAATTGAACCGTTTGTCCGATTTCGCCTGCATGGTGGCCGGCACGTTTACGCGTTCCGCAGTGCCACGAATGGATTGGACGGCCTGCAACGACGCGCAGAATTTTGCCGTCAAATGCACGCAGATATACCGCCCGGATTTTGCCGATAGCGACCCAATTCACTTGGCGCGGCAACGGTTGTTGAGCTCTGCCAATACCGACAACGTGGTTGTGAGCTGCGTGTCTGCCAAAGACATTTCGAATCGCGCGCATCGCACGGACATCTACGAGCAGTTCAATCTCCGCGAGCGCTGGTCGATTGCACAGAAGGTTGCACCCAGCGAGGCGGTCACAATTAGTTTACTCAAGCGGACCGGTCAGAGTCGCATGACTGGCGCGGACATCGACGTGTTACTCCGCGTCGCGCCTACGCTACTGGCCATCGTTCAACGCGATCGCAAGCTGCGTTCGTGCGAGACCACCCAGCCCGACCAGGTGCGCAACCAATTATTGAGTCGCAGCCCGAACCTGGCCCCACGCGAACTCGAGGTGTGCTTGCATCTGTTGCAAGGGCTGACGCTCGATGCGATATCAAGGGAGCTCGGGCTTAAGAAATGCACGGTAGAAACCTATCGCGATCGCGCCTACCGCAAACTCGATATTCATTTTCGCAGTCAGTTGTTTGCGCTTGTTCAATAGCGCTTTCACATCCTTATCGAATCCCTCGGGAACGTCCGAATTTACCGTGCGCTTATGGCGACAGGCGCTGCTCGCGAATCTTCGCCGCTCCCTTGAGCCGCGCGTCATTCGCCGAGGCGCCTACATTTACTTCGTAAGTTCCCTCGCGAACATGCCAGCGCGGCGCAGATCCACTCCAATCGGCGAGTAACCGCGGATCCGCGACCAGCGAAACCTTCGTGGATGCCCCCGGTGCCAGTTCAATCTTCGAGAAACCGATCAGCCGTTGTCCTGCACGACCCGCGCGTTGTGTGACGTACACTTGCGGTGCATCTTTGCCGGCGCGCGAGCCAGTGTTCTTGACCGTAAAGCTCACGGTCAGCGTCTGACCGCCGACGACTTGCAGATCCGAGTATTCAAACGACGTGTACGTCAGGCCGTGACCGAACGAGAACAATGGCAGCTGTTGTTTGCGAGCGAACCAACGATAACCGACGTCGGAGCCTTCGACGTCGTAGTCGACGTCGAAGCCGTCTTCAGGCTCGCCGGACGGCATAAAGATTTGCCCTTCGCGTCGGCCGAACCCCGGAATGTCGGGGCGCGGTAATTGTCGTTCGCTCGCTGGGAAAGTGATTGGCAATCGGCCGGACGGATTGACGTCGCCGAACAAAATATCGGCGATGGAGTCGCCACCTTTCGCGCCGGGATACCATGCCTGGAGAACGGCCGACGTCGCATCGAGCCAGGGCATCACCACCGGATTGCCCGTTTCCAGTACAACAATTGTGTTTGGATTGGCCGCCACCACTGCGGCGATCAGTGCGTCCTGACCGGCGGGGAGCGACAAATTGGGTGCATCCTCGCCTTCGATCATCCATTGCGTTGCGAATACGATTGCTACTTCCGCACTTGCCGCGAACTTCGCCGCGCGCGCCGGATAGTACCCATCATCGAATACGACTTGCGCACTGGGCGCTTTGCTCTTGATCGCATTGAGCGGTGAGGAAGCATGAATGACTTGCTTGCGCAGCAGCGTTCCCGCGAGACCTTCGCCGCCCATCGGCACGATGCGATCGACGCCGTTCGGCAACGACACCTGCGACGAGCCGCCGCCCGACATGACGCCCGCGTCGGCGTGGCCACCGATGACGGCAATGCTTTTCACACTCTTACTCAATGGCAGCAGCGCATTGCGGTTGCGCAACAGTACGATGGCCTCGTCCGAGACGCTCTTGGCAAGCTGCGCGTTCTTACCGAAGTCGATGTTGCCTTTGACGGGTGGATGCTCAAACACGCCTGCCGCGAACATCGACCGTAAGATGCGGCGATTCATCTCGTCGATGCGCGCTCGATACCGCGCGTCGCTTGCGGCGGCCTGCTTGAGAGGTCCTTGAAACCACACCTGCTTGTCGATCTGCCGTCCCGATTGTTGATCGAGCCCGTTGAGCACCGTTTCCAACCTGCGCACCGCGCCCCAATCGGACATCACCCAGCCGGGAAATTTCCAATCTCGCTTCAGGACTTGATTGAGCAAATAGTCGCTATCGCACGCGTAGTGTCGATTGACGCGGTTGTAGGCGCACATCACGGAACCGGGCTGACCACGCTCGATGGCGAGTTGAAAGGCGAGTAGATCGCTTTCGCGCGCCGCCGCGTCCGCGATGTTGGCCGACAAAATGCTGCGACCGGTCTCCTGATCGTTGAGCGCGAAATGCTTGACCGTGGCAATGATGTGCTGACTTTGAATACCGCGTATCGATTCACCAGCCATGACGCCCGCGAGCAACGGATCTTCGCCCAAATATTCGAAGTTGCGGCCGGCACGCGGATCGCGAGCGAGATTGACGCCGCCTGCAAGCAACACGTTAAAACCATTGCGCCGTGCTTCATCGGCGATCATCGCGCCGCCTTTAAACGCTAAGTCCGTATTGAAGGTCGCCGCCAACGCCAGCGATGCGGGCAGAGGGGTCGCGCCTTGTTTGCGCACGTTCAACGCCGATGCAATACCCAAGCTTGCGTCTGTTTCGGTCAGCGCGGGAACGCCGAGACGTGGAATGCCTTCGATATATCCGGCGCCAACTTCCGCTCCCGGCGGCAATTGCTCACCGGGCCTCAGCGGCAACGCCATGATGCCGCTCAGGAGTACAAGCTTCTCGTCTTGCGTCATGCTGGCGACGACAAGTCGTGCACGCTCGTCGGGCGACTTGCTCGCATCCATCCAGGGACGAGTGTCACCCGGCGCGGCAATCGCAACGTTTACCGTAGCGGCAAGGAACGCACTGAAAAGTACAAAAACAGTTCGTAATGCTCTCATGAATAAGCTCGAAATTAAGAAATGTGACGTGACGAAGTTCGACACTTGACCCGCGCTCAGCCGGGATTGTCCCCACCGGATCAGACTCGACACGCGCCTTGGCGCGGGAAACCATCCGGTACCGCCGACTAATCGAGAAATGGAACGCCCATGACCTCGACGTCGAGGACGGTAGGTAGTTCCCAGGTACATGAGAATTCGCTTTCGCGGACGCAAGGATTCTGCCCCACCGAATGCTGTTGCCGCTGTTGTTTCAATCATATTTGGCAACCCATTGTTGACAGTCTGCCATGACTAACGGTCCGATTGACGCGCCGACCGTTCGGTAGCGCCGAAAGGTGCCGTTCGCAAAATGGACTTCAACAAGCATATTTCCTCAGTCATTCTTCGATTGGTTGTCGGGGCAACGTTGCCGGGCTGAGACTAAGTCTTCCGGGATTCAAGCCCGTCATGCTCATGCAAAAGAAAAGCACTTACGGGGGCCGTACCCCACCATGCTCCAGGGGGTCGAATGAAGAAATCTATTTTTGCCGCTGCCGGACTCGCGTTGTTCATGTGCGCCGCTTATGCAGCCGCCCAAGCGCCGGCCAACGGTCCCAGCTTCGACCCCGAGAAGATGCGTCGGGAGATGGAAGCTTTTCAAAAGATGCCGGATACCGCAGGCACAGGAAACTACCCCGCGTTGAAAGAAGAAGTCGCATCGCTTCCCGATCACGTCATCTACCGCCCTGCCGACCTCACAAAACTTGGCAAAGAAAAACTTGGCGTCCTCGCATTCGGCAATGGGGGCTGCAGTGCGGACGGTGCGGGCGGGCGTTTCCATCTCGCGCAGATTGCATCGCACGGTTATCTCGCGATTGCAAACGGCAAGATCCTAAGCGGACCCGGTGCGCCGCCGCAAGCGGCGCAGACGAGGTCGGCCCCCAATCCGCCGGCACCGGGCGAGCGTCCGAACTTTCCTCCGCCGGCCACCCAAGCAGAACAACTGCGCGAAGCCATCGACTGGGCGCTCAAAGAGAACACGCGTGCGGGCAGTCCATTGTTCGGTCGCATCGATCCAAAAGCCATTGCTGTTTCCGGATGGAGTTGTGGTGGACTGCAAGCGCTGCAGATTGCGGCATCTGATTTGCGTGTCCGCACAGCCGTCATCCATAACAGTGGAATCTTTCCCCCAGGCGTCATGAGCGCCGCTTCAGGGATGGATATCGGCAAAGACATGCTGCAAAAGCTGCATTCACCCGTGCTCTACATCTTGGGCGGCCCGACCGACATTGCATATGCAAACGGTATGGACGACTTCAAACACATCGAGCGCGTGCCGGTGTTCGTGGCAAATATGGATGTGGGTCATGGCGGTACATTCATTCTCCCCAATGGCGGAAAGGTCGCCCCGGTTGCGATCAGCTGGCTCGATTGGCAGCTGAAAGGCGATCAGCAAGCAGCGAAACGCTTCACCGGCCGCGACTGCGGACTGTGTAAGGACGCCGATTGGAAACTGGAAAGTAAGAACGTCAAATGAACGCGCTTCACAAGATCAAATACATCCGGCCTCTCGGCTCCTTCGCCTTGTCGATTGGCCTCGCGCTGGGTACCTCGTGTTCCTCTACGGTCGCACCCTCGACATCACCTGCTTCTTCAAACCCTGCTACCGGCGCTAGCTTCGATGCGGTCTGCGCAGCCGTTGCAAAACGAGCGCTCGCAGGCGGACGGATTGTCAGCGCAGAATTCGTAGCTCAAGGCTCAGTGCAAAGTTTCGAAGGTAGCGTGGCCGTCCCCGGGCACTGCAAGGTACAAGCGAAACTCAATGAACGCACCGGCGTCGACGGCAAACCGTACGCCATCGGCATGGAACTGCGTTTGCCCAAGAATTGGAATGGACGCTTCTTATTTCAGGGCGGCGGTGGCACGGACGGTAGATTGATGCCCGCGCTCGGCGCTCAGACGGTGGGATCGTCACCCACCGCGCTGACTCAAGGCTACGCAGTCGCTTCCACGGATGCGGGACACTTGGATGAACCGGGCCGTACTGGCGGATTTCAATTCGGCGTCGATCCTCAAGCACGCATCGATTACGGCTATAACCATTTGCCGGTCGTGCGCAACGCATCGCTGGCATTGATCGAAGGCTTCTACCGATCGCGTCCTACACACTCGTATTTTGCGGGCTGCTCGAATGGTGGACGGCAGGGAATGATGGCCTCGCAGCGCTTCCCGGAGTTCTTCGATGGCATTGTGGTGGGCGCGCCGGCAAATCGCGTGACCGACGCATCGTTGGATGCGATGGCGCATACCCAATACCTGGCCGCCGTCGCACCAAAGGGCAGCGATGGTCGTCCTCAGTTAGGCGCGGCTTTGACACCCGCTGATCTCAAAACACTGGCCGACGGAATTCTAAAAAGGTGCGATTCGCTCGACGGCGTTGTCGATGGAATGGTCAGTCATCCGGCGCAATGCCGTTTCAATCCATCGACGGTGCAATGCGCGGCGGGCGTCACGGCAAATTGCCTTACCGCAAATAAAGTGGATGCAATCCGGAAAGTTTATGAGGGCGCCAAGGACTCGGCCGGCAACCCGCTTTACACAAGCTGGCCCTACGATCCCGGCATCAACTCGCCGCTGTGGACGATGTGGAAAATGGGACCACCCACGTCCACTCCGCCGCAAGCAGCCAACACCACATTGGTTGCTGGCGCGCTCTCGCATGTGTTCTCGACGCCTCCCGTACTCACCGACGATTTATACGGGTTCATGTTGAACACGAAAGTGGAATCGCTACGAGACGGCTTTCAGCGGATCCAACCTCCTTTTCGAGAGTCCGGCGCTCACACCGTCAACGCGGTCTCCGCCGACATCGGCGCGTTTACTCAACGCGGCGGCAAACTGCTCTTTTTTCACGGCATGTCGGATGGAATCTTTTCGCCGCAAGACACCATCAACTATGTGGAACAGTTGCGTCGCAAGTATGGCAACAAGACAGACGACTTCGCGCGCCTATTCTTGATCCCAGGCATGGGACATTGCGGCGGCGGTCCGGCAACGGATCAGTTCGATGCCCTCGACGCGGTCGTGCAATGGGTCGAAAAGGGCGTGGCGCCGGCGCAGCTCAATGCAAAGGGCAGCGCGCGCTCGAATTTTCCAGGGCGCACCCGACCTCTGTGCACGTATCCGCAGCAAGCGACTTACAACGGCAGCGGCGACATCGAGGCGGCTGCGAGCTTTAGCTGCAAATGAATTGTCTTCTGATTTCGGCCGCACCGACCTGCCCGCGAGTTTCGCCCCCGATATTCGCATGCGGTCGGTGCGACTGATTCTTGGCTTCTCTCCTGAGCTAGGTTCCATGACAGTGACTGCCGATCGACTCCAATCCGTCCTGCATCCTGCCAGCATCGCCATTGCAGGCGCTGCGGAACGTGCAACTAGCGCCGGTGGCGCCGTACTCAAGATGGTGCAGGCAAGCGGCTTCGCTGGTCGCGTCGTGCCTGTCAATCCCAAGGGCGGCGAGATATTAGGATTACACGCCGAGAAATCGCTGACTGAAGTAAAGCCTGCGTGCGACATCGCGATTGTTGCTGTACGCCCCGACTTGATTCTCAATGTCGTCCGCGAAGGCGTTGCCAGCGGCCATCGAAATTTCCTCATCTTGCCCGGTGGCTTTCGTGAAGCGGGTCCCGAAGGATTGGTGCGCGATAACGAGCTACAGCAGTTCGCACGCGAGCACGACGTTCTCATCCTTGGACCGAATTGTGCGGGACTCATCAACATTCTCGATGCTTCGCGTCCTTACGCGGGCACCTTTTTCAAGGACATGCCGTTTCGCGGGTACGATGCCGCACAACCCGGCGTCGCGTTCGTATCGCAATCGGGGGCGATTGCCGAGGAAATTATTGCCGGCAGCCATAGCCTTAAAATTCCAGTCGGCTGCGTCATCTCGGTCGGCAACGGCATGCACGTGGGCTTGACCGACTACATCGCAAGCGTCGCCGACAGCCCTCATTGCGGCGTCATCCTGTTCTATGCGGAATCCGTTGGCGATACGGAAGAGTTCATTCGGATCTTGCGGCCCATCACCCGACGAATACCTGTCGTCGGACTGCTCGGCGGCACCACAAGATTAGGCGCAGACGCGGCCGCACGACACACCGGATCGAAGTCACTCGACGACGAAGGAGCGAATGATCTCTGTCTTCGGAGCGGCGTCATCCGCGTCAAGAATCTTCACAGCCTGTTACTCGCTGCCAAAGCGCTTGTTCATCACCCTAGCGGGATCGGCAAACGTGTGCTGGTGCTTTCCAACAGCGGCGGTCCCGGCGTGCTGACGGCGGATCAGTGTGGTCGCGAAGGACTCGAAATGCCGCCGCTTGGAACCGCCCTCGCCGCTGCACTTAAGGCTCAATTGCCGGCAGAAGCTGCGATCGCGAATCCGATGGATTTGCTTGCGGATGCGCGTGAGGATCGTTTTGGACCTACGTTGCAGACCGTCCTACGCCAAGGAGCGGATGATTACGATGCGATTTTGATGATTCATGTGGTGCCGTTCATGGTGGAAGCCAGGCCGGTCATCGACGCGCTTGCAGCAGCGGCATGCGACACCTCGATTCCCATCCTGCATTCCATGATGGGCACGCTCCATGAACGCGATGTATTGTTCGAGACGATGGAACGCGCCGGCGTTCCGATGTTCAACGACGCGGAAGCGATGGCCATCGCCGCCGGCGTATTGGCACAACGACGAGCGGCGCTTTGACGCCCTCTAACACTACGCGGTCAGCCGTAGTTGATTGATTTCTGCACAGAGACGCGCGGCTGAGCAACGCTTCCCCTCAGACGTCTGACTATGCGGTCACGCCGAATGCAGCCATCGGCAAAACAGACTTCAAGCGCCGCGTAGGCTCGATCATTCTCCGCTTGTTCGACGACATTCCTTTTTGTGGAATGACAACTATGAACGCAAAATATCTCTCAGCAGGGATCCTTGGGTTAGCGCTTAGCTGCGCCGTCGCTTTCGCTCAAGCGCCGCCGCGCATGGCCATGACACCGATGGATCCGCCGCCAGAAATGAAGGGCGCCATCCTCCTCTATAAAGGAGTCGCACCAGGGTCCGAGAACGACAAGCAAAAAGAAAAGTGGGCTAAGGTCACAGACGACTATGTGGCCCGCAATGTCACCGTCCCCACGCTGACGTCTTTCCTTCCCTCCAAAGACAAGGCAACGGGAGCGGCGGTCATCGTTGCACCGGGCGGCGGCTTCCAAGTGTTGGCGATGAAAAATGAAGGGATCGACGTGGCTCGATACTTGTCGGAGCACGGAATTGCGGCCTTCGTGCTGAAGTATCGAATTCGGGCGACGCCCGAAAGCGAACAGGAGATGCAGGCCGAGGCTTGGATTGGAACGTAGGCAACGAATCCTACGGGCCTCCCGAACGTCGCCAAACTGGGGACGTTCACGCTGCCGGTGCCGACCACTTTGAAGGGGACGCTCCGCTATAGACTCCGGATTTCCCAAGGTGGCACTCAAGTTCGCCTTAGATTCTCGAATGAATACGGCGACAAGCCATTGACCATCAATGGCGCCACGGTGGGATTGGCGTCGAGCGGGCTTGACGCTGCGCCGGGATCGCTGAAGGTTGTCACTTTCGGCGACAACAAAGCTATCGTCCTGCCTCCCGGCGCGCCTGCAGTCAGCGACGCGATCTCGCTTCGTGTCACAGCGTTGGCCGATTTAATCGTCAGCGTTTATATCGACGGATTGCCAGTCAACTTCTGTCCCGACAACATGCCTGCGTCAGACCAGGCAGCCATCGAAAATTCCGACACCACTCGCGCTGAACATCTGACAAATGCGAAGTGCACATTTTTGACTCGACCTGTTGTATCGGCAGTCAACGTGCTGTCAGCCGACCCAGGCAAGGTCGTCGTCACACTCGGCGACTCCATTACGAATGGCATGGTTAATCCGAAGTCCGGCGATCGCGGGTGGCCCGGCGTGCTATCGCGTCGATTGCAAAATGCGAAAGTCTCGGTCGTCAACGCGGGGATTGCCGGTAATCGGTTGCTGCAATCAATGCCTATGTTCGGCGCACCGGCCTTGTCGAGGTTTGATCGCGACGTGCTGTCGGTGGCCGGGGTGACTCATATCATAGTGCTCGAGGGCATTAACGACATCGGCACCAGCGGACCGGGCGGAATGTTCGGCGACATGCCGCTGGCCGATCCACAAGAACCGATCGGCGCCTATTCGCAGATCATTGCGCGTCTGCATGAGCGAAACATCAAGGTGATCGGCGCGACGATCCTGCCGTTCGAAGGAGCGATGTACTACACCGCGGAGAAGGAGGCCGTGCGTTCGAAGGTCAATCAATGGATTCGAACTTCCAAGAAGTTCGATGGCGTGATCGATTTCGATGCGGCCGTGCGCGACACGGCCAGCCCCGGGAAACTGAAAGCCGACTACGACAGCCGGGACCATCTGCATCCGAGCCCCGAAGGCTATCTAAGGATGGGCGACGCGATTGATCTAGCGCAAGTAAGCAACAGTCGCTTCAGGCGCAGCGTGGGTGTTCACGTTCGCGCCTGAAGGTCTTGGAACGTCATGAATGCACGGGCCGGCGCGCATTAATGCCGAAGCCCAGAATAAACGCATAGCAGATAGCAGGAACGGCCAGAGCCGCCTTGAGACCGACGAAGTCGGCGGCGTAACCTGTAAAGAGGGGCACGATCGCCCCGCCGACGATTGCCATGCAAATAATTCCGGAGCCCTCGGCCGCCCGCTTCCCCAGCCCTTCCGATGCCAGTGAAAAAATAGTGGGGAACATGATGGAATTGAACAAGCCGATCGCCAGCAACGAGTAACCGGAGACCGTCCCGCTTGTATTCGCGGAGATGAGCAGCAATGCGATGACGCCGCCTGCCGCGCAAGCAAGTAACTTCCCGGGCGAGAACACGCGTAACAAATAGGCGCCGATGAAACGCCCGACCATCGCCCCACCCCAATAAAGCGGTACGTTTTTTCCAGCGGCCTCTGCGCCAAGGCCCATCACGTCGGACTGCATTAGATAATTCACGATCACGGAGCCAATGGCCACTTCTCCGCCCACATAGAGAAAAATTGAAAGCGCTCCCATTCCAAATCGTGGTCGGCCAAGCAAATCGAACGCGCGCCAGGTGCTCGTCGACTCGGCAGGCGTTTCAACCAGATTCTTGCGCCAAATCCAAACCATCACAGCCACAAACCCGATCGCCAAGGCGAGAGCACCTGAAGTGCGGAACACGACTTGCGTCTCTGCTGCTCTATACGCCTCCAGCGCCGCACCCGACAGCGCCTTCTGATCAACTGTCGCGAGCGAGCCCAGAATCAATATCGACCCGACGTAAGGAAAGACGGCGGTGCCGAGTGAATTGAACGCCTGAGCGAAAGTAAGGCGACTGTGTGCAGTCGACGGCGCACCCAGCAAGCAGATCAGAGGGTTTGCAACCACTTGAACGATCGTGATGCCCGAAGCGAGTACAAACAGCGCAACCAGAAAAGTAATAAAGACTCCGGAAGCCGACGCAGGCACGAATAACAAACAGCCGGCCGTCATGGTCAGCAACCCGATCACGGCCGTCCGCATGTAGCCGAAGCGGCGAACGATCGCGGCGGCAGGCAACGACACGATAAAGTACGCGGCAAAGAATGCCGATTGCACCAGCATCGCCTCGCCATACGTCAGCACGAAGAGATCCTTCAATTTCGGAATGATTACGTCGTTGAGACTCGTGATGCCGCCAAAAATAAAGAACAGTGCAAAGATGAAAATGCGCAGCTGCGGCGCGTGCGACGGAATCTCGTGTCCTTGGTTAGGTTTTTCTGCCGTCAATGTCGATGCAAGCTGCTGTGTCATGCTGAAGCCTTTAGATGGATATCGACTAAACAACCAGCCGGCGCGCGTCGCCAAGCGGATCGCTTTGCATGCGAGATACGACGTCGAACACCATTGTCGGCGCTTGCTGCGGCTCAAACTTCGACCACACGAGCCCTGGCTGCGAGGGGTTACCGGTCCGAGCGAAATTGATCCACGCACGACTCATTGTGCTGCCGAGCTTACGCGCCTGCTCGGTGTTGCCGGTGGAAGTATCGCAACGTGACACGTTATCGAAACAGAACGGCAACTCAGCGCAGTGGAAGGCGCCCGGGGAGCCGTCGAGCGAGGGAGTTTGATACGTAAACCAGTAAACGTAGACCGGCGCCTGCCCATGAGCGTGCCTGCCTTCGGCTTGACTCAACGCCCCGTTGCGAAGCGACATGGATGTAATGATCGCCAGCAAGCCGCCCGGAGATTCTTTGGGGTAGTGCTGCCGAAACGCCGAATAGATGTCCGGTGTTTTAGCGCCATAGAGAGACTGTATCCGCTCACGCACGAACGCCTCGGTGAGGGAAGCATCCTTGCGCATCAAACGACCGAATTCATCTCGAGTGCTACCGACCATCATTGGAATTGATGCTGACGCTCTAATGGCTTCGGACGACAACGGCGGCAGTGGGATCGAACGACCATCGATAGTCGGCGACCAGCCGACCGGGGACGCTCCTCGCCCCAGAACCTGCGGCCGCGGCCCACCCACACGTCGCGTAGCGCGTGCACCAGCGGCGATGAGCTGATCGCTCGGTACTTGTTGAAGCTGCCTCCAATCCGCTTTGGAGATTTTTAATTCTTCCAGGAGCGCATCCGCCAACGATCCTGACTGTTGCGGCGTCGTCGAGAGGTTGAAGGAACCACTCTGCACGATTGCTTTATGAAAGAGACCCTTCGCGGCCGGCATCGCAGTGAGCGTCGACACTTTCGAGCCACCGCCGGATTGCCCGAAGATCGTGACGTTGTTAACGTCACCCCCGAAGTTGCCGATATTGTCTCGCACCCACTGTAGCGCGAGGACGAGATCGAGCATTCCGACATTCGCCGAATCGGCGAACTCGGAATCGTAGGCCGCAAGATTCAAATATCCCAACGGTCCGAGCCGATGATTCACGGACACCAGTACGACTTCGCCTGTACGAGCGAGGTTCTCGCCGTCGTAGGCGGGCAGCTCCTGGCCGGAGCCTGCAGTAAAGCCGCCTCCGTGCAGCCATACCATCACAGGCAATTTTTTTCCCTTCACCGCGCTCGTCCACACATTGAGTCGTAAGCAGTCTTCGCCTGGAAACCCATCGTCCCAACGCATCAAGTACGCATCTTCGTCATCCTGCCACCCGGTACGAACACCTTGCGGGCATACCGGACCGTACGCGCGCGAGCTGCGCACGCCCATCCATGCCTCCATCGGCTGCGGCGGTTTGAATCTCGCTTGACCGGCGGTCGATGCGCCGTAAGGAACGCCTTTGAAGATATGAACGCCGTCCCGTGAGTAGCCTGCAACCAGGCCCATCTTCGTCATGACAACATCGGCGCCACCGGCGCTCGTAGTCCCCGCCGATCGCCGCTCTCCGGGAGTCAGAACTGCAGCATTGGCGATCGAACCTGTCGCCAATGAGGCGGCCGCGGTCGCAACGAGTAATTCTCTGCGATTGAGTAGTCCAGTGGGCGAGTCTTTAACCCGTGAGCCGTCGAGTTTCATGGCGAGTTCTCCAGACTTTTCAATGGCGATTCGCTTGCAAGCAGACCGTAGGGGCAGCGCGCCAGAACGGTCCCAACGGCGAGGTTCGATGGTGGACCTTCAACACCTGCACATTCGTTGCAGTTCGATCGCTCTGTCAAATTAGTTTCGAATATTGAGATGATCCTTCATCACCGAGAACAATTCCGGCTGCACCATATATGGCTTCAAATCATACGGAAGTCTGCGATAGG
>Ga0193752_1001177_pt1 | contig 22395 bp, 12 predicted proteins | sample H1c1metaG_FD_144924 | JGI IMG/M metagenome (GOLD analysis project Ga0193752, IMG submission 144924) | Soil microbial communities from a riparian zone of the East river system, Colorado, United States - H1c1 | ecosystem: Environmental > Terrestrial > Soil > Riparian zone | place: USA: East River...
GGCGAAGCAGGCGAATGAGCCCGCTCTCGTAGAAGCCGGTGCCGAAGCTGCGGCGCAAATGGGATTCGATGCGCTGGCGGTCGAGGCGCTCGAGAGCCTGATCGAGCGCGAGAGCCAGCGCTCCGCCGCGCCGCTGCGTCAATCAGAAACGGAATGAGAGTGATGAAAAGACTACTCGCCCTGGCAATATGTGTGGCAGCACCTGTTTTCGCAGCGCCGCTGATTCCTTATGAGCGCTTCACGCTTCCGAACGGACTGCGCGTGATCGTGCACGAGGACCGCAAGGCGCCCATCGTCGCTGTGCGCGTGGCGTATCACGTGGGCGGCAAGAACGAGCCGGCCGGCAAGACCGGCTTTGCGCATCTGTTCGAACACCTGATGTTCAAAGGCTCGAAGAACTTCAAGGGCGACTTCGCCTTGACGCTCGACAACTTCGGTGCGGCCGACGTGAATGCCGAGACCACCCAGGACACCACGCAGTATTTCGAGACCGTGCCGACGCCCGCACTCGAGATGGCGCTATGGCTCGAGTCAGACCGGATGGGACACTTCGTCGACAGCATCAACAATGAAATGCTCAAGACGGAGATCGGCGTCGTCCAAAACGAAAAACGCGATCGCGAAGGCGGACCGCTGGGCCTGATGAACGGGTTGGTCATGTCGAGCCTCTTTCCGGAGAGCCACCCTTATCGTCGCTCCGTGATCGGCTCGATGGACGACCTGAGCGCCGCCTCGGTCGAGGACGTGCAGGATTGGTTCCGGAAATACTACGGCGCAACGAACACGGTTGTAGTGCTAGCCGGCGACATTGACGTGAAGACGGCACGAACGTTGATGGAGAAATACTTCGGCGATGCGCCGCCCGGTGAGCCGCTAAACCGCATGCACGCTTGGGTGCCTGAGCTTGCCTCGAACGTCCTCGAGTCCATGGAGGCACGCGTCTCACAGAGCGGGATATCGCGATACTGGCCGGCGCCGTCGCCGGATACTCGGGACTACACGTTGCTCAGCCTCGCTGCAAGCATGCTGGGCGGAACGCTCAGAGACCGCTTGCACGGCGAGTTGGTCGAGAGGCAGAAGATTGCGACCGGCACATCCGCGGTACTGCAGCCCTATGAGATAGCCTCGGTGTTCTCGATAGGAGCGGGTGTGAAACCCGGCGCAAACGTGGCAAGGATCGAGCGCGAGATCGACGCCCAACTCGCGCTGTTCCTTCAGAAAGGCCCGACAGCCAAGGAGCTTCAGAGGATCAAGAACGATCTCGAGGCCTTTCAGCTTCTCGGCCTGCAGAGCGTGAGCTCGAAGGCTCAGATACTCGCGGCTGCCGAGCTTCATGCAGGAGATCCGGCCTTCAATGAGCGCGCGACTCAATGGGTCCAGCAGGCTTCTGCCGATGACATCCGGCGCGTCGCGAATCAGTGGCTCGGCAAGCCCTACTATCAGTTGACCATCCATCCGTTTGGCGATCATCAGGTCGCGGCGGCAAAGTTCGACCGCAGCGTGATGCCCGCGGTCGGCGACGATCTCGATCTGCATTTGCCGCCGATTCAGGAGGCAACGCTATCCAACGGCATGAAGGTCGTGTTCGCCGAACGACACGAAGTTCCGTCGGTCGTCATGACGATGATTTTCGCGAACGCAGGCAGCGACGCCGACCAGGATGTCCGGCCAGGCACGGCCTCGACGACCTACTCCTTGATGAACACCGGCCCCCTCAGACTCAGCAAGGTGGACTACTTCGAGCGACTCGATGAATTACACGCCAGTATCGGAATGGCATCGGGAGGCCGCGATGCCTCCTCCAGCCTTTCCGTGCTGAAGAAAAACCTGCGGCCATCACTCGAGCTCTGGGAACGGGCGCTGCGCGATCCGGCCTTCCGCCAGACGGACCTGGATGATTGGCGTTCGAACACGCTACAAAGCATCGCCAGTGCGCGCATCGACCCCGGCGCGATTGGCAGCAGAATGCTGAGCAAGGCGCTTTATCCCGCGGACCATCCGCACGCACCCCGAAATGATGAGGAAGAACTCGTCCGCGCGCTGACGATCGACGATTTGAAAGCTTTCCACGCCGTCCGGATCCGGCCGGATGCCCTGAAGCTGTTCGTCGTAGGGGACTCGACCTTGCCGCAGATCGTGCGGGAGCTGGAAAGGGTTTTCGCGGACTGGCAGGCTCCCGCGAGCCCGGCCGTTGCCGTACCGGCTATTCCCGCCGCGCCTGTCGCCACGCAGCCCCGCTTTATTCTGATCGACTGGCCGGAAGAACAGCAGGTGCGGATCAGTGTGGGCCGGTTCGTGCTGTCTGCAGGCGAAGAAGACTCACGAATTCTCAATGCTGCCAATGATGTCCTCGGCGGTGGCATGACCGCGCGCCTCAGCCAGCGGCTGCGCGTCGCGAAAGGCTGGACCTACGGCATTGGAAGTAGCGCTGACGGCGGCATTTTGCAGCAATACTGGGGCATCAATACTTCCGTACAGAGCGACAAGGCCGCTGAGTCCGTGGAGCAGATCATCGATGTCGTCTCGAGCCTCACGGGACCGAAACCCGTGACCGAAGCGGAGCTTGGAAGCTTCATAAAAAGCCAGTCGCGCAGTCTTCCTGGCGTGTTCGAGGATGCGCGTTCGGTACTTGGAACGATGATCCAGAGCGATGCGTACGGGCGGCCTTACAACTGGGTGGAAGGAGCGAGCAAACGGCTCCATGCTCTGAGTCTCGAGAATGTGAACCGCGTTGCAAAAGAGTATTTCACCCCGCAGTCATTCACCTGGGTACTGGTCGGTGACCTCTCGAAGTTCGAGCAGAAGTTGCGGCACTCAAAGCTGGGATCGGTTGAGGTCTGGGATCGGAACGGCGACAAGCTGAGGTAGGCGGTAGAGGAAAACGCGGGGCGCCTCATCTCTTATTAGTGAGTCGGGAGTGTCGGAGAAGATCAAGAGTGCCTCGGGCAGACGAACAGTGGTTAGCCAAGCTCTTTCATGTGCCGGAACGCAAGCTCCTGCGCCATCTGGCCTCGCGGCTTCGGGATGGGACGGAGGCGGAGGACCTGGCGCAGGAGGCGTATCTGCGGCTATTGCGGGTCGACGACGTGCTGCTGATCGAAAATCCCCGCAGTTTTGCCCTGAAGGTGGCAACAAACGTTGCTTATGAATGGGGGCGGCTGTCTCGTAACCGCCGGATACATCTGGACGACCAAATTCTCGACGAGCATCAGGGAGCGTTGCCGGGCCCATTCGAGCGGGCGGCCCATTCCCAGGATTTGAAGCTGCTGAACCAGGCGCTGGCTCGCTTGAGCCCGGTACGCCGCGCTGCGTTATTGCTCCACAAGCGCGACGGCCTGACTTACGACCAGATTGCAGCCCACCTGGGAATTTCCGTGGGAATGGTCGCGAAGCACTTGGCGAAAGGCCTCTCGAACTGTCAGCAGTTCGTCACAGAGATGCGGGAGCGGCAAGGAGGAAAACCATGAAATCAATGGATGACAAAGTAACGATCGCGATTCGCGACGCGGCGGCGGAGTGGGTCGTACGCATGGGCGCGACTCACGTAAGTCACGCAGAAAAGTCCGAGCTGGCAACGTGGTTGCGCCGTTCACCCATGCACGTGAAAGAGTATTTGCTCGCCGAGGTGCAATGGCAGCAACTGAGTGAGGTGGCTCAGGCAGACTCGAGTGACGTGAGCGCCCTGCTGGCGCAAGGCGAGAGCAGTGTAGTCGAGCTCCTGCCCGAGCGGTCCGGCACCGCACCGGAATCTGCGCCCCCGAGGTGGCCATCCGTGCTGCGACGTTCCTGGCGTATTCCGGCAGCGGCAGCCGCAGTGTTGCTCCTGTTTGCCGCGACGCATATCGCCGCGCGATGGATTCAAAGGATCGATTCAAACTCCTACACCACAGGGATCGGCGAGCAAAGGCAAATCGTGCTCGACGATGGTTCGAAGATCGAACTCAACACTCGCTCGCGCCTGCGTGTCGCGTTCGATGACGTCACTCGTGATGTGTATCTGCAGGAGGGTGAGGCGTTCTTCGAGGTGGCGAAGGATGTCAAAAGACCATTTCGAGTCCTCGGCGAGACCGCGATCGTTCGTGCGATCGGTACACAGTTCAACGTCTATGCGCGGCCCACAGGTACGGTTGTTACCGTGGTCGAGGGCCGCGTGACTGTGGTGCCGGTTGCGGACGTGCTTGCTCTCGAAACGCGTCCGGTAGAAGTTGACGCAGGCAGCAGCGCCCAGATCATTCCGAGTGCGAATACCAAGGTGGCCTCGGCACGGGTCAGCACTGCCATCGCGTGGCGCCAACGGCGCCTGGTGTTCGAAGATGAGTCGTTGGCGGTGGTGGCTTCCGAGTTCAATCGATACAACACCCGGCAGCTGAAAATACTGGACGCGGCGCTTGCGGCTCAACGTATCAGCGGTACGTTCGATGCGAACCAGCCGAACTCTCTGGTCGAATTTCTAACCCAACACGGCGAAGTGCGCGCGGAGACTTCGCCGGCTGCCATCGTTTTGAGTAGCGCGAGTGTGCGCTGATCATTCTGGTAGAGACATTTCACTGCAGCCTCATCTAATCCCGAAGACGGCAAAACATATGCCGCGGTAAGGGGTCGGGAGGCCGGTATGCACATTGCGAATGGTTTTCGAGGCTGGTTCATGCTGGCGATATTGTTTTCGAGCGGTCCGGTGATTGCCGCAGATCCGGTGATTGCCGCCGATACGTATCAGATCGACATTGCGAAGCAGCCGCTCAACAAAGCCCTGCAGGCATTCGCCGAGCAAGCCGGCGTGACGGTGGTGCATTACGCCGGCATCACCGACAACAAGTCGGCGTCCGCGCTCAAAGGCCGCTTCACGCGCGAGGAAGCGCTGGGCAAACTACTCGAAAACTCTGGTCTTCGGTTCGAATACGTCAATCCGAAGACGATTGCGATTCGGGCCTCCGATCCTGACAAAGAAAGCGCGCAATCCGGCACTCAGGCGCAGGGAGTGCAGGGGACCGTACCGCCAAACCTCGCGCAAGCGGACACGCCGCATTCGGAAAGCCCGTCCGGCCCGACCTCGGACGACCCGTCGCAATCCTCCGCACGAACCTCTATTGCAGGTCACGTCATCGACGCCGCGTCAGGCGACGCGCTGATCGGTGCACTGGTTCGGGTTGTGGAAACCGGACAGACCGCACCGACGGATGAGCAAGGAAATTTTCGGATCCGTAACCTCTCGCCCGGCGAATACATGCTGTCGATCTCCTACCTTGGCTTCGCCGACAGGATGTGGCGCGTGAATGCCGAGGGAGTTCCTCCAGATTCCTACGAGCTTGAGCGTGCCGCGTGGGACGCGGGGGAGATCACGATCTTTGGCACGCGCAGCTCGCGCAGCACGGCGCTCAATCAGCAGCGCACCGCCGAGAACAGCTCGTTCGTGATCTCCGCCGACACCCTCGGCGACTTTCCGGGCACCACCATTTCCGAAGCTTTGCGTCGCGTCCCGGGACTCGCATTTGAACGTGATCCCATCAATGGCGATGGCACCAATATCATCCTGCGCGGACTCGCCCCGGAGATGAATGCCATCAAACTCAACGGCCTGAACATCCCATCCGGCAGTGCACCGTCGTCATTCCAGGATCGGCGCCGTGCGGCCAGCATCAACAATCTCCTCGCCGACTCCGTCGACAAGATCACCGTTCACCACAGTCTGCTTCCCAGCATGAGCAGCATGGGCAGTGGCGGGCTGGTGGAGATCGAGACCAAATCGCCGCTGAAGCGCCCGCACCGTTATGCGCACTTTGGACTGGAGCTTGGTCGCTCGGGCGGAGATTTCTCCGAGGACATGCTGGCGACTGGCACCGTCTCTGGCACTTTCGGCGCCGACGACAACTTCGGCTTGAGTGCGTCGCTCCAGTATCGCGAGCGCCAGGTTCAAACGATCAGCTACAGCACTCAGCTCTTGTTTGGTGGATACCTGCCGCTCGATAGCGAGGGCCTGCCGAATATTTTCGACATCGGCCAGATCGACCCGCGCGTTGAATTTCCATTCGAGCCGGGTAACGACCAGGTCTTTCCGACTTTTGGATCGAGTAACTTCAATGATTCCGACAGCGCTACGCTCAACGCGACCGTGTCGGGAGAATGGCACATTGCGGATCACAGCAACCTGCGCCTGGATGTGCAACGGGCCCGCACCCGCAGCAAGACCTTCTCTCGCCAGAGCAGCAGCCAGTTCCTTTCCGGCTACAACAAGCTGGTGGCGGTCCCCGCGTTGGGAGGTGAGCTGCGGAACTCCCTGATCTGGGACGATGCCGATTCACCGTTCAGCGGCTTGGGACTCGTAAGTCAGACGTACTTGCGCGGTGTCACCGACGACATTACCGATAGCTTCAGCTTTCGCGGTAGTTCGTCGGTCGGCAAGTGGCATCACAACTACGCGGCCGGTTACTCGCTCGCGTCGAACTCGCCCGATTTCACGAATCTTTCGGCCCAGTTCGTCGCCGGTCCTTTAGGTAGTTTCCTGCAGTTCGATCCCGGCATGTTCCTTCCCGAGGTGTACGATCCGCAAGGCAATGCCGTGTCGGCATACGGGGCGCGCAGCGGTGATGGCTTGCCCTTGCCGCGTTTCTCCGACGCGGGCTGGGCTTTCTTCAACAATCCCGACAGTTACAACGTATTGCCGGCTTCCCTGTCGCACGATGAAGGCAGGAACGAACGGTACGCGGCCGAGCTCAGCACCCGCTACGAGTTCGGCGGCACTAACCTGCAGTACCTGGAAGTCGGCGCACAGTTCGAGTCCTCGAAATTCTCCGGCTACCGAGATGTCCGCTGCGTCACCTTCGACCCTGCCAATGGCTGTCAGGTCGGGGCCGTTGCCCTGAGCTCGCTGGGTTTGAATTTTCGCGGCTCGAATCTCGACCCCATCGGAATCAAGGGACGCGGATTCGAACTGGTCGCGCAGCGCGACATCGAGGCGTTCCTCGATGGCTTGCCCGAATTCGCCGCAATGAATCCGGATCGGGCCCGCCTCGAAGAGGTGTTCCTGCCGCCCGCGATCAACGACAATTCGACGCGTGAGAACAACTCGGCGGCCTATCTACAGGCCAATATTCACTTCGGCAAGCTCGAAGTAGTTGGAGGCGTGCGTATGGATCGCGTGGACGTCGAAGCGGTCAACCTCTACGCGCCGGTCTTCATCGATGAGTTCGGCGTGCCGGTGCCGCTGTTCACCGACAGATTCACCGAGGTGATCGCGCAGTCGGGAGCTACCACGGATGTCCTGCCGCGCGTGCAGTTCAATTATCGGCAGAGCGACGACCTGGTGTTCCGCGCGAGCTACAACCTGGCCGTCGCCCGCCCGAGCATCATGGAGATGTCCGCGCAGCCACAGGTGGAATTGAGTTTGTTTGTCGACGATCTATTCCAGCCTTTTCCCACTCTCAGCATCGCGCGCGGAAATCCGAGCCTCGATCCGGCGGTGACGCACAGTTTCGACCTGGGAGCCGAGTACTACAGCAGCCAGATCGGGCTGATTCGTCTCAATGCTTTCTATAAGCACATCGAGAATCTCCTGGAGACGCAGATCGAGGTGATCGATCAGATCCCCGGCGACGTGGTATTTCCGGATGATCCGGATTTTCGCGCGGGGCTTGCCACTCCCGACTTGCAGGTCACAACGTCGCAGCCAGTCAATACCCCTTATCCCGGGCGCATTTGGGGTCTCGAGACTCACGCGGAACGGCAGTTCGTCTCCCTGCCGGGCATCTGGAGCGGCTTGGGCATGTTCGCCAACTTGACCTACACCGACAGCGCTCATGTGCAGTCATACATCTGGTTTCAGGCCCCCAATGGGACGGAGGTCTTGCATCTTCGTGCGGTGCCGCTGGATCAGCAGCCGAAATTTTCCGGCACCTTTGCCCTGACCTACAACGCCCTTGGAATCGACTCGAGCCTCTCGTATTCCGGCCAGTCACGTAAACGCTCGCGGTTCGTTGCGAATGGGCTGGTGCTGCAGGATGAAAATTACAACTCGCTCGATTTGCGTACCGAATATGCACTGCGATTCGGAGAGGGAAAGTATCGCGTTTACTTCGAGGGCAGCGATCTGCTGCGCAGCGAGCGCGACCCCGATCTGATCCAGAGCCAGGCCGGCTTCGTCACGATGGGTTCTTACATCGGCGGGCGGCGCTTCAAACTCGGATTCAATGCCACGTTCTGAGCGGTCATCGCCGCGCACTCGCTTCATCCTCGCATTTCTGTCCGCGGCGCTAGCCGGTGCGGCTGCTGTTCCGGCCCGCGCGGTGCCGGCGGACACTCCGCACGCACTGTCCCGCGCCAGTTTCGCGCTGTTTGAATTGCACCGTCAAAGCGGCCGGGTAGCCGCCGCGCAGGGGGTCCTCGAGCGCCTCGATCGCACGCTTGCACCCGCCGCGGCGGAGCGTCTCGAGCTTGCAACGGCCTACGAGCGGCTGGGGCAGGAGGCGAGCGCAATTGCGGTCTGGGAAGATTTTGCCGGCCATGGCGGGCAACTTGCCGTGGCCGAGCGCATGAAGGTGGCGCACCTGTACGAAGAAGTGGGCAAGCGCGAGCAAGCCTTGCGCAGCTGGCAGACCGTGTGGAATGGGCGTTTGCCTGCGGTCCAACGCAGCATAGTTGCAGATCGCATCCTGACGATTGCGGCCGAGGAAGGCCGACTCGCGGAGCTTGCCGCAGAACTTGAAATCAAACATCGAACGGGCAAGGCCGATCGGCACGATACCGGCCTGCTGGTGCGTGTCTACGTCGAAGGCCGTCAGGCGCTCTCGGCCGTGGAATGCATCGACGAGTTGTTCGCCGAAGACGGCGCCGATCAGGTGCAGATTCTCAAAGAACGGGCAAAGGTGTACCGGCTGCTGGGTGATTCCGAGTCCTTTCAGCGCACCACACGCCGTCTGGTCTCACTGGACCCCAGCGGCACGCCTCAGTATTTGCGCGAACTCGTTCTGGCTCAGCTGGCAGATGAGAGGCCCGATCGCCTCGTGCGATTGAGCAAACTACTGGCCGAGCTGCGTGACCGCGACGCCGCGCACCTCGGGGGAGATTTTGAAGCGGGGGTGCTGGCGCTCGCGGGTTTTGCCGACGAGGCGACGACAGCATACCGTCGCTTGACGGCGCTGCAGCCATTGCAGCCAGATGGCTATCTACTGCTTGGCGATGCGTTGAAGAGGCAGGGCCTCGAGAAGGAGGCCACGCTTCAATTTCAGTATCTGGCCGAAAATGCGCCGACCCGTGCACTCCTGGTTGCCGGCGTCGACGGGCTCTTGAACCTGCTGCCGGGCAATGATGCGATGCGCATGACCTTGAACTTCAACGGCGTCTTGAGTACGCCGCGCGGCAGGGAATCCGCTCAATCCGGGCAACGCCGTCGCACGCTCATCGGCTGGGCGCAGCGCCTGCTCATCGAACAGTTGATCCTCGAGGGCGACAATTTCCAGTCTTATGGTCTGCTGGCCGAATTGTTCCAGGAAAACCAGGACGGCGTGCGCCACATCGAGGTCCTGGACAATTCCCTGCCGCTCGCCGGGGGAGTTCGCTCGACCTCGCTGCGTGAGCTCATCGCGCTCGTGACTCCGGTCGAGGAGACCTTCGCAACGGGCGCCGGCCAGCACAGTGCGACCTCTCTCAAGGACGCGGGCGAGCGTCGCCTGGCATATGGCCGGCGCCTCATCGCGCTGCGCGAAGCGTTGCCGCCCGAGACCTATCTCAACGCGGGCCACGACTTCCTCGACCGCATGGACACGGCGAGCGCCGCGCGCGCGTTCAATCTGGCCGTGGATGTAACCGGGCGCGCGGATCTGCGTGGTGAGATCGCGAAGCTCTACGACAAAACGGGATTCGACGAGCTGGCGCTCGGTGAATATCGCCTCGCCCTGATCCGCGACAGTGGCAACGTCGCCCTGATGGTGAGGCTCGCCCGCGTGATGGAACGGACGCTGCAAAGGGAAGAAGCCAATGCGATCTATGTCGCAACGCTGCAAACGCTGCTGCTGCGGCAGCCTCAACAAGTGCAACTCTCTGCGCCGGATGCTTTTGATATCACGAACGCGCCTCAACCAGGCCACGATGGGGCCATCGGTGGGCCCACCACCCTGGATTTCAAAACCTACTATGAGCCGGTTCTGCAAGGTGTGCTCGCTACCTGGCCCACGCAGCACGAGCGCGGAGTCGCGCTTTTGTCCACATTCGAAGCACTGTTCGACACGGACCTGAACGCGGCGCGTGCTTCCGGAGCGACCACCCCGAAGAATTTCCTGCGTCTCGATCGCATGGGCGCGGTCGTCACCCATCTGGCGCTCGCCAGCGGCGAGATCGAGTTTGCCGATCGCATCGCTGCCAGGCAGAGGAAGGTTTTCACGACCGATCCCGGACTCAGTTCCGGCATTGCCCGGGTTCGGGCGCAATGGGGCTATCGCGAGACGGTGCTCCGGGATGGGCGGCTGTCGTTGACTGCGCAGATCGAGGAGGCGCTTGCCGAGGCTGAACGCAGTCGCAGCTATGAGCAAGTCATCAACCTCGCCGTGTTGAGCGGCGATGAAAGTCAGATGCTTCAGGTTGCGCGCAGCTGGGCCAAAGCAGGCTTCCCCGGCGAGGCGGTTGCCTGGGCTCAAGGGCGGCTTCGCGAGCGCAACTTTCGGAACTTGTGCCGATACGCGGCCAATCTACTGCGTGAGAAGGGGCGCGCATGGCTCGTCGACGTGCTCATACAGCCACAGCTGGTGGCTAGCCTCGAGGAAGCCATCGGCCAACCATTGTTTTCGAGTGCCGGGCTGCTCGATCTGTTGACCCCGATAGGCGATGCCTCTAACCAATCCATCATCCACATTCCTGTGGAGGCATACGCCTCGATTGTCGTCCGCCTGACTGCGGAGCACAGGCTGACGCTGCTGCGAATGCTGGTAGCGAAGGAAGATGGACTGGCAGCGTCGATAGGCTATTGGCGCGAGCTGTTGAAGTTGCCGCTCGACGCCGCCTTCGCCCAGCAGGCGGCGGACCTCGTTCTAGCGGCGATAGAGCGCAGCAAAGATACGGCGAACACGCCTTTCACCATCACGGCACTGCTGATCGAACCGCAGATCCATCCCGACAATATCGAAATCTCCGCGAAGCTCATCGCGCGCTGGACCGCGCGACTCACCCAACCGATCGACTATTTTCGCTGCCTGGCGCTGCTCAAGCAGGGGCGACTCGAGCTCGCGCTTGATGACTATCTGGATGTACTGCGCCGTGTGCTGGAGATGGAACAGCGCGACGCGAGCATCTCGACGGATAATGTATCGGCGCCGCTTGAACCTCTGCGCAAGGCATTCCTGCCGCGCTATCGGCAAGCCCTGAAGCATCGGCTCGATGTTCTCGAAGCGCGGCAAGGTCGCAGCGCCTCGCTTGCGGCCTTGAACTATCGCGCGTTGTATGCCGGCAGCGGCACTCCGTCCAGCGAGCTGGAGATGTTTCTCACTGCGGCGCTCGATGAAAGTCCCGACGACGAAATCTTCCTGGCACAGCTGCAAAGCATTTATCAGGCAGAGGGCCTGACGAGCCGTGCGACTCCATTGATCGAGCGTTTGCGGCGGCTCGATCCCGATGAAATGGTGTACCGCGCGGCGCTGTTTGCGGCCTATGTGAGCGCCGACAGGCCCGTGGATGCCTGGAAATTGAACGAGGACAGCCCGGAGGATATGCGCGCCACCGCGTTTCTCAAGGAACTGGCGCTACGCAGGGGAAAGTCCGGGAGTAGTTCTCCTGTCGGCGTGGTGTTGATACCCGAGTTCTCGTTGCACAACCGAAGCGCCCCCTCTCAGTTCAATACCTGCACGGATCTGGCGGGCGCAATCCGCAGTGGCGACTCGAAAGCGGCGCAACAAAAGCTGCGCGCGCTGTGGCTCACAGTGACGGCTCTCGATAGTACAACCTCATTCTGGCGCCCCGAGTCCTATGAATCCTACGATCGAATCCTGGCGTGCGGCGATCCGGATGGGCCGGTCGCGGGCGCTGCAAGCAAAGGACGTTTTGGAAACTCGTTGCTCGAGAAACTGCAAGGGGCGGCCTACCCAGCTGGAAAGACCACGATCGCGCTGGTGACCGAACATTCCTTCAGCGTCGGCGAACTCGAAGACTATTTGCGCTCGACTCCTGCGGCGCAAGAACAGCGCATCTATCCACTCTATACCTACCTGGTCGCGGCCTACGCCAAACACGGCCTCGCGGACGAGAAGCGGACGCAGTTGGGCCGGGCTATAACTGAAGGTCGCGCCAACTTTCGCGACATCACGCTGTGGCTGAGCCTGCTTACGAGCGCCTCAAGCGAGATTCCGGCGACCGCGAGGCGAACGCTGGATAAGCTCGATGCCAGCACTCGCGCGATCTCACTTCGGCAATTGATGCTGATGGCGCGCATTTACGCGGCGGGCGGCGAGTCAGCGCGCGCCATGGAGGTCTACCGACGGATCGCAGTGCGATCCCTGATCGAGAGGCAACAGCACCAGCTCGATTTCGATGGCAGTTCAGTGGTGGCGGTGAGTGCGGTCACGTTACTCGAGGAGGCCGGGCGACATCTCGATGCGGCTCACCACGCCCAGCTGTCGCAGGATATCCTGCGCATGTTGCGACCGGCGCCGGGCGCGGCGCATCAGCTGCATGAAGCTCACGATCTGCTCGCGCTGACGGTGGGTGGGGCTGCAGAGTCCGGAGAGCCACAGTTTGAGTGGGCCGTTGCCAAGCTCATCGCCGTCGCCAATCAACATATGCGTGCAGGGGAACTCGATAGCGGGCTGGCTATTCTCAAACTTGCCATGCGCACGGGCCCAGCTTCAATGCCAATCTCCGACACCGAGGACGAAGCCACTCTTCAGAATGTCTTTCGCTTGAGCGAATACACATCGATTCTTGGCGTCACGCTACCGTTCGATCCACACGAAGCGCTGGTAAATTTTGCGCCCGGTGCCTCGGCGCCTGCTTTGCGGCGCGCAGCCGCCGTGCTCGAGGAGTGGCGCGTCGATCCCGCGGTGGATTCGAGCAAGCGGCTCGTGATGCTCGGCGTGGTGGCGTACCGGTTGCATGCCGCGCGTGATGCCGAAACAGCAGCGGTAGTCCTGCACGCTATCTCGGCCGCGCTCGGCACGTCGGTGCGCTACCCTCGTCTGGTCACCGATTTCATGCTGGATGTCGCGCGCGTCATCGATGGCAAGCTCGATCTTTCTGCCGAGCGGAGCCTGCTCTCCGCCGGCCAGTTGCAGATCGAGCAGATTGCTACGGTGATCGAGCGCACTGCGCGAGAAGAGGGGGTTGCGCGTGCCCTGGAGCGTGGTGAGGAGGCGGCAGTGACTACACAAAATGACAACCTGCTTGCGCTGCTCGTGCGCCTTGCCACGGAATCAGGCGACGCGGCGCGTGCCGAACGCTGGCAGTTATCGAGATCTGCGGCGGCGCATGCGCGGCAGGCGCTGGGGATGCAATGATATGAAACGCAATGGCGACGCCATCATGCTTCTGAAAATCGAAAATGGACTTTCATTCAGTCCGATGACATTTGGCACAGCATCTCGAGAACTGTAGTTGTCTCGCGCGGTGCCTTGTCCGCGAAGTCGAGCACTATCTCGAGGGGCTCGAGCCGACCGGCCGCCGGAAGATCGGGCTCGACGGTCACTCGGGCAACTTGAGAATTTCTGAGCGAATCGTTTGTGGAATATGGGGGGGTGGGGGATCGTCTACGGTTTGGGCGAGCCGTACATCGCTCGTAGTACGCAGGCGTAGTTTGCAAGAGTGCCAAGCCCGACTGCCCTTCGACGACTGTCGACGTTTGCCTCGTCCTCCATCGGCGCAGGATTCAGCTCACCATCGCGCAATACGAAATTGGTTCCGTATCGCTGTGGCTTGCCCCGGCCGTCCAGAAGATCGTCAGTAAGCATGGCTACATCACCGCTGCTCACTTCGCCCCGGCACACGTGATGGGTGGTCAGCTTCAAAACTTTCCCTTGGAAATCCGCATCGTTCGCGGCGTGTAAGGTCAGCAGCCACGCGGCCTTGACTCCGTCGAGTCCGACCATCTCCGCAGCGGAGAACCCTTCCTGTCTGACAATGTGCTTCAGACGCTTGAGGTTGGCTGAGTCCACCTCGCGCACTAGTACGATCTGCGGGTCCGTCAGATCGATGTTGAGCCCGGACGATTGCAGAGCTTCTCGGGCTTCCTGATCCTGCTTTGCCATGAGCAGCAGATTCTCGCGTAGAGCGGGCCTGCTCGGCGCACGCAAGTTCGGCGTTGTCATGCGCGCCCGGAGTTCAGCGGCTTCGCTCACGGCTTCTGGACACATCGAATCAATCTCTGAGAGCTGAAGGTCGGCGCTTCGGACGGGGATTGGCTCCACGCCGCCGACGTCAGCAATGACAGCGCCAGACAACCGGCTCGAAAGTGCACACGCAAAGGCACGACTTCCCATCTCGCAGTTGTCATCGCATTGCTCCCTGACCGCGGACTCACTGCCAGATCGCCCAGTTACGTGGTCACGGTGAGCTTCACCCCGAGCGAATCCACCAGTTTTCGCACGGTCTCGTAACGCACCTTTGCCCCTGGGGCGAGCGCTTTGTAAAGGCTTTCGCGTCCGAGACCCGAAGCCTCGGCGACGGACGCCATGCCTCGCGCCTGGGCGACATTGGCCACAGCGCGCAGAAACATGTCGGGGTCTGGGTCTTCCAGAGCGGCTGCCAGGTATTCGGCAATTACCGCTTCACTGTTGAGATGGCGTGACGTATCGAACGGTGCGAGTTGACCCGCCATCGCTGCTTTCGCCTTTCTCTTCTTCGCAGTCATGTTTTCAACTCCCGCGCAATCTTGAGCGCGCGTTTGATGTCTCGCTTCTGAGTCGACTTGTCGCCGCCAATCAGAAGCACGTAAACGATCGTGCCACGTCGTGTGAAATAAACGCGGTAACCAGGGCCGAAGTGAATCCGCATTTCGCTCACGCCTTCGCCGACAGACTGGCAGTCGCCGAAGTTTCCGAGCGCCGCGGAATCCAATCGCGAGAGGACGCGTGCCTTGCCTTTCGCATCCCGCAGTTTTCCGAGCCACTGCTCGAATTCCGGCGTTGCAATCAGACTGTTCACAGGCGTGTAGTGTATCCGTATAGATACAGTTCTGATGGCAAATCTGATGGCAAATATGGGGACTTCGGGGGATTTCAGGGGACCGGCATGTGTTTATCGATCAGCAACTTGCTGATCCGCAAGGTCACTCGCCCGAGTTCGACCCCTCTCTCTCTCTCTCTCTCTCTCTCTCTCTCTCCGCCTGGGGCCGATCTTTACTCATTGGCTTAGTCGCCGGTCAAAACGCGCCACTCACTGTCAGAGTTGCGTTGCGCGGATTTCCATAAACTTGGCCGTGGCCCGGAAACGAGATTCCGCTGAGGTATGTCTTGTCGCTCGCATTCTCGATCGAGAGACTCACCTCGAATTTTTTGTTTAGTTTGTATCGGCAATGGACGCCGAATACCGTGTACGGGTCTTGCTGGATGCGATACGGCACCTCGTCATCCCACGCGTCATCGCTCTCGAAATCCCAGAAGACCACGCCGGTCGTGTAGAGCTCGCTCAGATAACGCGCGCTGAACCCGATTTTCCACTGGTCGTCCTGCGACGTGTATGAGCCGCCGAGGTGCAGCATGTGTTTCGGTGTCGTCGGATCCCAGGCCACGGTGATCTGGTCGGCATTGTCCATTTCCTGCTCGACGTAGGTGTAGCCGCCGATGAGCTCCCACCCTTGCGCGATCGAGCCTGCGATCGAGAGTTCAACGCCTTCGCTGCGCACGAGTCCCGCGGGCTGCAGGCACGGATCGAGCAGCAGGTCTGCATAGCTGCACACACCTTCCAGCTCACCATCGGGATCCTCGAGCGCGAGGTTTGTCTGGTCGAGCCGGAAGATCGCCAGCGCGCCGTTCAGCGCGCCGGCGTACGCCTCCAACTTGAGGCCCACTTCCAGATTTTCGCCAAAGATAGGGTTAAGCACATTGCCGTTGGCATCGATGACTCCCAGGTCCTGCGGCTCGAAGATCTCTGAGTAGCTGGCGTACGCGGAGAAGTGCTTGCTGAAATCCCAGGTGATGCCCGCGTAGGGCGTGAACTCACCCGACTCGTCGTTGAAGGCCGTACCTTCCCATTCGTTGGTCGTCCAGCTCATGCGCCCGCCAACGATGAAGTGCAGCGGATCGGCGAGCTGGAAGCGGCCCGCGGCAAATGCGCCGTACTGCTTGCGATCGCCGTTGCCCCAGAAATCCTCGCCCCACGGAATCGAGTAAGGATCGAGGTCGTTGCGCGGATTCCAGGTCTCTGGATCGATGACCGCGAGCGCCTCGGTTCCGTACTGGTAAATATCCTGCAGCTCTTTGCGCCGCGATCCATTAACACCGAACATGAGTTCGTGGTTGCGGCCGAACAGTTCCACGGGTCCGCGGGCGAAGAGATCGAGTGAGAGCGCGCGATTGCGCCAGCCTTCGAGCTGGGTCCCGATTGTGACGACCGGAACACCTTCACTGCCCGGCACGGCTTCCAGCGCGTCGAAGTCGGTGCTGTTGAAAGCTGCCATGCCGCGGATCTGCCAACCGTTTTCAAAGCTGTGTTCGCCCCGTAGGAACACGCCCCAGAATTCATTGTTCTCGTGGGCCCAGGTCGCTCCGAGATTCAGCTCGCGCGGCCAGTTATAAAGCGTGCCATCGGGTTGTGTTGGATTGCCGTAGTGAGCGCCGTAGGAACCATCGATGCGTTCGAACGCGGTGCCGAGAATGAAATAGGTGCGGTCGCCCGGAGTGAAATCGAGCGCGCCATATCCGCCGACGTGCTTGCCGCGGGTATCGTCCAGATACAACTCGATGTGATCGTAGAGGCCGACGAATCGGCCACCGAAGTTGCTGTCGCCGAACGGGCCGCCGACGTCGCCGACAATGCGGTACCCGCCGAAAGTGTCGAATCCGGATTCGTATTCGCTGGTGAACTGATCACCCGGCGTCTTCATGACGAGATTGACCACACCGCCGGGTTTGCCGGCGCCGGAAATCAGGCCCGCGGCGCCATGAATGATTTCCACGCGGTCGATGAAGGCCGAATCCGGTGACCAGTTGCCGCGCCCGCCAAATCCGTTGGGGGAGGGGATGCCGTCCTGCTGAGTCACCATGTCGAAGCCGCGCGACTGGAAGTAGTAAGCCTCCGTGTTGCGCTCGTTCTGTACATGCACGCCGGGCGCGAATTCGAGGATGTCGCGTACGTCCTGCAGGTTGAAGTCCTTGATGACTTCTTGGGGGATGACGGTTACCGATTGCGGCGTCTCTCGCAGAGAGAGTCCCAGGCGCAGGGCGGTGCTCGATGTGCCCGTGGTGTACGAATCGCTGCCCTCGGTGCGCCCCTCGTCGGGTGGTGCGTCGGCTTGAACCTGCACCGCCTCCATGGTTTTCACGGCAGGTGCCTCTTGCGCGTGAGCAATGGAACTGAGAACTGCCGCAGCCGCGGCGAGTGTGACGACACGTTTGATCATGAGCCCTGCCCAAGGATGAGACCGATTGGAGCTGGCGGGCTCGATGCCCGAGCGTGATGCCCGGAATCTGGCTGGCTGACCTATATAAGGAGCAGAATCTTAATGAGAATAGTTCTCACAAACAAGTCAGGGCGGAATTGCGGGCCGGCGAAGGCTGATGAGCATCGGCAAGGCCCAGCGCCTCGTCCGTCTCAGGTCAGCCGCGCCGCGCGAATGGCGCTGCGGCAGCAGCGTCGACATGCCGGTCCGCCCCACTCTCGCAAGGGTCGAATCGATGCTGTCGATTTCAAAGACGGCGCGTGGACGCACGCTGCCCTCAGTGAGCATGGCATCTGCGATGCGACGCATGTCGAAACTGTGCGGCAACAACGCCAGCCGCTGCGCATCGATGTCCGGACTAGGCTATCTTTTGGGCGTCAAGAACTTGCAGATTGGCTTGCAAGATGATGGGTATTTCCTGAGGTATGGATATTCGGGAATATTCGAAAAGCGCTTTAATTCATGCACTTCGGGAAGCGGTATGAATCCCTCTCTCTCCGCCAAAATTCTCCTTATAAATCAACACGTTACATTGTTGTTAGGCGATATTTTGGCTGTTTTTCGGGATTCGAATCACCGCTGGCTCTGAGCCGCATTCTCGACGCCATTTTTGTGTGTGGACTGCCTCGAGGCACAGTTAACGGCGGACTAACTACCTAGTCGGCCGACTCCTTCTACGCGGAATGCGTTTCGAGTTCTGAATGGCCGCATAGCGGAGTGGAATCCTACAGCCACTTGGCTTTGCGCAGTTTGTAGAACACATAGACATCGATCACCACCATCAGGCCAAGCGCGGCGGGATAGCCAAACCTCCACCCGAGCTCCGGCATGTGCTCGAAGTTCATGCCATAGATTCCTGCGACCATGGTTGGCACCGCGATGAGCGCCGCATATGCCGCCAGCCGCTTCATCGTTTCACTTTCCTGCAGTGTGATCATCGAAAGATTCACGGAGATCGCCGTGGATGCCGAGTCGCGAATGGTTTCGATGGTCTGATTCAAGCGAAGCAGATGGTCATAGATGTCGCGAAAGTATTCGCGCAAACCCGTGCACAGCGCCGGTACGCGAGCGCCGGATAGATTGGAGACACCTTCGAGCAGGGGCGCCACCGCGTGTTTGACGACCATGAGGCGATTCTTGAGTTCGTACAGAGCTTCCACGTTCCCGCGCGGTGAGCCCGTCCCGGCAAAAATCCGCTTTTCGATGGATTCGAGTTCGGCTTCGAGCAAGTCCAATGCTGGAAAATAGCGATCGACGACCGCGTCTGTGAGCGCGTACAGCACGAATCCCGAACCCAGGCGCAACAGCTCGGGCTCTTGCTCACAGCGCGCGCGCACTTCCTGAAAACCGCGCTCGACTTGGCTGCGCACCGAGACCACGTAGTTTCGGCCGGCAAACACCGCCATCTCGCCGACGCGTAGCTCTGCGCCGTCGGGCTCGATGATCTGCATCACTGCGAACAGGCTGTTGCCGTAATCCTCGACCTTAGGCCGCTGGTGCCCGTTGCGGGCGTCTTCCACCGCGAGAGGGTGCAACCCGAGTTGTTGCTGCAATTGCTCGAGCGTCTCGGCGTCACGCTCGCGGAGGGCCACCCAGACGAGATGGCCCGGCTCGCTCACATATTTCTGAACTTCCTCAATTCCGATATCGGCCATTTTTTACCGTCTCGGTAACGACGCAGCTGATGAGCATCAAGTTCCTCCGGTTGGGTGAATCCTGGCGCGCCAGGGGTGGTTTGAACCTGCATGGGAAAAAGTTCACACCGTTTTGTCTTCCGCGGGTGTTGTCGCGCCGCCATCCTCCCAGCCATGGAAATCATGATCGTCGCTCTTCTGGTGGTCCTGTGGGCCGCCACGTATCTCATCTGCTCCCTGGTGTCGGCTTTGCAGGAGCGCAAATGAACCTCATGGATTGGATTGGTCTTCTGCTCTGCGTCGGAATCTTCGTCTACCTGGTGGTGGCGCTCCTCTATCCGGAGAAATTCTGATGACGGCGCAAGGCATCTATCAGGTACTCGTATACATCGGAATTCTCGTCGCTTTGGCGAAGCCGCTGGGCTCATTCATGGCCGCGGTGTACGAAGGCCGGCGTACATTTCTCTCGCCGCTGATCCGTCCATTGGAAAGCTGGATCTACCGCGTTGCAGGCGTAGATGAGAAGTCAGAAGTCGGCTGGAAGCGTTATGCGCTAAGCCTTCTGCTCGTGAATCTGCTTGGTATCGTGATGGTCTATCTATTGCAGCGGCTGCAGGGCTTGCTTCCACTCAATCCGCAGAACTTCGGCGCAGTGAGCGCGGACTCCTCGTTCAATACTGCCGTGAGTTTCGCCAGCAATACGAACTGGCAGGGTTATGTCGGTGAGTCGACGATGAGCTATCTCACGCAGATGCTCGGCTTGGCCGTGCAGAACTTCCTCTCCGCCGCCACCGGCATGGCGGTGCTGGTCGCGTTGATCCGTGGCTTCGCGCGCCGCCAGGTGAGCGAGATCGGAAACTTCTGGGTCGACTTCACGCGCAGCACGCTCTATGTCTTGCTGCCCCTGTCGCTGATCCTGGCAATCGTGCTCGCCTCGCAAGGGGTAGTGCAGAGCTTCCAGTCTTATCGGACGGTCTCGCTGGTAGAGCCGTTGAGCATTCAGACATCCGTCGAGGATGCCGCCGGTGCGCCGGTCCTTGACGCAAGAGGTCCGCCCGAAACGAAGACGGAGCTCATTACCGAGCAGATCATCCCGCTGGGTCCTGCCGCGAGCCAGATCGCCATCAAGCAATTGGGTACCAATGGTGGTGGCTTCTTCAATGCAAACTCCGCGCATCCCCTCGAGAATCCGACGCCACTGTCCAACTTCCTCGAGCTGCTTGCCATCCTGCTGATTCCGGCGGCGCTGTGCTACACGTTCGGTCTCATGGTGAAAGACAAGCGTCAAGGATGGGCGATCCTCATCGCGATGCTGATTATCTTTTTACCGCTGACTTTCGGCTGCATCGCCTTCGAACAGTCAGGCAATCCGCATCTCGCAGCACTGGGTGTCGATCAGACGGCCTCCGACCTGCAATCGGGCGGGAACATGGAGGGCAAGGAGACGCGGTTCGGGATCGCGAATTCCGCGCTGTGGGCGACGGCGACGACCGCCGCATCCAATGGATCGGTAAATGCCATGCATGGCTCGTTCACTCCGCTCGGCGGCATGGTGCCGATGTGGCTAATGCAGCTCGGGGAAGTCGTGTTCGGCGGCGCGGGCAGCGGACTGTACGGCATGCTTATGTTCGCGATCGTCGCGGTATTCATCGCAGGTCTCATGGTCGGTCGAACGCCGGAATATCTCGGCAAGAAAGTCGAGAGTTTCGAAATGAAGATGGCGGCGTTGACGTTGCTCATTCCGCCGGCCGTGGTGCTCGTGGGCACCGCTATCGCGAGCGTGCTGCCAGACGGCACTGGCAGTGTCGGCAATCCGGGTCCGCACGGATTCTCTGAAATCCTTTATGCCTTCTCATCGGCCGGTAATAACAACGGCAGCGCGTTCGCGAGCATTTCAGCGAATACGCCGTTCTATAACGTAACGCTAGGCGTCGCCATGTGGATCTCGCGCTACTGGCTGATTATTCCGGTGCTCGCGATAGCGGGCAGCCTGGCGGCGAAGCGGGCCACAGCCGTCACCGTCGGTACGCTGCCAACCCATACGCCGCTCTTCATCACGATGCTTGTAGGTGTCGTCTTGTTAGTGGGCGCGCTCACCTTCGTGCCCGCGCTAGCGCTCGGACCCGTGGTCGAGCACCTGCACATGATTGCCAACAAATAGCTGAGCGCAAGCAATGAATGCAACTACAGTCAATGCCGGCTCCCGTACCAACTTCCTGACAGGACCAATCATTTCCGGCGCGCTGCGCGACAGCTTCGTGAAGCTTGATCCGCGAATTCAGTTCCGCAATCCGGTGATGTTCGTGGTTTTCGTCGGCAGCATCCTTACGACCGTCATTGGTATCGCCGCTGCACTCGGCGCCGTGAGCGATGCAGGTCGTCCGGGCTTTGTGCTGCACGTGTCGGCGTGGCTGTGGCTCACCGTCTTGTTCGCAAACTTCGCCGAGGCCGTGGCGGAGGGGCGCGGCAAAGCGCAGGCGGCGACATTGCGTGCGATGCGAAAGCACGTGCTCGCGAAGAGAATCATCGGCAAGGATCGCCATGAGCACCAGAGCAGCGAGTCAAGCGAGCTCAAGCGCGGCGACCTGGTGTTTGTCGAGGCGAATGACACCATCCCCGCTGACGGTGAAGTGGTGGAAGGGGTGGCATCGGTCAACGAGAGCGCCGTGACCGGCGAATCCGCGCCTGTCTTGCGCGAAGCGGGCGGAGACTTTTCCTCGGTGACCGGCGGCACGCGAGTGCTTTCAGACTGGCTCGTCGTGTGTGTCACGAGTCGCGAGGGCGAGGGCTTCCTCGATCGAATGATCGCGATGGTTGAAGGCGCGTCACGCGCACGGACGCCCAACGAGATCGCGCTCGCGATTCTGCTGGCCATGATGACGCTGGTGTTCCTGCTCGCGACCGCCACGCTCGCGCCGTTCTCGCAATATGCCGTGACGAGCTCGGGGGCCGGCTCAGTGGTTACGATCACCGTGCTCGTGGCACTGCTGGTATGCCTGATTCCCACGACCATCGGCGGATTGCTGTCCGCCATCGGCATCGCGGGAATGGACCGCATGGTGCGCGCCAATGTCATCGCAACATCGGGCCGCGCCGTGGAAGCGGCTGGCGATGTGGACGTGCTGCTGCTCGACAAGACCGGCACGATCACGCTCGGTGACCGCAACGCGACGGCCTTTCATCCTGCACCCGGTG
>Ga0193752_1001178_pt1 | contig 22369 bp, 16 predicted proteins | sample H1c1metaG_FD_144924 | JGI IMG/M metagenome (GOLD analysis project Ga0193752, IMG submission 144924) | Soil microbial communities from a riparian zone of the East river system, Colorado, United States - H1c1 | ecosystem: Environmental > Terrestrial > Soil > Riparian zone | place: USA: East River...
CCGCGCGATCCTCAGTACGTGCCCGAGGGTTATCGGCCACCGCGTATCGCCAGCCTGTCGCCCGCCGCCTTTCGCAGGCTCAGCGCCGAGCTCGCGCCCGGTGTGACGCTGCACCCAGGCTTGTGGCTCGACGATGTCACGAGCCGCATCTTCGTCACCACCACCGTGAAAGGCCACGAAAGCGACGGCAGTGGCTCAGTGGTTGCTTTCAGCGATGACGATGGCGACAGCTGGCAGGCTTCGCGTACCGGCGAGGGCTCATGGGACTGGGGCAAGCTGCTGATCGGCCCGCCGGCTACGGAGTCTTCGCGACGCGCGCTCGCGGCGAGCGGCTATCCGAACGTTTTGTACTTCACGGCCACCGGACCGACGCTCATCTCGGGCCCGAATCAGATCAACTACAAGTCGCTCGACGGCGGCGCGAGCTGGACACGGCTCGCCGATGTGTTCGACCGCGACAAGCGCGGCGCTACGGGCTTCCCACAGCGCGGCGTGGTCACGCCGGATGGCGCCATCTATCGCGCGTGGGCGGGCACCGGCGCCGAGTATTTGCCGACGGCCGACAAGTCGAACATGCCCGTGCACATCGTAAGCAGCTTCGACGAAGGCGAGAGCTGGCAGCACCGCGAGCTCGGCGGCACGCGTACGACGTTGCTCGGCGCCCAGCTCGCTTCCGACAAGGAAGGCACGCTCTACCTCGCGTGGTCCGATAGCCGAGATGGTCAAATTAGGCTAGCCATGTCGCGAGACCGCGCAGAGACCTGGAGCGCGCCGTGCGTCATCCGCGTGCCCGGCGTCGCGTGGACGAGCAAACCGACGCCTGCAGTGCGTGCACCGGGAGAGATCGCGCTCGCTTTCTGGGGCAGCGACAAGGCTGAAGCCACCGGCGACGGCTGGCTGAACAAAGACGGCCGCCCCTATGACGGCTATCTCAGCGTTTGCCGCGACCTTCGAGCGGCTGAGCCGCGGTTCGTAAGCGCCCGCGCGCGATACGGAGACGCTGCGCTCTTGCCCGATGGCGAGTCCGCAATGAGCTCCGGCGAATACATCGGCGCACCGAGCTTCGCGCCCGACGGCTCAGTATGGGCAGGCTTCCTAAGCGAGACCGAAGGTGGGATCGCGGCGCGCCTAAAGCCCTTGGGCGGTTGATCGCCGGGGCATCGGCGGCATAGCTTGCGGAGCCCAGATGCCGCTCACCGCCGTACGCAACAAATCGCTCGCCGACCAAGTGTTCCAGCAACTCGCGGGCGAGATCATGCGCAAGCGCTGGCCGGCGGGCTCGAGCTTGCCCGGGGAGCGCGCGCTGACCGACGTGTTCGATGTAAACCGTCACGTCGTGCGCGAAGCGCTGCAGCGCTTGCAGCAAATCGGGCTGGTGCGGATCGCCCAGGGCGGCAGCACGCAGGTGGCCGACATCGAGCAGACGGCGGGTCTCGATCTGCTCGGCCTCGTCGCGGAGCACGCGCGCGGCGGCGAGGATGTCGCGCGGCTGTGGCTGGCCGTGCTCGAGATGCGCGCGGCGGTCGCGGCCGATGTCGCACGGCTGTGCGCGCTGCGGGCCAGTAAGGAGCTGCGCCAGGAGATCGTGGCGATCGCCAAGCAGATGAGCGCGGGCGGCAAGACTCAGGAGCTGTTCGCGCTCGAGGTGCAGTTCTGGGACCGCATGCTGCACGGCGCCGGTAACATCGCGTACCGCATGGCGTTCAACAGCATGGTGAAGAGCGCCTACGCTATGGGCACGACCGCCGCCGAGTGGTCGGCGCAGGAAGCCAAGCGCAGCGACTATCGCTCGCTGATCGCAGCGGCCATCGCCAAGGGTGACGCCGACGTCGCGGAAGCGGAGACGCGCAAGGCCATGCGCGCCGCCGTCGAGGCCTTTGCCAAGCGCAACGTGCAGGACGCCGTAGTTACGCCCAGCGCCAACGGCAAGCCCGCAGCGAGCACGAAGCCCGCCAAAGACGCGAAGCGCGCGGCTCGTGCCAAGCCGCGCACCAAGTCGCGAGCGTAGCGCCCTCGCTTCGACACCGACTTGGCGCTCGGGTATCCGCGTGTTACTGGTCCAACCAGCTGCCGAGTCGGCGGATGGAGGAGCGATACGGATGCGTAACGGGCTAACGTTGGCGGCACTTTGCGTGGGTCTGTGGAGCGCGGCATGCGGCAGCGACGAACCGGCCGCGGAGGTCGACGGGGACACGGATGCGGGCACGGACGCGGGTCCTACGGAGTCCGATGATGCAGGGCAAGATGCCGGTATGGAGCCGGACGCAGCTACACCGAGCGCGCTGGGCTGCGATCCCACCCGCCTAGGACAGAGCTATCGCGCCGCGGCCGGCGCGAGCGTGGCGCTGGTCGAGGACGACGACTCGCTACGCTCCTGCTTCTTCGCGACCGACCTCGGTAGCGCCGAGAACACTCTGGCGGTCGCGCGGGACGGCACGGTGCTGGTGGCGCCGACGTACACGGCCGAAGGCACCGGCATCTTGCGCAGCCGCGACGACGGCGACAGCTGGGAAGTCATCGTCCCCGCCGAGCGCGGCGGCGCGGCGCACGAGCGGCCGCAGCCGTTCATGATGCTCGATGCCGAAGCCGAGCGGCTGTTCTTCGTCACGACGACCGCCGGTGGCGCGTTCAACGCGCAAGGCTTCGACCTCTCGATCAGCGATGACCTCGGCGAGACGTTCTCTGCCGGCAAGGTCGGCGTCGGCACCGGCGATTGGATCAAGCTGATTCCGGCAGCGCCGGTCACCAGCACGCTGACCGACTACCCGAACGTGCTCTACGCCTCGTCGCCTGCGCCGATCTCGACGCCCGTGACCGCCGGCCTTGGCCCGCTGCACCAGCAAGTCCAGCGCTCGCTCGATGGCGGGGAGACTTGGCAAGACGTCGCCGGCGAACAGCTCAGCTTGCTGCCCGTGGACCACGACTGCCCCGAGACCGAGAACGTGATCTACGGCAACGGCGTCGCGACCTCGGACGGCGCGCTGTACCTCGGCCTGCGGCGTTGCACGCGCTTCGCCGTAGCGAGCTCGCTCGACGAAGGCGCCACGTGGACCGTGCAAGACGTCTCCGGCCCCGACCTCGTGCCGTTCGCAGGCATCCTCACCTACGTCGACGAGCACAACGTGCTGCAAGCCGAGCCGCTCGCCGTAGATAGCGAAGACAACTTGTACGCCGTGTGGGCCGATGCGACGGGCCGGCTGATCTACTCGGTCTCGCGCGATCGGGCCGTGAGCTGGTCCGAGCCGGTCGTCGTGAGCGCGCCGGCGGTGCAGGTAGCGGCGATGAGCGGTTTGGCGGTGAACGAGCCGGGCACGCTCGCACTTGCGTACTACGGCAGCACCGATGGCGAAGCATTCGATGGCTACGTCGCGGAGACCACCGAAGCCTTCGAGCAGGAGCCGCTGTTTACGTCACTGATCGTGAACGACGACGGGCCGCTCCACGCGGACACGCTCGATGCCGGCTACATCGAGCTGCTGTCCGGTGGTGATTTGATCGAAATCGTGCAAGTCCGCTATGCACCGAGCGGTGATCTGTGGGCGGCGTTCACCCGTGATCGTTGTCCTGGCAGTGGTACGAGCGCGGGCTGCGATTGGGATCGCGCCGCGCACGCGACCTCGGCGTACGAGCTGGTCATCGCGCGCGTGGGCCATCGCTGAGCGAGAACGGAGCACGACATGCATCAGAGCACACGAGCCGAGCTGCAACAGTTGTTCGAGACGCAAAAGCGGGCCTGGGCCGCGCACAGCTATCCCTCGCTCGAGGAGCGGCGCGATTCACTGAAGCGCTTGCGCGCTGCCTGCGCATTCGCACGGCGCGGTGTGGCCGAGGCGCTCGCGGCGGACTTCGGCAGCCACGATCCGAGCATCGGCTTGCTCTGGGAGCTATCCGGCGTGCTCGGGCGCATCCGCTACACCAGCGAGCACTTGCCGCGCTTCATGGCGCCGTCGCCGCGCGATGGCGATCCGTTCTTTCCGGATGGCCGCTGCTACGTGCGCTACCAGCCGAAGGGCGTGGTCGGGAACATGGCGCCGTGGAACTTCCCGGTCGACATCTCGCTCGGTCCGCTGGTCGATATCCTCGCCGCTGGCAATCGCGCGATCGTGAAGCCATCCGAGAACGCGCCGCATTGCGCGGAGCTGGTGCGCCAAGCGATCGCGTCGGCATTCGACCCGAGCGAGGTCGCGGTCGTCACCGGCGGTCTCGATATGGCGCAAGCGTTCGCCGAGACGCCGTGGGACCACCTCATCTACACCGGCAACGCTGCAGTCGCTCGCCACGTCATGGCCGCCGCGGCGAAGCACCTCACGCCGGTGACGCTCGAGCTCGGCGGCAAGAGCCCAGCGATCATCGCGCCCGATCGCGTTACCGAAGAGACGTGCGCCGAGATCTTGTCGATCAAAGCGGTCAAGAGCGGGCAGGTGTGCATCAACACCGACTACGTGCTCGCGCCGCGCGATCGCGTGGCGAGCGTGATCGAACACATGCAAACGCTATGGGCGCGGATGTTTCCGCGCTTCGTGAGCGATCCGAACAGCGTCGGCATCATCAATGCTCGCCACTATGAGCGCCTTGCCGGCTACGTGGCCGAAGCGAAGGCGCGCGGGGTGCGCGTGATCGAGCTGGGCGACGAAGCGCCGAGCGCCGCAGCGCGCAAGCTGCCGCTGACGCTGGTGATCGATCCGCCGGACGACCTCGCGCTGATGCGCGAAGAGATCTTCGGGCCGATCCTGCCGATCAAGAGCTACGACGCGCTCGACGAGGCGATCGCCTACGTGAACGAGCATGCGCGGCCGCTCGCGCTCTACGTGTTCACCGACGACGCGGCCACCGCGGAGCGCGTGATCGGCCTGACCACGTCGGGAGGCGCGTGCGTCAACGCGGTCGCCGTGCACGCCGCCGTACCGTCGCTGCCGTTCGGCGGGATCGGTGAGAGCGGCATGGGCGCTCACCACGGTATCGAAGGTTTTCGAACGTTCTCGCACGCGCGCGCCGTGTTCGAGCGTGGCGCGAGCAACGGCTGGGAGCTGCTTCGGCCGCCGTGGGGCGAGCCGCTCGCGGCGATCGCTGCGATGGCGGTCGACGAGCCGGGCACGTAAGCGGCGCGTTGCTTAGAACGCGTGCCAGACGACCGAGAGCCGCGCGAACGGCACGATCCGTCCGGTGTTGCCGACGTCGTCGCCTTCGATCAGGAAGTGCTGGCGCTTGAGCCGCAGCTCCGTGCCGAGCGCGAGCCGCGCGCCGACGCTCGAGCTCAGCGGTAGCTCGCCATCGATGCTCGCGACGGCCGACGGCAACAGCTCGGTCGCGGTGCCCTGACGGCCGGTCTGCGTCGTGCCCTCGACATCCGTAAACGCGAGCTTCGCGCCGAGCCCGCCGCCCAACACCAGCGGCCCGAGCCGCGCGCCGAGCTTGAGCCACAGCGTCGCGCCGAGCTCCGTCCAGCTCACCTCGTCACCCCCGCGCTCGATATTGCGGGGCAAGCCGACCGCGAGCTCGATCGGCAGCGCCACCATCAGCGAGGGCGTGCTCAAGCTCGGCCCGATCGCGACCAGTACGTCGAGCGCCGCGCCGCCGTCGCCTTCGATGCCGCCTTGCGCACCCGCCTCGAGCCACAGTTGCACGCGCCTGCGCTCACTCTCCGGCTCGGGCACCTCGGCGTTGCCCAGCGCGTACGCCGCGCCTTCGCGCACGTCGATCAGCTCGTGCACCTTGAGCGCGAGGCTGCGATCGACCTCGGGACCTTCGCCGCCCGGCACGCTCACCACTTCGATCAGCGCGCGGCCGTTCTGCCGGCCGACCAGGTACAGCACCGCCTGCTCCGACTGCGGCACCGTCGTCTGCGGCGGGTCGGTCCAGAGCACCCAGTCCGCGTCGTGCTCTTCTGCGAGCGCGTTCGCCGCCGCCAGCCGCGCCGGCACATCGCTCGGGAACGCTTGCGGGACGGCGATCACCTCGGCCGTGCCGCGCAGCTGGATCCGCAGCGCTGGCTCTAGCCCCGGCCGCGGCGGCTCACCCTCGGGCTGGACGAGCACGACGCGCGGCGGTGGGCGATCACCCGCTTGCGCGCATACCTGCGCGCAAAACGTGCTGAGGAAGGCGGCGGCAGCCGCGAGGCACAAGGCCCGAAAAGCCCGCATCGAGCCGCTATTCGCGCGCAACCAGCGCCTTGCGTCAACTCATAAGCAATTGTCTTCAACCAAGGGCGTCGCTTCCGCCACAGTTCCCAAGACGTGCGGAACGTAGTGCCCATAGAGCGGACCCGTCGCGAGGACCCGCCCGACCTGATCGAAGGCTGCCGGCGCGGCGACCGGGCGGCCCTCGAGCAGGTCCTGACCGCGCACGCGCCCTACCTCGAGCGGCTCCTGGGCCGGGTCGTCGGCCCGCGCGCCGAGGTCGAGGACCTCCTTCAAATGACGCTGAGCGCCGCGATCACCGCGTTCCCTCAGTTCCGCGGCGAAGCCCAGGTGCGCACCTGGCTGGCGCGGATCGCGATCCGCACCGCCCACGACCAGCTGCGTCGCGCGGAGTACCGCAAGCGCGGCGAGCTGCCGTCGATGGAGGCGGTCGCGGATGACAGCAACGACGGCCGCCGCGCCGAGGCCCACCTCGATGCCAAGCAGCGCGCGCTGCGCTTGCACGAGCACCTCAATGCGATCGGTGCGCGCAAGCGCATCGCCTTCATCTTGCATGTCGTCGAAGGGCACCCCATCGAGGACGTGGCCGCGCTGATGGGCGCGAGCAAGACCGCGACCAAGTCGCGCATTTTCTGGGCGCGTCGCGAGCTGATGCGGCGCGCGGCGCGCGACCCGTGGCTCAAGAGCCTGGTCGCAGCAGAAGGAGTCGAGCGATGATCAGTCCTTCATGTTTGAGAGCTGGCTCGCTGATCGCGGCGCGCGCAGCCGGGCTGTCGCGCGCCAATGGCCTGTGGCTCGAAGAGCACGTCCACGCCTGCACGACCTGCACGCGCGAGGCCGAGCTGCTGTCCGGCGTGCGCGCCATCCTGCTAGATGCCGAGCTCGCGCCGACCTCGGGGGCGAGCAACCGCGCCATTCATAAGGCTTTGCATGCGCACCGCCGGGGCACGGCGTCACCCACGAGCCGTGCCCCGGTCCGTCCCATCGTGCTGGGACTGAGCTTTGCGACCGCGCTCGCGTTGATCGCGATCACCGCCGTAATGCAACGCGAGTACGCCGCCAGCGATGCCGTGCATGCCACTGCAACTGCGACCGTGCCGCGCGTCGAACGACGACCGGCGGTCGTGATGAGCGACGCCGATCGGCTTCAAGCCGGTGCTCGGGTTCGCACCACGGAGCGCCTGCAGGTCCTGCTTGCGCACGCTTCGGTCGAGCTCGCGCCCGATTCGGACGCGCAATGGAACGGCGCTGCGCGCGAGCTGTCGCTGCGCTCGGGTGTGGTGATCGCCGAGGTGGATCCGGAGCCGCATCGTTCGTTCGCGGTCATCACCAATGACTTCCGCGTCGAGGTGCTCGGCACGCGTTTCGAGGTCACGCCGAGCTCGGTCAGCGTCTCCCGCGGCCGCGTGCGCATCGCCGCGCTCGACGGCACGGAGCGCGCAGTGCTCAACGCGGGCGAGCGCTATGATCTCGAGGCCGAAACGGCGGTGCTTGCGCCCAAGCCCCAGAAGCGCAGCGAAGCTCGCAAAGCGGTCGGCAAAGCTACAACGGCACCCAGCCCGGCGATCTCTGCGCCCGACGTCGCGGCGCTGCTCACCGAGGCGCGCGATGCGCTCGCGACCGACCGCTTCGAGCAAGCGCGCCGCGCCATCGACCGCGCGCTCGCCGCGCAGCCGGCCGGCGCGACGCGCGCGGAAGCGCTCACGCTGCGCGCCGAGTTGCTGAGCGCCCAGGGCAATCGCGCGGGCGCGGTGGCCGCATACATCGAGGTCGCCACGCGCTTCCAGAGCATGCCTGCCGGCGAGAACGCGCTGTTTGCTGCCGCCCGTATGAACGACGACGCCGCCGCAGCCAAGAAGCTGCTCGCGCAATACCTGGAGCGCTACCCGCACGGCCGCTTCGTGGTCGAAGCGAAGTACCGGCTCAAGCGCTAAGGCGTCGCGCACGGGCCCGGTGGTGGATCCGCTAGGTCGAGCGGCACCTCGGCATCGAGCTGATCACTCCGTAGCGAAGCGCTCCGCCGCGTCGGCCAGCGTGACCAGCTCGTAGCCGGCGTTCTGCAGCTCGCGCACGGCAGCGAGCAGCGAGCGCCGTTTGTGCTCGAGCGAGCGGCGCAGGTCGACTTGATGCGGTGCCAGGAACTGCAGTCCGTCGAGCTCGGCGTCGCAGAGGTCGATGCCGTGCAGCTCGAAGTTCACGAGCGGCCGGTGCGCGATCCTCCGAGCCAGCCAGCGCGCGGTGCGCTCGCTACTCAGTGCGACTGACGTGCCGATAAACGGTAGCTGGCCCGATGCGCGCGAGGTCACGCCGATCGGTAGCTCGAGCAGGCCGTCGCCGCGCTGCGTGTAGTGCGCGCCGATGCGATACGGGTCGGTCGGCGCGGTGAGCACGCGCGGCGTGTCGAGCACGCTGCGGCTGGTCCGGCCGCGCAGCGCGATCGTGCTCATCGCGAGCGCCTTGGCGCCGTAGTAGGGCGGGCATGGGAAGACGCTCGAATCGTAGCGAGCGCCGACGTCGCGCACTTGCTCGAGCAACGTGTCGGTCACGGTGTAGCCGGGCGCACGAAAGCCGCGCGGTGGTTCGCCCGTGACCGCTGTGATCGCGGCCGCACCATCGGCGATGTCCTGGCGGATCGCCTGGGCGTCGCGGCGGGTGAGGTCGTAGCGATGGTGAAAGGAGTGGTTGCCGATCTCGTGGCCTGCGCGGTGCAAGCGACCGATCGCATCGGCGGCGTGCGGGTCGCGCAAGTCCTGGCCGACGGCGAAGAACGTCCCACGCGCGCCCAGTTCCTCGAACAGCGCCTCGAAGCGCGGCACTGCGCATCGATAGATCGCTTGTGCCGCGCTCGGCTCCGGCACGGGCAAGCCGTGGATGGCCGTGTAACAAGGGATCTCGTCCAGATCGATCGAGATGGCTAGCAGTCGCATTGCTGGCCGTAACGTAGCGCAATCCCCGACCGCAGCGACCCAACCGCGCTCTCGCTCATCCGAAAGGATTCGGCTAGCATCCGCGCCCGAAAGGTCCGCCGCGAGTATGCGAACAATCGTTTCCAGCCAAGCTCATCCGACCGATCCGGCCGAGCGCATGAAGCGAATCGACCAAGGCGGTTTCTTCATTGCCAAGGACCTACCGCTGGCCGAAGAGACCCGGGCTCTGATCATTGCGCGGTCGCTGGACGGGATCGAGCAGCTCGAAGGCCGCGATTGTCGCGAGCAAGTCGAGCGCGCAGGGCTGGGCAAACTGCACCACTATTTTCCAGTCGCCAAGATCATCGACCTGCGCGTGTTCGTGATGAAAGAGGCACGCGACCCGTTGCTGCGGATGGCCCATGCGGTCGGGCGCGGTGCGCTCGGCTTGCCCGATCCGTTCTACGTCGATGACTATACGGCGCTCAGGTTCAACTACCCGTTCTCGATCGCCCGCAAGGGGCCGTCCGACATCGATCCTCCATCGGCTGGCGACACGATCGATCCGGCGGGTGCCGAGCACGTTGTGTTGCCGACGCGCAAGCGGACGCGAATCAAGCGCTTGCTGCAAAGAGTGGCGATGCGCCTGAAGCCGCCACCCGAGCTGCCCAAGTTCGACGTCAGCGCATACCATAAGGGCCTGCCGCCTCCGGCATGGGCGCACGGGCCTCATATCGACACCTGGTACGGGCATCCCGCGACCGGCATCAACCTGTGGTGGTCGATCACGGGCACCTGCGAGGACAACAGCCTGGTGTTCTATCCCGACCTCTACGGCACCGACGTCGAAGCGGATCCGCGTTCGATGTTCGTCAAAGAGGGCTTCACCATGACGGTGCCGCACAAGCTGGTCCTTCAAGACGGTGAAGGCTTGCTGTTCAACGGCGAGGCGCTGCACTCGACGCACCTGAACGTGTCGGACCTGACGCGCGTGGCGTTCACGACGCGCATCTGTCGCGAGCTCCCGACCTTCCTACCGGGGCGCAATCCCGGCGTCGGCTCGGGCGCTTGGCACCGGTCGGAAGACCTTGGTCAGGGGCTCACCCGGCGCGTGATTTCGTTCCCCAAGGCCGATCGGCTGGTGCCGCGGCCCGAGTACCGGCGTGCGCCGCGTCGCAGCGAGACCCGCCGGCATCTGCAGGTCGAGCAAAAGCTCGGCGACAACGGTCCGGTGCGGGTGTGCGCGAGCGCAGAGCTTCAGCCTAGCGCGATGATGGAGGTTCGGTTGAGTAACGCGAACCTGCTCTTGGTGCGGGATGACACTGGTGTGCACGCGGTCGCCGCACGCTGTCCGCACGTGGGCATCAAGCTCGTGGACGGAACGCATGCGGCAGGGCAGCTCTTTTGCCCGGGTCACGGCGTCGCCTTCGATCTCGCGTCCGGCAAGTCGAAGTGCGCCGAGCTGAGCCTGACGGTGTTCGAAGCCAGCGAAGTCGACGGTTCGGTGTTCGTAGCGAAGCGACCTTCCGCGGGCTGAGCCAACCGACAGAGCCGATGTATTTCCACTCGCTGACGTTCGCGGTCTTTCTGTTCCTAACGTACTCCGCGTATTGGCGGCTCGAGCGTAAGGGGCAGAACCTGCTCTTGCTGGTCGCCAGCTACGTCTTCTACGGCTTCTGGGACTATCGCTTCCTGGTCCTGATCGCGCTCTCGACCATTGCCGACTACGCGTTCGCGCTTCAAATGCCGGCGGCCAAGACGCCGGCGGTGCGCAAGAGGTGGCTGGTCCTAAGCCTCTCGATGAACCTGGGGTTGCTGTTCGTCTTCAAGTACTTCGATTTCTTTAGTCGCTCTTTTGCGTTGTTGATCGAGGCGCTGGGCTTTCGAGCGGATCCGTTCACGCTCGACGTCATCCTGCCGGTCGGGATCAGCTTCTACACGTTTCAAACTCTCAGCTACACGATCGACTGCTACAGAGGTCGCTTCACGCCGTCGCGTGATCCGATCGCGTTTGCGGCCTTCGTGACGTTCTTCCCGCAGCTCGTCGCGGGCCCGATCGAGCGCGCGACGCATCTCTTGCCGCAGTTCCTCACCGATCGGCAGTTTTCGGCGGCGCGCGCCGCCGACGGCTGCCGGCAGATCCTCTATGGCTTGCTGATCAAGCTCGTCGTTGCCGACAATCTCGCGACCGTCGCCGACAAGGTCTATCGCAGCTCGGCATCGCCGAGCGCGCTCGACTGGGTCATAGGAACCTACGCGTTTGCGTTTCAGATCTATTGTGACTTTGCGGGCTATTCGAGCGTGGCCATCGGCACGGCTCGGCTGTTCGGGTTCGATCTCAGCCAGAACTTCAGAACGCCGTACTTTTCGGCGTCGCTCAGGGAGTTCTGGTCGCGCTGGCACATCTCGCTGTCGACCTGGTTTCGCGACTATGTGTACATCCCGCTGGGCGGCAACCAGCTCGGCGCGGCGCGCCATCGCATCAATCTGATGATCACGTTCGTCATGAGCGGGCTGTGGCACGGAGCGACGTTCACCTTCGTCGCTTGGGGATTCTTCCACGGCTTGCTGCTGGTCGTGGAGTCGTTCTTTCGTCGCGAGGCTCCGTCCACTGGCGGCTCCCGACTGCTGCGCACCTTGTTCACGTTCAACCTCGTGTGCGTGGGCTGGGTGTTCTTTCGAAGCATGGACGTCTCGCAAGCCTTTCAAGCGTTGGACACCATCTTCACAGAGGGCGACTGGCGGCTGCGCGTGCTCGGTGCGCGAACCGTCTTGTTCCATGGCGCGCTTGTGCTTGCGCTCGTCGGCATCGAGTGGGCTCAGCGCGAGCACCCGCATGGTTTTTGGATGGACCGGCTGCCCAAGCCGGCGCGCTGGGCGATCTACTACTCGGCCGCGATCGCGATGGCTGCCGTGGGGCGGATCGAAGAAGTGCCCTTTATTTACTTCCAGTTCTGACACCGTATGCAGCCCGCTTATCGATTCTTGTCTCGAGTCGTCGTCGTCACGCTGGGCTTGATCGCTCTGCTGCTCGCGCTCGATGGTCTGTTGCCGGCACGGCTTCTCATGGTGCTACCGGGTGCTGCGCACGGCGATGCGCTGAGCGAGCGCGCGGCACTGAAGTCGCTCGAAGCGGACGTGCTCTTCCTGGGCGACTCCACGAACATGTTCCCGGATCCTGACAAGGGGCGGGTGAGCGCGTCGCTGTTCCGTACGCTCGGCATGACGGGCACGGATCTGTCGGCGATGGGATACGGACAGAGCATTTTTGGCGACCAGCTCGATTTGCTCACGCGGGGCAAGAAGACGCCTCGCGCGATCGTGGTCCCGGTCAATCTTCGAAGCTTCTCGGCGATCTTCGTGGCGAGGCACCGTTGGACCGGCCACCAGCTGGTGCTGCGCCACGGCTTGTACTTTAGCGTGCGCGCGCTCGAGGTCTTCAAGCTGCCGCTGTCGGGCGCGGACGATAGCTTCGTCGAGCAACCGATCACGTACCGCGGGCGCGTGGTGGGCCGGCGCACGGGGCTCATTAGCGCGCCGGTCCCTGTGACCGCGCCGGACGGTGCGCCGGACCACGCAGCAACGCTGAGCCGCATCGAGCAGCAGGCGCGGCTCTCGCTGCTGGACAACTACGCGAGCCCGATCGAGCAGACGGCAGAGTTGGCTGCGCTCCATCGCACGCTGCGCGCGGCTGCAAACCTTGATCTACCCGTGTTCTTGTACTTCACGCCGCTCAACGTCGCCTTGATGGAAGCGGTTCTAACCGATCAGGAGCGCCGCGACATCGAACAGAACGTCGCGCTGCTGATCGGCGTGCTCAGGCGCTCTTCGCACCGCTACCTAAACCTTTCGCGCTGGCTCACGGATCGCGCGAGCTTTTGTGATCCCGCAGAGACCCCGGCCGAGCACCTCTGTCCGGACGCTCGCAAGCGGCTCGGTGAGCGGCTCGCGAGCTGGATATCGGACGAGCTCAGCCGGTAGCGTCGAGCTACGTCAGCGCTTCTTCGAGCCCCGGCATGAACAGGCGAGCGAAGCGGCGTGGGTTCTCGATCTTGCGCTGCTTGAGCAGGGCCTCGGCGCGCACCGTCAGCTCGCGGCCGCTCGGGCCGCCGATCGCTTGACCCTTGGCGCGCAGCGCGAACAGCGCTGCCAGTGGCGGCATGCGCGCGTCGGAGTACGCGCTCAGCACGGCATCGAGCTCGACCAAGATCGCCTCGCGCGTGCCGCCCACCGCTAGGAGCGCGGCGCGCACCAGGTGCACGTCGTCGGCGAAGCATGTAAGCCCCAAGTCGGCGACCTCGGTGATCGACTTCTCGGCTTGCTCGCGTAGGTCCTTCTGTGTGGTGTTGCCGGCGCGCGCCAAGAGCGCCAGCCGCGCTTTCAACAACAGACCCAGGCCGCGCCACATCCGCACGTGTGATAGCGCGGTCGTGAAGAACTCCTCGAGCAGATACAAGCTCGCCAGCGCACCGTTGGCGTTGCCTCGGTACAGCTCGACGTGCGCGCGGGACATCGCCTCGGTGGTGGCGGTCGTGCCGCCGAGCCGAGACCCCAGCGCCGCGACCGCGCTGTCCAGCAAATCGGCGGCTTGCTGAGCCTGGTCGTTCGCGAGGTGGGTGCAGGCGATGCTGAAACGTAGATGCGCCGTGCTGACGATGTCGCCGTGTTCTTCGGCCTCGCGCAGCCAGTCGCGGAGCAGCACCACGTCGATGTCGCGGTGCACTGCGAGCGAGATGTGCGCGAAGATCATCCGGCTCAGGCGCATCTCGTACGTGCCGCCGCGACAGTGATTGCGGAACAGCTCCTCGGCGCGCATCAGCTCGCTCAAGCCGGTCGTCAGCTGGCCGTCGTGGTAGGTGACGAGGCCGCGCGAGAAGGAGATCGCGGCGCGCGCTTCGACCTCGCCGAGTTGGCGCGCTATCGCTTCGGCCACATCGATCGCGCCGGATAGCGCGGTCTGCCGCACGTGGCTCAGCGGTACATCGATCTGCGAGTGAAAGATCGCCAGGCCGCGCACGATACGCCGCGGCTCGCCGAGCGCGAGCGCCTCGCGCAAGTACTGAATGATCAGCGGCAGCGGTCGATCGTGCTCGTGCAGCAACAATCCGCGCGCCACGCCCCACAACAGATCGAGCCGGCGCAGCTGCGCGGGGTCGAGCTCGCTCTCGGCGCGCGTCTGGAACGCATAGCCGCGCGAGCGGATCTCTTGCCAGCCCTCGAACAGCGGCTTCATCGCCTCGCCGAACGAAGCCGGGATGGCGATGCCGAGCTGGCGGAGCGGGCCCTGCAAGCGCTCCAGGCCCTCGCGCAGCTCGCCATCGAGCAGCAACTGCACGGCGCCTAGCGCGCGCAGCTCGATGGCGGTCCTCTCGTCGTTCGCGACCTCGCTGGCATCGAGATACGCCTTGGCCGCCGCGCGCCCGCGGCCTGCGGAGACCAGCGCGTCGCCGAACTTGCGCATCAGCTCGAGCTTGCGCGGCGGATTGGGCATGTGCGCAGCAGCGATGCCGTACAGCCGCGCCGCTTGATCGAAGGCCAGCGCGCGCTCGGCCTGCTCGGCGGCGCGCGTCGCGTACAAGCTGGCGCGCTCGTGCTCGCCGGCGCCCAAGAGGTGCTCGGTGAGCGCTTCGAGATCCATCGCGCCGCTCGCCTCGAGCGCGGCTGCGAGCCGCCGGTGCCAGCTGGCGAGCACCGACGGGTCCATGCCGCCGCGCACCGCCTCGGCGATCGTGTCGTGATAGACCTCGACCGCACGCATGTCGCGCGTCGCGACGCCGCGCACCAGCTTGCCGCTGCGCAGCTCCGAGAGCGCGGTCTGCAGGTCGATGTTGAACGACGCGACCAGCGCGAGCACCGGCTCGGGCACCGGCCGGCCGGCGACGCTGAGCAGCTCGAGCAGCGTGCGCGCGTCGGTCGAGAGCGACGCCAAGCGCCGCGAGATGACGTGCTCGAACGTGATCATCGCGTTCGCGGTCGCGGGCGATGCTTCACCGGAGGCGCGGCGCTGCGCGACGTGGCGCACCAGCTGAGTGAGCAGCTGCGGATTGCCGCCGCACTCGAAGCCGGCGAGCCGTGCGCCTTCTTCGGTTGCGCCCGCGCCGAGCAAGCGGCGCGCGAGCTCTACGCTGTCCTCGGCGGTCAGCGAGCCGATCGCGATATCGTGCAGCGTCACCTCGGCCGCGCTGCGCACCTGCTCGAGCAAGGCTTGTAGGCCCGGGCTGTGTTGGGCATCGACGCTGCGATACGAGCAGATCAGCAGCATCGCCGGCCGGTCGGCGCCGGTGATCAGCTCGCCGAGCAAGCGCGCGCTGTCGACGTCGCTCCATTGCACGTCGTCCACGAAGATGATCAGCGGATCGAGATCGGCGACTCGCCCGAACATCTCCTTGAGCGCTCGAAACGCGCGCTGGCGTTGCGCGAGCGGCTCTTTGAGCGCCGCGCGCTGCCGGCGGTTGCGGCGCATGACGTCGACGCGGCGTAGCACCGGGAAGAGCTCGGCGAGCGCGTCGACGTCGCGCGGCACCATGCTGGCCACGTCGACCGCGGGCAGCCGGCGCAGGTAGCGGCTGAGCGAGTCGATCACGTTGTCGAACGCCTTGAACGGCACCGACTCTCGCTCGTAGCAGCGGCCCTTGAGCACGACCGCGCTCTGACTGTCGGTGACCTCGCGCAAGAAGCGCTCGATCAGCGTGGTCTTGCCGATGCCGGCGTTGCCGTGCACCAGCGCGACCACGGGCAGGCCCTCTTCGGTGGCGCTCAGCGCGATCGACAGCTCCATCAGCTGCGCGGCGCGGCCGATCAGCTCGGCCTCGGGTTGGCGCGCCGGCGGCAGCGAGGGCACCACCGCCGCGTCGCCGCCTTCACCCGAGCGCAGCGCGCGAAGAATCTCCGAGCCGGGAGGGCGCGCGTTCGCATCGCGGCTCAGCAGCTGCATGCACAACGTTTCGAGATCCTCCGGGATACCGGAAACCAGCTTGCCCGGCGCCAGCGCGTCGTGCTCTTGCTTGCGCTGGATGACCTGGAGCGGCGTGCCATCGAACGGCACGTCGCCGGTCAGCGCTTCGTAGATCATCACGCCGAGCGCGTACCAATCGGTCGCCTCGGTGACCCCTTCACCGCGACACTGCTCGGGCGACATATATGCGGGCGTGCCGATGATCGTCGCGATCGTCTCGTGGATGTCTTTCTTACGCTCGATCACGATGCCGAAGTCGAGCAGCTTCACGCGGCCCTCCTTCGTGATCAGCACGTTCTCGGGCTTTAGATCGCGATGCAGCTTGCCGGCCGAGTGCACGGCGATCAGGCCCTCGACGACCTGAACGAGAGCAGCGCGCAATCGCGGCGCGTCTTCGAGCGGCGTCGGAAACAGCATCTCGAGCCCGGCGACGGGCGCCTCGAACGCGCTCTCTTCATCGCCGGCGGGTGGGTGCTCCGACAACGGGCGCGGCGAAGAGTCGTACGCGAGCCGCCGATGGCCGTGCACGTGCGAGAGCAAGTCTTTGCCTTCGACGTACTCCATAGTGAAGAACCATTGATCGCCTTCCGAGAACAGCTCGTGCAGCGCGACCAAGTTCTTGTGCGTCACGTCCGCGATGGCGCGGAACTCGTTCTTGAAGCGATAGATGCTCGTCGCATCCACGCTGAGCAGCACCTTGAGCGCGATCTTGCTGCCCAGCTTCTTGTCATGGGCGAGATACACGGCGCCCATGCTGCCTGCCCCCAATTGGCGCTCGACTACGAAGCGGTCTGTGCCTGTAAAAACGGGCTCCATGGAGTTGGACGAGCGTATCAAACGCGGCCGTTGCTCCAGCAGGTGAGCTTTTTGCGTAATCTTGGGCAGTAGTGCGGCGGTGTCGGCCTGTTTGAGTGCGTGCTATCTGCAGCCGTAGTGGCGCGGATCTGGGGAAAGACGCAGCAATGAGCAGCTCTCAAGTCGACACGACGTACGGCAAGATCGAGGGCGAGCAGCACGACCTTTGCTGTGTTTTTCGAGGCATTCCGTTCGCGGCCCCTCCGATCGGGCCACTGCGCTTCTGCGCGCCTCGGCCGCCCGAGCCGTGGCACGGCGTGCGCAGCGCGCTGTCGTTCGGCCCAGCGGCGGCGCAGGGCACGAGCAAGGTGCCCGGCATGGAGGCGCTTGGCCCCAAGAGCGAGGACTGCCTCTATCTGAACGTCTTCACGCCGGCACCGGACGGCAAAAAGCGCCCGGTCATGTTCTGGATCCACGGTGGCGCGTTCAAGCTCGGCACCGCGTCCGCACCGATCTACGACGGCACGCGCCTGGCGATGCGCGGTGACGTCGTGGTCGTCACGACTAACTACCGGTTAGGTGCGTTCGGCTATCTCTCGCTCAACGACCACGGCGGCGCGAGCTTCGGCGCGAGCGCCAACTGTGGCCAGCTCGATCAGATCGCAGCGCTGCGCTGGGTCCAAGACAACATCGAGCGCTTCGGCGGTGATCCGGGCAACGTCACGATCTTCGGCGAGTCGGCCGGCGGCATGGCGGTCGCGACGCTGCTGTGCATGCCGGCGGCGCACGGCCTCTTCCATCGCGCGATCTCGCAGAGCGGTGCCGCGTCGTTTACCACGAAGCCAGCGCAAGCCGCCGAGCTCACCGGCCGCTTGTTGACGCGGCTCGGCATCAAACACGGCGACGCTGCGCGGCTGCGCGAGCTGTCGGTCGAGGATATCATCGATGCGCACGAGCACGTCGGCGCGGATCTCGGCCTGCGCTCGGGCCTCGGGCCGGTGGCCGACGGCGACACGCTTCCGGATCAGCCCGGCGCATTGATCGCCGCGCGCAAGGCAGCCGAGGTGCCGATCATCGTCGGCACCAATCGCGACGAGATGAACTTGTTCAACGCCGCCCGCCTGCGCGACCTCGACTCGCCGATGGCCGATGACGAAGCCGCGCGCATCGTCCAGCTGTTCGTGCCCGGTCTTTCGAACGAGCGCGCCAGCGCGCTGCTCGAGACGTATCGAAGCTCGCGCATCGCCGAGCAGCTGCCGAGCAGCAACCGTGTGCTGCTCAACGCGCTCCAAGGCGACGCGATGTTCCGGATCCCGTCGCTGCGCTTCACCGAGGCGTACGCGAAGGTCCAGCCTGCGACGTACTCGTACTTGTTTACGTATCAGTCGCCGGCGATGCGCGGCGCGCTCGGCGCGTGCCACGCGCTCGAGCTGGCGTTCATGTTCGGCACGCTCGATTCGCCGTACCAGGATCGGTTCTGCGGCACCGGCCCCGAGGTCGAGGGCTTGAGCCATGTGATGATGGACGCCTGGCTCGCGCACGCGCGCCATGCCTCACCGAGCACCGCCGCGCTCGCGTGGCCGCGCTACGACGCTGTCGAGCGGCCGACGATGGTGTTCGACAAGCCGAGCAGGGTAGAGCTCGCCCCGCTCGATGCAGAGCGCGCCGCGTGGGAAGGCATTCCGCTGCGCTAGCTAGCTCAGCGGCTCAGCCTTTGACGCGGATCGCCACGAAGAGCTTGGCCAAGTTCTTCAGCACGTTCGGCACGCGCTTGAACAAGTGGACCGACGGCTCGCGCATCTCTTTGATGCGGATCGGGATCTCTTTCATCGCCACGCCTTCACGCTCGGCGCGGATCACCAGCTCGCTCGCGAACAAGTCCTTGTCCACGATGCAACGCTCGGCGACTGGCGCCACGACCTCGCGCCGAAACGCCTTCAAGCCGTGCGTATCGGTGCCGCGGAAGCCGAGCGAGACGCGCAGCATGCCGTTGATCACCATGCTGCCCAGGTGCCGCACGAACGGCCGCTCGTCATTGGCGCCGTCGAGCAGCTTCGAGCCGACCACGAAGTCGGCCTGGCGGCTGTCCAAGACCTCGAGCGCCCGCCGATAGAAGTCGGTGTCGCAGAGATCGATCTCGTCGCAGATCACGTACTCGCCACGCGCGCGCAGGATCCCGCGCTGCAGCGCCTTGCCGTAGTTGCCTTGGCCGGGTTGGCCGGTCGAAAAGAACGAGACCTGCGGGTAGCGCGCGGCCAGCTCTTCGCACAGCTCGATCGTGCGGTCGCGCGAGCCGTTCTCGGCGAGGATGAGCTCGTACGAGAGCTTCATCGTCTCGAGGCGGTCGATCAAATCGACCACGGACGCGCGGAGGATGCCTTCCTCGTTGTAAATCGGAATGACGATCGTGATGCGCGGCGCGCCCTCTGTCCTGCTCATCCGCTGATCTCCCTTGCGCGCTTGGCGGCGTCGCGCCCGAACAAGAGCGCGTCCTCCATCGACGAATAATTCCAGCCGCCGTAGCGGCCCGCCGACACGATGCCGTGCTGCTCCAAGAACGGCTGAATCACCGCCAGAGCACCGTAGTATTCGTGATCGAAGACCACGTAGGCGTGGTCGATCCGCCGCGGCTGGGCGAACAAGATGTCGCTCGGCTTTTGGATGATGCCCATCTCGACCAAGCCCTGCGCGACCTCGGGCAACAGCACGCTCATGTCCGGTTTTTCCCGCGACGAGAGCTCCACGTACAAGCACGACTTGCCGGGCGGCGCGAGCTCCGCGCTAAACGCCGAGTAACAGCCGACGCGGTAAAACGGGTAGCGCTCTTCCGGCACGTACACCCAGTGCATGTCGATGCCGCACGGGCGATCGAGCGCGACGTCCAAGTACCACAGCGGATTGCAGCGCAGCTTGCTGCCGGCCTCGCGCACCTCGGCTGGAGCGTCGCTGAACAGCTTGACCAGCATGTCGAGCGGCGCGGTCGAGATCAGCGCGCGATACGGCACGTTGCCGTCCTCGAACACGAGCTGCTTGTTCTTCCAATCAACCGCAGTTGGCTGATGGTTGAAGCGGATCGGCTGCGGCGTAGTCTTGGCCAGCGCGGTCGTCAGCTCGCCGATGCCGGTGCGCGGGTACAAGAACTCGGCGTTGTAGCCGAGCTCGCGATCGTTCATGCCGACCGCGCCCGCGATCACGTCCTCGAGCTTCGGCCGCGGCACGAAGCGCGAGCACCACGCCGCCGTGAAGTCGCGCGGATGCGTGCCCCACAGCTTGTGGTTGTACGGGATCATGAAGTGCTTGCTGAAGCCTTCACCGAAGTGCGTGAGGCAAAACTCCTCGAAGGTGCGCGGCTCGGGCGCGCTGGCCAGCTTCTTCTGCGCCTCGAGGTAGCCCATCAGGCACTCGTACGCGGTCTGCGCCGGCAGCCCGAACGTGTTCGCCTGGTATGGGTAGCGCGTGTACACGCCCTGGCTCCACACCCGGCTGTTGCGGTGCACGTTCACGAACCGATCGCCGAGCAGCGCCAGCATCCACGCGCGGATCTCTTTGTCTCGCAGGTGCAGTAGGTGCCCGGTGCGATCGAAGCGAAAGCCAGCTTGCTCGAGCGTGATGACGTGCCCGCCGGCGTGGCCCGAGCGCTCGTGCAGGTCGTACCCGCTCTGCAGGTGATGCGCGGCGGACAGACCGGTGAGGCCAGCGCCGAGGATCTGAATAGGGGCGTGCGGCATGAGGGCGGCTCGTTTAAGCGAGCGGGACTGTTGTCCACGCATGCCGGATCGTCAACTCACAGCGGGTTGTGAGCGAAGCGAACCTCGTGAAGGGGTGGGGCCCGGTGGGCTTTGCCCAACGGGCGGGGGAACGGCGCACGTTCCCCCGATTAACAAGCCACGGCGCTGACGATGACGTGGGCGCTGCGCAGATCGCAGGGCAGGGCGCCGCACACCGCGGGGATAGCGAGGGTCGTGCCTTGCGGCGCCTCGACCGCGGTCTCGCCTTCGCCGATCCGCATGCTGCCTTCCACGATGGTGACCGCGCGCAGCGAATGCCAGGGCGGCAGCGCGGTCGTTCCGGTGCCGCTCATCCGCGCGATCCGCAGATGATTGGAGCGCAGCGAGGTATTCGTGCTCGGCCCGCACAGCTCGCTCGTCGTCGCAGCCGCCTTCAGATCCGGCGTACCGAAATGACCGCAGCAGCGCGCCAGCCACGCCGCGTCGCTCGCGCGATCCCAGCGCGTGTGCTTCAGCGCCTGCTCGACATGCAGCGCGCGTGGCGCGCCCTCGCGGCTGGGCTGGCCGTTCGCGTCGTAGCGCCGGTTCCAATCCCAGTAGCGATAGGTCAGCGCGCGCTTGTTCGGGTCGACGCGCTGCGGCTCGATCAGCGCGATGCCGCGGCCCACCGCGTGCGGCGTGCCGGGCTCGAGCACGATCAGATCGCCGACCGCGACCGGCCGCTGCGCCATCAGCTTGCTGAGATCATCGCCGCGCTCGAGCGCGAGCCGCACGTCGTGCTCGCGCACGCCGGTGCGAAAGCCGAGATGGATGCGCGCGTCAGGCTCATGCGCCACGACGTACCAAGCCTCGACCTTGCCCGCCTCGCCCGGCGCGAGCCCGCGGGCGTCGTCGTTCGGATGCAGCTGCAGCGATAGATCGTCGCCGGCGTCGAGCCACTTCACGAGCAGCGCGCTGGTACTGCGGCCGAGCTCGGCCTCGTCGCCGAGCATCGAGCTCGGGTCGCGCGCGAGCACGTCGGCTAGCAGCTCGCCGTCGATGGTACGGCTGGGCAGCTCCACGCCGGCCGAGAGCTCCCAGCTCTCGCCGACCTTGGTGCCCGCCGGGTAGCTGAGCCCGAGGCCCGCCTTATCGATGGCTAGCAGGCGTGTTCCGCCCCACGGGGTCCGTTCGGGTGGCGTGAAATTGTCTGGGCGCAGGCGCAGTGGTCGCGGCGTCACGGGGCGATCTCCCTCCACAAAGTTGTCCTACACAATCCCGGATGTAGACTCATGTACGCAAACCGTTGCTTTAGCGAGGAACATCATGCAGGACACAGCGTGCGCAGGGGAAAACGCCATGAGCTACCAAGGGCCTGACCGCCGTATCCATCGAGTCTTCGTAACCCGCAACACCGAGTACCACGTGCGCCGCGACCGTTGTGTTGCGGTTCGCGATCGCGAGACCGGTGAGTGGATCACAGGCCACTTCGCGCTGAGCCTGCACGTCGCCGGCGCGATCAAATTTTTCGAAGGCGGCGCGCTCGCCGCGAGCCCGGGCCTGCCGTCGATCGGCGAGTCCATGTACTTCGAAGCCATGGGCCGCGATCTGGTGACCAGCGCCGTCGTTTCGGTCGAACGCCCGCCGGCTGACACGACATCAGTCTATCCGAGCACCTTGAGCTGATGCTCGCGGTCGGAATGCGTCGTGTACGTGGTATAGGCGGCGCATGACGGAGCGCATCGTGCGCGTGGTGGCTGCGGTGATCGAACGCGAGGGCAGGTACCTCGTGACCCAGCGTCGTCCCACGGCGGTACTGCCGAACTTGTGGGAGTTCCCGGGCGGCAAGGTCGAGCCGGGCGAGACGGA
>Ga0193752_1001179_pt1 | contig 22357 bp, 19 predicted proteins | sample H1c1metaG_FD_144924 | JGI IMG/M metagenome (GOLD analysis project Ga0193752, IMG submission 144924) | Soil microbial communities from a riparian zone of the East river system, Colorado, United States - H1c1 | ecosystem: Environmental > Terrestrial > Soil > Riparian zone | place: USA: East River...
CAGGAAGTAAAGCCAGGCAGTGCGATGCCCGCCTCTCAGTACACCGGTCGTGAATTGCGCGCAGTTGCGGAATGGCTCGTCACCCTAAAATGAAGAACGCTTCCGAGTCATTGCCCAATTCTCTACCTCGCCCGCGCGGCGAACTCGAGCAGCTGCAAGCGCTTTGGAAACCACCAACGGGCTGGCGGCTACTGAGCGCCGTCAACAATACCTACATCGGTCTCTACTATGTAGGCGCCGCGCTTCTGTTCCTCGTGCTGGGCGGCATCCTTGCGCTCATGATGCGCACGCAGTTGGCAACAAGCGGCAATACGTTGATCGATGCCGACACCTACAACCAGCTGTTCACGATGCACGGCTCGGTGATGATGTTCTTATTCGCTGTACCGGTCGTCGAAGCGATCGGGGTGTTGTTGTTGCCCGCCATGCTCGGCGCTCGCGATCTTCCTTTTCCGCGCCTCTCGGCGTACGCCTTTTGGGCGTACTTCATCGGCGGACTCCTCTTCTTCGGCACGCTGTTCTTCGATCTAGCGCCGGATGGCGGATGGTTCATGTATCCGCCGCTGACGAGCTGGGAATTCTCGCCGGGCCTTCGCGCAGACTTCTGGCTACTGGGCATCGGCTTTATCGAGATCTCCGCCATCGCCGGCGCCATCGAAATCATCGTTGGCATCTTACGCACGCGACCTCCCGGCATGACGCTATGGAAGATGCCCGTCTACGTATGGTCGATGCTAGTGGTCGGCGGGATGATCGTCTTTGCGTTTCCGCCGGTCATCCTCGCAACCGCGCTGCTCGAGCTCGAGCGCGCGTTTCATTGGCCTTTCTTCGTTGCCGCCCAGGGCGGCGATCCCGTCCTTTGGCAGCATCTGTTCTGGTTATTCGGCCATCCCGATGTGTACATCATCTTCCTACCGGCGGCCGGATTGATCTCAATGATCGTCCCGACGATGGCGCGCACACCGCTCATCGGGTATCGACCAGTCGTCATCGCACTGTTGGCGACCAGCGTCATCTCCTTCGCACTCTGGATTCATCATATGTTTGCGACTGGGATGCCGCATCACGCCACGGCCTTCGTTTCTGCGGCAAGCTTGCTGGTGGCGATCCCAACGGGCATGCAAGTGTTCGCTTGGATCGCAACGTTATGGCGCGGCAAAGTTCAGCGCGCCGCCCCCACTTGGTTTTTGCTCGGCTTCTTCGCGGTGTTCATATTTGGCGGCCTCACCGGCGTCATGCTTGCGCTCGTGCCGTACGACTGGCAGGCGCATGACACGTACTTCGTCGTTGCGCATCTTCACTACGTCATGATCGGCGGGCTGCTGTTCCCCGTATTCGCCGCCCTTTACTACTGGGCGCCAGTGATCTCGGGCAAAAAGCTGTCCGAGGCGATGGGAAAATGGGGCTGCGCACTCATGCTCATCGGCGTCAACATCACATTTCTGCCGATGCATATCATCGGCCTTGCAGGGCTACCGAGACGAGTGTGGACGTACTCCGATACGCTGGGTCTCGATACCTTGAACATGGTGTCGACGATCGGCGCCTTCATCTTGGCTGTGGGCATTGCAATCGTGCTGATCGATTTGATCTTGCATCTTCGCGTGGCGGGCAAAGTGAACAGCAATCCGTGGCGTGCCGGTACGCTCGAATGGTTGTCGACCGACAACTTCGCCACGCGCAGCATTCCTCTCGTAACGAGCCGCGAGCCGCTCTGGGACAACCCAAATCTACCGACTGAAGTCGATAGCGGTCAGCACTACCTGCCCGGTACCGCAACGGGCAATCGCGAAACAATTGTGACGAGCGCTATCAATGCGCGCCCGGAATACTTACTTCGACTGCCCGGACCCAGCTGGATGCCCATCCTCGCTGGGGCTGCCACAGCGGGCTTCTTCTTTCTGTTAACGGTGAAACTTTTTGTCGGTGCGGTGACGTGCGGCGTCATCACAGTCGGCGCAATGATCAAATGGATGTGGGAAATCGATCCTGCGACAACTCGCCAACATTACGACCGGCAAGCGCTCACATTCTCGGTGGGGAGTGATCGTGCTACTGCTCGTCGACGCAGCGATTTTTGCCAGCCTGACCTTCTCGTACTTCTATCTAGCGAGCGGTGCTTCCTGGCCGCCGTTAGATTCTCGTGCGCCACATCTCGCTCCCGCATTGCTTGGCGGAATGGCGCTGATCGGCGGCAGCGCTGCCATCTTGCTGGCGAAGCACTTTCTGTTAGGAGCGCGTGCCCTGCGCATGGCTGGCGCATTTGCAATGATCGGCGCGCTGCTCTTGCTGGGCGCCGGACTCGCGTTACATCTGTATTCGCTACTCAACGCCGCTCTTCGTCCTGATGTACACGCTTACGGCGCCATCTTGTACGCAATCGTCTGTTGGCAAGCCCTCCACGTCGCACTGCTTGTGCTGATGGTGTGCTTCACGGTGGCGCGATCTGCGCTGGGATACATCGATCGAACGCGTCGCAATGTCTTCGACAACACTGCTCTAGTATTCCACTACACAGTCGCCCAAGGTGTGCTCGGGTTGGCGCTGTCGCAGGCGATGCGCTGACGAAGGCGCGGCTGCACAACGGGAACTTTTGGACCGCTGAACGCTTATCTCTATATCACCTCCGAATATCCAACATTCGGCCCCACTGGGAGGCGCTATGACCTTGAGAATCGTTGTGGCCGATGAGCGGCAAGCCAATTTTTTCGACGCAGCAAATCCTGGTTCGCTGATCGCACAAGGGTCCATCGTCAACGGGGCCGCTGGATTGAAGGATCGCGATCTGGAGACCGATCGCGAAGGCCGACGCCACGGCGGCACGGGTGGGATGTCCCACTCGGGCGGCGCTCCGCAAACGCACCATCACGGAGTGGACGGCGAACGCAGCACGGAAATTCACGATCTCTCGCTGTTCGCCAAAGCAGTCGCGCAACGCATCGATGCCGAGCGCGCCAGCAATTCATTCGACCGCTTGGTCATCATTGCGTCGCCCAAGGTACTTGGCTTGTTGCGCAAGGCACTGCCTGCACAATCCGAAGCCGCGCTTGCAGCTGAGATTCCCAAGGACTTGTTGCATCGAGGTCCGCACGCGATTTTGGGTGCGCTTCCGAAGGGAATTTTCTCGCGAATACACTGATGCGTTCGCGGCCGCTGGTAGGCTGGCCGCTTGTAAGTTGGCCAGACTCGAATAAGACCTCGGAGTCGTGTTCCGATTTCTGGCCAACTTACCAGCGGCCGGTTATCCTGTCGGCACGCTAAGCAGGCTTATGTTCTGCGCGGTACGCGAGACAGTAGCACTGCAACGCACCAGCTCGACGTTCGAATCGATGCCGCTGACACAAAATATCAACACAGACCTCTGCGACGATCAACGCCGCCCGTTGTCCAGCGCGCTTCGTCAACCGAAATTCCTTTTACGGACTCCTTCACCGCTACCGCTTTTGCGCGATAGCGATGGAGCGAATGCATCCGCGCTTTGCCGCACGAACGTCCCATCCTCGATCGCCTTGCGGATATAGCTCATGAACTCAACGGCCTTCTCCGTCGCGGGCAACGTGGCGCTGCCAACGTCCGACAGCGGCACCGGAAAGAGACGATCGATGGTTTCGCCGGGCACTCGCACGCGATAGAACACATACCCTTGCCGGTACTGAACAAAACGCACGACGTTGTTCTTCACGATTTCATTGATGTTCATATCTAATCTCCAAACCCCAATCCAGCTAGTCGCTCCTCGCCCCACCAACCCGCACGTCCTTATGCGGGTTGGTCCCAAAAGAAAAAGCCCCAGTCGACAGTCGACCGGGGCTTTTGAAAGCTTTGGAGGGCAAATGCCCTCCACTTATGCGAAAGGCTAACTCACAACACCTGCATCGCGGCTCGTCGAATCGACGAGTGCACGCAGCACGGGTATTTCGTACCCGCGCGTTTGCGCGTCACCGGCAAAATGCGGCAGCGCGATGGTGAAAATGTGATTGAAGGTGAACATGAGGGCGCGCATCTTAAGCATCGAAGATTGCATGTCAATAGTTTTTAGCAAAAAATGTTTGACAACGAAATCGACGCGAGTACTATGCGCGCCCCTCGCTAATTAAATCATCGCGGGATTTTTTTTCTGGAGCCGAGAATGTTTGCACCGCACAACCTTACGCTGAAGATCAATACGCGCTAGCCGCCATGTAATACTTGCGGAAGGCGCTCGCCTTCCCAAGTTGGGTGCAGAGCTTATGGCTCGCAAAACCCCCACCAGGGAAACCTGTTGGGGGTTTTTGTTTTTATCTCGAAGACTTGGCCCCACCAGGGAAACCTGTTGGGGGTTTTTGTTTTTATCTCGAAGACTTGGCCCCACCAGGGAAACCTGTTGGGAGTTTCTGTTTTTAATCTCGAAGACTTGGCCCCACCAGGGAAACCTGTTGGGGGTTTTTGTTTTTAATCTCGAAGACTTGGCCCCGCCAGGGAAACCTGTTGGGGGTTTTTGTTTTTATCTCGAAGACTTGGCCCCACCAGGGAAACCTGTTGGGGGTTTTTGTTTTTAATCCCGAAGACTTGGCCCCACCAGGGATACCTGTTGGGGGTTTTTGTTTTTATCTCGAAGACTTGGCCCCACCAGGGATACCTGTTGGGGGTTTTTGTTTTTGTGCGTTGGAATTTTTGGAATTACCCTCACCCTTCCCTCTCCCCGAACGGGGAGAGGGTTGAGTCGGAATGGATTAAAGATAAGAGATAGACCATGCCTGTTCGAATGACACTGAATAAAGCCCGAGTGCCGGTGAAAGTCTTCACAGACGACATCGAGCCTGAAGCTTTGCAGCAACTGCTGAACGTTGCGAACCTGCCGATTGTGTTCGGGCACGTAGCTGCGATGCCCGATGTGCATCACGGCATCGGCGCGACAGTGGGCAGCGTGATTGCAACCAAACAGGCCATCATTCCCGCGGCCGTCGGCGTCGACATCGGCTGCGGCATGAATGCTGTGCGATTGACTATCTCAGCCAAAGATCTGCCCGAGTCGCTTGCGAAGATCCGCAGCGCGATCGAAGCGGTCGTGCCCGTGGGCTTCAACCAGCATGAATCCGACAAAGTGAAAGGCAGCGGCCATGCGCGTCAGGCGCGAGTACTGAGCGACCGCCTCGACTCTGTCGTCTCGAAGCACGGCGGCATCATGAAGATGCAGCGAAAGTTCGCGCACACGTGGATTTGTCAGCTGGGTTCGCTGGGTGGCGGCAATCACTTCATCGAGATTTGTATCGACGAGGCGCAACGCGTCTGGATCATGCTGCACTCCGGGTCACGTGGCATCGGCAATGTGATGGGCCGTTACTTCATTGCTGCCGCGCGCAAGGAGATGCAGCGATACAAAGTGAACTTGCCTGATAAGGACCTCTCGTATTTCAGCGAAGGCTCGGAGTTGTTCGACGACTACGTGGAGGCCGTCGATTGGGCGCAGGATTACGCGCTGTTAAATCGCAGCATGATGATGAAGCTGGTGATAGACGCAATTGCCCCGCACCTGCCGCCTTTTAAGATTGATGGCGAAGCGATCAACTGCCACCACAACTACGTGGCGATCGAGCATCATTTTGGCGAGAAGCTGTTCATCACGCGCAAGGGAGCCATCAGCGCTCGTGAGGATCAGCTGGGGATCATTCCGGGCAGCATGGGTGCAAAATCGTTCATCGTCCGCGGCAAGGGCAGCACCGAATCGTTCTGCTCGTGCTCCCACGGCGCGGGTCGACGCATGAGCCGCACGGCAGCGAAGCGACAATTCAATCGCTTCGATCTGGCTGCCCAAACGGAAGGGGTCGAGTGCCGCAAGGATGGCGGAGTCGTCGACGAAATTCCCGGCGCCTATAAGGACATCGATGCGGTGATGGCGAATCAGACGGATTTGGTGGAAGTCGTGCACACGCTGAAACAAGTGGTGTGCGTCAAAGGATGAAGGACCATGCGCGCGGATATGTTCAAAGTCATCGTCGAGCGGCGGTCCACAATGTTTATGTCACTACCCAGACATGGGAAACATATGCCGGGGATACGCACCTGGGCAGCAGCTGGCTCCTCGGCGCGCGCACGCTGTATGCCGTATCGACACGGCAGCTCGGCCGTCGAGAGCTACGAGCGAATGGCCTGATCGGCAGCTGAGGTGGTGACCTCAGCTGCCGATTGAGTGCGTCAAATTACTTCGGGTTGTACCGGACAATAAATCCAGTCAGCGCATCGCGATACGCCTCCGGCGCCATGCCGGCCATGTATGACGAGAGATGGCCTCGATTCCTCAGGATCACACGCTGGAAGTTCGGTGCTTCCCGCCACAGGCGATGCGTGCGCGAATAAGGATTATCGAACTCACCTATGACAGCGAGAATCGGGAATTCGATCTTGGTCAGATCGAGCGCCGGTCGCGGCACGGCAGCGGGTACCGGTTGCGACGACAGCTTCGACTTGTCGTTGGGATCGTTGCCAACGCCCGCCTTTGCGGCTTCGGATGCTTGGCGCGCTTCATATCGCTTGCGCGCTTCAGCATCGAGAGGGGCAACACCAACGGGCTCTGCCGGAACCATTCTGGCCATATAGCTGCCTTCTGTTTCGCGTACACCCGAGCCGCCGAAATGAGCAGTGATGAATCGCTGAGGAGCGCGGGCCATCAGTTGACTCGTGATCGAACCACCCATCGAAAAGCCGCCGATGTGTGCCTTTTCAATTTTCATTGCGTCCATAAACGCCAGTACGTCGAGATCCATGTTGGGGGTACGCTGCTGACGCTTACCATCAGGCCCCACAGTTTGACCATGAGCACGCATATCGATAGCGATCACGCGATTGGTCTTGGCGAGACTCGCGCCTAAACCGTTTGCCATCCAGTTGAGCGCCGTGCCGCCCGAACCGTGGATCAAAATGACGGGCGTCCCTTTGCCCATTTCAAAATAATGAAATTTAGTACCGTCCGGATGCACCCAATAATTTTCCTTCCACCCGCCGTCCACGGCCGGGATGTTGGGCAATTCCGCGACTTCTGCTTGAACCGACGAAACACCTAACGCCACGATTGCACTGGCTAAGACCATCCACTTCTTATTCATCTGCTCCCCCTACGAATGACCTGTGACTCACTCTGTCGCTGCGGCCACGGAGTTTAGTCCTGTGAGGGCTGACAGAGGGGTTCCTGTTTGCCGTCATGACGAACGCGGCGATCGCATCTCACCCAATCACGCCCGAAATGCCGCAATTTCGGCCACAAAGCGACGGAGCCTGTATATTGTTCGCTCGCATCGCAGCAAAGCTGCGACCCATGACTGATTCCGCGCCTCACTTCACGCCATCCCATGGACACACACTCCATCTATCGTTTCATCGAAGCGCAATGGGACGAAAGCATCGTCCCGCAACTGGTCGAATACATCCGCATTCCCTGCAAGTCGCCGCAGTTCGATAAGGATTGGCGTGCGAACGGTCATATCGAACGCGCGGTGACATTGATCGAGCGCTGGTGCCACGCACAGCCAATCGCCGGATTGAGCATCGAGGTTCTTCGTCCCGCCGATCGCACGCCGCTTATCTATATGGAGATACCGGGCAGTGGCGCGGCGAATGACGATACTGTGCTGCTCTATGGGCACATGGATAAGCAGCCTGAAGAAGGTCTCGGACCTTGGATACCCGTCATTCGTGATGGCAAATTGTATGGCCGTGGCGGCGCCGATGACGGCTATTCGGCTTTCGCATCGTTGGCGGCAATTCGCGCTCTTCAAGAGCAGAAGCTACCTCACGCCCGCTGTGTGATCTTGATCGAAGCATGCGAAGAAAGCGGCAGCTACGACCTGCCCTATTACATTGAGACTTTGTCATCGCGCATTGGCAAGGCGAGCTTGGTCGTGTGCTTGGATTCGGGCTGCGGCAACTACGAGCAATTCTGGTCGACGACATCGCTGCGCGGTTTAGTCGGCGGCGAGCTACGCGTGCAGGTGCTGAACGAAGGCGTTCACTCTGGCGATGCGAGCGGCGTCGTGGCATCGAGCTTTCGCATCCTTCGCTCACTGCTCTCACGACTGGAAGACGAAACAACTGGCGCGATCAAGCCCACCGATTTCTATGTCGAGATTCCGGCGCAGCGTCACGAGCAAGCGCGCGCGGCGGCCACAACGCTCGGCAATTCAATCTACGACAAATTTTCTTTCGTGAAAGGCATGAAGCCGATGGCGAAAGAGCTGCCTGAGTTAGTGCTAAATCGTACCTGGCGGCCGGCACTCTCGATCACTGGCGCCGACGGTTTACCCGCCCTTGGCAATGCCGGAAATGTCTTGCGACCTACAACCGCAGTGAAAGTATCGTTGCGACTGCCGCCCACACTGAATGGAGCCAAAGCGTCGTTAGCGTTGAAGGCATTGCTCGAGAAAGATCCTCCATACGGCGCCAGAGTCGAATTCAAGCCCGAAGAGCCTGCAACGGGTTGGAACGCACCACTACTCGCACCCTGGCTACAACAGTCTTTGAGCGCGGCATCGCAAGCGTTCTTCGGCCAGGACAGCATGTTCATGGGTGAAGGCGGCACGATTCCGTTCATGGCCATGCTGGGCGAGAAATTTCCGGAAGCCCAATTCGTGATCACGGGAGTCTTAGGCCCGCAATCGAATGCACACGGACCCAATGAGTTTTTGTACATTGCTATGGGCAAGAAGGTCACCGCGTGTGTGGCGAAGATTTTGGTCGATCACGCGAACCGTCAATAGATATTGGAACTAGCGGGCACGTACGATGTTGGGCAAGCTTCTAAAAATTGCGGCATGGGCAATTGGAGGATTGCTCGGTGCATTCATCGTCCTCTATTTCATCGGCGTCGCTATTAATTGGAACGACCAAGAACCGAGTCCCACCGCAATCCAATTCTCGACGCAATACGAAAGCCGCTCCGCGGTGGCAGACGTGGACAACGCGTACGTGTTTGCACTGGGATTCGATGCGTCACCGGATAGCGATCCAGTAAAGATCGGATCTGAACGTCAGCAAAGTATCGACAAGCCCACTTCGACAGAAAGCTCCAGTTCGGCGGGCCACCCATTCAAAAGACCGCCTGAAGTCGAAGAGTTTCTTAAGTCCTGCGGACTAGGCGATCGAAAGTGTCCCCAGGCATTTGCAGAAGCGGACGCTATTTTTGCGAAATGGCTCGCCTCAGATGACTTGCTACTTGAGCGGTACCTGAATCTGTTGCAGCGTTCGAGCTGGCGAGAAACTATCCCGCGCGATGCCATGGGTGGTTTTCCCGCCTACACGCCACTCCTGGATGGGCAAAGACTATTGCTTGCAAGGGTTAGGCTGTTGGTAAAAAGCGGCGACTACGCAGACGCGAGTGCGCTCTTAGATAGAGACCTCAAGTTTTGGAGAATCGTCCAAGCGCACTCGGATCTCCTCCTTTCGAAGATGATTGCAGTCGGTGCTATCAATCGACATTTCGAATGGGGCAATCTAATCCTGCGTGGCGTACCGCTTCAGAATGTGCGTGCAGCGATTCCTGCCGAGTGGCTCACCCCTTTTTCTCGCGCAGACTTGTCGATGCAGCGCGTTTTCGTCGGTGAATGGATATTCACGTCCAACCTCATTACAAATCCTAACGCTGCACGCAGTGCAGTCGACGGCGAATTTGAAAGCAGCTTTATCACAAACACTGCGAACATGCTCTTCGAGCCCTTCTTGCAGCGACAGGACACCATCAACCAGTACGCTGCGCGCTTCAAGCTCCTAGCGGCCATTCTGGATGTGCCACTGGATGGGTTTGAGGAAGGTTGCCATCGCGCCGCCGAGTTCGAGAAAACCTACGCGAAGCAGTCATCGCCGTCAAACCCTCTATACAACCCTGTCGGCAATGTCTTCCTGGGCCTGGGCGGAGGCTCGCTCATTCCCTATGCAAAGCGTGTCGCAGACATTGAAGGCGTCCGCCGCGCAACCTTGGCAAGCTCACTTATACGGAGCGCAAACATCGATGCCGGTCATGTCGCCATGGCTCTCCTGATCAGCGATCTCCGCAACCCCTACAACAATCGGCCTTTCGAGTGGAACGAGTACACCCGCAGCGTCCTATTTGTCGGCCTGGAAGAAGAGGCACGCGGTACCCACCTCTTTACATACTAATGATTGTCGCGTCCCGATCTCCCAATCACCAATCTCGGGACTCGGGACTCGAGACTCGAGACTCGAGACTCGGGACTCGGGACTCGAGACTCGAGACTCGAGACTCGAGACTCGTGATTCGTGATTCGTGATTCGTGATTCGTGATTCGGCAAAATCCAGAGTGCCGACTCCCAAGTGTCGTGAGTCGAGGATTCATCGGAATCTAACTCATGCCGAGTCCCGAGTCCCGAGTCACGAGTCTCGAGTCCCGATGTCCCAACCAGTGTGGCTCGCCCCGACAGGCGTGCCGAAGCGACCTATAGTCGGTATATTGCCGCTCTCGAATCCCAGGCCCTCCGCCTTCCGATGACGCAAGTCCTCCTCAGCACGCTCAACGCCCAATATATCCACGCCTCGTTGGGCCTGCGATATTTGTTGGCGAATCTCGGCGAGCTGCGGTCGCAAGCAAAGCTGATTGAATTCACGATTGAGCAACGCCCGATCGATATCGTGGAATCCGTGCTGGCTCACGATCCAAAAATCGTGGGGTTCGGCGTCTATATTTGGAACGTCACGCAAACGACTGAAGTGGTCGCATTGCTCAAGGCAATTCGACCGGATATCACGGTCGTGCTCGGCGGACCGGAAGTCAGCTACGAATTCGATGCTCAACGCATCGTGCAATTGGCCGATTACTTGATTACCGGCCAAGGCGATCAGGCCTTCGCAACTCTGTGTCGACAGATTCTCGCTGACCAGCGTCCACTGAAGAAGGTCATTCAAGCGGCCACGCCGAAGATGGATGACCTTGCGATGCCGTATCGCGAATACACCGACAATGACATCGCGAAGCGACTGATCTATGTCGAGGCGTCGCGCGGCTGTCCCTTCAAGTGCGAGTTCTGTCTCTCATCGCTCGACAAGACGGCGTGGCCGTTTCAGTTGGAGCGCTTCCTGGGCGAGATGCAGTCTCTGTACGAGCGTGGCGCTCGCCATTTCAAGTTTGTCGACCGCACTTTCAATCTGAACGTGAAGGTCAGCAAGCGCATTCTGGATTTCTTTCTCGAGCGGACGACACCTGACAGAGTCGACTTGTTTGCACACTTCGAATTGATTCCCGATCATTTGCCCGAGGTCCTGAAGGAATCGATCGCGAAGTTCCCGGCAGGATCGTTGCAGTTCGAGATCGGCATTCAGACTATGAACCCAACCGTGCAAGCGAATATCTCGCGAAAGCAAGACGATGCGCAGACGGCCGAGAATATTCGATGGCTACGGAATCACACGCAGGCACACTTGCACGCCGATCTCATTGTGGGTTTGCCCGGCGAATCGGTGCAGAGCTTTGCGGAAGGCTTCGATCGACTCGTGCGCCTCAATCCGCACGAGCTTCAAGTAGGCATTTTAAAGCGGCTTCGCGGCACGCCGATCGCACGGCACACCGAGGCGTTCGACATGCGCTACAACCCGCAACCACCGTACAACATCCTGTCCAATTCGCTGATCGATTTTCCCACCATGCAGCGGTTGAATCGTTTTGCCCGCTACTGGGACATGATCGCGAACTCGGGCCGCTTCGTGCACACGCGCGGACTGCTGCTCGGTGATGCTCCGTTCGAACGATTCCTGAGTTTCAGCGATTGGGTGTTTGCCGGCACCGGACAGACGCACCGCATTGCGCTCGATCGCCTGTACGAACTTGTGTTCGATATGCTGACAACCAAGCTTGGCGTTGAAGTTGCGGTCGCAAGCGATGTCTTATCGCGCGACTACGTGGAGTCAGGCGCCCGCGGCGCGCCGAAGTTCTTGACTCAGAAAGTCTCGGCGCCTATGGCGGCGACCGCACATTCCAATACGCGACGTCAAACCAGACACCGACGAGAAGGCGCTGCCGGTCGTTAAAGTTAGGCCGGCACGGCGCCAGCGGGCAGCTTCGCTTCGCGAATGGGCAAGTTGATTGCCGCCGCGGCCAGCGCCAGCCCGATATCGATGTACCAAATCCAGTCGTAGCTACCGGTCTCAACCAACGCGACGCCGCCGAGCCAAGCACCCAGAAATCCGCCGATTTGATGCGAGATAAGCGTCATGCCGAATAGCGTGGCCAAGTAGCGCGTACCGAACAACTTGCCCACCAATCCCGCTGTCGGCGGCACCGTGGCAAGCCAGGTGAAACCGAGCGCACCGGCCACCATGAACACGTTGAACGCCGTCTTCGGCATCAGCACATAGATAAGCACGATCACTGCGCGACTCGCATACACCGTTGCGAGCAAATACTTCATGCGATAACGCTGCCCAAGCCAGCCCACGCTCAAACTGCCGGCGATATTGAAGAGTCCAATCAACGCAAGCGACGTCGATGCAACGCTCGGCGCCAAGCCGCAAAGCGCAATGTCGCCGGGGAGATGCGTGACCAAGAACGCGATATGAAAGCCGCAGGTGAAGAAGCCGATGTGTAAGCACCAGTAGCTTTGATTGCGGACGGCTAGCCGGAGCTGTTCCACCATACCTATCGAGGGCACAGGTGGAGCGACAGTCGCCGCGCCCGCCGTTGGCGTGCCGCTGCGAGCAAGAATGGCGATCAAAGGAAGCGTCAGCAATGCAGCCACTGCACCGGTGTACATCGCCGCCATCCAGCCCGCCGTGCCGATGACTCCCTGCATCAAGGGCGCGAAAATCAACTGCCCCGCCGACCCTCCCGCATTGATGATGCCGGCCGCGAACGACTGCTTCGCCGGCGGCAAACGCTGCATGGTCGCGCCCATCAAGATCGAGAAGCTGCCCGCCGCAGCTCCGATCGATGTGAGAAATCCGAGCGACAGGATGATGCCAAACTCTGAAGTGAGTTTAGGCACCAGCGTCTGGCCCACTGCGAGTAGCAGCGAGCCTGCGATCAAGACCTTGGTGGCGCCGTACTTGTCGGCGACGACTCCGAATGCAGCCTGTGCCGCACCCCACATGAACTGACCAATCGCCAATGCAAAACTAATGGCGACAATCGACAGCCCAGTGGTCTTCGTGATCGGCAAGACGAATAACCCGGTCGTCTGCCGCACGCCCATGGTGATGAGCATGATCACGGCGGCTGAGCCGATCAGCCAGCGGGCGTTGGATTTGGAGACGATGGACATCGAGTTACTCCGCGGACGCTCCGTGGCTTACTGGCTAACTGGCCAACCGGTCGGCTGGCGAGAGTTCGGAACGCTTCGAGCCTCGGCGTGGATCGAGAAAACACGATACGCCGAGTTGGGTTTGTTACCCAGCATTGATGACTATGTCGATATTCCGGAGACGCAATGCGTCCATTTCTACTGTCGTCACCCTCGCAAAGGCGGGGGCCCATCCGGGATCCGATTTCAAGATGGATCTGCGCCTCCGCTAGGATGACGTAAATCCTTTCTATTTCGTCTGGCGCGCACTTTCTTTGGCATCCCCACGAACTCCGAAGGCAAAAAAGCCGGCTCAAAGCCGGCTCCTTCATCGATCTCTTCCCATCCCCGCCCTACACCGCTCGCTTCTTCAACTCCACGCCGCGATCCGACGACGGTTGGTACGCCACGTTGAAGTCGTTGAACGCGCTGAGCGGTACGCTCAAGTCCGTACCGGCTGGGAAGTCGAACGTATCGAATCCGCAGCGAGCCATGTAGAACACTTGATCGCGTTTGATGTTGCCGACGGCGCGAATTTCGCCTTGGAAGTTGTGGCGACGGCGCAATAGTTGCGCATGGGTATAACCACGGCCTTCGCCGATGCCGCCGAATTCGCAGGCAACGAGAGCGATGCGAGGAAGATCGGCAACGATCGCATCCAGTATCTCAGCGGGCGCAACGCGAACGCCAAGTTTTTTGCCGGACGACAGCCACTGATCGCGCTCCGCGACAAACTGCGCGAGCGGGACGATCACGGCGTTGGCGGTTGCCGCGGCCTCTTCATCCGCATACGTCCACGTATCGTCGACGATTTCACGCTGCTTGATTAGTTTGCGCATAGACACGTGCTTTAAAAGGTTTGATGCCGATGCGGCGATACGTATCGAGGAAGCGTTCGCCTTCGGCGCGCTGATCGACATAGACAGTGATGATGCGATCGATTGTCTCGGACACATCCACTTGCGCAACCGAAGGTCCGATCACATCGCCGAGCGAGGCGTCGTGTCCGCCGGTGGAGCCGCCGAGCGTGATTTGATACCACTCTGCGCCGCCTTTATCGACACCCAAGATGCCGATATGACCGACCGAGTGATGGCCGCAACCATTCATGCAGCCCGACATCTTCAACTGGATCTCGCCCAAGTCGTAGAGATAATCCAGATTGTCGAAGCGCTCGTTGATCGATTTCGCCACGCCAATCGATCCTGCGTTGGCGAGCGAGCAAAAATCGAGACCAGGGCAGCAGATCATGTCGGTCAGTGTGCCGATGTTGGGATGCGCGAGGTCGAGTCCCTTCAGCGCTTGCCACACCGCATACACATCGGTTTGCTTCACTTCGGCCAGGATCAAATTCTGATCGTGCGTGGAACGCACTTCGCTGAAGGAATATTTGTCGGCAAGATCGGCAACGTGATTCATTTCGTCGGTCGTGATATCGCCTGGCGGACGCGTCGGCGACTTGAGCGACACGAACACCACGCGATAGCCCGACACTTTGTGCGCCACCGTATTGCGGTGATACCAAGTGCGGAATTCCGATTCCTTGCCGGACGCCACATCGGTGTCCATCAGTTTTTCGTACGAATGCGGATTAAAGTAAGCCTTCACTCGTGCGATCTCGGCTTCGGTCAGCGTCGGCGCGATATCGCGGCACAGCGCGTACTCGGCTTCGACAGCTTCTCGAAATTTCTCCACGCCCATCGAGCGCACGACGAACTTCACACGAGCTTTGTGAATGTTGTCGCGGCGGCCCACCAGGTTGTAGACACGCAGCACTGCTTCGAGATACGCGAGCAACTCACTGGGCGACACGTAATCACGAATCACAGAGCCGATCATGGGTGCGCGACCTAACCCGCCGCCGACCAATACCTCGAAACCAAGCTCGCCCTTCTCGTTCTTGACGATGTGCAGACCGATGTCGTGCACTTTGGACGCGGCGCGATCCTGCGGCGAACCAGTGATCGCGATCTTGAACTTGCGCGGCAGGTAGGAAAACTCGGGATGCAACGTCGCCCACTGGCGAACCATCTCGCACCAAGGGCGCGGATCGTCGAGCTCTTCTTTGTTCACACCGGCCAAGTGATCGGCCGTAACGTTGCGAATGCAGTTGCCGCTGGTTTGGATCGCATGCATCTCTACCGTGGCAAGGTCGGCCAGGATGTCGGGCACTTCCTCGAGCTTCGGCCAGTTGTACTGAATGTTTTGGCGCGTGGTGAAGTGACCATAATCTTTGTCGTACTTACGCGCGATGTGCGCCAGCATGCGCAGCTGTTTAGTCGACAACAGGCCGTAAGGAATGGAGACGCGCAACATCGGCGCGTGCTTCTGAATGTAGAGCCCGTTACGCAGTCGCAGCGCCCGAAAATCGTCCTCGGAAAGTTGCCCCGCTAAGAATCGCTGGGTCTGATCGCGGTACTGGGCGACTCGCTGGTCGACGACCGCCTGGTCGATCTGGTCATAAATGTACATGCTGACAATTTACCGGGTCGAGCTTGGGGTCGGAAGGGGTTTCCCAGACACATTGGCTATGAGAGTGAAGGGATGAGGAATGGGACCGGTAACTAGGCTCTAGGGCCTAGGCCCTAGCCAGATCCGGAGAGAAACTAACCTACGGACGTCAAAGCGGTCCATAAGATGGGTTCTTGCCTCTGGCTAGAGCCTAGTGCCCAGTGCCCCAGGAGGCCGGCTTCGACGGCCTCCGGAACAGCCCTTCCTGGGCCGTCGACGCCACCAACTCCCCCTTCTGATTGAAAATGCTGCCCCGGGCCAGGCCGCGAGCGCCGGAGGCGCTGGGGCTGTCTACGACGTAGAGGAGCCATTCGTCCACACGAACTGGCCGATGAAACCACATCGCGTGATCGATGCTGGCGACTCGCAGCGTCGCTTGCTCGATGGCGATGCCATGCGGAATCGTGCACGCCGACAGCAGGTAGTAGTCGGACGCGTAAGCCAGCAAGCAGCGATGTAATGCCTCGCCATCGGGCAGGCGATCCGCTGCTTTAAACCACTGCTGCAGCAGAATCCCCTCCGGCTTGACGCTTCCGGACGCGGTAGGGCCGGACTCAAGTTGCGCGCTGATCCGATCGGCGTTTACCGGCCGGAATTCGAAAGGCCGGTCGCGCATCATGACGTTGCGCATGCCCTGCGGCATCTTGTCGCCCATCGTGCCGAGCCAATCGCGCACGTCTTTCAGCGATTCGGGCGGCGGCACCGTCGGCATCTGCGCTTGGTGATCAATGCTTAGTTCGGCAAGTTGAAACGATGCCGACATGTGAAAGATTTGCTGGCCGTCTTGAATGGCCACGACGCGCCGGCTAGTAAAGCTGCCGCCATCACGACTGCGGTCCACCTCGTACACGATCCGCTTGTTGAAATCGCCGGCCCGCAGAAAGTACGCATGCAGCGAATGCACGAGCCGATCAGGTTCGACGGTAGCAGTTGCGGCCACGAGCGCCTGACCCAACACCTGCCCGCCGAAAACCTGCGGACTGCCGATGTCGCGACTCTCGCCGCGAAACAAATTGATCTCGATGCGCTCGAGCTCGAGAACGCGCAGAAGATCGGCAAGCATGGGGTTCATCGGTGTTGGCCTAGGCGGGTACGAGAAAGCTTGCTACAGCCTACCGATTGGCGAAGGCACAGTGAAGCTTATTGGGTGTCGAGACTCGGGATTCGGGACTCGCGACTGGTCAGAGAAGATCCGCCATCCTAAGAGCAATTGCCAGTGCGGGATTGACGAACAATAAAAAGCGCCCGCGCTTCAGATCTAACTAGTCCCGAATCCCGAATCCCGAATCCCGAATCCCGAGTCTCGAGTCCCGACTACTGAGCCTCGATTCACCAATCACGAATCACTATTCACCATCCCGATTACGCTCCCCCAACGCCAAGTCTCTTTTGCATCACCGGACTGGTCGTCGTGTACTGCAGATGCACTTTCTTGTTCGGGTTCAATAGACCGGCCACCGCGAACGCAGCCAACGCGGCTTCGTGAAAGCCGGACAGGATCAGCTTCTTTTTGCCGGGATAGGTGTTGATATCGCCCACAGCAAAGATGCCCGGAATATTCGTTTGGAATTTCTCGGTGTCGACGAGAATCGCGCGCTTCTCGATGCCAAGACCCCACTCGGCGATCGGACCGAGCTTAGGCGATAGACCGAAGAACACCAGCAATTGATCGGCATTGACTTCGGTCAAAGCGCCGTCGTTGCCTTTGATGCGCACGCCTTTGAACGCTGCGCCGGCCCCCACGTCGGTTAAGACGGCTTCGGCCACGCCTTCGACAAATCGAATTTTGCCGGACGCGACGAGTTCCATTGCCTTCGTCGCCGAGGCTGGCGCGCCGCGAAATTCCGCGCGACGATGAACGAGCGTGACGCTTTTGGCCTTGCCCGCGAAATCCAGCACCCAATCGAGCGCCGAGTCGCCGCCGCCGAAAATCACCAAATCCTTGCCGTGATACGCCGCCGCGTTTTGCACCTTGTAGTGAATGCGAGTGCCTTCGAAAGCATCCGAGCCTTCGGCGCCCAGACGTCGCGGCTGGAACGAGCCCACGCCCGCTGCAATGATCACGGTCTTCGCAACGAAGCGCGTGCCGACCGAAGTCTCTACATAAAAGGCTTGATCGGGCAGCGGCTTCACAACGCTGACTTCCTGACCCAAGTGGTATTCGGCGCCAAAAGGTTTTGCTTGTTGCACTAGGCGATCGACCAGTTCCTGCGCGCCGCAAATCGGCAATGCCGGAATGTCATAAATAGGCTTATCGGGATACAACTCCGTGCACTGCCCGCCCGGCGCCTTCAGCGAGTCGACGATGTGAGCTTTGATCCCTAGAAGACCCAGCTCAAAAATCTGAAAAAGGCCGGCAGGGCCCGCGCCCACGATGAGGGCATCGGTGGCGATGGCTCCATCCAAATTCACAGTCGCGTCACTCAAGGCAGGCTCCGGCTCGGGTCAAAGAAAGGGGCGCAGTATAGCGAGCGCGGAGCGCGAGCAGCTAGGGGCTAGGCTCTAGGTGCCAGGTGCTAGCCAGAGACGAAGGATTCGTGATGGGCAATTAATCTGCGATTCTCGGTCGCAGATCTCGTTTCAAATACTTGGCGGTATCGAGAAGCTGCAGCGGCTTGCACCGCTTGGTTTTCTTAGTCCGCTCAACCCGAGCCTGTAGAACGGCTCCGATCTCCATAGAAGGCTAAAAGAATAAGAGCCCTTCGACGGGCAGGGTGAGCGGAGAAGAGGATGCGCTCCACTTCTCCTTATCCAACTAGCACCTAGTCCCTAGCGCCTAGCGCCTAGTAGCTCCTCAAAACGCAAACACCAAATTCACCGTCATCAACTGATCCGTCTTCTTCGGCACGGGAATAGCGGCCTCGTTGATATCGGTGTTGTGCCGGACGAGATACGCCACGCTGAGCGCCAGCATGTCCGTCATCTTGACGGCAACACCGAGTTCGTTTTGTAGGTACGTGTTGTCGGAACCTGCTTCCACGAGGAACTTGTCGAACACGCTTGTGGTTGCGGTGAGCTTGTGGTCGTAGTTGACCGCGCCGCGCACGATGGCTTCGCCGTTGGCGAGCGCTGGGATCACGGTGATATCGCCTGTGGTCGCGTCTTCCAGAATCACTTCGCGCTCTTCGTAGCGCCGATAACCGACGCCGATTTCACCGGACAGCTTGAGCGGTTCGGTATCGAAGAATTTATAGCCGTAGCCCACGGAGCCAACAGCTTGATAGGTGTATGGACTAAATTTGTCGTCGTCGTAGCGCAGTGTGCCGAGCGCATAGGTCCTCGGCGAGAACTTGTAATCCGACTGCGCGTGCGCCTCAAAACGATCGCCGGTCAGACCGTCTTCGTCCTCGCTGCGTAACGCCGAGAAACCGACAGAGTGCTTCCACGGTTGATCGCTTTCCGTCGACAAATCCGCCTTGGCATTGATGGTTTGCGTTTCCGTGTTGCCCTTGGCAATGACCAGACCCAGCTCGCCCTTACCCTTCCATTCCGCCTGCGCGGCGGTCGCCAAAAGGATCGCGGCCGCAGCCGCCAGGTAGCGCGCAACTAGGACGCCTGCCAGAGAAATCTTCATAAACCATCTCCTCCACTCAAGACTTGAGAAGCGGCGTCGTTGCCGCACTCGAGCAATTTTACAATTCGACAAACCATAATCGTATCAGCACGGCAATGGTTCCACAGGCTGGAAGATTGGCGCATCGCGCGAAGCGCGACCCGCGAGGCCCTAGCTACTAGGCTCTAGGCGCTAGCCAGCGACCAGACACGAGCCATCATCAGAACTGATCCTCTCTCGAACTCTGGTCAGATTACCAGCGGCCAGATGACCAGCAGGCCGCACTCTACTGTAGACTTGCGACCCGGAAGAGCGCTCAAAACCTGCATTTAACCGACTATGAGCCCCACCGCATTCGCCCTGATCGTCACCGGCGTTCTCTTAAACGCCACTGCGCAACTGCTGTTGAAGGCCGGCGTCAAAGTCACGGGCCAAATCGATTTGTCGGGCGCTCATCTCTGGAGCGCGGCGCGCGCGCTAGCGTTCGAACCTCACATCTTGGGCGGTCTCCTGTGTTACGTGGCCAGTGTCATCGTTTGGATTTTGGCCCTCTCGCGGGTTGAGGTGAGCATCGCCTATCCGATGCTGTCGATCGGCTACATCGTCACGGCTGTCGCGGCCTGGCACTTGTTCGGCGAGAGTCTCACCGCAACACGCGTTGCGGGCATTGCGGTGATCATCGCGGGCGTTTATTTGGTGGCACGTAGCGGATGAGTGTCGAACGCATTCCTATGACCCGTCCGGAGATCGACGAGGACACCATCGCGGGTGTCGCCGATGTGCTGCGATCGGGCTGGATCACGTCCGGCCCGCAGGTCAAAGCGTTTGAAGCCGCGCTATCGAAACACTTTGGCGGCCGGCCGGTACGCGCATTCAACTCCGGCACCTGCACGATGGAAATCGCGTTACGCATCGCGGGCATCGGGCGGGGCGATGAAGTCATCACAACGCCGCTATCATGGGTCGCCACGAGCAATGTCATTTTGACGGTGGGTGCGAAGCCCGTCTTCGTCGACATCGATGCCAAAACACGCAACATCGATCTCGACAAGATCGAAGCCGCGATCACTCCCAAGACGCGAGCGATCTTGCCGGTCGATCTCGCAGGACTCCCGGTCGATCGCGACAAGCTTTACGCCATTGCCAAGCGTCATTCGCTCCGCGTCGTCGAAGACGCAGCGCAGTCGTTTGGCAGCCGGTGGGGCGGCCGCCCGATCGGCGCACTGGGAGACTTGGTGTCGTTCAGCTTTCATCCGAATAAGAACATCACTTCCATCGAAGGCGGTTGTCTCGTGCTGAACGATGAGCGCGAAGCGAAGCTCACCGAGCAATATCGGTTACAGGGCGTCGTGCGTTCCGGCTTCGATGGCATGGAAGTGGAACTGCTGGGCGGTAAATTCAATTTGACGGATGTCGCAGCTCGCGTCGGACTCGGACAACTGGCGCGACTCGACGAGTTCACGCAAAAGCGTCGCGATCGCGTCCAAGACTACTTCGAATTATTGCGTGGCGAGGCCGCGCAGTTCGGACTCGGCTTACCCGTCGCGGACTTCAATCACTGCAATTGGCACATGTTTCAAGTCGTATTGCCCGAATCGCGTCTCGATTGCTCGCGCTCGCAAATCATGTCCGAGCTCGACGCCGCTGGGATCGGCACAGGCGTCCACTACCCGGCGATTCACCTCTTCGCGCTCTATCGCCGCCTCGGCTGGCGTGATGGCGACTACCCCATCGCAGAGCAGGTCTGCCGCAGTATTTTGACGCTGCCGCTTTTTTCGACACTGACTCGCCACAACACGGAACGAGTCGTCGAAACGCTGACCTTAAGTCTGCGCAAGCACACTATTCCCGCGCCATGAACATCGCACCCCTCGCACTATCGGTCGTCATCCCGGTCTACAACGAAGAAGCAGGGCTCGAGAGCCTATTCGCTCGCCTTTATCCCGCGCTCGACGCGCTGCGCGAGACTTACGAAATCGTGTTCGTCGACGACGGCAGCCGAGATCGCTCGGTTGCGATTCTCCGCGAGCAATTCGCCAGACGGCCCGACGTCACGCGAGTCGTCATTCTCGCGTTGAATGCCGGACAACATAACGCAATCATGGCGGGCTTCACGCGTACTCGCGGGCAGATTGTCGTGACGCTCGATGCCGATTTGCAGAATCCGCCCGAAGAGATTGCCAAGCTCGTGGCCAAGATGCGCGAAGGCTTCGACTACGTCGGCAGCTATCGCCGTTTGAGACAGGATTCCGCGCTTCGCAAGCTGCCTTCCAAAATCCTGAACGGCATCCGTGAACGCACGACGCACATCAAGATGCGAGATCAAGGTTGCATGCTGCGCGCCTACGGTCGCGGCATCATCGACGCGATCAATCAATCGCGCGAAGTCAACATCTATATCCCGGCGCTGGCATATACCTTCGCCCGGACGCCGACAGAAATCGAAGTCGCACACGAAGATCGCACAGCGGGCGAGTCCAAGTATTCGATGATGAAGTTGATTCGCCTCAACTTCGATTTGATGACCGGCTTTTCGCTGGCGCCGCTACAAATGTTCTCGCTCGTCGGCATGCTGATCGCGCTCGGCGCCGGGCTTTTTGTCGTGTACCTTGCTCTGCGACGCTTCATCGTCGGCCCGGAGGTCGAAGGCGTCTTTACGTTGTTCGGCATCGTGTTCTTCCTGCTCGGAATCACTTTGTTCGGCGTCGGCTTACTCGGCGAATACATCGGCCGCATCTATCAGCAAGTCCAAGGAAGACCCCGCTTCATGATCGGTGCGGTGCTGGACGCGTCCGACACGACCGACAAAGACAATCGCTGAGAATCGCATGAGCTCGGCAGTCGTCTTTGCGTATCACAACATCGGCGTGCGCTGCCTCAAGGCGCTGCTGGCACAAGGCGTGGACGTTCAGCTTGTCGTCACGCATCTCGACAATCCAAACGAGAACATTTGGTTTGACAGCGTCGCGACGCTCGCCGCATCGAAGGGTTTGCGTGTTGTGACTCCCGACGACCCGAATACACCGGAGTTCATCGCTA
>Ga0193752_1001181_pt1 | contig 22344 bp, 18 predicted proteins | sample H1c1metaG_FD_144924 | JGI IMG/M metagenome (GOLD analysis project Ga0193752, IMG submission 144924) | Soil microbial communities from a riparian zone of the East river system, Colorado, United States - H1c1 | ecosystem: Environmental > Terrestrial > Soil > Riparian zone | place: USA: East River...
AGGACCTGTTTGCGTCCGAGCACCGGTTTCCGGAACGCCACTGCTTTACCGCCACCATCCGAGATCACAGAAATTTCTTCCGTCAACATTGTTTCCAGTTCAGCTATATCACCGGAAGTAATCACCCGCACATATTTGTCCAGGTTATGAGCATTTTTAATCGGGTTGGTTTTGAATTCTACCTGCTGAAGTTTCTTTTTTGCCCGGTTCAGAAGTTGCCTTGAGTATTCGGCACTGATACCAAGCACCGCAGCGATCTCTTCGTGTTCGTAATCAAATGCTTCCTTAAGAATGAAGACTCCTCTTTGCTGTGGGTTCAGTTTCTCGAGAAGTACCATCAGCGAATAGGAAAGGATCTCTTTTTTTTGAATGCCTTCATCAGGTGTATCAGTTGATACCGGCTCGGGGAGCCATTCGCCGGGATAGCCGGCAGTATTTTTCTGTAGTTTCTTTTTTAAATTAATTGAAAGATTGATAACCATCCGGATGAGGTAAGCTTTTTCATTATTGATCGCATCTTGGTTTAGCAGGTGATACTTAAGAAAAGTATCCTGAACAACATCCTCGGCATCCTGCAGGGTGCCAAGAATATTATATGCGTAAGTCGTCAATAATGGTTTTAATGTTGTTAACATTGGCTTAACGCTTAACTGGTATAAATAAAAAAGCGGCCATTCAATGAGATTGAACAGCCGCTGGTTTCTTTGTTAAAAATTTCCTACGGAAATTTCTTCCTGTGCGCATGGAGGGACTCGAACCCCCACGGATCGCTCCACCAGATCCTAAGTCTGGCGCGGCTACCAATTACGCCACATGCGCAATTTGTATCGGATCCACCTTACAAGGACACAAAGCTTTCCTTAAAGGTTTGCAAAAGTAGGAGATTTAAGAGAAATAGAGAAAACACTTTCTTTTTTGTAAATTCGTAGGGTCGGGTGTTCCGTTCGACAATTGAAAATTATTATGAACGAATGAATGGATACAGTAGCAGCAATACCCAAATATAACCTTAACGAAGAACAGGAAAAGAAGCTGATTCTGCGTGAATACCGCGCCTTACTTCGTGGATTAAAAACAAAATTGAAGCCGGGAGATAAAGAACTGGTTCGTACCGCTTTTGAAATGGCCGCCGAAGCGCATGAAACCACACGCCGTAAAAGCGGTGAACCATATATTCTCCATCCGCTTGCAGTGGCCAGGATATGCATTGAAGAAATCGGGCTGGGGGTCAGATCTACCATTTGCGCATTGCTTCATGACACGGTTGAAGATACTGACATCACTCTGCGGGATATTGAACGTGAGTTTGGCTCTGAGATCGCCCGGATCGTGGATGGACTCACAAAAATCTCAAGTGTAATTGATGTAAATGCTTCACAGCAGGCAGAAAATTTTAAGAAAATTCTTTTGACGCTGACCGATGACCCCAGGGTCATTCTTATAAAATTGTCGGACCGGTTGCATAACATGCGCACGATGGACAGCATGAAACGGGAGAAGCAGTTGAAGATTTCTTCCGAAACAGTATATGTCTATGCCCCCCTTGCTCATCGTATGGGGTTGTACAATATCAAAACCGAAATGGAAGATCTTTCCATGAAGTATCTCGAGCCGGATGAGTACCGGGAAATTGCCCGGAAACTGGCAGAAACCAAGAGGGAGCGGTCAAGATATATCAATGAATTTGTGAAACCGATCAAGGAGAAACTTGAGCGCGGGGGATTTCAGTTTGAATTATACGGACGGCCTAAAAGCATTCATTCCATTTGGAATAAAATGCGAAAAAAAGGCGTTGCTTTTGAAGAGGTTTATGATCTTTTTGCGATCAGGGTCATTTTGAGTTCGCCACAGGAACGCGAGAAAGAAGATTGCTGGAAAGTATATTCACTCATTACCGATGAATACAATCCGGCTCCTGAACGTTTACGCGACTGGCTGAGCAATCCAAAGTCGAATGGCTATGAAGCGTTGCATACGACCGTAATGGGCCCCCAGGGCAAATGGGTCGAGGTTCAGATCCGTACCAAAAGAATGAACGAAATAGCTGAGAAGGGGTTGGCAGCACATTGGAAATATAAGGAAGGCACCACCGATGAAAGCCGCTTCGATAAATGGTTTCACCGTATCAGGGAAATGCTGAACAACCCGGACACAGATACCGTCGATTTTCTGCAGGATTTCAAAACCAGTTTTCTGGCAGAAGAAATTTATGTTTATACACCTAAGGGTGACGTGAAAATGTTGCCAGTCGGCTCAACTGCCCTTGACTTTGCATTTTCGATCCATACCATGGTAGGCTCACAATGTATCGGAGCCAAACTGAATCACAAGCTCGTTCCGATCAGCCATAAGCTGCGGAGCGGTGATCAGATCGAAATCATTACATCTGCCAAGCAGAAGCCGAATGAAGACTGGCTCAACATCGTGGTTACTGCCAAGGCCAAGACCAAGATCAAGGATTCTCTTAAGGAAGAAAAAAGAAAAGTAGCTGATGAAGGCAAATACCTTTTACAGCGGAAGCTTGAAAATTTTGGTGCTGCTTATAACCAGCATAACGTTGATATCCTCACTGCCTTTTATAAATTGCCGTCTCCGCTCGATCTCTATTACCAGATATCGGTGAAAACGATCGATCTGAAAGAATTGAAGGAATTTCAGCTGCTTGGCGATAAACTTGAGCCGCCCAAGCCTGTTCGTGTTATTCAGGAACCAAAACACGAAAGCGCGGCGCAAAGCAACCTGGCAAAAAAAGATGCTGAATTGATCATTTTCGGTGAAAGCAGCGACCGGATCGTTTATAATCTTGCAAATTGCTGTAAGCCGATCCCGGGAGATGATGTATTTGGATTTGTTACCACTGGTAAGGGCCTTACTATTCATCGTACCAATTGTCCGAATGCCGCCAAACTTATGGCCAACTATGGACACCGTGTGGTGAAAACGAAATGGGCAAAAAACAAAGAAATTTCATTCCTTACCGGTTTAAAAATTGTCGGTCTCGATGATGTGGGCGTAATTCATAAGATTACGAATCTTATTTCGGGTGAATTAAAGATCAACATCAATGCGATGACGATCGAAGCCAAGGAAGGTTTGTTCCACGGCAACGTGCGTGTATACGTACATGACAAAGAAGAACTGGACGAACTGGTGCTGAGACTGAAAAAATTGCCGGGTATTGAAACGGTTGACCGGTATGATACGGAATCGTGATCATAGCCCTGAGCTATAAAATGCTGTCTGCTTATTTAACCTAATCTACCTATTTTTGCCGCTCTTCAGCAAAACTTAAAAGCAATTAAATGGTTGATGTATTATTAGGTCTTCAGTGGGGCGATGAGGGAAAAGGTAAAATTGTCGATTTCTTCGCTCCACAATACGACGTTATTGCCCGGTTCCAGGGCGGCCCGAATGCAGGACATACTTTATATGTCAATGATAAAAAGATCGTATTACACCAGATCCCTTCGGGCATTTTTCATGAAAACACTATTAATCTTATAGGCAATGGAGTGGTCCTGGATCCGGTGACATTGAAAAGAGAATGCGAGTCCGTCAAAGCTTTCGGTGTTAATTACAGTAAAAATCTGTACATCGCGCAACGTACGCATGTAATTTTACCAACACATCGTGCGCTTGATAAAGCGTCAGAAATTATAAAAGGTAGTGAGAAGATCGGGTCAACCCTGAAAGGCATCGGGCCCGCTTACATGGATAAAACGGGCCGCAACGGTCTGAGGGTCGGTGATCTTTTCGATAAAAGTTTTACCACTCAATATATCAAGCTGAGGCTGAAACATCAGAAACTGCTTGACAGCATGAATTTTCATGAGGATATTTCTGCCTGGGAGGAGGAATTTTTCGATGCAGTTGAATTCATGAAAGAATTCAAGATTGTTAATGGTGAGTACTTCATAAATGATAAAATAAAACAGGGTAAAAAAGTACTCGCAGAAGGGGCACAGGGCAGTATGCTGGACGTGGATTTTGGAACTTTCCCTTATGTTACTTCTTCAAATACAATATCTGCGGGTGTTTGTACTGGTCTGGGAATTGCACCGCAACATATAAAGGACGTAATCGGTGTTACAAAGGCTTATTGTACACGTGTGGGCGGTGGACCTTTTCCAACGGAGTTAAATGATGCCACGGGTGAAGAATTGCGAAAGACCGGGTCAGAGTTTGGCGCTACTACCGGAAGACCGCGCAGGTGCGGCTGGATCGACCTGGTGGCACTGAATTTTGCCTGTATGATAAACGGGGTAACAAAGCTGGTTATGACAAAAGCAGATGTACTGGATGCATTTTCAAAACTCGAGGTTTGTACCGCATATAATGTGAATGGCACGCAAACAAAAGAAGTACCTTTCCAGATGACACGGCTTAAAATTGAACCTGAGTTACAGTCATTCAAAGGATGGAACAAGGACATCACGGCTTTAAAGGAACAGGCCCAGTTGCCAGCTGAAATGTCGGAATATGTTGCATTTATCAATAAATACCTGGGCGTGAATATTCACTATATTTCCAACGGCCCGGGTCGGGATCAATTGATAAAAATTTCCTAACTTGATTACAGAAAATAAGGAAAATAATTGTTGATGTTTCCTTAAAAAAAATGCCGCGGAAAAATAGTTGAAGAAAAGTTTGGCGAATTAAAAACTTCGCTGAAATTTTACAGTAACATTACTTTCGGAATCGGATCAGGAAATAAAGATTGTCCGGGCTTTTTTTGATCCTGTTCGAAATATTAAAAATGAAAAATCGTTAATCCCCGGTAAATCTTACCAGACTATGGCAGCAAAATCTGAAAAAGACAAAAAGACCGGCGGTGCACCAAAGTCTTCTAAGGAAACTCCTAAGAAAGCTGCATCCAAGCCGAAGAAACAAGAAGATGATGATGATGAATTAAATGATGATGAAGAGTTGGAAACTCCAAAAGCCGGAGCTAAGAAGGCGGCGAAGGGCAGTGCCAAAAAAGGAGATGAGGATGAAGATGATGACGATGATGCAGCAGAAGAAGTAGATGAATGGGAAAAGCCGGAAGAAGAAGAGAACTGGGATCCCGACTTTGAAGAATTCGATCTTCCAAAATCAAAAGTCAAAAAAACCGGAGGCACAGGTGCTGGTAAGAAAGCTGGTAAAGGTGACGAAGACGATGATCTGAGCGTGGACGAAGAATTCAAAGACCTTGATCTTTTCAATGACAGGGGATTTGATGATGATGAAGATGACTATTGATTTTCTTCAACGGCATTCTAACTAATTATGTGAACAGAACTTTTGTTTCATTTCCTATATCGGATTTAAAAAAAACAAAATTGCAAATGTTGAACTGGGCTATCCGGTTCAACATTTGTTGTTTTCTGGATAATAACAAATACAACTCGGGTCATCATTCGGTAGAATGTTTACTGGGCGCCGGTTCCTTAGCATCTGTCAGCGTTTCTGCAGGTACTGCATTTGATGAGCTTCAGCAATTTGCTTCTCTTCATGATGATTGGTTGTTCGGTCATCTTGGGTATGATCTGAAAAATGAAACTGAAAATCTAACCTCGGTTCATCCTGATAACATAGGCTTTCCTGACCTCTTCTTTTTTGTGCCGGAAGTGGTGATCGAATTAACGGAGAGCGAGCTTCGCATTGGCACCCGCGGTGGGGGGACGCAGGAAATATACCAGGATATTATTTCAGCCGGTTATAACGATACTACTGCGCGAGGCAAATCAATTGATATCCGCCAACGCTATAGCCGTGAAGAATATCTGGATACGGTGAGGGAATTGCAAAAACATATTCTACGCGGAGATTGTTATGAGATTAATTTTTGCCAGGAGTTTTATGCGGAAAATATCATCCTCGACCCATTTATACTTTTCCTTAGATTAAGTGAAGCTTCACCTAATCCTTTTGCCGCGTTTTACAGGCTCGGAGATAAGTACCTCATGTGTGCGAGTCCTGAACGGTATATTAAGAAATCAGGTAATAAAGTGATTTCCCAGCCAATCAAAGGCACACTAAAGAGAAGCGCATCCGCGGCAAACGAAATGATAAGTGACGTTGAAGATATTAAGAACAGGCTTGAGTTACTGAAAAGTGCCAAGGACCGGTCAGAAAATGTAATGGTAGTCGACCTGGTCAGGAACGACCTGTCCCGGATTTGCCAGGAGGGTTCAGTAAAAGTGGATGAATTATTTGGCATTTACACTTTTCCCCAGGTTTACCAGATGATCTCAACGATCAGTGGTGAGCTGAAATCTGAAATGGACTGGATAGAATTACTGCGGGTGACCTTTCCCATGGGATCAATGACCGGTGCACCTAAACGCAGCGTAATGTTGCTGATCGAAAAATATGAACGTTCAAAACGAGGGATCTTTTCCGGCGCGGTCGGCTACATCAATCCGGAAAGGGATTTCGACTTCAATGTGGTTATCCGGAGTGTGTTATATAACAGGGAATCCGGTTACCTCGCTTTTCCGGCAGGCTCAGGCATTACTTTTTACAGTGATCCTGAATCTGAATATGAAGAATGCCTCCTAAAAGTTGCTGCTATCCGGAGCGTGCTTGAAAAGGCATAAAAAAAGGGAATCATTGTCATGATTCCCAGGTTGGTTGTTTTAAGACTGAAGGTTATTTTCCTGTGTCGTCACGTGTTATCATGACTGTATTATTATTATTTCCGTTAGGCGAAGTCTGAACGGAGTCATTCAGGATGGTATATTTGTTGGCGTTAAATAATTCCATTTTGTCTGCCGGCAGTTTCAGTTCATATATATTATCACTGCTCGACATTTTCTTATCGAATTCAGGATTATAACGAACGAAATCTTCCTGGCTCATCATGATGTTTTTGGCAATCATTTCCCCGCGATATTTACCAGAGACGATCAACGTTCTTGCACTTTCCTTTTCTTTCGCAGAGATCTTCCTGTTCAAAAGATAGGTTGCGGTTACGCCAATCTGCTTTTTTACTTCTGCATTGGTCAGGGTGGTTATACCACCTGAACCCTCAAATATATAATGTGTACCAATAAACTTCTTAACGTGGGTTCTGGATTCGGCAGGTAAATAATTTTGCAATTTCCAGAAGTTCCGGCTTCCGCCGCTTTTCTTGATTGCGCTGTACACATTACCGGGACCGCCATTATAAGCTGCAATTACAAGGAGCCAATCGCCAAATTCTTTATAGAGGTCTATAAGATATCTGGAAGCCGCATGAGTGCTTTTCTTATAATCATATCTTTCATCCTTTGATTTTGTTACCACGAGACCCAGTTCCCGTGCCGTTACGGGCATCAGTTGCCAGGGACCAGCTGCGCCCACCCATGATTTAGCTTTAACCTTTAACTGGGATTCTATAAATGCGAGGTATTTCAGTTCAAGGGGCAACCCATACTGGCCCAGGATTTTCTCTATAGTATTAAAATATGGAGTGCAGGACGCCTTCATTTTGAGAAGTTCATCTGAATTCTTTTCCATGTAGTCTTCAACAAATTCCACAGCACGGGCATTTAATAATATACCGGCTCTTGTATCTTGCTGAAAAAGGTCTTCGAAGCCCTGAGAATGAACTAAATCATCTGCTTTTGCAGGGGATTGAATAGTATCCTTTAGGACAATAGTCCTGAGGGGTGTTTTTTTTGATGCGGTTTTGACCGTGGGTTTAGAGGAGGTGTTTGCTGCTTTTGAAATCGATGTGTTTTTAGAAGTTGAAGCTTTCTTCTTCTTGTCTCCACCATTAGCAATTACCGTTGTCATTAGTCCCAGGCACAAAAAGCCGAGCATAAATAATTTTTGTTTCATCATCATTTTAATTTGCTCAACAAATGCCGACGCTCAGGTATGGATTAAAGGGATGATTGTTACATAGGACGGGAGGAAAGTAATTACATAGGATGATTGGCGAAGGAATCAGTACAGAAGAAAAATTTACTCCGGGGTCGATCAGTTTGGGTCTTTCATTACCGGGGTGTTCTGTATTGCTGCATCCATTGGTGTGCTAGCTGCAGTAAAGATAATTCGCAAAATCGGTTTGTCATAGCTTGTACGCCATAGGGTAAGCCATTACTGTGCCAGAAAAGGGGGATTGAAATGCCGGGAATTCCGGTAAGGTTGGAGAAAACTGTAAAAATGTCAGCCAGATACATCGCGATGGGATCGTCGGTTTTTTCCCCGGCTGGGAAAGCGGTTGTGGGAGAAGTTGGTAGCAATAACACGTCAAACTCATTGAAAATCACGTTAGTTTTCTCAACAAGGAGCTGCCTCACCTGCTGCGCCTTGGTAAAATAGGCATCAAAATAGCCTGCGCTTAGTACAAAGGTTCCAAGCATAATCCGGCGCTTTACCTCTCTGCCAAAACCTTGAGAACGTGTCTTTTTATAAAGGTCCGTTAAATCGTTATTTTTATCCACATTCCGGAATCCGTACTTGATTCCGTCGAACCTGGAGAGATTTGAAGAGGCTTCGGCTGTGGTCAGAACATAATAGGCCGGAACTATATAGTCAAGATATTCGAACGTAACCGGTTCAACAGTGTGCCCTTCAGCTTTCAATTTATTTATCAGATCGAAAATGGACTTTCGTATCTCAGGATCTAAAGCCTTGGTATTCAGGGCCTCATCAAAATAGGCTACCCGTAATTTTTTATTGATACCAGCTGCGGAAGCGGGTAATCCGACATTTATCCGGGTAGGAGAGACGGTACTGTCGAATTCATCCGGACCGGAAATGACGTCCAGAACCTGCGCTGTATCGGGTACATTGTTCGCAAAAATTCCAATCTGATCGAAAGATGAGGCATATGCGATGAGGCCATATCTTGAAACTGTTCCGTAGGAGGGCTTAAAACCAACAATACCGCAGAAGTCCGCCGGCTGCCGGACCGAGCCGCCCGTGTCGCTGCCCAGGCTAACCATACAAAGCCCCGCCTGAACTGCAACGGCCGAACCGCCGGATGAACCGCCGGGCACCATGCTTTCATCAACACCATTCAGGACCCTGCCATAGCACGAGTTTTCATTGGTTGAACCCATAGCAAATTCATCACAGTTGGCGTTACCTATAATAATGGCGCCTTCATCAATCAATTTGCTGACAGCCGTGGCACTATATAAAGAAGTAAAGCCGGATAATATTGCTGAAGCAGCAGTAACCAGGTGATCTTTATGACATATCACATCTTTCAAGGCTATTACGACACCATGGAGCTTGCCGGTAAGACCACCTTCCTGCCGTAGTTTGTCAAGCTGTGCAGCTCTGTCAAGTGCTTCCTGACCGTACACCTCAACAAAGGCATTCAGGTGTTTTTTGGCGTTGATGTTAAACAAAAACTGTTGAACAGTACTCACACAAGTGGTAGTACCATTCAACAGTTCAGTATGATATTGTGATATAGATTCGAACTTGACCAAAACACAGAACCGGCTTGTTAAACAGCGAATTAAGACAATTTATCCTGCTGTTAACCGATAGTGCGCGAAGGTAACAAAAGAATTAATTCTGTGAAGGAGAAGAAGTAGTGGAAGTTGGCTTTTTTTCTTCATTCATTCCTTCTTCGATCTCTTTCTTCACATTACTTTTGGCATCATTGAATTCACGGATACCACGACCGATACCTCTCATAAATTCTGGTATTTTACGACCGCCAAACAAGATCAACACAGCTAATACAATTAGCAACCACTCAGTACCACCGGGCATTGAGATCATCAGAAAGTTATTGGAGTTTAAGATAGACATGACGCTGATTTTTTATTAAGTATAGATACAGTTACGAAATTACGTGTTTTTGTGATCTAATAACGTTAATTGATTTTGCAAATTGCCAAAACAAAACATAAATAAAACAACGGTAGAAAAAAACTATTATCATATCCTAAAAAGGAGGATCACAAAAAAGGCGGAACCTTTGTGGATTCCGCCTTTCAATATTATATGGCCCCGGCTGATTAACCGGTATACCGTCATTATCAGATTATTTCGCTGGCGTTGTCGCAACAGCTCTTCTTTTCTCCTGGATACGTGCACTTTTACCGCTCCGGCTACGCTGGAAAAACAATTTAGCCCTGCGAACGCGGCCAGACTTGTTTACTTCGATTGAGTCGATATTAGGCGAATAGATAGGGAAAGTTCTTTCAACTCCAATGCTATCAGATATCTTTCTAACGGTGAAAGTAGCTGTCTGCGCAGTTCCCTGGCGTTTGATAACATCGCCGCGGAAACTCTGGATACGCTCTTTGCCACCTTCGACGATTTTATAATTGACAGTAACATTGTCACCAGCCTTGAATTTTGGAAATTCTTTCCGGCCTGTTAACTGTTCGTGTACAAATTGGACTGCGGTACTCATAACATTCACTTTTTTAAGGGATGCAAAGGTAATTAAAAATATCAAAAACCCTCAGATCCTGGTTTGTTTTTTTAACGGGCTACGTTAACAGCACGTTTCTCCCGGATAACAGTCACCTTAATCTGACCGGGAAAAGTCATCTCATTCTGTATTTTCTGAGCAATTTCAAAGGAAAGTTTATCAGAATCGGCATCGGTAACCTTATCAGATTCCACGATCACTCTCAGTTCGCGCCCAGCCTGAATAGCATAGGCTTTTTCGACGCCAGGATACGCCATAGCGAGGTTTTCCAGATCCTTGATACGCTGCAGGTATTGTTGCATGATCTCCCGTCTTGCTCCCGGACGTGCGCCACTGATGGCATCGCAGGCCTGAACAATGGGAGAAATCACATACTGCATCTCCATTTCATCATGGTGAGCGCCGATTGCATTCACTACGGCAGGATTCTCGCCATATTTTTCGGCTAGTTTGGCGCCAAGCAGGGCATGGCTTAGTTCAGTTTCTTCGTCAGGCACTTTTCCGATATCATGTAAAAGCCCGGCGCGTTTTGCAAGTTTGGAATTCATTCCGAGTTCAGCAGCCATGATTCCGCAAAGATTGGCTACTTCGCGGCTGTGCATCAGCAGGTTTTGACCATATGATGATCTGAACCGCATCTTTCCAACGATCCTGACAAGGTCTTTATGTAAACCGTGAATTCCAAGTTCAATAACTGTTCTTTCGCCGATCTCCATAACCTGTTCTTCGATCTGGCGACGGGTCTTGTCAACCACTTCCTCGATCCTCGCAGGGTGAATACGGCCATCGGTGACCAGCCTGGTTAAGCTAAGGCGTGCAATTTCCCTTCTCAACGGATCAAAAGACGATAGGATGATCGCTTCCGGTGTATCATCGACAATCAGATCAACTCCGGTTGCCGCTTCGATCGCCCGGATGTTTCTTCCTTCCCGGCCAATGATCTGACCCTTGATTTCGTCACTTTCCAGGTTGAAAACGGTGATGGAATTTTCAATAGCCTGTTCGGCAGCAGTCCGCTGAATTGACTGGATGATGATTTTCCTGGCTTCTTTGTTAGCTTTTTGTTTGGCATCATCAACAATTTCCTGCTGAATGGCGATAGCCTGGGTATGTGCCTCCTGTTTGAGGCTTTCGATAAGTTGGTTTTTTGCTTCATCAGCCGTTAAACCGGCTATTTTCTCGAGCCTCCGGATATGTTCTTCCTGATGCTTTTCGAGTTCTGTTCTTTTGAGATTAACCACTTCGATCTGACGATTGAGGTTTTCTTTGATAACGTCGTTGTCTTTTACCTGTTTTTCCAGTTGCTCCAGTTTCTGGCTGGTAGTCTGTTCTTTTTGTCTCGCCCTGTTTTCGGAATCACCCAATTTGCGGTTTCTTTCCAGAACGTCTTTGTCATAATCCGCTTTCAGCTGAAGAAACTTCTCTTTGGCCTCCAGTAATTTCTGATTTTTCTGATTCTCTGCGTTTAATTTTGCGTCGGCAATGATCTTGGTTGCCTGCAATTCTGCCTCGGTAATTTTAGCCTGTGTATTCTTGGCAAAAATGAACTTTCCCGCTATTAGGCCGGCAAGGAGAGCCACTATACCAATTATATAGGTCAAAGTGTTTGGTTCCATTTTCTTGAAATAGTTTAGATTTTTTTTTCATATTCAGGCGCTCATTATTGATTGTAATTCAATCACAACGAGAGGGTAATTTGCGAAAATACAAAAAAGAGTAGTGACTAATCAGCCTTTTTTCTCTAGCGCACGGTCAAGCATGGATTCAAGAAGGGTAAAATTTGAAGAAATTTCCCGCATGGTGTTATCCTCGGCGCCTCTTTCTTTCATGTCGGTAGCATACCAAAGTACTACCATCGAAATATAATCCTGCATATCCTTACCGGCAAACTGGGTTTTATATTCAATAATCTTGTCATTGATCAGTTTGATGGTTTTCCGGACCACTTCTTCATCGGCCGGTTCGATTTTGATACGGTAACTTCTGTCGGCTATGATAATATTTATGGGAATAAGTGTATCCATGCTTGCATTTTTGAAAACCTTTGACTAGATTTATCCTTATAAGTATCACGGCTTATTTGGACAGTTTTTACGGATCGTTTGGAAAGTTATAGGACAATGATTTTTTAACTCCATAACCCCAACGATTATGATTTTTGCTACTATTAAATCGCCTGTCTTCATCGACATGCTGAGTTTCACCATGGTTGCCACCCTTGCCGGCTCAATCTGCGCCATCCTGCGGGATGATTCGGGATATGAGTGCAGTCGTCTGGAAACCGAAATACCCGAAGGTAACCAGGTTGTTACCTGGAACGGTCTTAACGACCTGCCGTACGGCGTTTACACACTTGAGCTTTCAAAAGGCCAGGAAGAAATGAAAGTGCGTATTGTAAAACGGGTTTAACCTGTTTAAAACTATTCTATTCCCCAAGCATGGTAATGCACCGGTCGATCTCCTTGATATAAAGGTTTAGCCTTTTTTCTAATTCCTTTTTATCGGTTTCGAGCAATTGCCCGGTTGCCATCTTGAGCAGTGAAACTTTTTGTTCCAGCTCATCTATTTTCCTGAGTTGGTCATCATGGGTTTCCCTTGCCTGCTGCATTTCCAGATTCAGCTTTTCATTTTCCTTCAGCAACAACTGGTTTTGCTTCAGTATTAGCTGAAGTTTTTCGTTTATCCTTTTTAATTGTTGCCTTATATCGGTCATAATAATTTTCTTGTTTCAACACATTCGACTTTCAACACATTCGACGAGCGAACGAAGACGTTCGCGATACACTAGCGAACGAAGACGTTCTCGCCACAATCACTGTCTTATTTCAACCTGTAAATCCTGAGTCAGCGTTTTAATAAGCTGCTGCATCATTTCATCAACCTCTCCGTCTGTCAGCGTTTTTTGTTCGTCCAGGAAGGTCAGGCTCACGGCCAGCGACTTCTTATCCTTCCCAAGCTTCTCACTTTCAAAAACATCAAATAATTGTAGTCTCTTTAATTTTGGTATCTGAAGTTTTCTGATCGTTTTTTCTACCGATTCATAAGCTACGCCTTTATCAACAACCATTGCAAGATCTCTCAAAACGGGTAACTGTTTTGGCAATTCCCGAAACTGAACACCCTGCTTTGGAATGAACTCAAGCAAAACATCCCAGGAGATATCTGCGAAGTAAACCGGTTGCTTAATATCAAAACGTTTTAGTTCATGTTGTGCCACGATACCTGTTTCAAGAACCGGCTGGCCATTGATCTTAACCTGCATCCCAGCTTCCGTTTTTGAATTAACTCCGGTCTCCCATTCGGGCTTTGATATGCCGATCAGTTGCAAGATTCTTGCCACAACTCCTTTCAGATAATAAAGATCGGAGCTGGCAGACTTACCTTTCCATGAATCATTATTCAGATTGCCCGTAACATAAATGCACAGGTGCTTTGTTTCTTTATAATTGCCGGGTCCGCCGGTGTGATATGTTTTTCCGAATTCAAAAAAACGCAATGAAGCATTTTTCCGGTTGAGATTATAAGAAACGGCTTCCAATCCTGTTTCCAGCATAGATGGACGCAGCATATTGAGGTCAACCCTCAGGTTGTTTAATAATTTAACCGCATTGCTAAGTTCCTGTTCGTCGTAATATGCCTGGTTGGTGATTGAGTTGGTCAGAATCTCATTAAAGCCAAGGCCGGCGAGATACGAGGCCACCTTTTCAGCATAAACCTGCTTATAAGCGTCTGTTTCTATCGAAGGAGAAATAGTAATCGAACCCGGAATTTCAACATTGTCGAGGCCATCAATACGCATGATCTCTTCAACAACATCAGCTGGCAATGAGATATCCGGTTTGCTGAACGGTACCAGTACCCGTATATCATCGATACCATCTTTTGCAATTTCAAAACCCAGGGAAACCAGGATTTTTCTAACCGTATCGGGATGATAGTTCTTACCACTAAGTTTTTTAAGATAATGATATTTCAGGGCTACTTCCGTCTTGGGATTCGGATCCGGATAAACATCCACTATTTCAGCAGCGATTTCACCACCTGCAAGTTCTGTAATCATCAGGGCTGCACGTTTAAGTACATTAACCGTATTGCTGATATCTATGTTTTTTTCAAAATGAGTGGCTGCATCGGTTCTGAGACCGTGGCGGAATGAGGTCTTCCTGATATCTATAGGATTAAACCAGGCACTCTCAAGAAAAATATCTTTTGTTTTAGGACGAACACCACTGGTCAGGCCACCGAAAACCCCGGCGATACAGACCGGCTCTTTTTCTCCGTTGCAGATCATCAGGTCCGTAGCACTTAATTTTCTTTGTTTGGCATCAAGTGTTGTAAATGTTGTTCCTTCCGGAAGATTGGCTACGATGATTTTATTGCTTTTTATAGCAGAAAGATCAAAGGCATGAAGAGGTTGCCCGGTTTCATGCAGTATAAAGTTGGTGATATCAACGATATTATTGATTGGCCGCTGACCAATAGCAATTAATTTCTGCTGCAACCATTCCGGCGATTCTTTTACTGTGATATTGCGGATACTCACACCTGAATAACGCTGACAAGCAATTTTATTTTCAATGGAGACGCTTACAGGAAAAATATTGCCGGCTGGTTTAAAACCATCCGCATAAACCTGTTTAACCTTAAGTTCCATCCGGTCGTGATGACTAAGGTATGCGCAAACATCCCGGGCAACTCCCAGATGACTCATTGCATCCATCCTGTTTGGGGTAAGGCCGATTTCGAAGATATGATCGGAATAAGTTTCAAAAAGATCTGATACTGATGAGCCCGTTTTAGAATCAGGTGGCAGCACCATGATACCATCGTGATCACTGCCAAGGCCGATCTCATCTTCTGCGCAGATCATGCCCTGGCTTTCCACGCCGCGGATCTTTGCAGATTTCATCATCAGTGGTTCACCCGATTTAGGAAATATGGTTGTTCCAACCGGTGCAACGATCACCTTCTGACCAACAGCAACATTAGCCGCTCCACAAACAATCTGCAACAGGTGCCCATGACCGGTATCTACTTTGGTAACCGAAAGTTTATCTGCATTGGGATGCTTTTCCTTTTCTTTTACTTCACCGACAACGAGCCCTTTCAACCCACCTCTGATGCTTTCAAATTCTTCGAAACTTTCAACTTCAAGGCCTATCGAAGTTAATATTCTGCTTAGTCTTTCCGGCTCAACTATAACCGGCAAATAATCCTGTAACCACTTGTATGAGATTGTCATGTATGATACTTATGCTGAAGGTGCAAAGATAATGATTGAATATAAGCCGAAATGTAAAATTGATCCGTGAAACAAAGCAGCAATAGCGGATAACATTTTTCAGGAAGTTGAAACCGTTATTGCGGTTTGATTGTCGTGAAGAAGCTTACCTGAAAGTGGCGTGAAGCACCGTTTTTTGAGGAACTAAGTCCCCAAAATACCGGTGGGCGCACGTCTTGTGCAATAAGTTTGCTAGCCAAATAAAAAAGGTATTATTGTTTCGCACAGCGATCGTGGATTAACTGCCCGTATCCCCGGAAAACTTTTATAAATTGTGGAAAGATTGGGAGGCGCCTGTTGATAAGCCCGTCAAACATGTGCATAACAATGGTAATTCGATGGTAAGAAATTTTGATTTAGATATTTTTTTTTCGCTGACGAATGGGGGTTTATATTCGCCCTCCCCATTACCCCGGTAACATTCGCTTAACATTGAAAAATGGACGTCTGATGTTCCGGGACCAGGGTCGATAAAATCCTTTAAGGTGTCGTTGAACCCCAATCCTTATCAGAAGCCAAACTAACTTTTGCCTTAATTTTTGCTATAACCTATTACGCTCAGCAACCAGATGGATATTACTAACCTAAATAAAGACCGGAAAAGCCGGCGGAAAAGTTCGATTGATTTAAGCACAATGGTGTACGGTAAAGTACCTCCACAGGCCAAGGACCTCGAGGAAGCTGTATTGGGTGCCGTTATGCTTGAGAAAAGTGCATTCGATTCCGTTATTGAAATACTAAAACCGGAGTGTTTTTACGTAGATGCCCATCAACGCATTTATCGCGCCATGCAGGGCCTTCAGCAAAAGAACCAGCCGATCGATATTCTCACGGTCGTGGAAGAACTGAAAACCAGGGAAGAACTGGAAGTGGTTGGAGGGCCATATTATGTAACCAAGCTTACTAATTCGGTTGTTTCTTCTGCAAATATTGAAACACATGCACGTATCATACTGCAGAAATTTATTCAGCGTGAACTGATTCGTATCAGTGGAGAAATAATCGGCGATGCATACGAAGACAGCACAGACGTATTTGATCTGCTGGATGATGCTGAAAGCAAGTTGTTTGAAATTACAAACAATCACCTTCGCAAAAATTTCGACAGTATCGATCAGGTGCTGGTGAAAACAGTTCAGCGTATTGAGGATATGCGTAACCGTAATGAGGACATCACCGGTGTCCCCAGCGGTTTTGTGTCTCTCGACAGGATCACTTATGGGTGGCAACAAACCGATCTTATTATCCTGGCGGCAAGGCCTTCGGTAGGTAAAACGGCATTTGCGCTTAACCTTGCCCGCAATGCGGCTTTGCATGCCACCAAGCCTACGCCGGTAGCTTTCTTCAGCCTTGAAATGAGTGCTGGTCAGCTGGTACAGCGTATTCTCAGTGCAGAAAGCGAGATCTGGCTTGAAAAGATCAGCCGTGGCAAACTGGACGAGCATGAAATGAAACAATTGTATGCCAAGGGTATTCAAAAGCTGGCCCAGGCGCCGATATTTATGGATGATTCCGCGGCCCTGAACATCTTTGAACTCCGGGCCAAATGCAGGAGGCTGAAAAATAAACATAATATCGGCCTGATCATTATCGATTACCTGCAGCTTATGAGTGGAACCTCAGACCGGCAAAGTAACCGTGAACAGGAAATCAGCAAAATCTCACGCGACCTTAAAGGTCTCGCCAAAGAATTGCAGGTACCCATCATTGCACTTTCCCAGTTAAGCCGGGAAGTGGAAAAAAGAAAAGAAGGAAGTAAGATGCCCCAGCTGAGTGATCTCCGCGAGTCGGGTGCCATTGAACAGGATGCTGATATGGTGATGTTCCTTTATCGTCCTGAATACTATGACATAACGTCCAATGAAATGGGCGAAAGCAATAAGGGAGAAACCCATGTACGGATTGCAAAACACCGTAATGGTACACTTGAAACTATTAAACTCAGGGCCCTGCTTCATATCCAGAAATTCAATGATATGGAGGAAGATGATTTTAACAACCTCGGGCTCGGCGGTGGAGCGTGGAAGCCGGTACCACCTGAAGCTTCGGGCGGCGACAATGCCAGGCTGTATGTCCAAACAGGCAGCAAGATGAAGGATATTCCCTTTGATGATGATGAGTTCTGATGATGATTTTTCATACAGGTAACTATTTGCTTCATGTCTGTTCCATTTTTTTATGTTTCCGCAATAACAGCGCCGGGTGAGTCACAAACACTGACCGAAGACAGCTCCAGGCATATTGTCCAGGTTCTCAGAATGACAGAAGGCGAGCAACTGAGATTAACAGATGGCAAAGGAACTATTGCACAAACCTTGATCACAGATGACAATAAGAAAAAATGTGTTGTTCAGATCCGGGAAATATTTGTTCAGACCCGGCCGGCTGCCCAACATATCATCGCGATATCTCTCCTGAAAAACAATACACGTTTCGAATGGTTCCTTGAGAAAGCGACAGAATTGGGTATCAGCAAGATTATTCCTCTTATTTGCAAGCGCACTGAAAAACAACACTTCCGTGCAGACCGCATGCAATCAATAGTTGTTAGCGCCATGTTACAGTCGCAACAGTCATGGTTAACCGAACTAACTGAGCCTGTCGGATTTACCTCTTTTATCAATCAGTATCTTATGCCAGGCGATACTGCATTTATTGCGCATTGCGAAGAAGGGCAAAAGAAATCTTTGCTGGCAGGTGAATTTCAAAATATCAACCGGAAGATTATTCTGATCGGCCCGGAAGGCGACTTCACCAGTGAAGAAATCCAGGCAGCGCTTGAGCGTAACTGTGTATCAGTGGAATTAGGAGAAACCCGGTTAAGAACCGAAACTGCCGGTGTTATAGCAGCGACAGTGGCACAGCTTTATAAATAATAAGAAGCTCTCAATGAGCCTGATCATCCATGTTCTGATGTGAATCACTTAACCTTGGTTCGCGCAGTTGAACCGGATCTTTGGTTTTTTTACGCATCCACATGTTCATCAGTTCTACGCCAAACGAAAATGCCATCGCAAAATAGATATATCCTTTAGGGATCTCCTTATGGTGAATAGGTTCAAGTCCTTCAAAGAATAAACTGAAGCCGACCATTAGCAGAAAGGATAATGCCAGCATTTTAAGTGTCGGATGTTTATGGATAAAATCACTGATCCTTTCAGAAAACAGGAACATGATGATCATTGCGATAATAACGGCGACAATCATAATTTCCACATGTTGTGCAAGCCCAACGGCGGTGATGATGCTATCGAATGAAAAGATCATATCTACCAGAATGATCTGCCCGACAATGGAAGCAAAAGACGCTGGTTTCTGAATAGTCGCGCCGGCAGCCGGCTCTTCACCTTCCAGTTTATGATGAATTTCCTTTACCGTTTTATACAGCAGGAATAACCCACCAATGAACATGATTACATTCCGCAGGTTAAATGCAAGATGTCTTGCTCCCCAGTTGAATCCAAACAATTCGGCGGTACCGTTTTTAACGATCCATCCGAGTCCCATCAACAATAAAATTCTGACAGCAATACCCGCGAACATCCAGATCTTTCTTGCTTTTGTGCGGCTGGCTTTTGGAACACGGCCAAGAAGTATGGAGACGAAAATAACATTATCAATACCAAGAACAATTTCAAGCAGCGAAAGTGTGATGAGGCTTATCAATGAATCCAGCGTGAGGAGTTCCTGCATAATAGGCTATAAATTAGATGTGCAAAAATAATGGTGATTATCCGATTTCCGGAAAACCTTTCAGCGAACTGATTCGACTCGCTTATTATGTTCCTTCAAAATTTTCTTGCAGATATTTTTGGTAATCGAAGGACCAACATAAATAAAACCCGTCCACACCTGCACAAGTCCTGCACCCGCTTTTATTTTTTCCAGGGCATCGTCTCCATTGAATATGCCCCCTGAGCCGATTAAAGGGAGGTGTGCATTCGCTCCGTCTGATATAAACTGTATCACTTCTGTTGCCCGCTGTTTCAAAGGATCGCCACTTAAACCGCCGGCGCCAATTTCTTCCAGGGCGTTCCGAGTGGTCAACAGGCCATTTCTACTGATTGTTGTATTGGCTACAACAAGACCATCCAGATTGATTTCGATTGCCAGGTCAATTACATCGTTAAGCTGTGCATCAGTAAGATCTGGCGCGATTTTGAGCAACAGGGGAGTCGGGTTCGGTTGCTGGGCATTGATCGTTTGTAGATGCGACAGAATATTCCGGAGAGAATCTTTTTCCTGCAATTCGCGGAGGCCGGGAGTGTTAGGCGAACTAACGTTAACCACGAAGTAATCAACCAGTCCAAGCAATTGCTGGAAACATATCTCATAATCTTTCCAGGCCTCATCGTTTGGTGTCGATTTATTTTTTCCTATGTTACCGCCCACAATGATCCGGTCGGGGTTTTTTTCGTTTTCTAATTTCCAGTACTTTAACCTGGCTGCTACGGCCTTGACTCCATCATTGTTGAAACCCATTCTGTTTATCAGGGCTTTGTCTTCCGGTAAACGGAACAGCCGTGGTTTATCGTTGCCTGCCTGCGGTTTCGGAGTAACGGTTCCAATTTCAACAAAACCAAAGCCCAGCATTTCCAGTTCTTCAAGGTATCGCGCATTTTTATCGAAACCTGCTCCTAGGCCGACAGGATTACGAAAGTTGAGGCCGAGAAAAGGTCTGTTTAGTCTGGGATCCTTTAATCCAAATCTCCGGGTTATCCAACGTTTAGCCGGACCCACTTCTTTCAATAGCTTCAGCATATTCATGGAGAAATAATGAATACTTTCTGTTGGAAACAGGAAAAGGAACTTTCTGATCAGATTATACATAACTGGATGCGAAGATAAGGCGTGATAATGAAGTGCTAAAGCATGAATATTCGTGCCACGGGGATAGTATTTTTTGACCAGAATCTCTTACATTTGATATAGAAGGTTGCATAAACAACTACTATTTTATGCAGCAATTGGGTAAAATATTAAAAAAATAACATGCAGGAAGCTTATATAATCGCCGGTTACCGCTCAGCAGTCGGAAAAGCAAAAAGAGGCGGTTTCAGATTTTATCGTCCCGATGATCTGGCGATTGACGTTATCAGGGGCCTTATGGCGACTGTACCTCAGTTGGAAGCCAAAAGGGTCGATGATCTTATTGTTGGAAATGCTGTTCCGGAAGCGGAGCAGGGACTGCAGGTGGGAAGGATCATCGCGGCGCGTGCTCTTGGATATGAGGTGCCGGGGATGACTGTGAACAGGTATTGTGCCTCTGGTCTTGAAACCATCGCTATTGCAACTGCCAAAATCCGGATGGGACAGGCAGATTGTATCATTGCGGGCGGAACGGAAAGTATGAGCCTGGTTCCGACCGCAGGTTGGAAAACCGTACCAGCCTACAGTATTGCCGCGGAAGAACCTGATTATTACCTGAGTATGGGTTTAACCGCTGAAGCCGTTGCAAAAGAATACCAGGTTAGCCGGGAGGACCAGGATGAATTCTCATTCCATTCACATCAGAAAGCCATCAATGCAATTAAGAATGGTTATTTCAAATCAGGAATATTACCAGTTACCATTAATGAAGTTTACCTGGACGAAAAAGGCAAAAAGAAAACTAAGTCATATGTGATGGATACGGATGAAGGTCCGCGCACTGATACCAATATTGCTGCGCTCAATAAATTGAAACCAGCCTTCGCACTAAATGGTACCGTTACAGCAGGGAATTCATCACAGACCTCAGATGGTGCTGCTTTCGTAATTGTTATGGGCGAAAAGATGATGAATGAATTGGGGCTGAAGCCAATTGCCCGGCTGGTGGCCTGCAGTTCTGCGGGCGTGCATCCTCGCGTGATGGGAATAGGTCCGGTGGAAGCTGTCCCGAAGGTGCTTAAACAGGCTGGGATGAAACTTGATAAAATTGATCTCATTGAGCTGAATGAAGCGTTCGCTTCGCAGGCCCTCGCTGTTATCAGGAAACTGGAAATGGATCCGTCGATTGTAAATATAAATGGTGGTGCGATCGCTTTGGGTCATCCATTAGGTTGCACTGGTGCCAAGTTGACCATCCAGATCACCAACGATATGAAAAGGCTCAATAAGAAATATGGAATTGTGACTGCCTGCGTTGGTGGCGGACAGGGAATAGCCGGAATCATTGAGAATATAAACTGATAATATTTGGTTTGAAAGATTTGCAATCCGCAGTAAACACTGCGGATTTTTTTTGCCTGCACATTGCATGTTTTCGTCGTTAATTCATGCTCTGGAATATCGCATTTATTATTTTTATATGTATTGCATTTATTATTTATATTTGGAATAGACAACTGGAAATGGCCGACTAAAACCTTAACCCGACTATCATGCAACCTACCATCAACGATTGTTTGATCCGCAAAAAAAACAATTTTGATTTTATAAGATTAGTGGCTTCGGTGGCTGTGATATTTTCCCATGCTTTCCCGCTGACCAATTCGGGCGATGAACCGCTCACCGAGTTATCAAATTTTCGTTTCTCTCTGGGTGGTTTAGCTGTAACGACTTTCTTCGTGATCAGCGGTTTTCTTATAACCCGGAGTTTTGAACGATCAAAAACCAGTAAAGATTATTTCGCGGCAAGAGCATTACGAATATATCCTGCATTGTTTGTTGTAATTGTGTTGTCTGCTCTCATCCTCGGCCCGATATTCAC
>Ga0193752_1001182_pt1 | contig 22334 bp, 21 predicted proteins | sample H1c1metaG_FD_144924 | JGI IMG/M metagenome (GOLD analysis project Ga0193752, IMG submission 144924) | Soil microbial communities from a riparian zone of the East river system, Colorado, United States - H1c1 | ecosystem: Environmental > Terrestrial > Soil > Riparian zone | place: USA: East River...
ACGCCGCCCTGGCCGCCGCTGCGGAGTTCGACAACACGAGCAGTCTTGCCCAGCGAATCGAGCGTAAACCGCTGTCCGGCGATCGGATCGAGTATAGAAATGCCCTGTCCGTATGTATAGAGCGAACCGAGATAGCCGCCCGTACCGCCGCTTATCTCACGGCGAAAACGGCCTTCGCTGTTGCGGTACATCTTGCTGTTGGTCGAACGGACAATGCGGTTGCCGTCAGCCAAAACCTGAACACTTTCGCTGATCGCCTCGGCAGAAAACGGCGAATTCTTGATCGCCTTTTCGTTGCTTGCGGCAAGTTCCGCCATTACCTTTGCTTCCTCTTGGGCGTTGATCGACACACCAAGTAAAACGAACATTATGAGACTAGCTAAGATCTTCATTACTTTAACTCCTGAAAAAAAAGCGCGGTTAATTAACAATTCTGATGGCATGGGTCACGCCGTCAGGCCCGACGAGCAGGTCGGCCTTTACGGTGCCCGATTCATTCTCAAGCGGCAGGTCGATGCCCATCGCAAACAGTGTCGAACGCGGAACATCGACACGGATCACGCGTCCGCCGCGGGCCTTCTCGCCTGCATCGCCGTTATATGTGACCGGATAAAACTCGGCATCAGGCACACTCTGCATATTCGTCCGCTGAACGGTCGGCCTGAACTGATCTGGCTGCGGCCGGTAAACCGTTCGCTCGACAACCGGCAACTGTTCGACCTCGACCGGAATTTCATAGACACGGCCCGACGTAAACCCCTTTACGATCACCTGAGGAGTGATTCCGGACCGTGCCTGATCCGGTGTTTGTTCCGGAACATTAGTTCCACGAGAAATCACGGCCGGCCTCTGCTGAACATAAAAGCCAAAGACGCCGACGCAAAACAAAACCGTCAAGGTCGAACCAACAACCAGCCTGTATTTCCCAAAAGAAAATCCAGCCCGTCGTGTTTCAGCCGGACCTTCACCCGATCTGATCCGGGCCCGAACGCCGTCAAACAGGTCGGCTTTCGACGCGATCTGGTCGATCTCGGCATCACGCAGCCTTCCGCCGGCGATCAGCTTACGGCCGATCGCATCCAGCTTTTGATTTTGTAATTTGCGGTTTCGCATCCTTGTAAAAAAAGACGAATTTATGAATCTATCGGTTACAAATATCTCTTCATCACCTTTCGCACTGCATTTCTCGCACGCCAAGCCCGTATCTTTACCTTTGATTTGGACCAGCCAAGCAACTCGCCGATCTCGGTCACGCTCATCTCGTCCACGTAGAACATATGCAGCAACGCCCGGTCGTCTTCCGGCAGTTTCGCCAAAAGCTTGCCCGCAAGGTCACGATTTATCACGGAATCTTCCGAGCTTTCGGTATCGGCCGCCGCAAACTCAAGAAAAGACTCGTGCTCGCCGTCGGAAAGTTCGCAGTGAAGGTTTTCCGGCTTACGCCTTTGGTTCCGGAGCAAATCCAGACAAGCATTGGCCGTTATCCGCCCTATCCAGCTTGGGAACGAAAGCTCGTGTTCGCCGCGAAACCGGCCAAGCTCGACAAACGCCTTGGCAAAGCTGATCTGGATCATTTCCTCAACCAATTCCGGCCGCTGAAAATACCGGCCCGCCGTTCTGGCAACATGACGTTTATGACGATCAAATATCATCTCGAAGGCCGTTTCATCGCCCGCAAGGACAAGCTCGATAAGCTGAATATCGGTCCGCTCGACGCGCACGGTATGTCCGGCGATATCGTCATCGCCAGCATACGAGAGCAAGTTTTCACGCCGGAAAGCTTCCCTGATAGTGCTCATCCTTATTATCGATTAGTTAAACGCCGTCGTCGTATTGCAAGACGACGCGTAAACACACGCGGTTACATAAATTCATCCAACGGAGAAAATACGAGGAAAATGGCAAGTTTGTTTTGGATTCTATCGCGAAGAAGGAATTACCAGTTTTCGACGAGACTGAACTATGAGCCCGGAGCGCTTCGATGTTACGTCTATGATTCGTTCCTTCGTAGCTTCTTCGAGCGGGACTTTAGGCGTGTAAGTAACCACATACGAGGCGTCGATCATCTTTGCGACAATAGCCGTTTTTGCGATCATCTCGTCCAGAGTTTCGGGATTGATCATCTCGCCGTTCGTGTTTTCGGCCAGCTTTTCAAGCAGTTCCCCGGCCACCTCAAGATCCGCTTTACGATTGCGCATCGTTTTCAGATATTTGCGGTCAACAACTATCGTCGGGCCGATCTTTGGCGACTGGGCCTGGTCGCGGGCGCCGTTCGGAAGTTGAGAGGCAACCTCCGGCGGCAACGCTCTCGGAAAGGGAGTGTTAGTAGTGCTTTTAGTTCGCGGTTCGATATCGACGGCCTCAAGCCGCGTGTAACTGATGACATGAACGCTGATGTCCGTACCCTGCAGCCGCTGAAAAGCATCGAACCGGTCCGACGAACGTCCGCGGCTGTCCGTACCGTCAGTAATAAGGACAAGATGTTTGTTTTCGACTCCGCTCTTCGTCAGAAAGTCGGTGGCCATCTTGATCGCATCGACAAAAGAAGAACTTCTGCCGAATTTGGCTCGGCCGATCGCGTCGGATATTTGCTTCTTATCGTCCGTCCATTCGGCAATGATCTCCGGCTTATCGGAATATTGCAGAACGGCCACCATATCGCCGCTTCGCAAGGAAGCAGCAACGGCACGCGCTGTCTTTTTTGTCTGATCGAGGCTCTTGACCGCACGGAGTTCGCCGCCGGTATCCATCACGATCAAAACATTTGCCGGAATTCGCCGGACACTGGTCGGCTGATGCAGGACGTTATCTTCCGTAATGACGAGGTCGTCTTCCTTAACGTCGCCGACGAACTTTCCGTCATCGTCAAAGGCAAGGACATTGAGCTTTACCTCGTCCGTAACGATCCTGACCGTGTCATCATCACGCGGAGTCGGCGTAGGAGTCGGCTTCGTCCGTCCACTCTGGGCACTGACTCCAGAAGCAAAAACAAGGCAAGCACCAAACACGAGAAACGGCAGGATTTTTCGGAAATCAACGATCATTTAAAGTATGATGCCGCCAATACCGCAGACTTTGCACCGATCTTAACTCCTAATACCTTATTGGGCCTTGAGCACCCAGCCGTTAGGGTCGATCACAGGTGTTGCTCCGCTGAATTGCACCGATCCCTTGCCTCCCTTCATCTCAACGCGTTGGGTTTTGCCGTTCACCACTACATCGACAGGCATCGGAAATGGCATATCGTTCGGGGTTTCCCAACTCAAACCCATCGTGCAGTTATTCGTACAATCGGAAACGGTGCTGGCTATCAATTTCGGCAGTTTCGGCTGACGGAGATAAAGTTCGAAAAACCAGTCGAGTTTCATTTTGGATTCTACTTCCGCGATTCGGAGAAAATCATCGGTATCGACAAGGCGTTCCTGCGTTCCGTCGGTGAGTTTTTCCATAGCTTTCGTCGGATAAGCCATTCGGCGAAGCGCCCGAAAGAAAGCGGCATCGCCTATCAGATAGCGCAAAGAGTTGAGCGCGACCGCTCCCTTACCGTAAATGTCGCCATCGGACTTCAGATAATCCGGCTCGGCCATATAGACCTGATAAGCGATCTTTGCCTCACGCGGCGCGACAGGCTGCATATTGCGGGTGCCTTTCGCTCGGCCCTTCATCGCGGTGAAATAGGCTTCCTTTCCCTTGGTCTCTTCGAGATACAAGGTGTCCATAAAAGATTGAAAACCTTCGTGGATCCAGAAGTCCTTCCAGTCCGACGCCGTAACAAGATTCGCCCACCATTCATGGCCAAATTCATGAAACATCAGCCAGTCAAACCCTTCCGGCGAGTATTTGAACTTATTACCGTAGGCGATATGCGTCGAATGCTCCATGCCAAGATGCGGCGTTTCTACGATGCCGAGTTTCTGCGAACGAAACGGGAACGGCCCGAGATATTTTTCGAAAAAGGCGTTGTATTTTTTTGTTTCCTCTATCAACTTCGGGCCTTTATCGAAACTTTCCGGCAGAATGTAAAACTCTATCGGGATAGTCTCGCCGGTTACGTTCTTTGTCGTGTCTTTGATCACCTTGTAAGGCGCAGCATCGAAAAGTATCGAGTAGTTGGCGATCGGGTTAGTCATCTTCCAGACGTAGGTCGATGTGCCGTCCGCGTTCTTTATAGTCTCGGCCAGCTTGCCGGGACCGACGGCAACAAGCGGATCGGGAACAGTAACACGCAAGGTTGCTATGGAAGGTTTATCAGACGGATGGTCTTTGCACGGGAACAGCAGGTCGGCCCCGTCATTCTGCATCGCGATGGAGATCCAGTCAGCACCGCTCGGCGTTTTTGTCCAAATGAACCCTCCGATCCATGGCGGATTCGGTGCGATTCGCGGCGTACCGGAATAAGAGATGATCGTTTCAAAAATATCACCGCGTTTCTTAACAGACGGGAAAAATATCTTTATCTTCCCTCCGTTCCGTTCGTACCGAAGCGACATCTGCTTGTCTTTACCCTCGCCGTAAATTCTTTCAACCGTATAAGGCGTGTCAAGATCGAGCACGATAACGTCGGTCGGATTAACGATCTTTGCCGTCATCACGGTCGTTCCTTTGATCGATTTCGTTTTCGGGTCGGCTGTGATGCTGACATCGTAAGCTTGCACGTCGAACGCCGCTTGCTCCGGAATAAGCGGCCCGCCTGTCTCGGTGGGGCGAACACCGAGTTCGCGTTGGGCAAAGGCCGGGAACGCCAGAATGAGAAGAACCAAAAAAGCAGATACGTGTTTCATATTCACACTTTACACTGGAATCGGTTTGGCGGAAAATCTCTTAGTATGCTTCGCCGCTTTATTTTTATTACCTCACTTTTGGCGTATTTCTCTGTCTGCGTTTCTGCTCAGCAGGCAGCCTCGACTCCGCAAGTAAAGGAGACACCAAAAGCGAACACTCGCCCGACGCCTACGACGAATGAGAAGGCAGAACCGTTCGATAAAGCCGACGCAAAGACAATGGCCGCGCAATGCGTAACCCTCGATACCGAAAGTGGTGTGATCGAACTGGAAATGTATCCCGAACACGCACCTGAATCTGTCAGAAATTTTCTTAATGTAGTCTCGATCGGAATGTTAGACACGACAAGCTTTAACCGTGTCGTGCCTAATTTCGTGATCCAGGGCGGCGACATCTGGTCGCGCGAAGGCAAGGTTACAAGAGACATTGGAATGCGTGCCCGCCGGACAATTCCCGACGAACCGAACAAGATACTTCACGAACGCGGAGTTCTCTCAATGGCACGGGCCGACGAGCCAAACACCGCCACGACAAATTTCTTTATTCTGGTTTCAGCCGCACCCTCGCTCGATGGCAAGTTCGCCGCTTTCGGCCGCGTTACAAAAGGAATGGAAGTAGTCGATGCGATAAACAAAGCATCCGTTGTGGAAGAAAAACCGGAGAAACCAGTACGGATAAAAAAGGCTATGGTAAAACCGTGCCAATTGTCCAATTGAAAACTATCCATTTATAACTTGTATTAACCACTGAAGAAAACGGCCTTATTTCAGATATAAGTGAAAGGTGACAAGTTTGGCGATCAATCACCAAAGTCCATGTCTATGGTCATCTTGTATTCATTTGCCATCGAAGGATGTCCATGGGCCATGGCAACATCGATTCCTTTTGTATAGATCTCAACAGCTTTCTCGTGGTTGCCGGTCTTTTCATAAGCCTGAGCAAGTGTGCCATAGGCGTTTCCTTCGTCGTCGGATTTGGCGAGATAGCCTTCTAGAATCCTTATCACCTCGGTATGCTGCCCAAGCTTTTCGTATTCCTTGGCGAGGCCGAACATCACCATCGTATTCTCTGGATCGGCGGCGAGCATTTGCTCAAAGACTTCGATACGGTTTTGCATGAAAATAGAGTAACGAATTTTGCGAAATAAGAAAATTAACCGCCGATGGACACAGATATTTAGATAAAAATGGATCTTATCCGCTTGTATTTGCGTTCATCTGCGGTTAATTTCCGGGTTTCAAAACAGACTTTGCTGAACTGGAACGGTAGCAACTTCCACCACAACCGGTTTTTCGTGCTGGTTAAACCCAAGTCGCTTTGCGTGAAAATTGAAAAGCTTTGTTGTCACTTCCCATTGTTCCGTCTTTCCCGTGCTTCGTTCTTTATAAGTTTTATGTCGAAGGCTTCCGTTGCGTTCTCTTTTGATCGTGTTGATGATCTTGGTCACGCGTGTGGGCGGCAATCGCTCGTGCATTTTCTGAACGAAATATTCCTCGATCGAATCGGTGTCAAGATGCAGCATCGACATAAATGCCCGCGTCGCCCCGGCTTCTTTCGCACGCTCAAGCAGTCCGGGAATGTCCGATTCGTTATAGCCGGGAATGACCGGAGCAATCCCGATCCCAACCTGAATGCCTGCGTCGGCAACGGCTCGCATTGCCCTAAAACGAGCTTCGGGAACGGGCGTGTACGGCTCGAACGGGTTCGATTTTTCCTTCGTAAGAAACGGAAGTGAGAAAAACACCGATATCTTATTGAGCTTTTTAAGAACGTCGATGTCGCGGGTGACGAGCGGCGATTTCGTTATTACTCCGACCGGCACGCCAAACTCGGCACAGACCTCAAGACACTGGCGCGTCAGTTTATACTCAGCCTCAAGCGGTAAATATGGATCGGTCGCGAACGAAAAATCGATATGCGGCATCTTGTCACGCGTTTTCTTTAACTCTTGTTTAAGCAGCATCGGCGTCATCGGTTTGACGACGATCTTTGTCTCGAAATCGGTTCCTGCGCCGTAGCCGAGATATTCGTGATACTGTCGCGCGAAACAATACGTGCAGCCATGAACGCAGCCGCGATAGCAGTTGACCGTATAACGCCAGCCGCCTTCCCAACCGGAAGCGAATGCCTTGGTTATTACCTTCTTTGTCGCGGTTTCCTCAAAGATCTCAAGCTTTGTAGGCGGCGGTTCACCGACGAACTCCGCAGAATAACGATTGTAGGGATTGGGAGGATTTATTACTTGTCGCACGTGTGCAACATTATCACATCCTCAGAACACTCTCAACTATCGATTCTTGCGCCGCGCCGCTGTGATGGCGCAGGCGGCGCAAGGTGGCGCAAGAATCGCGTTTTCACGATATTTGTTCCGTTCTGACATTCAAAGATCTGCTGGTACGCTCTCGTTGCGTACACGGTTAATAATATCATAGATGGGACATATTGCAACAGACTGTACAGGGATTTTGGAAAAATCTCGTTCCCGGCTTATAGCTTTTTCTGCATCAAGAGGTCAGTCTGCGGGTCTTCGCCGAGTTGGAAAGTATGTTTTCCAACGATGCTAAACCCATTCTTTTCATAAAATCGTTGGGCGCGGGGATTAAATTCCCACACGCCAAGCCACATTACATCGCGGTTTTCTGTCTTTGCTCGCTCGAAGCACGCGTCCATCAGCGTTTGTCCGACGCCTTGCCCAAGAAATTTTTGGTGCGAATAAAGACGTGAAAGCTCTATCGGCCGCTCGGCCATAATGCCGGGCTCAATACTGTCGAGAATGATCTTTGCATAACCCGCAGTCTCATCCCCGATCTCGGCGATCAAAAAGATATTTTTGTCGTCAATTAGCTCCGCACCGATCTGATCGACATTAAACGCCTGCCGCATATAGTGATTCAAGTCGTCCGGTGCATTCTTAGGATGATGAGCGAACGCATCCCAAAAGGTCGTGTAGGCAAGGTCGGTGAGGACTTTCGCGTCTTCGGTCGTGGCTTGTCGAATCGGTATCACAGCAACTTTACCCCATAATCGGAGAAGTATTTATCTGAGCTTATTACTGGAATATTCTCCGACAATGCCTGAGCAATAATCATGCGATCGAACGGATCTTTGTGGTGAAAAGGAAGTTTAGAAACCTGTAGGGTGTGTTCCGGTTCTATGGAAAGAATGGAGCTAGTTGAGCGGTCTATCTCCGAAAAGATGTCCTCGATGGATTTTGCCAAAGATAACCTTCCGCGGCTCGACTTAATAGCTATTTCCCAAAAGCTGGCAATGCTAATAAAAACGCTATTGCTCGGGTCTTCTATCAGCGTGCCGTGGTACGAGGACAACTGTCTATCATCTTCTAAATGCCAGATCAAGATATGCGTATCTATCAAAATACGCATCACATGTAATCCTCAAAGTCGTCTAGCGGAGCGTCGAAATCGTCAGCGATATACAAAACAAGTCCCTTCATACTTCCTCGCTGCAAGGGCCTTTTCCCCGAGCCATTCTTCTCAGCTTTTGATAGCTTTATAAGTTTTTTGCTCTCCATTTCGTCGAGCATTATCTCGGCCTGCGGTTCTAAAATTGTCACCGTAATCGTGTCCATTTCACAATTCTAGCACGGAGAATAAACAGGATGCTCAAGATTCTCATTTCCGTGATAGATAAGCGCTACACGATCAGTCCCTTGGTTATTAACAGCTCTCGAAGTTGCTCATCAGGTTTGACATTTGGCAGAGATGTTTTGGGGATAAAGAATACAAGTATTTCTCCTACCCAGAAAAGTAGTGAATCTTCAGTTTCAATGACGTGAGTAAATGATTTCCAGGCCGACTTTAAAGAACTAAAAGACGTTGACGATTCAACGTATTCGAGCGTGAAATTATACCTAACAGTCTCACTAAATCCCGGCACAATTGCTCTTAACTTTCGAATGCGGTGGTTGATAACCAAGGATCAATTAGCCGCTTTGAAAGGAGAATGGCAATGCACAAAACAACCGCCGGCACGACACAGATAAATGCCACGCTGACATAATTGGTCTGATCTGTAGAGTAGGACATTGAACGAATTACGATGAAGATGATAAACGCAAGGCAGATTGGTATGATCAACCAGGAGTAACGAAAAAGAATGCTTCGATTTTGCAAATATTTTGCAACTCGGAATACGTCTTCATCGGTGTAGTCAATGTTCAGAGAAAAAGGGATGAAGTCGCTCATTTTCCGCTCATGATCAATTTCGCGATCGTCTGAAGCTGCATATTAGATGTACCTTCATAGATGGAGCCGATCTTGGAATCGCGCCAGTATTTTTCTACTGGGTAATCTTTTACATAGCCGTAGCCGCCGTAAAGTTCGATGGCTTTGGAGGCGACGGCTTCGGCGCAGCGTGAAGAGTAGAGTTTCGCCATTGCTGCTTCCTTTAGGAACGGCTTTCCGGCGTCCTTTAATCGGGCAGCATTGTAAACCAGCAAGCGTGTTGCTTCGATATCGAGTGCCATCTCGGCAAGTTGAAACTGGACGGCCTGAAAACTATTGATCGCCTGGCCAAATTGCTCGCGTTCCTGCGTATATTTGAGAGCGCATTCGTATGCTCCCTGGGCGATCCCGAGCATCTGTGCACCGATCCCTACGCGGCCCTCGTTCAGTGTTTCTATCGACACCTTGTAGCCTTTGCCGACCTCGCCCAGAACATTCTCTTTCGGAACCTTGCAGTTGTCCAAAATTAGTTCGGTCGTGGACGATGCGCGGATGCCAAGCTTGTCCTCTTTCTTGCCTACCGCGAATCCTTCAAAACCCTTTTCGACGATAAACGCCGTGATTCCCTTGTAACCTGCTTCCGGGTCGATCGTGGCGAAAAGGATAAAGATCTCAGCTTCGTTGCCGTTGGTTATCCAAAGCTTTTGCCCGGTCAGTTCGTAATGGTCACCTTTATCGACGGCCCTTGTTTTCAGCGCGAATGCGTCAGAACCGGAAGCCGCCTCCGACAATGCAAATGCGCCTACCTTAGATTCGGCCAACTGCGTCAGGTATTTTTTCTTTTGCTCATCATTGGCCCAACGCATAAAGGCATTGGTGACGAGCGTGTTGTGTACATCGACAAATACGGAAAGCGAGGCATCGACGCGAGCGATCTCTTCGATCGCCAATATTGCGTTGAAGATGGTCGACCCGGCACCGCCGTATTCCTCAGGCGATTCGATAGCCATCAGACCCAGTTCGAAACACTGTTTGATAAGATCGGGATCTAGTTTCGAGGCATGCTCCATCGTCTCTACCCGCGGCCTTACCTCGCCCTCGGCAAATTCGCGGACGGATGAGCGAAAAAGTTCCTCTTCCTCTGAAAGCGTTGTTAAACCTGTGTTAGATAATGCAATTCCTGCTGCGGTACTCATACGTTTTTCCTATATGATTTTGTTATTAGTGTATAGATAAAATACCATTCTAATCAGCAATGCTAGTTTAGGCAACGACGAGTGAATCCCGAACCAAACCCCGAAAATCCCGGTACAAACCGCCCGCGAATATCCGCGAAAAACACCAATCGCCTGAAGGTCCTGGGCATAGCCCTGACCATCGGCGGCGTGGCCCTTTTTGCATATTTTGTCTATTCGGTAGGCCTGCGGGAGATCACCCATAATGTTGAAAAGCTTGGCATCGTTGGATTCGGCGTCATACTCGCTATCTACTCCGTGCGGATAGTAATGCGTGCTCTGGCTTGGAAGCTATCAGTGTATGAACCATACCGTCTCAGGCTTCGCGACACGATTCCGGCCGTGATCATCGGCGAGGCGATGAGCAGCATGATCCCGCTCGGCATTTTGGTCAGCGGAACGGCAAAGGCCGTAGCGGTGCGAAAAAAGATACCGCTCGTCGTCGGGCTGTCCTCGATCGCTACCGAAAATCTCTTTTACAGCTTTACGACGAGTATTTTTTTGATTCTCGGAGCTTTTACGCTAGTTCGCACATTTTCATTGGACGAAGGATCTGTGATAGCCATAGATGTTTTGATCGGTTTGATCATCGCCGTGGTTATCTTTCTGTTGCTGCTTATAATCCGCCAGTGGCATTTTGCTAGCGAGCTTTGCGAGTGGCTTTACCAACGCGGCATTCTGACCGGCATTCTTGAACGCGGACGAATGCAGGTGCGGCTGTTCGAGAATTTGATATACGCCTTTTATCGCCATTATCCAAAGCGATTTCTGCCTATCTGCCTGATAGAAGCTGCGTTTCATCTGCTTGGCATTCTCGAAGTGTGGTTTGTTCTCACCCGAATTGCGGAGCCAAACGGCCAGTTGCTGAATGCCTTTCTTCTCGAATCCGTCAGCCGTCTGATCACGATCGTTTTCAAACTGATCCCGTTCGTGATCGGCGTTGACGAGGCCGGTGCTCAATTCGTCGCCGAAACTGTCGCGCTCGGTGCAGGCATCGGTATCACGCTGGCCATCATTCGCAAAGCCAGAATTCTTTTCTGGACCGCTATCGGAATATCGCTGATCGTGAAACGCGGCCTTTCGGTCAAAGAAATTAGCGAAGCAAAATGAGTGGTTCCAAGTTCAAGTTAATGTACAAAGTTGTCCCGTTCGTCCCGTTCGTCCCGCTGTCCCAGGTGTCCCAAAGTGTCCCAAGAACTGTTTGGGACAGCTAAGTTATTGGAAACACAGGGAGAGGTTCAAAGCTCCAAGTTCAACGTTCAAAGTTTTTTGTGTAAACCTATTTCAGGACCAAGCGGTTTTCGCTCTGTGCTTTCTGTGTCTTCCGTGGTTGGGCTTTTAAGCAAAACCACGGAAGGCACGGAAATGCACTGAAAAGAATTTCAGATTTGCTCATTCTTGCTCATCACGCTCTGTGGTAAAAAGAATACCGACTGCGTTCCGTGTTTTCTGTGCCTTCCGTGGTTTGCTTTTTAAAGCAGAACCACTGACCACACTGAAAGCACGGAAGAAGACACGGAATTCCATTTGTATCACTCTTTTTGTAAGTTTTCAAAGAACACGGCAAAGCGCCGACCTTTCGATTTTATAGGTGTTGCGTGTGTAGTCAATGGTTTTATTGATTACACATGCTTTCATTTTGCCCTTACCAAAATCACTATGGATTGTAAGTAAATAGGGAGGAGAAATCGTTAGAAATCCTGGAATTTTCTGAGATTTTCCTGAAGGCGGGAAAGTCCGTTATTTTATCCTTTGACATAGCGGTCATAAACGACCTGCGGCGTATCTAGATTCTTTCCTGCTTTGAGATTTGTGGCAAGGCGAATGAACTGCGCCATCGACCACGCCAGCGGTGTTGCGGAACCGGTGCCTTCGCCGAATTTGAGTTCGGGAACGTACTGGCGATCGGCATTAGGAGTTTCCTTCTTATCCCAGATCTGTTCGGGAATCATTAGCCCTTCGTTGGCGAAAGCTAGCATATTATCAAGCCTTGAAATCGCGGCTTTTTGGAATTCAAACGACGGATGGGCTGTACCATTTTTCGGTGGTGCATTTCTGAAATGAGCTTTGAAATTCTCAGAATTAGCGTTGTGAAGAGCTAGTTCATATTGTCCCCGCTCGCCGCTTAGTAACGCCCACAGTCTTCCTTTCCCGGTATATTTTCCGTCCCAATTCCACCGTCGGCCGTCATCCATTTCGCCGTAGCCGTCGTGGTTGTAGCGGTAAAAACCCGGGCCGTTTGGCGTATCGACCTTTATGAGTTCATCGATGACCTTCAGTGATTTTACGATCAACGGATCATCAGCCGGTTTGATGCCGAGGCGGACGAGTTCGAGAAAGCCGGCATCGACTATCTCGTGTTCGTAGAATGTTCCGGCGTTATTATTCAGCTCGATCTTTTCGCCCGCGTCAAGCCGGCCGTTTGCCGTGATGCGCAGGTAATAGTTTCCGTCGCCGTATTTTCCTTTCGTAGTCGCGGTCCATTTTTCAATGTTCGCCTGCCAGTCATCGGCGGTTTTCAGATAAAGCTCAGCTGATGTTGTATCAGCGTTTCGTTTGGCAATGTCGGCCGCGCAGACAAGACCGGCGATCTCAGCGGCAATTGTCGATGGTGAATAACCGGGACGCTCTTCCCAGCGTTCCTGCGGTGTGGACGGGCCGTTTTTGACGATGAAATCAGCCGCCCGCTTTACGTGTTTTTCGTACGTTTCCTTATCAAACCGCCCGAGCTGCCACGCCATTATCAGCGGATAGCCGACCTCGTCCATCTGCAGCGAACCCCAGCCGCCCTTGCCCGTTATCTGCGAATTCTGCGGAAAACTGCCGTCTTCCTTCTGCTGTATCCTGAACAAAAAATCGAGCGCCCGTTCCGCCGCCGCTTTGTTGCCCAGCGCCAGATACGCCGTGAAAACGTGATAAAGATCACGCGACCAGATCAGGTGATAGCCTCCGCCGACGTCCTCATTCGCATTCACGCCGCCGCCCCACGGCACCGTCAAACTCGCCACATTCGCCCCTCGAACCGTCTTATCCTCCTGCGCCTTCAACACCATCGCCGCCATATTGAACTGCGCCTGGTATTTCGGATCGACTTTCGGAATTGTCTGGATGTAATCGGCCCAACCTTTTTCGTATTTGGCAAAGGATGGTTCAAATCCTTTGTTGTAAGATTGCGAGGCTTTGACCGCCGCCTTTGGAATGCTTTCCGCGAAAGAAATTATCACTTGGAACCGAAGCGGATTTGTTATTCTCGCCATCAATACAACATTTCCATCAATAGCCTGTTCATGGCGACGCGAGATTTTTCCATATTCGGTCAGTTGGTCGAAGCCATCGCTGACACCGTGGTACCCAGAAGTTTGTTCGGTTAGACCAGAAGAAAATCGGATGAAGGAGGCGCTCTTAGCTGAGAGGTCTGCGGCCGCAAATCCGTCGGAACTGGGCGGATTGAATGGACGACTGGTTGCAGAATCATGCATTCCAGTATTTCCGTGCGATGGATCGTAATAAACGTAAAGGTTCAAATCTTTGTTTTTCGGCTCAAAACGCACGTCGATTAGCACAGAGTCCTGCTCAGGATCGGTCGTGTACGTCTTCGTAATCTTCCATTCACCCGACTTCGCTGTGTTGATCTGCTGAAAGCTCAGCGAATCGGTTCGCAATGGTTTGATCTGATGAACGGCATCATCACGTTCCGTCTCGACCTTTTTCGTTTTTGGGTTCACGACAACGAACTGCAGCACCTGCACATTAGCAACGGTCACGTCCGGGTAATAGACCTCGGTCATCACGCCTTGGGCGAGGGTGAACCATACTTTTGATTCGAGGCTGGCGGATGTACCGATAGCTTGTTTTCCGGCGGTTGACCAGTAAGCATCTTTACCAGGCCCGCCAGGGGCGAGCGTTTGCGCTCCAACGCTGGAACAGAGAAAAACAAATAGGCAAAATGCCGGTTTCAGAAAGCGTTTGAGATTTTTCATTGTCCTTCGGCCTCTATCGAAAAAACTAGGTTGTGTGGCGTTTCTAATCTTTAGGCTGATTTTCGCGTTTCGCTGATAATAGCCCCGTCATTTACGGCGAGGACTGATTGCAGCGAGGGCGAAAGAGGTTGCCTGAAAAGTCGGCCTCTTTGTTGTTGTAGTTTCTTTTTTTGATCTATTTCGTGCATTTCGTGGACAAAACTCTTAAGAACTGTCCACGAATAACGCGAAAGAAGAAAGCAAAACACGAAAAAATATGAAAAATCCATCGAAGTGTCAATATAAACTAGAAGTGAAAAAGCATTTCGGGATCGTCGGTTTTTAACTTCGGAACGGCCGACATCATTTCGTTAAATCTTTTGTCGCGAAATTTCCCGTTTGCCCGGCGCATCAGCGTGTACAGTCGCTCCGGTTTTAGCGGATCGATTTGCTTGTGCGTCCATTTCTTTTCGCCGGTCGCGAACGGATATAAAAAATCGAAAGCCTTTCGTATCGAGCGTCCGCCTTTGGTTTCGTAATTCCACAGATCGACACCGGCCGCGTCGCCCAATTCCGCCAGCGAAACGAACCCTTCCAGATTCATCGTGCTGTAGCCCCACGACTGCGTGCGTTCCAGTTCGAGCGGCTGGCTGCCGTTAGGTTCGATCTGTTTTGCGATCCGGTTTTGCTTTGCAGATTCGAGCAGCTTTTTTGCTACATCATCTTTCCTGGCAAACAGCGCGAACGAGATGGCCTGTACGTCATAGAAAGTTCCGTGGTTATTCTTTGCATTTCCTTCGTCGCGGCCGTTCTTGCTGTCGGTCAGCCATCGCAGGTAGTCGCCAAACCATTTCTCCAATCCGGCTTGGTCGTCTTTCGTCCACGCTTTAGCACCAGCTAACAGCCCGACCGACTCGACGACGCGCGTCAATCCTCTCGTCTCGATGATACCGATGCCGCGTCCGGTGTTAAGACCCGGTATCGCCTGTGCAAATTCCAGATTGGGGTTCATTCTGGTCTTTGCATTCAGAAACCACATTCGCAACACGTCTGTGGCCTTCGCCGCGTACTCTTCCTTGTCCGTAAAATAGTATGCACGCGAAAGATCTTCGACCGCGTCCATCATATCGTCCATCAATTTATGGTCGGGGTATCGTTGGATCTCGGGGTTACGTTCGCCGTCTTTGCGGATGTATGGCAAGCCGTCTTTCGTTTCCGGGTTGCGCCAGAAATACGGCGCCTGGCTCATATAATCGTTCTTGCTGCCGCTTGGCGGTGTCGCCTGCTTCGTTATTATCGACGCGACCTCTGACTTCAACACCTTTCGTGCATTTGCATCCAGCTTTGCGATGGCCGCTGTGAGCGAAGCGTCTTTCTTTTGCTTTCGTTCGGCCAGGGCTTTGCCGTCGATAGAGAAAACACGCGGCGCCGTTTGGGCGTTTCCGATGCCACACAACAGCGTGAGTAAAAATGTTAATGCGATCTTTGCTCTCATACTTCTATTTTTGAACGACGAATTTGCCGCCTTTCCACACCAGGTCGTGCAGCTTCTTTCCCTTATAAAGATCGTCGCCCGTCTCGTCCTTGGCAAATACTTCTATGGTCGTTCCTTGCCGGGGCAGTTCGTAGATGAATTTTTCTTTGCTGTAACCCGCGATCGCCGAACGCGATACGTCAGTCCATTTTCCGTTCTTGTAGTCGAGAAAAATGGTCCACGGCGTATCTTCCACGCCGCCTTCGCCATAGGTGTAAAAGGCTATTAGATACGCTCCGTTCGGACGCTTGAACAGCGCCATTGCAAACCCTTCCTGAGCGGCGTCACCGTGGCCGCTCATATAGCCGTTCGCTATATCTTCGACATTCAGATAACGCTTTAGATACTCAGCCTTCTGCTTGGCTTTCGGCTGGCTCATACAGCAATCGAGGCTGAAGTATTTGTCCGGCAGCGCCATAAAGAAATCGCGGACGGTCTTAGGCTGTTTGGTTTGCCCAAAAGCTGGCACAACAAAAAGCGAAAAGACGAGAGTCAAAAAAATAATGGTTTTTTTCATAAATAAATTAGCGGGCGGTAAAGATCCCGGCCGATCTCGCGGGCATAGTAATTTTGACCGCACCGTTCGTTACTTTCACGTCCGGCAATTTACCGAGTGCGTCAGCCAAAGTCGCATTCGCCCCGACCGTTTTTAGCATCGAGATATCAAAGCTGACCTCGGCCGGTTTTGTGTCGTTGTTGAATACGACGATAACCGCAGCTTTGTCGGTAACGCGGGCGAAAGCAAGCTGCTGTTCTTCGTCAAGCAGGTCAAGCGAACGTCCTCGACGCAGCGGTTCAAGTGCTCTGCGAACCTCGCCGAGTTTAGCGACATGGTTCCACACATCGTTTTCCTGCACCGTTCGGCCCGCAGCGGTAAATGCATTTTTCGCATCGCCGGGAAATCCGCCGGGAAAATCTCGCCGGTTGTCCGGGTCGGCACCGCCGGGCATCGCGATCTCGTCGCCGTAATACAGCAGCGGCGTTCCGCGCGAGGTCATTATCAACGTCTGCGCCAATTTCAGCCCCTCGACCGTCGCGCCTTTCTCGTCCATAAATCGCGGCATATCATGAACGCCGATAAACGTAACAAGAGCGCTCGGTTTCGGGTAGAGCCAATCCTTGGCGAACAACTGTGAGATCTGCCTGATATTTTGCCCCTGTGCAAATGTGTTTCTGATCGGATAAAACAAGCCGAAATCATATAGCGTGTCGAGCTTTGTATCGACGCCGTCGTGCCCGCGTCTGCCGCCCTGAAAATAGGCGAGCAGTGCCGGATCGCTGTCGAAAAGTTCGCCGAGAACATTTACTTTGGGAAACTCTTTTTTGAGCGCCGTCATCCACTTTTCCCAGTAAGTTCGCGGCACATGCGACAGCGTGTCCATCCGCACCGAATCGAACCCGGCTTGGGCGATCCACCACAGGGAATTCTGAATAAGGTAGCGTTCGACCTCCGGGTCGTTTTGATTCAGATCGGGCCAAATGTCGAGGGACCAACCGTCGATGTTCCGTTTCTGCGTTTGATACGTCGCACGCGGATTCATCGCCGTCCACCTTTGCCAGTTGTTCGAAAGATGATTTTCGACCGTGCCGTTAAACCACATCGGCGTCGGCGGATCTTTTGCCCAGACGTGATACGGCCCGGTGTGATTCACCACCTGATCTTGAATGACGACAAAACCCGCCGCGTGCGCCTTGCGAACAAATTCCTTCACCTTCGCCAGATCGCCGAGATGCTCATCCACGCCATAAAAATCGACGGGTCCGTAGCCGTGATAACCGGTCGTGTAAGTTTCGCCGCCGTAAACTTCTCTGGTATCCGGCTTGTCGTTGTTGTCGTAAACCGGCGTTGTCCAAATTGCGGTGGCCCCGAGCGATCTTATGTACGCAAACTTGTCGATCACGCCCTGCAGATCGCCGCCGTGATAGCTTCGTCCCTTTTTGCGGTCGTATATTCCTTTCGATTTTGCCGGGTCGTTGTTGGCCGGGTCGCCGTCGGCAAAGCGGTCGGGCATCAGGAAATAGATCACATCGTCCGGCAGAAACCCCTGATAATTTCCAAGCCTCGGCAGCGGTTCGAAAACACCGAACGGCGTATTTACCGTGCCAGCCGAGGTCGTTATCTTCAGCGAATAATTCCCGACCTGCACATTCTCCGCGATCTTTATATCGGCGAAAAGATAATTGCCGTTCGCACTTGCCTTGAAATTCGACGCAACAATTCCGGGGCTGTTCGATTCGATCTTCGCGCCGGTTAAATTCTTTCCTTTGATCAGTACGCGAACCGGGTCGATCGTACTCTGTGCCCACCAGTTCGGCGGATCGATCTTTTCGACGGTCGGCGCTTGGGCAACAACGCACAGGGAGAGAAGAAGAATTACAACGCAAAGGCGCAAAGGTGCAAAGCCGCAAAGATTTTCAAAGTTAGTGCGAAAGGAATAACAATGCCTTATGTTTTTCCTTTGCGTCTTCGTGTCTTTGCATCTTTGCGTTAAAAGATCAGCTTTCGATTCTTCCATAAACCTCGGTCAATTCCTTCAATCTCGTCACGATCTCATCCGAAAGATCTCCGTCCTGGAATCTCCAAAACCAATTGCCCGACGTTGATGCCGGCAGGTTCATTCGTCCTTCGGTGCCGAGTCCGAGCAGGTCTTGAACCGGGGCGATGGCCGTGTCGGCGACCGAAGACCAAATGGAGCGAATGAGGTCCCAGTGGATCTCGTCGCCATCCGTGCATAGGTATTTCAGCGCAAAATCGTGTTCGCGGCTGATCGCCTTGGCGTCCCGCGTCGATCCGGCACCGGCCTGCGAAAGCCACCAGCCGACGATCGTGTCGTTGTCGTGCGTGCCGGTGTAAGCGACGCAATTTCTGATGTAGTTGTGCGGCAGATCGTGATTATTCGCGTCGCCGCCGAACGCAAATTGCAGGATCCGCATTCCGGGAAAGCCGGAACCATCGCGTAATTCTTCGACATCGGGCGTGATGACACCGAGGTCTTCGGCGATTATAGCAAGGTCGCCAAGTGCCTGTTTTAAGGCGAGAAAAAGTTCCTTTCCGGGAACATCTACCCAGCGGCCGTGTTCCGCTGTGTTGTCGCCGCCCGGCACTTCCCATGCGGCGGCAAATCCGCGAAAGTGATCTACGCGAACCACGTCTACCGTCTTGAACGTGCCTGCCACGCGGGCGACCCACCAGCTAAATCCGTCCTGCCGCATCGCGTCCCAATCGTAGATCGGATTGCCCCAGAGCTGTCCGGTCTGCGAAAAATAATCGGGCGGCACACCGGCCACGACAGTCGGCGAACCGTCATCGTTCAGCTTAAATTTTTCCTGATTGCACCAAACGTCAGACGAATCGAGGGCAATAAAGATCGGTATATCGCCGATGATCCTGACGCCGTGCTTGTTGGCATATTCCTTCAGATCGGCCCATTGGGAATAGAAAATAAACTGATAAAACTTCTCGGCCTGGATCTCTTCGTAAAGCCGGTCGGCCTCGGCTTTGATCGCCGGTGCGATACGCAGTTTTAACGGATCGGGCCATTCGTACCACGGCTTTTGCCCCTGCGATATCTTGATGGCCTTATATGCGGCATAATCCTCTAGCCACCATCCATTTTCTTGATTAAATGTTTCAAACTTGCCGCGAAGATCGACGCTGGTCGTTTGATGAAAGCGTTTATAGGCCTCCGGAAGCAGCGCGGTTTTCCACGTATATACTGCGGCGAAATCTACTTTGTGCGACGGAAAATCAGGCTTGTTCTTTAAGAGTTCCGCATCGAGCAAGCCATCGCTGACCAATTTCTCCGGCGAGATCAGCAACGGGTTTCCGGCAAATGCCGAAAAGCATTGATACGGCGAATCGCCATAACCCGTCGGCCCCAGCGGCAATATCTGCCAATAAGTCTGCTTTGCTTTGACAAGAAAATCAACGAACTCATAAGCATTAGGCCCGAAATCGCCAATACCGAAATCACCCGGCAAAGATGTCGGGTGCAGCAATACGCCGGATGCACGCGGAAATTTCATTTGTAAAAAATACCGGTCGGCGGCCGTCTTAACGAGATAAACCTGTCCGCGTCATCAATATTTGTCAGCTTTCTTACGTTATTGATATTGGCGTAAAGGCGGTTGTATTTCAATCGGTATGGTATAGATCCAGCGAAAATACGGCTGGAATGTTTACCGGTCGTTCTTTAGCGCGTTAAAGAAAAAGGCCGCCCTTTCAGACAGCCTCTTTTCTTTTTTTACGTATTGTGGCCCGGCCTATTGATCGGCAACAAAATTGAAGTTCTTTAAGTTGTCGTTCAGCGTGACGACCTGGAGCGGGTTAGAGAAGAAGTATCGTTTTGCGGCGACCGATACGATATAGCTTTGCCCTGCGGGAATCCCGTCGAACGTATAGTTGCCGAAGGTTCCCGTATAAACGGTCCTTGGCTGGTCGAGATTCCCGCCCGTTATCGTCACGGCGACGTTCTTGATGCCGCGTCCGTCTGCGGTCAATACGCGTCCATTAAGCTCAACACTAGCCGCTGACGACAAGACCGATTCGATCATAAGGGTCCAGCCGCCGGCCATCGTTCCCGCGTCATCGCCGGTGTCGTCATCGACATACAGATTCCATGTACCGTTGCCGATCGTGCCGTTAAAAGCGGATAGCGCCAGGCCGTAAGGACCTGCCGGTGCCGGTGCGGGAAAATTGGCCGCATGCGGATCGCTGCCACCCGCTGCACTGTCGTTTCCCTGCGTCGGCCTGAATGTGGACTCTAAAGGCGGGGTCGCGTCAGGAACGAGATTTACCGCCGTGTCGTCAAAAGTTATATCCGCATTGGTAAACTGGGCGGCGCCGGTTCCTCCGCCAGCGTCGGTCATAAGACGCACCTTTTGCCCGCCGGGACCAACAAGCAGCACTCCGATATCTTCCGGCCAGGTATGGCTAAGATTATTCAGCCGGATGGTTACCTTATTTATGACACCGACACCGGTCACAGAAATATTCGATGGATATAGCGTGGCGATCGTATTGTCGGGAATACCGATAGAGGTCGCGTTGGTAAAGACGGCTCCGGTCGTGATGTTGATCGTCCAGCCGCCGGCGATGTTTCCTGTCCCGTCGGTATTGGAATCATCGTCGATATACAGGCGCCAGCTTCCGTTAGGATCTGTGCCGATGAAATCGGACAAAATAAACGAGTAAGGGCCGGCCGGAGCAGGGGCCGGTAAGTTAGCACCGCCTGTACCGTCAGAGGGTTTGAATGTTCCGGTCGCCGCAGGTCCGCCGTCGGTCATCATTGCGGCTGCTCTATCATCAAACGTCCAGGTCTGACCAGTTGCCGTGTTTGCTCCGCCGCTGTCCTGGATCAACGAAACTACAACTCCTGTCGGCCCGACCAGTACGACGTCCATATCGTCCGGCTCCTGATGCGTAATATTGTTGAGCGAGACCGTTACTCTGGTGACCTGACCGGTAAGGCCAGAGACATTGAGAGTCGATGGGTAAGGTGTAGCCGTGCTATTGTCCGTTACCGTGATGTTCGCGGTGTTACTGAAGCTGGTGGTCTGCGCCGCGGCGGTGAGGGCCGAGACTGCGAATAATGCCGATCCGAAAAAGAGCATCGTGAGAATGGAAGGTGAATGCTGGGGCAGAACATTTGAAAGAGCGCGTAAAGCTGCGGCCCTAGCAAACGCTAGTGTTGCGGAATACATAATATCTCCTGAATTGAAATGGTGTGTGAGTCGTGGGGACCGGCTCCGAGGCGAAGCCGCGTTAAATAAGTTTTACCACAAATTTAACGGCATTGAAACAAAAAAATCACCTGTATAGGTTATGCGGAAATGGTGGGAATTGTGGAGGAAGTTTAAACAAAAGGCGCCTATGGAATGCGCCTTTGTTTTTGTTAAAGATGGTGGAGACGAGGGGGGTCGAACCCCTGACCTCTGCAATGCCATTGCAGCGCTCTGCCAAACTGAGCTACGTCCCCAAAAGCAATCTTAGACTTTAGCGGAAAAGTGTTTATTTGGCAATTAGCTGTCAGCGTTAAACAGGCAAATTCCGGGTCGTTTTCCGGTTGGCTGATAGCTGAATGCCGATCGCTGACAGTTACCGTCCCTTAAATACCGGTTTGCGTTTTTCGAGGAATGCGGCGACGCCTTCCTTTTTGTCTTCGGTGGAAAAACAGATCGCGAAAAGATCGACTTCGCGGCGAAGGCCTTCGTCGAGGTTTGAGCGCGAGGCAAATTTTACGGCTTCCTTTGTAAGCTGAAGAGCGATCGGCGCCTTTTCGGCGATCTTGGCGGCAAGCTTCAGCGTTTCCGCTTCGAGTTGATCTGCGGGAAAGACGTGATTGAGCAAACCGAATTTGTGTGCGGTCGCGGCGTCGATCATATCGCCCGAAAGGCACAGTTCCATTGCCCGGCCTTCGCCGATCAGGCGTGCGAGCCGCTGCGTTCCGCCGCCGCCGCACATAATGCCGAGATTGATCTCAGGCTGCGAGAACCGCGAATTTTCGCTCGCCACACGAATGTCGCATGCAAGAGCAAGCTCGTTTCCGCCGCCGAGACAAAAGCCGTTGATCATTGCGATCACAGGTTTCGGAAATGTGTCGATCGTGTTGAAAAGAGTTCGCTGATGAAACAGGTCACG
>Ga0193752_1001183_pt1 | contig 22321 bp, 16 predicted proteins | sample H1c1metaG_FD_144924 | JGI IMG/M metagenome (GOLD analysis project Ga0193752, IMG submission 144924) | Soil microbial communities from a riparian zone of the East river system, Colorado, United States - H1c1 | ecosystem: Environmental > Terrestrial > Soil > Riparian zone | place: USA: East River...
GATGTCGTCGATACAGGGCGACCCGCAATTTGCCGGAGCCGACGGCTATCAACCCGAGGTAAAAATATTCACACCCGACAAGATAAGAGTGCGTTTTTCGACGCTGACCGAGGCGGATGTAAAATACCTCTTGCCCGAAGGCACGTCCGACAAGATGCTGCATTTTCTGCGGCAAGCGTATCGGAGTTTGCAGGACAAACTTAAGGCCGAAGGCCGCCGCGATTATCTTTACAGCTATTTCGATCTGCGTGACGAGGTGCAGCGGCAGCAGTACGGAAAGGACGATAAGGACGCGGGCGACGGCGGAAATGTTTCGTCGATACAAGGATTGCTCTGGCGGCTTGATTCGCGGTTCGACCGGCAGGACAGCCTGTTTCACGCCCACGAACATATCGAGCTGCAGGACCTTTATAAACCCGGGCGATGCACTATTCTGCAGCTTTCCGATATCGAACAGCACGAGCAGCAAGTGATCGTCGGCACGCTGCTGCGGCGCGTGAATAAGGCGCGAATGATGGCCACGCGGGGCGAGGCCGATAAGGGTGAGAATTTTCTCGATTATCCAGTGTTTACGCTGCTCGAAGAAGCACATCGTTTCGCCCCGGCCGGAGCAAGCGTCGTATCGACCAACGTACTCAAACAGATCCTGAGCGAAGGCCGCAAATTCGGCGTCGGCATCGGGCTGATCACGCAGCGGCCGGGTAAGCTCGACCAGGACGTGCTGTCGCAATGTATGACGCAGATCATAATGCGCATCGTAAACCCGCTCGACCAGCAGACCGTCGCCCAATCTGTCGAAGGAGCAGGCCGCGCGATGCTCGCCGAACTGCCCGCCCTAACCAAAGGCCAGGCCATCATCTCCGGCGTCGGCATAAACACGCCCGTGATGTGCCGCATCCGCCCGCGCCTCACAGCCCACGGCGGCGAAACCGTCGATGCCCCATCCGAATGGCTAAAATGGCACTCGTCCGGCGAAGCAAAAAATCGCGAACAGGACGAGGCCCCGTATCTGAAACCAACCTCAGACAAGAAGCCTGAAAAGGTGGGGAATATTAGGATATAGCTGTGTTAAAATGACATAGAGGATTAGGCTATGACTCACTCACTGACATTAGAGATACCGGAAAAAATTTACCGGTCTCTAGCTGAAAAAGCATCGAAGAACGGCAAGGAGATCGAAGAGATAGCTCTTGAGAAATTAGGAAGGTCAGAATCCGTAGATAACGATGATTTCGAAAAACTCGCGGACGAACTGGCCGATTATGTTGAGGCACATTTACCGCCGGATGCAAAGCCGCTTTCCGATTTTGCGGTTAGCCGTGAGGGTATTTACGAAGACCATTTATGATCTACGTTCCCGACACAAATGTGTTGCTTCGTTACGCAATGCGTGCTGACCCACAACATTTGCTTGTACTCGCCGCGATCAAAACCTTAGATCAACTGCGGATGAAATTCGTATTCTGCCGCAGGTATGCGTCGAATTTTGGAATGTTGCCTCACGCCCGGTTTCTGCCAACGGCTTTGGCCTTTCTGTCGATCAGACCAACCATACTCTTGAATTGATCGAAAAGCCTTTCCCGTATTACCTGACGAATCGGGAGTCTTTGAAAGGTGGAGAAAATTAGTGGTCGATTTCGAGGTGTCCGGCGTTAAAGTACATGATGCGAGAATAGTCGCCGCAATGCTTGTTCATAAAATCAGCCATATTTTGACTTTCAACACAAAAGATTTCTCCAGATATTCCGGCATATGCATTACCGCCGTCGATCCGTCAGACTTTTAATTTACATATAACAGAGGTGTTCCTTGACCAGACAACGTGTTTCATCATCGAGCATTCGGTCGGTCGGGTATGACGCTGAGAACCGGATACTTGAGATCGAGTTGCGCGGCGGTGGTGTCTATCAATATTTTCAGGTTCCGGAGAGCGAATATAAGGCGTTCGTCAAGGCCGCATCCATTGGGAGACATTACGCGAAAACCATTAAACCGGCTTACGAATTCAGGCGGGTAAAATAGTAATGAGTTATTACGTTCTATTGATATTCGCGCCGCTTCTTGTGCTGATCGGCATTGTTGGCTTTCTGATACCGCCGCAAAAAAGTCTGACGAGCGGAGCAACTGCATACAACATTTTCCATATCTTATTCGGCTTGATCGGCTTAGCCCTAGCGTACATCGATCACGATATGTGTACCCGAATTTTCCTCGTCGGATTCGGCGTGATCGACCTGTATCAGGCTGGTGCGAGTTTTGCGCATCTATTCCCGGAAAAATATTTTCGCTGGACGCGAGTCGATGATGTTCTGCACATTGTCATCGGCGCGTTTCTTGTTTTGGCAGGATTGTTCGGTTAGTCAGCGGCCGGTATTTTGTAAAGTTCGACGCCATCCGCTCCCGCAAGATCTTTTCTAACCAGCAGCATCAGATCGACACCCGAACGCAAAGCGAACGACCCGACGTACGAATAATTCTTAGAATATTTTCGAATAACGGCTTCGTCCTGCTCGTCTTTTTTCGCGACTATAACTTCCGCGTTCGGCGGGCCATCAGGGATCTTGCCGTGAAAGACGGCCTTCGGATAATCTCGCATATACCAGACCAGCGGCCAGTAATCCGGCGATACGATGTCGATTACGGCTTCCTTGCCCTTTCCGCTTTTTTCGGCATAACGCTCTATGTCTCGCACCATGTCGAGGAACTCACGCTTTGTGTGCGCATAAACCATCGGCGCGTCTTCGTCATCGTAACGCACGAAATTGAGATCGTAGGTTTGGTACGTCAGCACAGCGCACGCGGCAACGGCCAAAACTGCGGCGAGAGCTTTTAGGGGCACGATCTTCGACGCGGCCAGTTCGTTGATCGCGTATCCGGCGGAGATCGCCATCGGCAGCAGAAATGAAAGCGCCAGCCACGGCGTTTTGTACGGGATGATCGTGTATGCCGCAAAAAGGCCGAATGCCCAAAACCCGGCGAACATCGCAAATCGATCTCGCCCGCGAAATAACGCTATCAGCGCCCCGACGACCGAAAGCAGCATTATCGGGCCGTCGGACCTCATCCCCCAATCGACGTATGCCCAGATGCCATTCTGCGTATGATCTTTGCTGCCGGTCTTTGTCCAGATCGCATACGCCTCGTAAAAGCCGTTTATGCCGCCTGCATAGGTAAAGAACGAAGAGAAAAACAGGACGATGATATAGACGATCAGCGTCGCACACGCGAAGCCGATAAGCAGCCGGTCGGCTCCGTCGCCCAGCCTTTCGCGGAATGCGGCAAGCGTCGGCTGAAAGAAAAATTCATCTTTTTCGGTATCGCGAAACCTCAGATCGGAATTATAAATAAGAGTGATCAAAGCGGCCGGAAACAATAGAATAAAAAGATAAAATCCGACGGAAAATGTGTCCGTGATCTGAGGCGACGTCACCTCTGCCGCTCGCTTAGCGAAATCCATGCCGACCTCGGGCAATTTGTACCGCAGCACGATGATAACGCCAATAGCCGCAGCGGTGGCAATTACAAAGATCTTTGTCGGGAATTGTTTCATCGCGGCGGACACGGCGATTTGCTCTCGCACCCACACGCAGACACACGCCATCAGCATTGTGCCGAGCGTGATAAATGCCGTTTCCTTTGTCGCAAACAGCAGCGCAACGCACGCGGCGGCGAGCAGCAAATAGATCGGCCTGCCTTCGTTCCACGCGAGCAGCGTTCTGATAATGAAATAGATCAGCAGGCCTTCGACCAAAAATAATCCGATGCGTGCCGACCACAGCGCCGTCACATTCTCACCCGCGATCGCCGGTGCAAGCCGCAGGGCCGTCGGTGCAAAACAAACGAACAATACCAACGCCATCCAACCGATCGCAAACGGACCGGCCTTCGTTCTTTCGATAAAAAATACGACCGCGAGCACAACCGCAAGGCTGAGAAAAACAAAGAACATCTCGTGAATAAAATACCGCGAGATAAACACCATTCCCGGTGACAGGGCCAGAAACAACGCCGTAAACAGCGCACCGGTCTTGCCGATGTAACGCTTTAGAAACAGAGCGAGAACAACAACAAAGACGCCCCAGATCGCAACGCTCCAACGAAGCGGAATAGTGTCCAGCCCAAATACCTCGGCAAATGCAAGCGAGATGTAATAGAGCGTCGGGCCGTGATAATTAGCCGGGTCGTATTTATAAACGCCGTCGCGAAATAGATTGGTCAGGAACCAGCCGTTGACGCCTTCGTCGTGGTGAAAAGGTTTTAGGCCGAGCCAAAAGAAACGAAGGAACGAAGCGACGGCCGTTATCAACGCGCAGCTGACGAGCCAGACAAGGTCTGTTCGTTGTGCGTCGTTCGTTGTTCGTTGTTCGTTATCGGCTGTCATTACTGAACCGGTCGTGTTTCTGTCTGTTATTTCACCTTATAAACTTTATATTGCCCGGCCTCGGCTATCACGGGATAGCGGCTGAAAAATGCTTCGTTTGGCCCGAGCGTGTTTCGCTCTTCCGGCGAAATAAGGACATATTCTATGCCGTATTTTTCGAGCAGGCCAAGGGCCGCCGGGCCGCCGCGATACATTTGCTTAACGTCGTTTTCACGCTGGCCATAGTCGATGCCGTGCGAAGACAGATGTCCCGGATAACGCATCAGCGAACGACGGCCGGTAAGGACGATCGCAGTATTGTAGGTCGGAGCGTTAAGAAATAGCGCGTTCGGCGGCGTCGATGCCTTTATGCGGTTTGCGACCGTCACGGCGTCCGCGTCAAACACCTTGTAATTTATCTGCCCCGAAGCCGTCCGCCAAACATCGAGCACACCAGAAAATATCAGCACAACAAAACAAGCCGCCGCCGCGACCCTTAATCCAGTCGAGCGACGCCACATCCACGCGATCGCGACCACCACAAACGGCAGCGAACCGATAAACCAATAGATCAAAACTTTAATATTGTCCCATTCCCACGGCGCGAGCTTGGCGAGGTTCGAAATGAAAAAAAGTAAAACAAACGGAGTGTAGAAAAATAAGAGTGACGAGTGATGAGTGATGAGCGATGAGTCCGCAGTCTCGTGTTGCCTTTTTACTTTTGCCTTTTTACTTTCTCCTTCTTCGCGGCTTTGCGGGAAATAAACTAAATAGATGCCGACGGCGATCAGTGGAATTAAAAATCCCGTATTCTTTATCCAAAACCAAATGATATTCGTCTGTCCGGCATCCCAACCAAAATGAAACGCGAAAAACTCTGTCGCGCGAGTCGCACTTCCTGACATCGACCAAAATAATTCGGGTACGGCGATAACCGCGACACCCACGCCAAACGGGATCCATTCGCGCCATTTGTTTAACTTAAAGAAAAACAAAAAAGTTGCGATGACAAACAGAACCGCAAGACTGTGCAAGTGCACAAGCGGCAGCGTACCCGCAATCAAGCCGACGATAAAAATGGAAAATGGAAAATGGAAAATGGAAAATTCCGACTTTGCTTCTTCGCGACTCTGCGTCTCTGCGTTGAAAATTCCCCATAGATGCGCGATCACGATCAACGCGAGAGGCATTCCGAGCAGCAGGCTTCGCTGCGTTATGAACAGCGTCATCAGCGAATTCCCCCAGCGAAATTGGTCGCCGATGGTGTAATCCTTTGGCAGGCTGCTGATGAAATCAAAAAAGCCTTTGCCCTGAGCTCCGTAATCGGAAAAGAACCACAGAAATCCGAGTCCGCCGCTAAAAAACAGAAGCGGCGGAGCAAGCTTTGCGGCAAATTTGTCGCCGGTCAGCCTGCGGATGAAACTTTCCAAAATAACGAGCAGCGAAAATGCCCACGCGACATTTTGCACGAGCATCGCCTCGCGAGCACCGATGCCTAGCTTTGCAAAACAAGCGGTCAGGAAATCGGCGATGAACGGATACGAAAACTTTGCACCGGAAAATGACGGATTCTGCGGCGGGAAATTTGCACCGTCGGTAAAGCCGAATATCGCTCCGAGATGAAACGGCAGGTCGCCGAGATTGTTCGAGCCGCCCGTAAAAATGCCCTGATCGTTTTCGATCATCGCCCGGTCAAAAAAGAAAACGAACAGCACAAGAAACGCCGCGTAATAACAGAATCGCAAAACCTTTTTCAGGTTAGCGCCCTGAAGTTTGCCCTTGGCCTTTGCCCAGTCGTGCTCGAACGTCTTTCGCCGCTCACCCTTTAAGATAAAAAAAACCGGAACGATCGTGATAGCGAACGACGCAGCGACCGTCGCGGCATTCAGTCCGAACATCATCGCCAACACAAACCCAACCGTGCCGAATATCGCACAGCCGACAACATTCCCCGCCGCCACGCGCCACATAAAAGGCTCGTCAGACTCAAATAAATAAGTCAGCGCAAACCCGCCCGCAGCAATACCCAAAATTAGAACTAGCGAAAACAGCATTCGATTGTCTTAAGTTAACCCACTTTGCCCGACAGACAAAATAGTTCGCTAACTACACCCGCTCGAAAAAAATTTGTGTTAATAGCAAATGAAGATGTCCTGTTTTGCTAGCACGTTATATGTCCTGTTTGAAGTATCGAAGAGAAAGGCGGCGCCTTTCTCTTCGACACTTCAAGAATTTTTGATTTTGGTTTGATCGGCAGACCTTCGGAGGTATATTTGCCGACTTGTTGATGGCCGTAGCCGATAGTTATAGTTTCGTTAAAGTGTTGATAGACGATAACGCGGGAGCCTTCGAGCGAGCCGCGCCAGGATTGTTTGTCGATCTGCAGCGTCATGGTTTTGAATTTGACGGTGTTGTCGCGGTTAACGGTCCGCTCGGTCTGGATCGAGAAGACGCGGTCAAGGTCGGTTCTCACTGTCGGCATGAACGCCGTTTCGTTTTGTTCGGTCGCAGGGCGTGCAAACCTGCGATTGAACTCGCCCTTGTAGCTTCGGTTGAGAAAACGGTTGGCATCTTCCGGCGTGGATATTCCGCGTATCCTGAGTTCCTGCGGGAGCCGTCCCTGCCAGGTCCGAAACGACCGCTCGCTGCGTCCCCGGGCCTGCGGAGAGTAGGCCGGAATGAGCTGGATCGAGAGTTCCCGCAAAGCCCTCCCGACCTGTGTCAGAGCCTGACGATCGACCGGTTCTCCGGCCTTTGGCGTACTCCAGAAATGGCTCGCACGATCTGAGTACAACGAACAGAACACACCTTTCTTTTCAACGACTTCGCGGATACCCGCCATAACGGTCGCAGTCGATTCCTCATCCACCAAGTGGGCGTAATAGATCTCCGATGTGGCATCGTCGAGCAGTACGATCAGGTCAAACCAACGCTCGTCGCCAAACCACTGGTGCTTTGACCCGTCGATGTGCAGCATCATTCCCGCCACTGGCTTTCTCTCACGCTTTCTTCGGTGCTTCTTTCGCGACCGGTCTTTGGCCACCAGCCCTGCTCCCTGCAAAAGCTTCTTGACCCATGTATAGCTCACCCTCATCTGGTGATTCTCCGTAAGCTTTTCGTGAAAATGCACTACGTTAAAGTCGAAATACTCTTCCCGGTACAGCCTCAGTACCTCCTCGACCACCGCCACAGCTATCCGTCTCGGACTCTCTTTCCCCAACCGTCCATCATGTAACCCGTCGAACCCGAACTCTTCATACTTGTCCCTTATCCGCCTCAAATGCCTCGGACTATATCCCAATATCTCCGCCGCCTCGATCCAACTGATCTTCTTCGCATACGCCCTTAACAATATCTCTTCTCTTTTCATCGCCCGCTCCCACGCGGCTCCAGGGTATGATCTCATCGCAGTTTCCTCTCCTGCTTTCAATCTTCTACCCCTCGCCCCCTAAAGCGGACATCTCATTTGCTACTACTACCGGACATATAATGTGCTAGCTACAGATCTGCATTTTTTGATTTACAAATCCGAAACCGAGTGCTATTCTGGTCGTCCGCTGTGATTAACAGTGTACAAACTTCACCAAACTTTTTGGAAACAATCTAGCGTTAATTGTTTAATTTCTAAGGGTAACCGTTTTCGAAACTGCCGTTAGAAACAGCATTTTCGCACTATTTCACACGGTAATCTCGCCGCCAGATCATTACTCATGAACAAGGCAAGCACAGCTATCCTCGCAGTTTTGACCCTCGCCCTCTCTATCTCTGCCCAGCAGACATCTCGTACCTTCGACAATTTTGACCGCGCCCAAGGCGTTTCCGTTTACCTGCCGCCCGCTCCGGTCCTGCCCAAAGCGACCAAGAAGAAGAAAAAAGGCCGCAATGGCCGATGGGAAGTCGTCGTTGAAGACAAACTGGTCAAAACGACGGCTCAATCACGTCCGGTCGCCAATGTGACCGACGGACTCGCAACCCGCGAGGGAGCCTTCAACCCGACAGCCGCCCGGCTGACGATGGGAACGAGTACCCATTTGAAGGGCTTCACAACAGGAAATCCGGTCCACGATTCCTATATCGTTGACTCAAGCCGCCGCTATTCGGTCGATCCGCTTCTTATCTATTCACAAATGCATCAGGAATCTTCATTCAAACTGCGTGCGACCTCATATAAAGGCGCAAGCGGATTGATGCAGTTGATGCCCGCCACGGCCCGCAGGTTCGGCGTAACGTCGATCTACGATCCGAGACAGAACATAGACGCCGGCGTTAAATATATGCGCTGGCTGCTCGATACATTCAACGGCGATGTTGTGCTGGCACTGGCCGGATACAACGCAGGCGAAGGCGCGGTAATGAAATACGGATGGCGAATACCGCCGTACCGTGAGACGCAGGAATACGTCCGCCGCATTACGTCGCGTTACAACATGATCTCTGACGGCACATATGTTCAAACGGCCCGGCGAATGAACAGCACCGTTGCCCAGAGAGAGGCTCGTCCGTTGACGATATATGAGCCGCAGACACAGACCGTTCGCCTGCCGGACGGTAAAATGATGCTGCTAAATCAGTAGCATCAGACCAGGTTGATGACTTGAGTTTCTCTTCTCCACTAGTCCCTTAAAAGACATGCGGCCGTTTTCGAGAAAACGGTCGCTTTTTGTGCGAAAAAATAGGTGTCAAAACGACAATTTCGGCGAAAACACGTGTCATTATGACTTCGTTGCATTTTGCGTTCCGGTCAAAGCTCTTCAGCGGCATCCATCTCCGCATCTGCTGCAATGTCGTCAAATCAACCTATCGGCAAAGTTTTTTTGTATCCCCTATTGACACGCTTGTTTTATTTATAATACACTGTTGCACGACAGGAGGAGGATAGTATGAGTGAAAGATTTTTGGAATTTAAGGGCGGGCCGAGCCGGTTGGTTGGCAAGCAAAAGAAATGGGAACCGCGCGTTACTATAAACAGCCGCGGCGTGATGGGGCTAAATATAATGGCGATCGATAACCTGGCCGATGCGGAAGCGGTGACTTTGTTTTTTGACGTGCATAGACAGATCATCGGCCTAAAGCCGTCCGGCCCCGGCCGTTCAAACGCATTTCTGCTGAAACGAAAGAAGGAACAATTGTACTGGACCGTGAACGCCCGCTCGTTCTGCCTCCACTTTGACATAAAGGTCGGCCGAACCATCTCATTTAACAATATCGAATCGGACGAAACCGGAATGATAAAACTAGACCTGACCAACACCACCTTCGTCGGCCGCGAACCAAAGGCAGTCTCATCATCGCAGCAAGACGCAATTATGGTTTAGGGCTTGCCCGAATGATGAGCGGTGAGGCTTGCCTTACCTGTGGTCTATTAGATAGAACGCGAGGCTTAGCCTCGGACTCGAAATATCGAGAGACTTTATCGGCAAGCCCTTCCGCTCATCATAGCGGCGGAGCCGAGGAAAGTAACCGCCCGCTCACGCTGGGTGGTTCTGACAGAGGAGTTTTTGAGCTATTATCTTAGGCATAATGTATTGCAACAAATGCGGGACAGAGAATGCGGATGATGCGGTGTACTGTAAGAAGTGCGGTGCGTTGATGGAGGCTGAGGAGGAGACGCGGGTGGCCGTGAGGGCGGAGGGATGAAGGATGAAGAACAAGCTCATATTTTTTCGATCGCGCCGACTTTGAAGTTTGTGCTTGCGGGGTATGCGATCGCGGTATTGGCTGCGTTTTTGCTGGTGGCGCTTTTGACGGTGCTTGTTCCGGGTTTTACGCCGCTGATCGGGGTTGTGGTTGGCGTGCTGCTGCTGCTGGTTCCGGCGTATTACCACTTAAGGCAAAAGCTGGTGCGGTATTCGCTGACGGATATGACGATCGAGATCGACCGCGGGCTGATCGCGCGGACGACGCAGAATGTGCCGCTGAGGCGGATACAGGACGTTACCGTTTCGGCCACGCTGGTGCAGCGTCTGCTGGGCTACGGTGACATCACGATAGACAACGCGAGCGAGGACGGCGGCAAGGTCGTGCTGGACAATATCGATTCGCCAAAAAAATACGCCGACCTTATTCTTAAACAAATGCGGCAGATAGAACGCTGATGAGGAGAGCGGGAGACAGGGAGAAGAGGAGAACTCGCCAACATCAACCTCCTTGTCTCCTTATCTCCTTATCTCCTTATCTCCTCTTCTGGTCATCTAGACTTATGACTACAATCTTCGTAACCGGCGGGGCCGGATTTATTGGTTCCGCATTTCTTAGGCTTGTTCTGGATGAACAGCCGGACGTAAATATCGTCAATTTTGACGCGCTTACATATGCGGGTAATCTGGATAACCTGACGGGGCTGGATGTGGCGCGGCATACGTTTATTAAGGGCGACATATGCGATCGCGATGCGGTGACGGCGGCTGTGCCGGACGGTTGCGATGCGATATTTAACTTTGCAGCGGAATCGCACGTAGACAGAAGCATCAGTTCGGCGGATGAGTTTTTGCGGACGAACGTGATCGGCACTCAGGTGCTGCTGGATGCGGGACGCGCGAAAGGCGTGCGGCGGTTTGTTCAGGTTTCGACCGACGAAGTGATGGGCAGTTTGCCGGACGACAGCGGAGAGGTTTTTACGGAAGGCTCACCGCTGCAGCCCAATTCGCCTTATGCGGCGTCAAAGGCGGCGGCCGAATTTGTTGTTCGCGCGGCACGCGAAACGCACGGCGTCGATTTTGTGGTGACACGCTGCGGCAATAATTACGGCCCGCGTCAGTTTCCCGAAAAACTAATTCCGTTGATGATCGCAAACGCGATGAACGACGAGCCGCTGCCGGTTTACGGCGACGGCCGAAACGTGCGCGATTGGATATACGTCGACGACCATTGCCGGGCGATATGGCTGGCGTATGAGAAAGGCCGTTCGGGCGAAGCGTACAACATAGGCGCGCGGAACGAGCAGGAAAATATCAACGTCGTTAAGTCTATCTTGACGACGCTCGACAAGCCCGACTCGTTGATAAAATATGTCACCGACCGCCTCGGCCACGACCGCCGATACGCGATCGACCCCGCAAAGACAGAAACCGAACTCGGTTGGAAACCACAGACAACCTGGGAAGACGGACTCGCTCAGACGATAAACTGGTACAAGGAAAATCAGGATTGGGTCGAGCGGATAAGAAGCGGCGAGTATAAGGAATATTACAAGGCAATGTACGGAAGTTAGGAGTTCCAAGTTTGGAGTTCCAGCTTTAGCTGGCCCGGTGGAAACGAGACGTTTCTGGTAACGGAGGCCGGCTAAAGCCGGAACTCCAAACTTTGCCGGCTGAAGCCGGAACTCCAAACGAAGAATGAAGGTTTTAATAACAGGTGCGAACGGGATGGTGGCGCGGGCGGCGGCGGAATATTGCTCGTCGATCGGTGACGATGTTGTTGCGCTTGCCCGACAAGATCTTGATATCGCAAGCGCGGAAGCGGTTCACGCCGCAGTCGATCAACATCGGCCCGACGCGATATTGAACTGCGCGGCTTACACAAATGTGGACGGTGCCGAAACCGAGCAGGAAGCATCGCATCTGGCGAATACGATTGGGCCGGCAAATTTGGCGTTTGCCGCACGCACGTTCGATTCGCGGTTCGTTACGATCTCGACCGACTATGTTTTTGACGGCATGAACGATGGGTTTTATACGCAACGCGACACGCCAAATCCGAAGGGCGTTTACGCCGTAACAAAACGCGAGGGCGAACTCGCGGCGTTGCGCGTCAACTCAAATTCGATCATCGTTCGGTCTGGTTGGATCTACGGCACCGGCGGTACAAATTTTCTGAGCGTGATGCACCGGTTATTGGCTGACGGTAAATCGATAAAATCGATCCGCGATTCCTACGGCACACCGACCTTTGCCGGCGACCTCGCACGACGCCTTCGCGAACTTGCGGAGTTGGACATGCCCGCGACGTTTCATGTTACTAATTCAGGGCCGGGAACCAGCTATTTGGGTTTTGCAGAGAAAGTGTGCGAGATCGGCGGCTTCGATAAACATTTGGTCGAGGCAGTTTCGAAAGACGATCTGCAGCGTCCGGCGCCGCGGCCCGTAAGTTCTAAGCTTGCTTGTCTTTTCAGTGAAAAATTTGGCCTATCCGCGATGCCGGATTGGGAAGATGGTTTGAAAAGATTTTTAAAGTAAGCAAAGAGTCTATCTGAAAAGTTTTGATTTCTTTTTGATTTGTTTCGTGCATTTCGTGGAAAAACTCTTAAGAAACCATCCACGAAACACACGAAAGAAGAAAGCAAAAAAAATGCGGCCGTCTGATCACCTTCAGACGGCCTCTTTTTCGATAATTAGTGTTTGCCGTTTGGCGACACGCCGTTTGATCCCATTACCGGTGTCGTCGTATCTTCATCGGCCGAGCGGTAATAATCGTAATACCCGCTGCCGTAATAATCGTATTCAGCCGAACCCGATTTCAGGCCATTCAGCACCACGCCATAGATACGGGCGCCGATCGTGCCGAGACGCTGCTTGAAACGACGCATCAGGTGGATCGAACTCTTGCCAGCCATCGCCACGATGACAACACCGTCAACCAAAGTAGATAGGATCGCAGCATCGGTAAATGAGATCGCCGGCGGCGAATCGATCACGACGTGCTTATAACGACCACGAAGAAACTGCAGCAGATTCTTCATTTCGTTCGAGCTTAATAGCTCGGTCGGGTTTGGCGGTATCGGGCCGCTGGTTATGATCTTAAGCCTGGGCAGATCGCGGCAGGTCTTGATCAGATTGTCCGTGTTCCGTTCGCCGGAAAGATAGTTGGTCAACCCCTTCGTGTTCTCAAGATCGAAGTAGCTGTGCAGACGCGGACGGCGCAGATCGCAATCGATAATGACGACGTCGACATCCGATTGGGCAAGCGTGATCGCCGTATTTACTGCCGTCGTTGTCTTGCCTTCGGACGGCTGAGACGACGTGACAAGAATCGATTGCGGCGGCTTTCCGGCCGATGAGAAAAGCAGCGATGTACGAAGATGTCGATAGGCCTCGGCCATCGGCGAATGGCGCTCTTCGAGCGTGATCAGCGATGTAGCGACGCCATTCCCGTTCCCGTTGTCGCCGGCGGCCAACAGCTTGCGTTTATCGACGCTCATGTAATGCGGAATAAGCGCGAGTGTCGGTAGGCCGAGATGGCGGCTGATGTCGTCAGAGGTCTTGACCGAATCGTCAAGATAATCAAGCAAAAACGCTAGGCCGATACCGGCGGCAAGCGACAAGAGCATCGCGACCATGATGTTGCGTCCACGTTGCGGCCCGACGGCGCCCGTGGGCGTGACGGCCTCTGCCGGGATCTTGATGTTGTCCGGCTCGGTGTTGGCGATCGCCAGTTCCTGTTCCTTTTGCCGCTGAATGTATGTATCGAGCAGGTTGCGGCTGGTCTCGATCTGGCGTTTCAGCGTTGTAAGTTTGGTCTGCGCCTGGCCTTGAATATTTGCCTCGGCGGCTTCTTTTTCGTAGGCGGCAAGGGACTGGGATTCCTCGCGTCGTTTTGATTCGAGTTGCGAACGCAGCGAAACCAATGCACCGGAAACGGCATCCTTATCTACCGCTTTTTTATCCAGATTGATTATCTTTGAGACATCGCTTTCCATCTGCTGCTTTGCTGTTGTAAGCGATGCGATGCGTTCCTCCATTTTCTTTACATCGGGATGTATCTCGGTGTATTTGACGAGGAGTTCGGCCTTTTCGGTCTGAGCCGTTTGGATCTGTTTATCGAGCCCGCGGATGTCGTCCTGCAACTTTGCTTTGCGCTCGGTGCTAAGACGAACAGCGTCCTGATAGATCTTGCTGTCGGTCAACTCCGGAATGCTCGCGCCTTCGCCGCGGCTATTTGCAGTGGCGGCGGCGTTATAGCGGCCTTCGAGTTGGCGGCGGGATTCCATTGCCTTTAGCCATGTTTCGCTCAAGGACCCGAGGCGGGCAGCGGCGAGGTCTTCACCTTTATTCTGCAGCGGTATATTGCCTTCGCGCAGGCTGGTAATAAGTTCGTTTTCCTGATCGGCGATGCCTGTCCGCAGCTCTTCGATCGAGCGCGTCAGATCTTCGTAAGCCTTTCGGGCTCCGGCGGTTTCCCGCTCTGCATCTTTTGCCTTGAACACCTTTGCGAGCTCTGTCGATGCACGCGCGGCAAGCGGCGCATTCGTACTCTGAATACTGATCAGAACGATGTTTGTCCGCTCCATCTGTTCGACGCTCAGTCCGCGCATCAATACGCTGGTGTATTGATCGACCCGAGCCTGCTCTTCCGGTGACAGCACGACCGCTGTATCGGGGCTGGCGACAGTCGAATCGGAGATCATCGGCAGGGTGTCGCCGCTTCCCGGATTCGCCTTTTCACTGGAAAAGATCGAACGAAATATCGAGCCGATGCCTCGAGAATCATTTCCGAATACATCGGGGCTGCGATAAAGTCCGGTTTTGATGACCACATCCCTCATCAGTTCCGGTCCGCGAAGCAGTTGAAGCTGTGTGTTGTAGTAATTGGCGTCCTGACCGAAATTGATGTTGATCGTGTCCTTTGAGGTCATTTTCGGCCTTCGCGGCTCGATCAGCATCTGCGTGGTCGCGCGATATTCCGACGGCTGGCGATACATATAGAACGCCGTCGCGGCCGTAACCAATATCGCCAACGCCAAAATAAGCGGCAGCCGTTTATAAACTACATTGAAATATTGCCTGATCGATATCTTCCCTTCGACATTTTCATCATCGTAAAATGTCGGGTATGCCGAGGCATATCCCGGGTTCGCCGCTTTGATCTCGGCTGTTTTTGGTAGCGGCGTTAACCGCTGATCTTGTTCCATACTGCTGTTAAAATATTATTTGATAGCCCAAATAGGGGAATAATTGCGCAAGAATGTGTTATATCACATTCATTGTCAAATTACACTTAAATCCCGCTAAATCCTGATATTATAAAGCTTTCCGCGAATCTGCCTTTGCTGCACCGGGCGTTGAGTTTTGGTTCGGCCAGCAGCCAAATGTTATTATTTAAGATTGACCTCAAATAGAGAAATATTGGAATAATACGCTTATATGACCACACATTCCGGAAAGGAAGGCATTGGATCCGGCTTTGATCTCGATCTTGGGATCAATGGATTCAAATATTCGGACCTGTTTGACGCGGTAAAGCTTAAGGAGCTCGCAGATAAATTTTACGCCGAGGTAGCTGAGAAAGAACCTGTGCTCGGCGATGCATTAAATAAATACATCGCCTCGCACGGCAACGGTTACGAAAAGCGCGTCGAATCGAAAATATTGACCGACGCCGCTCCGTTTCTTTCCGATTTTATCGCGCGGCTGTTTAAGATCACGGGTGAACGCGCCGAATTGGAACGAACGATCCTTGAGCAAAATCCGGTCTGGAAATATAAGTTCTTTGTTCAACGCCGCGCGATAAAGAAATACAAGTCGCTGGATGATCTTGCGTCGATAAACGAATTCGAGCTCGAAGAAGCCGTTCGCGAACTGCGGACAAAGGCATTTGACGACACGCTTGTTTTTGACGAAGAACTTGCGATTGCGACGATCGCGACACAGCTTGCCGACGCCGAAGAAGCGTTGACCAAGGCCGGGGATATATCGCCTGAAGTTCGCGCGACGGTAAAAAGTGTCACGACCGGTTACGAAAAACTAAAGGACAAGCCGTTCGGCAGATTGTTCAATGCGGCTGTTATCGAACTTCCCGAGACGGGCGACCTTTTGATAGTGAAGGCTGCTCTCGAGATCGTTGAAAAATGGTCGGCGTTTCATTTCTATAAAAAGGATAAACGCTGGGCTGCGTTCAAAGTGCCGCACGGGCTGGATTATCAGAATCTCGTTCACCTTATCCATCCGGAACCTGCTTTGTCGAATTTAATGCGGGGCAAGGACGAAGAGATGCGCCGCCGCGTCGGGTTTAAGCTGACCGACGACCGCGGCACGATGCGCGAAGCCCTGAATGAGATCGACTATTGCCTGATCTGTCACGAGCGGGAAAAAGATTCGTGCTCGACCGGCCTGCACGAAAAGGACGGCTCGCTTAAACGCAATCCGCTCGGCATCAAAACGGAAGGCTGCCCGCTCGACGAAAAGATCTCAGAGATGCACTTGCTCAAGAAGCAGGGCGACCCGATCGGTTCGTTGGCATTGGTCACGATCGACAATCCGATGTGTGCCGGAACAGGCCATCGCATTTGTAACGACTGTATGAAGGGCTGCATCTTTCAGAAGCAGGAGCCCGTAAACATACCGCTCGTCGAAACCGCGACGCTGACCGACGTACTAAAACTTCCCTACGGATTCGAGATCTACAGCCTGCTGATCCGCTGGAATCCGCTAAACGCACAGCGGCCATATGCGTTGCCGTATAACGGAAAGAACGTGATGGTCGTCGGACTCGGGCCGGCGGGTTACACGCTGTCGCAATATTTGCTGAACGAAGGTTTTGGTGTGATCGGCGTTGACGGATTGAAGATCGAGCCGCTGCCGAAGGATTGGACTGGCGACCTCGGCCGTTCGTGCCCTAAGCCGATAAAGAATATCGACGAGATCACCGAAGAGCTGGACGAACGCATCTTGTCCGGCTTTGGCGGCGTTTCGGAATACGGCATTACCGTCCGCTGGGACAAGAATTTCCTGACGATGGTGCAGCTGATGCTGACGCGGCGTAAGCGTTTTCGTGCGTATGGCGGCGTTCGGTTTGGTGGAACGCTGACGATAGAAGATGCGTGGGATTTTGGATTTGACCACATCGCCATCGCGACCGGTGCCGGCCGCCCGACGATCGTGCCGATGAAGAATAATCTGATCCGCGGCATTCGCCAGGCGTCGGACTTTCTGATGGCTTTGCAGTTAACAGGTGCGTTCAAAAAAGATACGCTTTCCAATTTGCAGACCCGGCTTCCGGCCGTCGTGATCGGCGGCGGCCTGACCGGCATTGACACCGCGACCGAGATCTTCGCTTACTATCCGGTGCAGGTCGAAAAGATGCTGGCTAAATTTGAAGACGTGGTCAACGAATTTGGCGAGACGCACGTGATGAAGCAGTTCGACCCGGAAGAGCTGATGGTCATTCGCGAATTTCTGGAACACGGCCGCGCTATCCGAGCCGAACGTACGCGTGCCGAGGCTGCGGGCGAGCAGCCAAACTTTGTTCCGCTCGTTCAAAGCTGGGGCGGCGTTTCGCTGATCTACCGCAAGCGTTTACAGGATTCACCGGCCTACCGGCTGAACCACGAAGAAGTTCAAAAGGCGCTTGAGGAAGGCATTAACTTTATCGAGTGTATGTCGCCGACCGAGGCCGTGCCTGACGAGTTTAATGCGGTAAAGGCATTGAAATTTGAGCGGCTTAATTACGTTGCCGAGACCGGAAAGTTTGAGAACACGGGCGACATCCACGAGTTTCCGGCACGCACTGTTTGCGTCGCGGCCGGAACATCGCCAAACGTGATCTACGAAAAGGAAAAGCCGGGGACTTTCAAGATGGACGAATGGCGGCAGTTCTTTCAGCCGTTCAAGGTCGAGCGGAACGGCGACGGAAAGCTGCACGCGGTCGAGGCAGAAAAGAACGACGCGGGCTTTTTCACTTCGTACGAACGCGACGGCAAGTTTATCTCCTACTACGGCGATAATCATCCGAAATATGCCGGGAACGTAGTAAAGGCGATGGCGTCGGCCAAGCATGGTTATCCAAAGGTCGTCGAGCTTTTTGCGGACGAATTTGCTACACGCGGGGCGTTGCCGCAGGCGGAACGAGATTCTATTTTCGACAAATTGGAGGCAACGCTCGACGAGCAGCTTCGTGCTTACGTCGTCCGTGTCGAACGCCTGACGCCGACGATCGTGGACGTTATCGTCAAGGCCCCGCTGCAAGCTCGCAAGTTCGAACCGGGACAGTTTTACCGTCTTCAGAATTTTGAAACATCGGCACCGATCGTCGATGGTTCGCGGCTGTTGATGGAAGGGTTGGCGTTGACCGGTGCGTGGGTCGATGAAGAGAAAGGTTTGCTGTCGATGATCGTGCTTGAGATGGGAACGTCGTCGCGGCTGTGTTCACTGTTGAAAGAAGGCGAGGAAGTTCTTGTAATGGGGCCGACCGGAACGCCGACCGAGATACCGCAGAACGAAACTGTTTTGCTCGCCGGCGGCGGTCTTGGCAACGCGGTGCTTTTCTCTATCGCACGCGCGCTTCGCGACAACAAGAATCACGTAATTTATTTTGCCGGTTACAAGAACGGAGCCGACCTTTTCAAACGCGAGGAGATCGAAAACGCGACCGACCAGATAATCTGGGCAACCGATTTTGGCGACGAGATCATCCCGCAGCGGCAGCAGGACGCACATTATCGCGGCAACATCGTTCAGGCGATGATCGCGTATGCCGAAGGGAAATTGGGAGCACAGACCGTCGATCTGGGAAACGTAGATCGCATCATCGCGATCGGTTCGGACCGTATGATGAACGGCGTCCGCGAAGCCAGACACAATACGCTGAAGCCGTTTCTCAAACCGGATCACGTCGCCATTGGCTCTATCAATTCGCCCATGCAGTGCATGATGAAAGAGGTCTGCGCCCAATGCCTGCAACGCCACGTAAATCCGCACACCGGCGAAGAATTCTTTGTCTTCTCATGCTTTAACCAGGACCAGCACCTCGATTTCGTCGATTTCAAAAACCTCAACGACCGCCTGCGTGCGAATAGCATTCAGGAGAAGTTAACTAATCTGTGGCTTGACCGGGTTTTTGGAAAGGAAGAGTTTAGGGCGATGTATCAGCAGATCGGGTAATTTTTAAGGAAGAGCAAGATAAGACCTTGCCTGATCCGATTTAAAAGCGAGGATCACGGCTGAATACTTGCGAATTATGTCTTCAATCTTTTCGGCAGGACAATTTCCGATTCTTAGATAAACAATTTTTGGCGGGAATCCAAAAATAATACTTCGTTGCTGAAAGTCGGAATCTTTTGTGACGATCACAAATTCTTTTTCTTTAGCATAGTTCCAAATATCAACGTCTTGCGACTCTCTCATTCCGGCGTCGCGGACGTGAAGGCTTTCTGGATATATGTCAGATAATTGATCCGGCAGGCGCCACGAAAGATTTGATCAAATAGCAACTTCATATTGGGGCAGAACTGCCAAGCGGCGTTCGCGGTCTGCCGCAAAAGCGAGACATGCTCGTATATCTTCGTGTGTCAGGTCGGGAAAATCGGCTAAAATCTCTTCCTCTGTCATTCCGCCGGCCAAATACTCAAGTACGTCCTGAACGGTCATCCGCAAACCGCGAATACACGCCTGCCCGCTCCGCTTTCCCGGTTCGATCGTAATAATGTCACGATAATCCATATAATGAATATTAACAGTAAACCGGAAACTTACAATCAAAAAACCGCTGGACAGACGATCAAGGCGCTTTCCTGATGTCTCGATTATTTCATCACGATCTTAAGATTCAAAGGTCACCAATCAGGTCGATCAGAAACGATCTTGGCTTACCGTATGTTTTGAAGGATAGGCCTTTGGTGGTCTGGTATGGGAGCGACAACCATAATAGCGTCGCCCCCGAAAAATTAGCTTGAATTACAACGGGCGTGAGCCCTGCCCGAGGCCGAAGCGCGGGAATGGGTCGCCGTTGTTGGCAATGTGGGCGGCGAAACCAGCGTAGCTGCTCGGGTTGAACAGAGACAGGTTCGCGGACTGTGAGTCATATTGGATGGTATTAAACTCCGAGATGTGAATGTCGGGGTTACCGGAAGTGTTGCTCGCGTCGACCGAGTGCATACCTTCATGGATCAGGACCGCGGCTCGCGAGTGCCGGCCGATCGCTCCGCCGGTCAGATCGTTCGGGACGGTGAAGCTTCTAAATGCAGGACCGAATAGGATCTGGCGCGAGTTGGTATTGGCTTCCGCGGCTATTTTGACGCCGTTGACAGGAATGCCGTCAAGGAACGACGCGGCACTCGCATTAAAAACCACACCCAATGCCTGATAGATCTGCGTGATACGGTCGATGTCAGTCTGCGTACGCGCACGACGGATGCCGTCGCCGGACGTCCCCGGCGGCAACAGCCGAAAATGGACACGCAGGGCGTCATCCACGAGCGCTGAAATGGAACTGAGATTGTTGAACGTCAATCCCAGCAGCGCTGAGGTTACCTTGCCGAGAGCAAGACCCACGTCTTTGCGCGCCAACGCCGCTCCGAAGTCACCTTCATGCGAGGTGTACAGTAATGAGTTGTCGAGATCCAGCCTGCGAACGACCTGTTGCCCCGCAACGCCTTCATCCAGAGTTAGGCGAAAGGTGGTCTCGCACCGGCGGACCGCTGCCGCTGTTTCACCCAGGTAATTATTGTTTTGCCGCGGCGGATTACCGCTGATGCCATGATGGGGAACATCGAACCCCTGTAGGATCAAGGCCGCCTGCAGCAGATGTACCTGCGGCCCGGAAGTTCCCGGTTTCATAGAGGGTTTGCTGTTTTCAGCCTGCTGTACTTTAGGGTCATTCTGCCAAGGTGTCCATGTAAGCGCCATAATTTTATCATCTCCTCAGATCGCGTAAATACAACATAACCGGCAATCTTTTGTGCGCAGGCTGGTGCCCGCACGATGTCCTAACGTAGCATTCGTTCATCCGACCGAATGATGGAATGGTAATCTTGACGCTCGATACGAAAATTTTTTGCGGACTAGTCAGGTCGTGTGGTTGAAAGTTATCGCTTTAAGTGCAGAATGCGGAATTTTTCGAGGGCCAAAGAATTTATCCAATCTCAATGATACTAACAACTTTTCCGACCACATCACCTCTCCGGTTCTTGATCGCCGTTGGTGAAAGTTCCGGGAGATCCTCGCTCGATAAAATTCCGAGTTGTTTTAGTATTTCGACGGCGACGACGGGGCGGGCGCGGTGGTCGTTGCCGTCTTCTATTTTTAGGGCGATGCCGAGGCCGGCGGGGAATTTTTCGCTTGACAGGACGCCGCAGAGCCAAACGCCGTCGGCGCCGACCTTTGAGATGATGACACCGGGTGCGGCCTGCATCAGCATTGTGTCGAGGCGTTCGGTGCCGCCGATGAGTTCGGGAAATGTGACCATTGCGGAAACAATGCGTCCGCAGGCGTCCCGCAGCCGCTGTTCGAAAATGTGCGGGTTTACCAATGCGGCAAAGCTCTTTGCCATCGCGGATATCGAGACGGCAAAATTAGGCGCACAGCAGCCGTCGATACCGGTCTTGATCTTGTCAGCCGGCACGCCGGTAAAACGCGATACCACCTCAAGGATAGCTTTCTGAACCGGATTTTCGGCCTCTTCGTAATTGCCGATGAACGCGTCGGTATGTTTGGCGAACGCGAGCATTCCGGCGTGTTTGCCGGAGCAATTATTATGAAGCTGAGTCGCAAATTCCCCGGCACGAAGCATTCGTTCGGCTTCTTTTTCGTAGAACGGCATGTGTGTGCCGCAATGAAGATGGGCTTCGTTCAGGCCGATGCGCTCCAGCATCAACGCCGCGAGGCGAACGTGCCGAGCCTCGCCGGAATGCGAAGCACACGCAAGGGCGATCTCTTCGCCCGAAAATCCGAACGCGTCCGCCGCACCCGACGTGAGCAGCGGTATTGCCTGAAACGGCTTCGACGCAGATCGAAAATATGTTACGGCCTTAGGATCGCCGACCGCCGCGACCGTTTCGCCGTTTCCGTCGATCACGACCAGATGTCCGCGATGCACCGATTCGATCGTTTCGCCGCGGATGACTTTTGCAAGAACTTTTGAGGGCATAAAATGTGAGGCCGCAGACGTCTGTTCCGGAATAAGTAAGAAGTGAGAACTGATATGTAATAGGTAAAAGCCGTCTTAACCTATCACCTTTCACTTATCAGTTATAACTTATTCCGAAATGAAAAATTATCCTATGGAAGCAATAAGCTCGCGAGCATTTTCGCG